>Ga0209638_1000849_pt1 | contig 20043 bp, 20 predicted proteins | sample BarGraNGADG00211_FD_184490 | JGI IMG/M metagenome (GOLD analysis project Ga0209638, IMG submission 184490) | Arctic peat soil microbial communities from Barrow, Alaska - Barrow Graham LP Ref core NGADG0002-211 (SPAdes) (version 2) | ecosystem: Environmental > Terrestrial > Soil > Wetlands > Peat...
GGCGCCCGGAGCAGCCGATCCCGGAGATGAAGACGATGTTCTCCTTCGGCACGCCGAAGTCGGGCATCACCTTCTGGGTCTGGGCGAGGATCGAGTAGTCGCCGCAGCCCGGGCACCAGCGGACCTCCTGGTCGCTGGCGAAGTCCTTGCGCGAGAGCTTGATGGGAGCCGCGTCCGCGACGGACGGTGTGCGCTGGTCGGTCATCTCGTTGGCCTCACCGGTCTCCGAGCACCTGCTCGGCCTTCGCCAGGATCTCGCGGATCGTGAACGGCTTGCCGCGGACGAGGTTGAAGCCCTCCGCGTCCACCAGGAACATCGACCGGATCAGCATGCGCAGCTGGCCCATGTTGAGCTCGGGGATGAGGACGCGGTCGAACGCGCGGACGACGTCGCCGGTGTTGGTGGGGAACGGGTTCAGGTGGCGCAGGTGCGCGTGGGAGACCTTCCGGCCCGTGCCCTGGAGCCGCTCGACGGCGCTCCGGATGGCGCCGTACGTGCTGCCCCATCCCAGGATGAGGAGCTCACCCTCCGGCGGCCCGAAGACCTCGAGCGGGGGGATGTCGCGAGCGATCCGCGCGATCTTCTCCGCGCGCAGCTGCTGCATCCGGTGGTGGTTCTCCGGGTCGTAGCTGATGGTGCCCAGGCCGTCGAGCTTCTCGAGGCCGCCGATCCGGTGCTCCAGGCCAGGGGTACCGGGGACCGCCCACGGCCGGGCGAGCGTCTCCGGGTCACGCTCGTACGGGTAGAAGCCCGCCCGTTCCGTCCGATTGGGGACGCGCAGGTCCGGCAACGAGTCGAGCTCCGGGATCCGCCACGGCTCGGAGCCGGTGGCGAGGAACGCGTCGGAGAGGTAGACGACCGGGGTCATATGGTGGAGCGCGATCCGCCAGGCCTCGATCGCGTAGTCGAAGCACTCGGCCGGTGTCGCCGGGGCGACCACGGGGATCGGCGAGTCGCCGTTGCGCCCGAAGAGCGCCTGCAGCAGGTCGCTCTGCTCCGTCTTCGTGGGCATCCCCGTCGACGGACCGGCGCGCTGGACGTCGATGACGACGAGCGGCAGCTCCACCATCACGGCCAGGCCGAGCATCTCCGCCTTCAGGGCCATCCCGGGCCCCGAGGTCCCGGTGAGGCCCATCGCGCCGCCGTAGCTGGCGCCGAGCGCGGCCCCGATCGCGGCGATCTCGTCCTCGGCCTGGAATGTCTTCAGCCCGAAGTTCTTCCAGCCGGAGAGCTGGTGGAGGATCTCGGAGGCCGGCGTGATCGGGTACGAGGCGTAGACGAGCAGGCGGTCCGCCAGCTTCGCGGCCGTGAGCTGGCCAAGCGCCGTCGCCTCGTTGCCGGTGATGTTGCGGTAGGTACCGGGCGCCAGGTTCGCGGGCGCGACCCGGTACGTGGTGTGGAAGATCTCCGTCGTCTCGCCAAAGGCGTACCCGGCGTTGAGCGCCCGGCGGTTCGCCTCCGCGATGATCGGCCGGCCGCCGAACTTCTCCTCGATCCAGGCGAGCGTGGTCTCCATGCTTCGCCCGTAGAGCCAGAACATGATGCCGAGCGCGAAGAAGTTCTTGGTCAGGTCGACCTGCTTGGAGGTCATGTCCAGGCCGTCGAGCGCCCTCGCGTTGAGCGTGGAGACCGGGATGTCGAAGACCGTGTAGGAGCGCAGGGAGTCGTCCTCGAGCGGGTTCATCGCGTAGCCCGCCTTCGCGAGGTTCGGGGGCGTGAACGCGTCGCTGTTGACGATGATCGCGCCGCCGGGCGCCAGGTCGCGGAGGTTGGCGCGCAGCGCCGCAGGGTTCATGGCCACGAGGACGTCGGGTGCGTCGCCCGGCGTGTGGATCTCGCTGGAGCTGAACGAGATCTGGAATCCCGAGACGCCGGGGATCGATCCGGCCGGGGCGCGAATCTCCGCCGGGTAGTCCGGCAGCGTGCTGATGTCGTTGCCGAACACGGCCGCGGTCCGTGAGAACTGCGTGCCGGTGAGCTGCATCCCGTCGCCGGAATCGCCGGCGAAGCGGATGGTGACGCGGTCCAGCTCCTGGACCGGCACCTCGTGGCCCTTCGTGATGGTCACGGGACCTCGCGCCCCTCCTGCCTGTCATGCCGGCGCGCCCACGGGATCGGCGAGGCGCGGGCCGGTCCGGCAAGGGTACCGTACGGAGGATCGAGCGTCAGGCGACGGACCGGGCGGGCCCGGCGACCGGGACGGGCGCTGCCCCGGGGGGGTGGACCGTGGACCGTGGACCGTGGACCGTTCGAAGGGTCGCGCGCTTTGCTAGGCTCGGATGGATGGACCGTCGCCGCCTGCTGGGGATTGCCCTGGCGGCCGTTTCCGCCTGCGGCTACGGGTCGGGTCCCCTCTTCGCGAAGAGCGTCTATGGGTCCGGCCTCGACTGGCTCGCCCTCCTCTACTGGCGGTTCCTGCTCGCCGGCCTGCTCGTCTGGGCATGGGCGCTCCTCGTGCCGGCGAACCGTGCCGGGCTGCGGGCACTGCCGCGGCGCCGGGTCGCCGCCCTGATCGGGCTCGGCGCGTTCTTCGTGGGCAACGCCGGCACCTACTACGCTGCGCTGCAGTACATCTCGGCGTCGCTGGCTTCCCTGATCGTGTACATCTACCCGGCCCTCGTGGCGGTCCTCTCGATCCGGTTCGGGCACGGGCTGCACGGTCGCCGGCCATGGGCCGCGCTCGGGATCGTCACGTTCGGGGTGGCGCTGACGCTCGGCGGGATCCAGACCCACGCCGATCCGGTGGGGCTCGCCCTGATCGTCGCCTCGCCCTGCATCTACGCCGTCTACATCATCCTGGCGGCCCGCCTCGCCGGCGAACGGCGCGGCGAGACAGCCAATGACCGGACGGGCGGCGACGGTGCGGAGACGCGCCCGGCCGTCGTCGCCGCCGTGATGCTCAGCGCGACCTTCGCGGTGGTGGCGTTGATGGCGGTCGCCGCCGGCGAGCCCACCGTGCCGTGGCTGGTCCCCGGCGACGCGTGGTTCGGGCTGGCCGGGATCGCCATCTTCTCCACGGCCGTGGCGATCTCCGCGTTCTACGCGGGCACGGCGCGGATCGGGGCCGCCCAGGCGGCGCTCGTCTCCACGGTCGAGCCGGTCTGGACGATCACGCTGGCCACGCTCCTCTTCGGCGAGCGCCTCTCGTCCGTGCAGCTGGTCGGGGGCTTCCTCGTGATCCTCGGCGTCATCGTGGCCCAGACCACGCCCGGCGCCACGTCGTCGGCGGTCGTCGAGGAGGCCTGAGCGAGCGTAGGCTTGACGGGATGGCCGAGATCGAGACGCTCCCGGCGCGCGACGGCACCCCGCTCCTGACGCGGCACTGGTCACCAGCGGGCGAGCCGTGGGCGACGATCCTCGTGGTCCACGGCCTCGGCGAGCATTCGGGACGCCACGAGGCGACGGCCGGGCGTTTCGCCGCTGCCGGGATCGCAGCGGCCTCCTACGACCATCGCGGGTTCGGCGCATCCGCCGGGCGGCGCGCCGACATCGAGCGGTGGGCCAGCTACCTCGACGACATCGAGGACCGGCTCGCCGCGTCGCGACGGCCCGGCCTGCCGTCCGCCATCTACGGCCATTCCCTCGGGGGCCTGCTCGTCGCCGACTACCTGCTCGACCGCCGGACGCTCCCGGACGTCGCGATTCTCTCGTCCCCGGCGCTCGGATCGAAGGTCAGCCCTGCGCTCCGGCGGGCGTCGCCGCTGCTCGGTGCGATCCTGCCGCGGTTCGCCGTCGACAACCCGTGGGACGGCGCCGCCCTCTCGCGCGACCCGTCGATCGGGGCGGCCGTGGACGCCGACCCCTTGTGCGAGTCGCGGACGACGTTCCGCCTTGCCCGCGGGCTCTTCTCCGCGATGGACCGGGTCGAGCGCCGGCTCGCCGAGCGGGGCGGCTTCCCCCTCCCCGTCCTCCTGGTCCATGGCGGCGCGGACCGGCTCGTGCCGACCGCAACGACCGCGTACGCCGGCGCATACCCGTCGGTCGAGCGCCGGGTCTACCCCGACGTGCGCCACGAGCCGCACCACGACCCGATCGCCGGGGAGCGGATCGTCGACGAGATGATCGGCTGGCTCCGGGAGCGCCTGGCTCCCTGACGCCCCTGCACGGCCACGGGTGCCGCTCGGCGCGCAGAACCGGGCCGGCCCGCACCGCGGGTCAGAATCGCCGCGCCCCGCGGATCATGCGGCGGGGCGGCGACCCTCCTTGAGCAGGCTTCGGAGGAGGAACGCGACGTTCGCCGGCTTCTCCGCGAGGCGCCGCATGAAGTACGGGTACCACTCCGTCCCGTACGGCACGTAGACGCGAACGCGCTGCCCGCGGCGCAGCAGCTCCGCCTGGAGGTCGCGCCGGACGCCGTAGAGCATCTGGAACTCGTAGCGGTCGGGCATGATCCCCTCCGCTTCGGCGAAACGGAGCAGGCGCCCGACCAGGCGGCCATCGTGGGTCGCGAGCGCGGGGTAGGCACCTTCGCGCATGAGGCGGCGAGCCAGCGACTCGTACGCCTCGTCGACGGCTTCGCGCTCGCGGAACGCGACGGAGGCCGGCTCGTTGTAGGCCCCCTTGCAGAGGCGAACCCGCGCGCCCTCGGCGATCAGCGCCGCGACGTCCGCAGCGCTCCGGCGCAGCGCCGCCTGGATGACGACCCCGGTCTCCGGGTTGACCGATCGCAGGTCGCGCCAGACGCGCAGCGTCCGGTCGGTCTTCGTATGGTCCTCCATGTCGATCCGGACGAACGCCCCGATGCCGGCCGCGGCCCGCATGACGCGGGCGACCGTCTCGCGACAGGTATCCTCCGAGATGTCGAGGCCCATCTGGGTCAGCTTGAGGCTCACGTTCCGATCCAGGCCACGCCCGGCGAGCGCCGCCAGCGTCTCCTCGTAGCGACCGGCGGCCGCCGCGCAGGCCTCCGCCGACGAGACGGACTCGCCCAGGACGTCGACGGTCGTCGCGAAGCCGCCCTCCCGGAGCCGCTCCAGCGCCTCGAGCACCTCGGGCAGGGTCTCGCCGGCCACGAACCGGCCGACCATCGGGCGCGTGATCGGGACGCGGACGGCGAGCCGGCCGAGCGACCGCCGCTGCGAGAGGCCCATGAAGAGCGACCGCAGCGCCCGCTCCGGAGCGTCGCGGAGCGCGCCGGTCGCGGTCATCGCATCGCCCGGCGCGCCCGGACGTCGAGCTGGGCGGTGGGGCGGCCGGCGGGCCGGATCGGCAGCGACATCGGGGCGCCTCCTTGGTCGGCGGTCATCGCCGCCGTCGCGACGCAAGGCTACCGCGCGTGCGCCTCAGCGATCCGGGTCCATGCGCAGGCTGCCCGCGAGCGCCACCGCCACGGCGCCGATCGCCAGGAGCCAGCTCACGAGCGCGAGGGCTCCGCCCGCCCACAGGAGGATGACCAGTCCGCCGATCGTCGTCGGCGCCCGTGCGCCGGTCGGCGGGGCGACCATCCCGGCGAGGAAGCCCGTGGCGATCAAGAGCAGGACCGCGAGGGGAGCGACCGTCTCCATGCCGGTCAGCCTGGCGGCGTCGGCAGCTCCCCTGCCAGGTGCCGTTTCAGCCAGGCAAGGATGCGGCCGAAGGCGTCGCGGCGGTTCTCGCGCCGCTCCCAGCCATGGGCCTCGTCGGCGTACCAGTGCACCTCGTGGTACTTGCCCTCGATCTCGAGCGCCTCGACCATCTTCTCCGTCATGAGCGGGACCACGCGGCGATCCTTCCGCCCGTGGAGCAGGAGGAGCGGCGCCTCGATCCGCTCGGCGCGATAGAGCGGCGAGCCACGCCGGTAGAGCTCGGCCTGCGCGGGATCGTCCGGGGCCCCCATCATCCGCTCCAGGTCGATCCGGCCGGCCCGGTCGCCGTGGCGGTAGCTCTCCGCGATCTCCGAGTCGCCGAAAAGGTCGACGCCCGCCGCCCACATGGACGGCTCCTCCACGAGCGCGCAGAGCGTCAGGTAGCCGCCGTACGACCCGCCGTACATGGCGAGCCGCCCGTTCGACCAGGGCTGGGCGCTCGCCCAGCGCGCCGCGTCGATGACGTCGTGGACGTCCGCGTGGCCCCACTCCCCGAGGTTCGCGTGGCGGAACTCCCGCCCGTACCCGGTGGAGCCGCGGAAGTCGACCGACAGGTAGGCGAAACCCTCCTGGACCAGGAGCTCGCGCAACGGCACCCACTCGCGGAACGCCTGCCACGTGGGCCCGCCGTGTGCGTGGACGATCGTGGGAACCGTGAGCCCGCCCCGCCGCCCCGTGGCAGCGACCGGCCGCCAGAGCGTCACGGGGACCTGGAGCCCGTCGCGCGCCCGGATCCGTCGATGCTCCGGCTCGACGAAACCGCCCTGGGGCAGCGCGGCCGGGCGGCTCTGGGTCAGGCGCCGGGGACGGCGGGCAAGCGTCCCGTCGGGGCCCGGGGCCGCCAGGATCCAGAGGTCCTCCGGCTCCCGGGTCGACTCGCCGACCGCGAGGATCCCGCTGCCGTCGGGCAGCCAGTCGACCGCCAGCCAGACCCCGTCAAACGGGTCGATGCGAACCGCCGCGCCGGCGCCCGGCGCGAGCGCGACGATGGGGTGCTTGGGCGGCCGGCCGGGCCCTCGCTTCACCGGGGCCGCGGCCGCCATCGGCGCCACGTGGAGCTCCTGGAGCCCGTCGCGGACGACGGCGTGGACGAACCGGGTGCCGTCCGGCGACGGGATCGGGGCGATCCCGAAGAGGGCTCCCGGCGCGCCGTGCTCGACCGCGCCGGAGGTCAGGGCCGTTCGCCCGGTGCCGTCGGAATCGATGCGCACCACCTGGAACCAGCCGTCCGCGTCGCTGACGAGGAGCACGCCGCTGCCATCGGGCAGCCAGCGGGCCCCGGTCGCCCATTCCGCAACCCCGGCGATGGTCCGTTCCTCCCCCGAGGCGAGATCCAGGATCGTGACCTGGTTCGTGAGGAGGTCGGGCTGGCGCTGCGCCGTGATCGCGAGGCAGCTCCCGTCGGGCGACCACGCGACGGCGTCAACGTCCACGCCCACCGGCGTGATCGCGCGCGCTTCGGGCGCGACCGGACGGGCCGGCGGGCGGCCGCGGTGCGGGAGGTTCGCGTCCTGGATCCAGACCTGGCTCCAGCCGCGACGGCGCGAGACGAAGGCGATCCGGCGCCCGTCGGGCGCCCAGCGCGGCGCCCGGCTGCCCGCGGGGTGTTCCGTCACGACGGTCGGCCGGCTGCCGTTGGCTCCGATCACCCAGATTGCGTCGTCCCGAACGTAGGCAAGGTGCGCGCCGTCCGGCGCCCACTGCGGATCGGAGACGGCCTTCTCGGACGCGGTGAGCTGGCGGGTTGTGCCACTCCGCAGGTCGAGGATGAACACCTGGCGCGCCCCGCCCGCCTCGGCCGTGTACGCCACGCGTCGCCCGTCGGGAGAGAGCCGCGGCTCGCGCGGCGAATCGCAGGCGACGATCTGCTCGATGGTCAGCCGGTCGCCGCGAGGGGCGGACGCAGACGCCGAGCCGATGGCCCGGGCGACCGGGCGGCGGCGAGCCGACGCGGCCGGAACCGGGGACGCGGCCGGGCCCGGGGCCGCGAACGTCGGCGTCGGGAGAGGCGCTGCGGCAGGCGGCGACCCGGACGGGTCGGGCGTCGGGAGCGACGCCTCGACCGGCGCGCCGTCCCGCGCCGGCTTCGGGCGGTTCTTCGAGCCGGGCGGCCGCCCGCGGCGGCGGGGCAGGGCTGCGACCGGAGCTGCGACCGGGGCCGGAGTATCGGTGCCGGCGGCTTCGAGCGCGGTCTCGGCGTTTGGGAGGAGGTCGTCGTCGGAGGGCTCGGAGCGTCCGGGAGGCATCGGCCGGGTTATACCACGCCGAGAAGGTCCGTCTCCTGCTCTCCGTGCACGGGCGGAGGGTCGACCCGCACGAACGTCTCCCAACCCAGGAATCGCTCCACCATCTCGCGCGGCGCGTCGGCCCAGCTGCCGTCACGCATCTGGCTCGCGTGCGCGGCCAGCGCTGCGAGCTTCCGGTCGAGGACGCTCCGGACATCGACGATCGTCGTGACCTCCTCGTCGGGTCGGGCCAGCTCCAGGAAGCGCCGCTGCTGGAGCAGATCGTCTTCGCTCGGAGGTGGGGCTTCGGCGCCGCCGCGCATCGCCGCGAACGCCTCCTGGACGCGCCCCATCTCCTCGAGCCCGCTCCGCGGGATCGCCTGGTGGTAGAGGACGCGGGGACCGCCCGGCCGCCGCGCCGCGCGCCGGTACGCCTCGGTCGCACGGGCGGACGCCGTCACGTGGTCGGGATGGCCGTAGATGCCGCCCGGATCGAACGTCAGGACGACCGCCGGACGGAGCTCGTCGAGGATCGTCTCGAGGCGCCCGACGACCTCCTCCGGGTCGGCGGTCGCGAAGCATTCAACCGGGCGGGGCCAGTTCTCCATCCCGCTGTCGCGGTAGCCCAGGAAGATCGGCTCGCCGACGCCGAGGGCAGCCATCGCCGCCCGCAGCTCGCCGCGGCGCAGCTCCCGGTCGAGCTCCCGCGCGCCTTCGACCCCGCCGAGGTCGCCGTCCGTCGCGCAGACCAGGTTCGTCGGCACGCCGCGCGCCGCCGCGAGGGCGAGGACGCCTCCGACCCCGAACGACTCGTCGTCCGGGTGGGCGAAGATCGCCAGGAGGCCGCGCGGGGCCCGGGTCGCCGCCTCGCTCATGAGCTCGCGCGCCCTCGAAGGTCGAACGTCACCGGGCGGTCCAACATCATCGGCCCGGCCGACGGTCGCGCGACTCGACGGACGCCTCGAGCTCCTCGCCCAGCTCCACGGTGCGCCGGTAGGCGGCCCAGACCGCCTCGGAGAGGACGGTCCGGAGGCGACCGGATTCGAGCTCGTGGAGGGCGGCGGCGCTCGTCCCGCCGGGCGACGTGACCATGTTCCGCAGCACGGCCGGGTGGGTCCCGGACGCCTTGGCGAACAGGGCACTGCCCTCGAGCGTCTCGACGACCAGGTCGTGGGCCACGTGGCGCGGGAAGCCCAGGTGCACGGCGGCGTCGACGAGCGCCTCCATCACGAGGAAGACATAGGTGGGGCCCGTCCCGGAGACGGCCGTCGCCATCGCCACGAACTTCTCGTCGTCCACCTCGATCTCCACGCCGAGCGCGGAGAGGAGGGCCTTCGCCTGCGCGCGCTGGTCGGGCGTCGTCTCCGGCGTCGCGTACCAGACGGTCATCCCGTGGCCCAGCTGGGCCGGCGTGTTCGGCATGCTCCGGACCAGCTCGCGGTGGCCCAGGAGGCCGGCGAGCGCGGTGGTGGTGGCGCCGGCGATGATGCTCAGCACGAGCTGACCGGGGCGGAGGTGCGGCCCGATCTCGCGCCCGACGCGGGCCAGCATCTGCGGCTTCACCGCCAGCACGACGATGTCAGCGCCCTCGACGGCGGCCACGTTGCTCGCCGTCACGCGGACGCCGTGGGCGGCGGCGAGCTCGTCTCGGCGATCTGCGCGGGGATGGCTGGCGACGACGTTCCCGGGCTCCACCAGCCGGCCGCGGATCAGGCCGGCGATCATCGATTCGGCCATGACCCCGGTGCCAACGATGGCGAGCGTGCGTCCTTCGAGCGGCGACATGCCGCCGAGTGTACCCGGCGGACCGGTCAGCCGGCGATCGCGCGCACCAGGAGGAAGAAGCGGCCGCTGGAGCGGACCTCGACGTCGACGAACCCGGCGGCGCGCAGCGCGTCGGCCAGCTCGTCGGAGCGGTAAAGCACCTTCGGGATCGTGAACTCGCGGCCGTCGGCCAGGCGGCGCCGCGCGAGGTCCGGCGCGGGTGGCGGCAGCCGGTCAACCGTCCCCGAGGCAGGGTCGGGCTGTGAGTCAATCGCCGCGTAGACGCCTCCCGGCCGCAGCCACGCCCGGGCGATCGCCAGGAACGCCGCGAGGCGCGGTCGCGGGACGTGGCTGAGCCAGAACCCGGTGAAGAGCGCGTCGACGGCCCGGTCCGGGGCGGCCCACGCGTCGCGCACGTGGAGGTGCGCTCGAAGCCCATGGGCGACGAGGCGGGCACGCGCCCGATCGAGCGTCGCGCCCGCGGCGTCGTAGGCGTGCAGCTCGCCCTTCGCGGCGAGGAGCGCGGTCCACCAGCCCGTGCCCGCGGCGATCTCCACGATCTCACGGCCGAGTGCCAGCCCGTCGAGCCAGGTGGTCGCGGCAGACAGCTCCATCTCCCAGGCCATGTCCTGGACCACGCCGTGCGCGTAGCGACCGCGGCGCAGGTACCAGTCGTCGTATTCGGCGGCGCGCGCCTCGTAGTACGGGACCAGCTCATCCTCGTGGGTCGGCGACGCGGGCTGCGCCCCTTCCGCCGGCTCGGGTCGTGGACTCGGCGCCAGGGCAGCCCTGCGTGCTCGCTCGTCCAGCGCGGCGCGGAGCCGGAACCGGAGGAACTCGTTCGAGCCGGCCCTTCCCAGGCAGTCCGGGCAGAGCCGGGCGAGGGCCTCCAGGTCGTCCGCGTCCCGCACCTGCCAGGCCCGCCCGCACCAGAGGCAGTCGAACGGGAGCGGCGTCGGGGCCGTCCCGCGCCGCGCGGGCGCCTTCCTCGGCGCCGGGGCCTCCCTCCGTGCCCGCGTCCCCCGAGGCTCGGTCACTCGACGGGCACCCAGCCGCCGGGCGGCGCCACGTCGACGAAGCCGGCCGGGTCGAAGAGCTCCGCGAGCAGCTCGATCCCGTCGATGACGCGTGGCCCGGGGTTGGCGAAGTACGCGGCTGCGTCGAGCGCGAAGACCTGGCCCCGGCGCACCGCGTGGATCTCGCCCCAGCTCGGCGGGCGCGGTGCCCGCGCCCATGCTGCCCGCGTTCCTGCAAGGTCGGCGTCGCGCGGCACCAGGAGCAGCATCTCGGGGTCCAGGTCCGCGACCGCGTCCCAGCTCGTGGGCGCCGCCTCCTCGCCGTCCCGCCCCAGCACGTCCCAGCCGCCCGCGCGCCGGATCTGCTCCGGCACCCATCGCCCGGCCGCGAACGGTGGGTCCAGCCAGTCGAGGGCGATGACCCGCGGCGGCACGTGGCCGGCGGCGCGACGCTGCTCGACCACCTCTCCGACGTCCGCCAGGCGCTCGCGGAGGTCCTCGACGAGGTCCAGCGCCGCATCCTCGGCGGACGTCATCGCCCCGACCGTCGAGATCGCGTGGAGGATCCCCTCGATGCTCGACGGGGCCAGCACCACGACCGTCGGCTCGTCCGCGCCACCCTCGGTCGGCTCGCCGGGACGATGGATGCCCGCGCGAGCGGGCCGCCACCAGCCGGGCGCCAGGACCAGGTCCGGGCGCAGGTCCGCGACCCCGGCGTCATCCACCTCGAACGGCGAAGTGGCGGCCCCGGCCGGGGACCAGCCCGCGACGCGGCGGGCGACGACGCGAGCGCCCGAGGTCTCCGGCGCCGCACAGGAATCCGTGACGCCGACCAGGTCGTCGCCGAGCCCGAGCGCGACGACGATCTCCGTCGCCGCGGGAAGGAGCGAGACGATGCGCATGGCGCTCCACGAACGACGCGACCGGCCACCCGGGGCGGGGGCCGGTCGTCGAGTCTGCACGAGCGGCGGGATCGCCGCCGGGCGGTCGCCCGATTCGCCGCGGGACGCTCCCGCGGGCAGCGTCAGGCGGGCTTGAGCGCCTCGAGCATGGCGCGGGCCGCGGCCTTGTCGTTGAACCAGGTCGCGTTGATCGGCGTGTACGGCGCCCACCCGGCCGGCAGCGACTCCTCGGGGAAGATGGCGTTGACCGGGCATTCCGGCTCGCAGGCGCCGCAGTCGATGCACTCGTTCGGGTCGATGTAGAGGATCCGGTCGGTGCCCTGCTCGAAATGGATGCAGTCGACGGGGCAGACTGCCACGCACGCCTGGTCCATCACGTCGACGCACGGCTCGGCGATCACGTAGGTCATCTGGGGCTGCTCCTCCGCTCTGTCGGGTCTGCGTTCATGCCGGCCCACGGCGCCACCGGTGCCGGTGAACTCGCGCGCGCCGAGCGTATCACCTCGGACCGGCGCGCGACCATCCTGTCCGCCGGGTCAGGGCGCGGCAGGCAAGGGCGGCGCGGTCGCCCCGGACTGGGGCGCCAGGGGCGTCGTGCCCGGGCCGACCGTCGCGACGGCGGCGGCGTCCCTGCCGCCGGGTCGCCTCACCACCAGCGCTTGCCGAGCAGCGGGGCCATCACGTGGGCGGCGGCCGGCGACGGGGCCGCGACCGGACGGCCGCCCGGATCCGGGGACGGGCCGGTGCCGGGCTGAGCGGCCGCGACGAGCACGACGCCGAGGACGATGGAACGGAGCAGGGCAGCAGCTCCCGGAAGACAGCGCATGACGCGCCTCCACGCGATGGCCGCCGGGCCGGCGGTGGGCGTGCCCCACGCGAGGGAGTCTGCCGCTCTCCCCTTATCGTGGCCTTATCAATTGCGTTCGGGCTCGGGCTGCCCGGTGACCGGAGGCGACGCGCTCGTTCGCGTGCGGCGCGCCCGCCTGTGCCGGATAGATGCCCGTCGACCGGGACGGGCTACATGCCTTCGGGGGTGTAGCTCGGGTCGAGGTACCTGTCCGGGTCCTCGTCGAAGTCGAGCTTGCAGCCCTTGCCGCAGAAGTAGTACGTGGTCCCGTCGTGCTCGCTCGTGAGGGTCGCCGTCTCGGTGACGACCTCCATCCCGCAGACCGGGTCTTTCGCGATCGCCATGCCGCCGCCTCCTGGATGCTCCGGGCACGTTCCCCGGTACTCCCGGGGAGTATATGCGGAGGGCTGCACAGCGCGCCGGGCGAGCGTAGGATGCGGGCGTGACCACGCCGTCCGATCCGACCGCCAGCGCCCGGGCCCGCCTCGAGGAAGTCCGCGCGGCGCTGCGGGTGGAGCTGGGGGAGGAGATTGAGGCACCGGGGCAGATGACCTATGGGTCCCAGGCCGCGGCGGCCGCGCACGTCTTCGCGCAGCAGCGCGACCTGGCCCTCCGCGAGCAGGCCGAGCGCCGGTACCACGCCGTGACCCACGCCCTGGCGCGCCTGGAGGCCGGGACGTACACCATCTGCGAGACATGTCACGGCGAGATCCCGGCGGAACGCCACGAGCTCCTGCCATGGGCGACGACCTGCGTCGCGTGCGGCAGCCACGCCAGGTGAACCGGCAGGCCGCGAGACGCCGTCCCCCGATCCAGCGGCGATGAGTGCCGAGGCGCCGCTCGTCGGCCTCGACCACATCCGGGCGGCCGCCCTCCTGCTGCGCGGCGTCGCGACGCGGACGCCGCTCATCGCGTTCGGCGACCCGGCGCGGCGCCAGCTCCTCAAGGCCGAGTCGCTGCAGCCGATCGGCGCCTTCAAGCTGCGCGGCGCCTACACCGCGATCGCCTCGCTCGGCCCCGGCGAGCTGGGCCGGGGTGTCATCACGTACTCGTCGGGCAACCACGCGCAGGGCGTGGCCCGGGCCGCCCGGCTGCTCGGCTGCCACGCGGTCGTCGTCATGCCCGCGAACGCGCCCGCGATCAAGCGGACCCGTGTTGTCGCGGACGGTGCCGAGGTCGTGACCGTTGGGAACGCCAGTGCGGAGCGCCAGGCCGTCGCCGAACGTATCGCGGCCGACCGCGGCCTCACGATCATCCCGCCCTACGACGACGACCGGATCATCGCCGGCCAGGGCACCTGCGGCCTCGAGATCGCGGAGGACGTCGAGGACCTCGGTCTCGTCCTGGTCCCCATCGGCGGCGGCGGGCTCGCGAGCGGGGTCGCGGCCGCCGTGAAGGCCCTGTGCCCGGCGGCGCGCGTGATCGGCGTCGAGCCGGAGCTGGCCGCCGACGCGAAGGAGTCGCTGGCCCTCGGCCGGATCGTGGAATGGTCCGCCGCGGACGTGTCGCGGACCATCGCGGATGGCACGCGGACCCAGGCCCTCGGGATCCGCACGTTCGCACATCTGCGCGCCCACCTCGACGGCATCGTCACGGTCTCGGAGGCGGAGATCGCCGCAGCCGTGCGCCTCGCGGCCGAGGAGGCACGCCTGGTCGTGGAGCCGTCGGGTGCCCTTCCGATCGCGGCGCTGCGCTTCCACGCCGACGAGATCGGGCTGCCGCTGCTCCACGGCACGGCCGTCGGCGTCGTCTCCGGCGGCAACGTCGACCCGGAGCAGTATCGCGCCCTCCTCGAGGCGCCGATCCCCGCCTGACCGCTCAGCTGGGCGACGCGGTCGCCGGGTCGGCGGCCGGGTCGGCCACTGCGGCCGCCACGGTCGCGGCCCGGGCGTCCTCCGCCGACTCGCGGCGTCGCGTGGCCGCCTCGTCATGGCGCATCCACGCAGCCGTCGCCAGGAGCATGGCGAGCAGGAACCCCGCGTCGCCGAAGCCCCACATGATCGCGCCCGCCGCCTGCTGGTCCTCGAGCGGTGCCGGACCCCACAGCCGCCCCGTCGTGGCGTAGTGCGGATAGAGGACGGTGGTGGAGAAGAGGATGGCCACGCCCAGGAACGAGTTGAACGGCATCTCCATGAACATGAACAGGAGGCGCGCCGGGTAACCCATGCGCCAGGGGCTCGGATCGCGGCCCACCATCGGCCACCAGAAGAGGATCGAGCTCCCCAGGTAGAGCAGGTGCTCGAGGTCGTGCAGCCAGGGGTTCTCGAGGGCGGCGTCGAAGAGCGGTGAGAAGTGTGTCCCCCACATCACCGCGGTGAAGAGGAGCCACGCCACCAGCGGATGCCCGAGGATCCGGACGACGCGCGAGTGGAGGACCGGCAGGATCCAGCGCCGCCGGACCCCGGGCGTCGCGACCCGCAGCACGAGCGTGATCGGTGCGGAGAGCGCGATGGCCGGCGCGGCCAGGAAGATCAGGATCACGTGCTGGACCATGTGGACCGAGAAGAGGGTGGTGTCGTAGCGCTCGATGCCCGACTGGAGTGCCACCGCGATCGCGGCGAGCCCGAGCAGGAAGAATGCAGGCCGGTCGCGGGGAACCGGGTTGGCCGGGTGCGCCGCGTCGACCCGCCGGACGGCCCACAGGTACGCGGCGGCGGACGCGGCGAGCGGCAGCCAGATCGTCGGGTCGAACGACCAGTCGAGCACGAAGGTGGCGGCGTCCGGCGCGGCCGGCACGATGCCCCCGTGCGCCGCCGCCGCCGGGGCGCCGGCCAGGATCGCGAGCACGACCGGCGCGGCCGACAGCACGCGACGCAGAGCGCCGCCCTGCCCCCGGGCGGTCATGGGCCGGGCGGCGGGGAGGCGTCCGGCCATTGGGGAGCGGCGCGGATCCGGGTCGGTCACGGGCGCGATTGTGGCGCGAACCGGCCCGGATCGCGACCCTCCGCGGGTCAGGCGTCCCGGGGGCGGGAACACCTTCTGCCACGCGTGCGCATCTGCGCATCTTTACGATCGCTTCGGGTATCATGCCGCGCCTCGGGACCTCCGCGATCCCCGGAGCCCGAGCGAGGCGAGGGAGAGGCCACCGGACGCGTCCCGATGGAGCGCCTCCGACGCGTGCACGAGGTCGAACGCACCCATGGGTCTGACTGCGAAGAGATGGGCTCGCCGCGCGGGGATGATCGCGGCCCTCGGCGCGCTGGCCATGGTCCTCTCCGCCTGCACCGACTTCAACGTGCGAACCGCCATGCCACCCGACGCGGCGTCGGTCCAGGGCCAGGCCACGCGCAACCTCTACGACATCGTCTTCGTGATCGGCGCGGCGATCTTCCTGGTCGTCGAGGGCCTGATCCTCTTCGCGGTCCTGCGCTACCGGCGCAGGAAGGGCGACGACGAGCTGCCGCCGCAGATCCATGGCAACAACCGGCTGGAGATCGTCTGGACGGCGATCCCGATCGCGCTCGTCCTCGCGCTCTTCGTCCTCTCGTGGCAGACGCTCAACACGGTCGACGCGCACACGCCGACCCCGACGGTCCGCATCGGCGTGGTGGCCTTCCAGTGGCAGTGGCAGTTCGTCTACGCGCCTGACGGCGTGAACTGGCAGGACTGCGGCGCGGCCGCGAACAAGGGCAAGTGCGTGACGGTGGTCGGAACGCTTCCCGCCGGCGGCGACCGCGCGAACTGGACGCCGCCCACGATGCACGTCCCCGTCAACGAGACGGTCGAGCTCCAGATGCACTCGATCGACGTCATCCACTCGTTCTACGTCCCGGCGTTCCTCTACCAGCGCGACATCACGCCGCGCCGGGACCAGGTCATCCAGTTCACGGCGGACGAGGTCGGCATCTACCGCGGCCAGTGCACGCAGTTCTGCGGTCTGTACCACCAGTTCATGGAGTTCCAGGTGCAGGTGGAGCCGCGGGCGGACTACGTGGCATGGCTCCAGCAGCAGCTGACCCCGCCCCCCTCGCCATCGCCGGCGCCCGCTGCCTCCGCCGGTGCCCCGGCCGGCTTGCCGGGTGCCAGCCCCGCGGCGAGGGCCTCGGTCTCGCTCGCGCTGACGGCACAGGGCGTGGCCTACGACACGACCGACCTCGCCGCCCCGGCCAACACCCCGTTCCAGATCGTCTTCACGAACAACGACGCGGGGATCCCCCACAACGTCTCGATCCACGTCGGCTCGCCCACCGGGCAGGAGGTCTTCAAGGGCGAGATCTTCAGCGGGACGGACTCCCGCACCTATGCCGTGCCGGCCCTGCCGGCCGGCACCTATGCCTTCGTCTGCTCGGTGCACCCGAACATGACGGGAACGCTCACGGTCAAGTAGGAGAGCCCCGATGGCCACCACCGTGCTCCGGCCCGCGGCGACCTACCGCACCGGGCTCTACGAATGGCTGACGACCACCGACCACAAGAAGATCGGGATCCTCTACACGTTCAACTCGCTGATCCTCTTCCTGATCGGCGGTCTCTTCGCGCTCGCCGTGCGGACCGAGCTGGCCCAGCCGGGGCTCCAGTTCATGAACGAGGCCACCTACAACCAGATGTTCACGATGCACGCCACGGTGATGATCTTCTGGGTCGTCATCCCGTTCCTGGCGGGCTTCGGCAACTACCTGGTGCCGCTCATGATCGGCGCGCCGGACATGGCGTTCCCGCGCATCAACGCCCTCTCGTTCTGGCTCCTGCCGCTCTCGGCGCTGATCGCGCTGATGGGCTTCCCGCTCGGCGGGGCAGCGGCGGCCGGCTGGACCAGCTACAGCCCGCTGGCGCAGTCGGCCTTCTCGAAGGGGCCCGGGACCGACCTCTGGATCGTGGCCCTGACGCTGGTGGGTACGAGCTCCATCCTGGGCGCGGTCAACTTCCTGGTCACGATCTTCAAGATGCGAGCGCCGGGAATGACGCTCTTCCGGATGCCCGTCTTCGTGTGGACGATCATGGTCACGAGCGTCCTGGTGCTCATGGGCACGCCGGTGCTGACGAGCGCCCTGATCATGCTGTACATCGACCGCAACTTCGGCGGGAGCTTCTTCAACACGGCGCTCGCGGGCGGCAACGCGATCCTGTGGGAGAACGTCTTCTGGTTCTACAGCCACCCGGCGGTCTACATCATGATCCTGCCGGCCATGGGGATCGTCTCCGAGGTCCTGCCCACCTTCAGCCGCAAGCCGCTCTTCGGCTACAAGGCGTTCGTCTTCGCGACCGCGGGAATCGGCGCGCTCGGCTTCTCCGTGTGGGCCCACCACATGTTCACCACGGGCTCGGTCTACCTGCCGTTCTTCAGCCTGATGACGTTCCTGATCGCCGTCCCGACCGGCGTGAAGATGTTCAACTGGATCGCCACGCTGTTCCGCGGCAAGCTCCGCTTCACGACCGCGATGCTCTTTGCGGTGGGGTTCCTGTCGCTCTTCCTGATCGGCGGGATCAACGGCGCCTTCCTGGCCGCAGTCCCGGTGGACTACCACGTCCACGCGACCTATTTCATCGTGGCCCACATCCACTACGTCCTCTTCGGCGGCTCGATCATGGGCGTCTTCGCCGGGCTCTACTACTGGTGGCCGAAGATGTTCGGGCGGATGCTGAACGAGCGGCTGGGCAAGATCCACTTCGTGGGGATCTTCATCGGGATGAACCTCACTTTCTTCCCGATGCACCTGCTGGGCCTCTCGGGGATGCCGCGCCGCATCGCCGACTACAGCCCGACGGCCGGCTGGAACGACCTGAACCTCCTCGCGACGATCGGCGGCTTCACCATCGCCGTCGCGATGCTGCCGTTCCTGTGGAACATCCTCGTGACGTTCCGCGGCGGAGAGCCGGCCGGTGACGACCCGTGGGAAGCGAACACGCTCGAGTGGGCGACCTCGTCGCCGCCGCCGCCGTACAACTTCGACCACCTGCCGCCGATCCGCTCCGAGCGACCGGTCTTCGACCAGCGCCACGCGGCCGACGCACCGGCGATCACCGCAGGGCACTGACCGTGGCCGCCAGCAGCAGCGCCCTGACCCCACACGTCGCCGCCATCGGCGAGAGCCGGGCGCACGGCCAGCGCGGGATCAGCAACCCGATCCTCGGGATGATCCTGTTCATCGTCTCCGAGGTGATGTTCTTCTCCGGCCTCTTCGCCGCGTACTTCAACGTCCGCCTGAACGCGACCCAGTGGCCGCCCCTCGTCAACGAGGCCCCGTTCGCGCCGTTCCAGATCCACCACGACATCGTCCTCCCGGCGATCCTGACGACGATCCTGGTGCTCTCGTCGGTCACGATGCAGCTGGGCGTCTCGGCGATCCGCCGGGGCGATCGGACCGGCTTCCTGCGGAACACGGGGATCACCCTGATCCTCGGGCTGACGTTCCTGGTCGGCCAGATCTACGACTACACGCAGCTCGGCTTCGGGATCACCGACACGGCGTTCGGGAGCACCTTCTACACGATGACCGGCTTCCATGGCGCGCACGTGCTGGGTGGTGCGATCATGTTGAGCGTCGTGCTCTACCGCGGCATGGCCGGGCAGTTCTCGGCCAAGCACCACGACGCGGTGGAGGCGACCTCGATCTACTGGCATTTCGTGGACGTCGTCTGGATCGCGCTCTTCTCGACGCTCTACCTGCTCTGAACGGCGGAGGACCACGTTCATGATCATGCGGCCCCGTCGGGCCATGCTCATCGGCCTCGTGTTCATCGGGCTCGGCATCGTGTATGGGTCCCTGAGCCGTGACTGGGGCGGCGTGACGATGCTGCTCGCCCTCGGCGTGGCGATGGGCCTGATGGGATTCGTCCTGATGGCGGCCTCGCCGCGCGGCGACGAGACCGAGTAGCGCGGCAGAGGCGATTACGCGCGCATGTCGCCCTGGGATTCGCTCCTCGAGTTCGTCAACAAGCTCGTCTCGCCGGACTGGGGCGCGCTCGTCGCGCTGATCCCCCTGGCGGTCGCGGTGCTCGTGGTCGGCTACCTGGGCTGGATCGCGCGACGCGCGCTGACGGCGCCGCCGACGCGGACCCGGGCGCTTCCCGCCGCGCCGATGCCGGCCAACGTCCACATGCCGGGGCCGAGCATCGCCCCGTTCCTGGCGGCCGCCGGGTTCGCCTGCTTCTTCCTCGCCCTGCTTTTCCTCCACGTCGGCCCCCGCCTGGACCCGGCCACCAAGCAGCCGATCGCGGACTCGACAAGCTGGACGATCGCGCCGTTCGGCCTCCTGGCGATCGCGATCGGGCTGGTGGCGCTGGTCTCGGGCCTGCTCTACTGGGGGCGCGAGTCGAGCCGCGAGTACGACGCCCTGGCCGGATCGGTCACCCTTCCCGCCGTCCGGGAGACACCGCCGCCGGGCGTCCACGTCCCGGGCCCCAGCTTCCGCCCGTTCGTGCTCGCGATCGCGATGGCGGTCATGGTGCTCGGCGGCGTGCTGAACGTCACGATCTTCCTGGGCGGGCTCCTCATGCTGGTCATCGCGCTGCTCGGCTGGCTGCGCGACGCGCGTGCCGAGTACGGCCATGCGGTCCGCGCCGACGCGACGGGGCACCTGGAGAACATCCCGGCCCCGCGCTACCCGGTGGGAACGCTCCTGCTGTTCGCCGCGATCTTCGCAGCGAGCATCCTCATCGCCGCGGGGATCGTCCCGCCGAGGGACAACGGCGCCACAGTGGCCGCGTCCGCGAAGCCGCCGGCCGCCGCGGCCGCCGGAGCGGGCACGCCGGCGCCCGCTGCCTCCGCCGGTGCCCCGGCCGGC
>Ga0209638_1000850_pt1 | contig 20003 bp, 22 predicted proteins | sample BarGraNGADG00211_FD_184490 | JGI IMG/M metagenome (GOLD analysis project Ga0209638, IMG submission 184490) | Arctic peat soil microbial communities from Barrow, Alaska - Barrow Graham LP Ref core NGADG0002-211 (SPAdes) (version 2) | ecosystem: Environmental > Terrestrial > Soil > Wetlands > Peat...
GGAGCAGCGCGGCATCAGTGGACGACCTGCCACACCCGATAGCCGCTCTTGAACCGTCCGACGAAGTAGACGCCTTGTGACGCGCTCTGCGCGGGAAGCATCGCGCGGCCGGTGATGTAGACGACCACCGTGCGTCGCCAAACGCGCGCGCCGCAGCTGACTCTCGCCGACGTTCCGCGATTGATGTCGTCGATGGCCAGCAACGCGCCGGTCACTTGAGGGCGAGACGCGGGGCTCACACGGTGTAAGGCGGCTGCGATCGCCGAGCCGATCGGATTTGTCCCGGTCAGCGGTAGCAGCCCACGTGGATCGACCTCGACGGTCACGAGGCCGTGCGTACAGATCGGTGAGCGCGCGGCGAGCGCAGACGGGCACCACGCCGCGAAGGCGACGCCGGCGAGGAGCAGGCAGCGCCACTGCCGGTTCATGGCCTACGCGGGAGCGCGAAGACGCTCGACGCCGAGCTCCTTCGCAAGCTCGCGAGCGCGCGCAGCCAACCGGCGGCGCAACTCGTCCGGCTCGAGCACGACGGCTTCGCCGCGCTTCGAGAGGATCTCGCTCTCGAGCCACTCGTCGCTGCCGACGGGGATCTCGCGCAGCGCGCTCCCGTCTGCAAGCTTGCGGGCGCCGCGCTCGATCTCGTAGCGGGCGATCACGTTCGTGTACAGGATCACAGCGCGCCGGGCGCCCCGCAGTCGCGTCGGCTCGAAGCCCTCGCGCGGCTCGAACTTCTCGCGTGTGAGCTTCGCGCTGCGCATGCGGTCGAGCCGGAACGAGCGTTCCGCGCCGCTCGTGCGGTCCCACGTGTGCACGTACCAGTTCGGCATCTGGCGCTCGAGCGAGTACGGCTCGATGAGGCGCGTCGAGGGCTGCGCGTCCATCTCCTTCTGATACTCGATCTCGACGAGCTTGTTCTCGCGCATGCCGCGGGCGAGCGTCGTCACGAGATCCTCCTCGGCGCGCTCGATCTGCGGTTGCGGGAGTTGCGCCAGCTCGAACTGCCCGAAGGTCTCCTCGAGCTTCCGGCGGACGCCGCGTAGCTGCGTGTGGGCGTCGGCGGCGATCATCGGGCCGACGTACTCGAGCGCAAGCCGGATCGCGCGCGCTTCGAGCGGGGTCAGCCGCGGCGCGAGCCGGAAGGTGTCGCCCCAGAGCTCCTTGTCGACGTGCACCTCGTCGTCGACCAGCTCGGAGTAGATCGTGTAGCAGCCGCCGCCGAAGTTGACGAGGTTGAGCAGGGAGAGGTGCTCCTCCAGCTCCTCGGCCGGGACGGAGGGGAAGCGGGCGAGCAGCTCGGCAGCGGGAATGACTGCGTCCTTGCCCTCGCCGCACGCCGCGAGCAGGTAGGCGAGGAGGGCCTGGAGGACCGCGAAGCGCTCCGGCGCGACAGGGCCGGCCGGGCGGTCGACGGGGCCGTCGGCGACGCGCAGGGGCGACTCGCGGGCGGGCTCGGGCGCCTTGCCCTCGTGGCCGGCGCGCACCCGGCGGAGCGAGGCCGCGACCTCGCGGCGCAACTCTTCGGGCTCGAGCGGGACGGCCCGGCCGTCCTGCCGCAGCACCCAGGAGGCGAGCTGCGAGAGGGAGGAGTAGTCGGTGACGAAGACGCCGTCCTCGAGCCGGCCGGTCAGTCCGTACGCGCGCTGGACCCACCACGCGGTGTCGCCGCGCACCTCGATCTTGGCCTCGCCGACGATGTCGCCGACCTGCCACGGCGGCCGGCCGCGGAACTGCTCGATGTCGAAGTCGGTCGGCGTGCGGAAGTCGCGCTCGCGCCGCGTGGCGAACTTGATCTCGCCGCGGATCCGCGAGACGCGGAACGTGCGGATGTCTTCGCGGTCGAGGTCGTAGCCGACGACGTACCAGATGCCGTTGTCAGGCATGAGCGCGTACGGGTTGACCGTCCGGTCGGCGAGCTCGTCGCGCGAGATCGACCAGTAGTCGAACTTCACCGTGCGCTGCTTCGAGATCGCGCCCTCGAGCTTCGCCAGGCGGCCCGGCATCTCGGGGGAGTAGTCGGGATCGAGCACCTCGACCCGCAGCGCCGTCTCGGTCGTCGTCTCGGCGAACCCCGGGCGGCCGAGCGCGAGGTTCTGCAGCGCGAGCCGGAGCGGTTCCGCGTAGGCGAACTTCCCCTCGAGGAGGTAGAGCGCCGTCTGCAGCGCCGCGAGCTCGGCGTCGTCGAGCTCGAGCTGCGGGAGGAAGTACTGCTCGGAGCGCAGGGTGTAGAGCTCCTCGCCCGTGAACTCGTCACGCTGCGAATTCAGCGGCACGCCGAGCGCGAGCAATTCGGCGCGGTCGGAGTAGAAACGGCGGGCGAATGCCTCGTCCGACATCTCCGAGTAACCCTCGACATTCGACTTCACATCGCGTGCCGTGATCGGCCGCCGTTCAGCCATCAGGAACGCGACCAGCGAGAGCTGGCGAATCAGTTTGTCCGTATCGTGCGACACCCCGGTTCACACTACACGGGGTGCCCTGTGGATCGGGCCTGTGGAAAGGCTGTGGACGCGGGTGCGCCTACGCGGCGGCTTTCGCCTCCAGGTGCTGGTGTGACGGGCAGTAGTCGCGCTCGGGCAGCGGGGTGCGCTGGCAGGGCTTGCCCTTACGGGTCGTCGCACGGCAGCGGGCAACGCCTCCGTCGAGCGCGCCGGCCTCGATCTGCTCCTCGATGAACTGCATCGCGGCGCTGACCCCGGCCTGGACGGCCCAAGCGACGGGCGCCTGCGCGGTGATCGGGAAGTAGCGCCGAATGTCCTGGAAAAGCGCCCGATCGGGCTTGGCAAAATACAGGGGGTCGTTCGCGAGGCGCTCCATCGTCTGCTCGCAGGCCATCAACACGGCCCGGCGTGACTCGATCTGCGATTCGCGGTCGCCATAGGGATCGATCAAGTCCTTCACTGACCGATAAATCGCCCGCGAATATTGATACATGCAGTGTTGCAACTGGAGAGTCCGCTCTTCGATCACCAGTCTCCCCGTTTCCTGTGAAGTTCCCGCCAAGTCTTTGTTAACAGCGGGTTAGGGCCGGTCCCCATCTCCATCGCAGATCGATCCTACACGCTTCGGCCACTGTTACAAAGTGCGGGTCAATGTTGCCTCCGGAGTGAACACCGTCTCCGGCCCGCAGCACGTACCTGGGGTGCGGAGTGCCCGATCCGGGCGGGGATTACACCTCTGTGGCCCGACCGGATCAGCGGGTGACGCGGGTCTGATACGCGTCCGGGAAGCCGTGGGCGTGGGCCGTGGAGACCGCGGCGCTCGCCTGGCTCTGGGAGCCGTAGATCCCGGAGAAGACGACGTAGTAGCCCGGGTGGAGGCTCGAATACTGCGACGACACGAGGACGCCGACCGCAGGCAGGCCGGCCCGCTTGGCCTTCCTGGCCCGGGCGACGGCATTGGCGCGGCCCGCGGCGAGCGGCAATGACTCGAGCACGTTCGTGAAGCCGCTCTTGCCTTCCGGCCAGAAGGCGAGGGCGTTCGGGTTCGGCGCCGGGGTGGTGACGCTGTTCGTCGACGGGGCGCCCGGCGCCCGCGGCAGCGTGCCGGTCGTGAACGTCGGCACCGGAACGGTGGGCAGCGTGCTCGTCAGCGTGACGACGATGGGGGGGACGACCACTTGGGTCGCACCGGGGCCGACCGTGACGAGCGGCTTCGTCGCGACGAACGTCGTCCTGTGCTTGCGGGGCGAGCCCGCCGCGACGGCTGCGGCGGTCGCGACGACCGTCAGCACGAGGAAGAGCAGCACGGGCCAGATCCAGTCGCCGGGATACCACGCAAGGCGGCGCTGCCATTGCGTTGCGAGGAAGCCGACGACGCCGCGGTTCGTCGGCAGGCGCGTGCCGCACTCGAGGCAGTACTCCTGGAGCGGCTCGTAGGCGACGCCGCAGCTCGGGCAGTAGTCGTGCGGAGGCTGTGGATCGGTCATCAGGCTCCTTCGCCGGCCGGCGCCTGCGAGCCGGCCGGCCGGACGCCGGTCGGTAGGCCACATTGGGCGCAGAACTTCGATCCCCAGAAGACGAGCGCGCCACACTCACAGCGGACGGCCGGCCGCGCATGGCCTCTCGACACGGCTGCGGCCAGCAGCGTGTCGAGCTCGGCGAGGCGCTCCTCGAGCGTGACGAGCTCCCCGCAGCGGTCGACGAGGAGGTCCTGCCGGAACTGGTCGCGCCGGTACATCTCGAGCATGAGCCCGCCGAGGTCGCGGAGACGCGCTTCCCGGAGCTGGAGCAGCGCGCGCCGCTCGCGGCGAAGCTGGCCGGCCGGGGGCAACGCACGGCGGACGGCGCGGGCCGACGCGGCCGGCGGCGCCGGCGAGGGCGGCTCGCCGTCGGGCGCACGGCGAAAACCCGGCAGACGGGGCATCTAGGCCGCGACTCTAACGGCAGGCGTCGGTCGGCGGGCTATCCGCACCCGTGGTGCGACGCCTCGCGCACGAACGCCGCCCGTCAACGCTGGATGACGACGAGGCGCTCCTCGGTCATCTCGCGCACCGCCCAGGCGGGGCCTTCCCTCGTGTTTCCCGAGTCCTTGATGCCGCCGTACGGCATCTGGTCGCTGCGGAACGTGGGCGCCTCGTTCACCGTCACGCCGCCGAACTCGAGCTCGTCCGCAGCGCGGAGCGCCGAGTCGATCGACGTCGTGAAGATCCCGGCCTGGAGACCGAACCTCGTCCCGTTGGCGCGCGCGATCGCCTCGTCGACCGAGTCGACGGGGTTGACCAGCACGACGGGCCCGAAGACCTCCTCGCAGCTCACCTTCTGATCGTCGGCAACGCCGGCGAGCACGGTCGGCCGGATCAGCTCGCCCTCGAGGCCTCCCGCGAGCAGCTGGGCGCCCGACGCCTTCGCTTCCTCGATCCACTCGAGGATGCGCTCGCGTGCGCCCTCGTCGATCACCGGTCCGACGTCGGTGTTGTCGTCGGCCGGATCGCCGATCGTGAGCGCCTGGACCTTCGGCACGAACGCCTGGACGAATGCGTCGTACACAGGCCGCTCAACGTAGATCCGCTGGACGGAGATGCACGACTGCCCGGCGAATGCGAACGCACTGCCTGCGAGCTTCGTGGCCGCGGCCTCGACGTCGGCGTCGGCGGCGACGATCACCGGCGTCGAGTTCCCGAGCTCGAGCTTCACGCGCTTGCGGGGCGCGCGTTCCTGCAGGCCCCAACCGACGTCGCTCGAGCCGGTGAACGTGATCAGCTTGACGCGTTCGTCCTCGACGAGCACGTCGCCGATGTCAGACGCCCGGCCGACGACGACGTTGAGCCAGCCGGCCGGCAACCCGGCCTCGAGCTCGAGCTCCGCGAGGAAGAGCGCGGAGAGCGGCGTCTGGCTCGCCGGCTTCAGCACGACGGGGCAGCCGGCGGCAAGCGCGGGCGCGATCTTGTGCGCGACGAGGTTGCACGGGAAGTTGTAGGGCGAGATCGCTCCGACGACGCCGATCGGCTTGCGCAGCGTGAAGCCGAGCTTTCCCTCGCCGGCCTGCGCGCCCTCCATCGGGATCATCTCGCCGGCGAGCTTGCGCGCCTCGACGGCGGCGAAGGTGTAGGTGGACATGGCGCGCGAAGCCTCGACACGGGCCGCTTTGATCGGCTTGCCGGCCTCGTCGGAGATCGTCCGGGCGAGCTCCTCATGACGCCGGCCGATGAGGCCCGCGACCTTGACGAGGATCTCGGCGCGCTTGTGCGCCGGCAGCGGGTGCTCGAGCGCGCGAGCGGCAGCGTCGACGGCGCGCCGCGCCTCGGCGGCGCCGCCCTTGGCGACCCGGCCGACGACGTCGCCGGAATAGGGGGAGCGGATCTCCAGCCATTCGCCGGTCTCGACCCACTCGCCGTCGATCAGCAGCTTCCGTTCGGTCGCCGTTGCAGCCATCTCAGCCCCTCCGATCTCGCGTCGTGCCCAAAGCGCTGACGATAGCTAGTGGTAGTCGTTGGGCAAGCGGGAGGCGAGCGCCTCGAGAACCTTCAGCTGAATCGACGGGGTGCGGCGAAGGAGCGACCTGAAGTCGCGCGCGGTGATCACGAGCATCCGGGCCGGAGCGGTCGTCGTGACCGTCGCGGTGCGCGGCACGCCCGTGATGAGCGCGATCTCGCCGAGGAAGTCGCCGGAGCCGAGGGTGTTCACCTTTCGGCCCTTGCGGCGGACGTCCGCCGTTCCTTCGACGAGCACGAGGAACTCGTGACCTGCAGCTCCTTCGTGTGTCAGCTCGCTGCCCGCGTCCATTGCGAGCTCGTCCGCGATGCCTGCGACCTCGTCGAGCTCGCGCTTGGATAGTCCCGCGAACAGGGGCACACGCTTGATCAGCTCTATCTTTGCGTTCTTCCGCAGCACCGCTCGATTCTCCGTCCCATCTCTTTGTGGGTCAAGGAAGGAACGGTACAGTTCCGCGCATGGCCAGAGACACGGATGCGTTGATCGTCGACGCCGTTCGCAGCCCGATCGGCAAGAAGAACGGGACGCTTTCGCACATTCGCGGTGACGATCTCTCTGCGCAGGTCGTGAACGGCCTGCTGGCGCGACACGACGTCGACCCGGGCGAGATCGAGGACGTCCAGTGGGGATGCGTCACGCAGATCAGCGAGCAGACGTGGAACATCGGCCGCAACGTTGCGCTCACCGCCGGCTGGCCGGTGACGGTGTGCGGCACGACGGTCGACCGCCAATGCGGCTCGTCGATGCAGACGAACTTCAACGCAGCCGCCGCGATCTGGTCAGGACAGCTCGATCTCGTCGTCTCCGGGGGCGTCGAGATGATGTCGCGGGTGCCGATGGGCTCCGGCAACGGCTCGATGTCCGATGCCGTCAACGCGCGCTTCGACATCGTCATGCAGGGCATCTCGGCCGAGGAGATCGCCAAGAAGTGGGACCTCTCGCGCGAGGAGCTCGACCGTTACTCGCTCGAGTCCCACGTGCGCGCGTTGCGTGCGATCGAAGAGGGGCGCTTCGAGAAAGAGATCATTCCGATCGACCTCGACGTCCCGTCGGCCGACGACGGAGGCGGCACGCTGACGATGACACGGACGCGCTTCGCCGTCGACGAGGCCGTCCGCCAGACGACGCTCGAGAAGATGGCATCGCTCCAACCCGCGTTCATCGCCGACGGCGTCGTCACCGCCGGCAACTCGAGTCAGATCGTCGACGGCTCGGCTGCAGTGCTTGTCGCGTCGGAGAAGAAGGCGTCGGAGCTGGGCCTCCAGCCGCGTGGACGGTTCCTCGGCTTCGGGATCGCCGGCGTCGATCCGCACCTGATGCTGCACGGCAACCCGCAGGCGTGCGAGCGCGCACTCGCAAAGGCAGGCCTGACATGGGACGACATGGGCGTCATCGAGCTGAACGAGGCGTTCGCGTCGGTCGTCCTCCAGTCCCTGAAGGATTCCGCGCTCGGTGAGCGCTACGCCGCAGGTGACGTCAACCCGAACGGCGGCGGCATCTCGCTTGGTCATCCGCTCGGCGCCACCGGTGCCCGCATCACCGCGACGCTCCTCTCCGAGCTGGAGCGCCGCAACGCGCGCTACGGCATCGCCGCGATGTGCATCGGCTTCGGCCAGGCCATCGCCGGCGTTGTCGAACGGTTCTAACGACGAGCGGGCGCGCGGCGCCCACTCCGCCGGCTACCTGGTCGCAACCGGGAGCGCTCGCTCTCCGTCGGCGGTCTGTACGTGACCGGTTGATTCAGAACCAGGTTGCGGACGTCTTCCCTTCAGCACTCGCGCCGTGCCGGACCCATTCAGCCGTTCCTTGACGATGACATCACCGCTGGGGGGAGCTGCCGGTTGGGGGCGGGTCCGCGGTGGGCCTGACAGTTCTCTTAACAGTGACTGTCACCGTCAAGAGAGCCGCACGACTTCGTCACGGCTCCGGGGATCATGAACAAGTTCTTTGGCGAGTACGGTCTGTTCCTCATGCGGTTGACGGGGCCGGGCAAGGTCTGGCTCCAGTCGATGTCGCTCCCGATCCTCGCGCGCACGCTCGCGCCGTATTTGCCGTCCGCGGGCGGGACGACGGTGAATGGATCGCTGCAGTCCGCTGCGCTCGGCGGAGGGCTCGGGGTCGCAGTGAAGGAGATCGGCAGGCTGCTCTAGAACCGCCGTTCAGTACGCTCGCCGCATGCCGGCGAGACGACTTCGCACTGCGCACGCGGCGCTTGCGATCACCTTTGTCGGCCTCGGCGCCGTCGACGGCGTCTGGGCCTCGCGGCTCCCAGCCCTGAAGCACCGACTCGGCCTCGACAGCGGCGAGCTCGGCCTCGTGCTCTTCGCGGTCTCGCTGACGGCGACGGTCTCCTTGCCTCTCGCGGGCTGGCTTGCAGCGCGTCGCGGCAGCCGCGGGCCGACGGGGCTCGGACTGCTCCTCGCCGCGGGCGGTCTCACGCTCGCCGCGTTCTCCCCGTCGCTCGCGGTGCTCATCCCGGCGGCCTGCGTTCTCGGCGCCGGCATCGGGATCCTCGACGTCGGCGCGAACGCGCACGGCGTCGCCGTCGAGGGTCGCCTCGGCCGGCCGGTTCTCTCGGCCCTGCACGGCGCGTGGAGCTTCGGTCTGCTCGGCGGCTCGGGCATCGGCGCGATCGCCGCTGCTGCGGGCTTCGGCCCGCGGGTCGTCTTCCCGGCGGTTGCGGCGGGCGCAGTCGTCGTCGCGGCGATCGTCGTGCCGAAGCTGCTGCCGGGCGCTGAGGACGCCGCGGTCGACACCGCGCGGTTCGCGCTTCCGCGCGGCGCGCTCGCGCTGCCGGCGGTGTTGACGTTCTGCTGCATGTTCGTCGAATCGGCGACGATGAACTGGGCTGCGGTGTTCCTCTCCGGGCCGGCGCACACGAGCGCAGCGGTCGCGGCGGGCGGTGTCGTCGCGTTCGCCATCGCGATGGCATTCGCGCGTCTCGTCGGCGACCGGTTCGTCGCCCGCTGGGGCTTCGGCGGCCTGGCGCGGACCGGAGGGCTCCTCACCTTCGCAGGCATGTTGCTCGTGCTCGCCACTCGTGCGCCGGCGCCCTCGCTCGTCGGCTTCGCCTGCGTCGGCGCGGGCTGCGCGGCGATCGTTCCCGCGTTGTTCCGCATCGCCGCCGCGGCGCCCGGAATCTCGTCGGGCGCCGGAATCGCAGCCGTCGCGACCGCCGGCTACACGGGCGGTGTGGTCAATGGGCCGTCGATCGGTTTCCTCGCGCGCGGCGTCGGGTTGACCGGCGCGCTGGGGCTCGTTGCAGCGGCAGGGCTGCTCATTGCCGTGCTCGGCCCGAGGATGCAGCGGTAGGCTCGCCCGATGGCAAAGGGCATCGAGGGGCCGAGGGGCATCCAGAAGGTCGGCGTCGTCGGCCTGGGGGCGATGGGCGGCGGCATCGCGCAGCTCTGCGTCGAGGCGGGCATCGAGACGGTCGGGCGCGAGATCTCGCTCGAGCTCGCGGAGCAGGGGCGCGACCGCATCGGGCACTTTCTCACGCGCAAGGTCGAGAAGGGCCGGCTCGAGCAGGGCGCGCGCGACGCCGCCGTCGGACGGCTCACGCTCACCGCCGACCTCGCGGATCTCGCCGACTGCGACCTCGTGATCGAGGCGATCGTCGAGGCGATCGAGCCCAAGCAGGATCTCTTCCGCGAGCTCGAGCGCGTCTGCCGTGCGGACGCCGTGCTCGCGACGAACACGTCGGCGCTGTCGGTGACGGAGATCGCGTCGGCGACGTCGTCACCGGAGCGAGTCGTCGGGATGCACTTCTTCAATCCCGCGCCGCTGATGCCGCTCGTCGAGATCGTGCGCACCGAGCTCTCCTCCGACGAGGCGGCCGACGCAGCGTTCGCGCTCGCCGAGCGAATCGGCAAGCATCCGATCCGCTGTCACGACACGCCGGGCTTCGTCGTCAACCGCGTGCTCATCCCCTTGTTGAACGACTGCGTCCGGGTGCTGGACGAGGCGCGCATCACCATCGACGACCTCGACGCAGGCATGAAGCACGGCGCCGGCTGGCCGATGGGCCCGTGCGAGCTGATCGACCTGATCGGAATCGACGTGCACGTGCACGCGGCCGAAGCGCTCTGGGAGAAGCTGCGCGAGCCGCGGATGGTTGCGCCGCCGCGTCTCGTGGCGATGGCGAACGCCGGGCTGCTCGGCCGGAAGAGCGGTCGCGGCTTCTACCGCTACGACGCCTGAAGCTTTACGCGGCGAGTGCGACGGGCGCGAGGACGGGCGCGTCGACGGGCTCGGGCGCAGCGTCGGCCTGCGGCTGCTCGTCGAGAAGCGCGTACAGCGTGAGCGCGTGCATCGTCGCGGAGGCCGCCGAGGCGAGCAGGGAGGAGGACTGCTCCTGTGAGACGCCGGCGGCGCGGAGCGCGGCTGCCAGAGCGTCGATCCGCTCGGTCAGAACGATTGCGGTGGACTCGACTGCCATCGCCCTACAGCTTCGCGTATACCCCGGACAGTCCTCTCCAGCCCCTCACAGAACCTTTACGTTCCGCTCAATCGTGGGACACGATGGGTGACGATACTGTGACTCAGATGCGGCGATTCATCGTCATCTGCGCAGCCCTGGGCACGCTCGCCGTGCCTTCGGCTGCCCTCGCGATGCAGACGGCTCCAGGTGACGGATCGCTCGTCGTCAAGAACGCCAGCGCGCTCAGTGGAACAGCGGTCGTTGCGCTCACGGTCACCGGGACCGTGTGGGGTCATGTCGGCGCCGGCAAGATCGTGATCGACGACGCGACGCCGAACGACAATTCGAGCCCGATCGTGACGGGCGCGGGCCCGAGTCATGCCGTGCCGAACAGCGACACCGCACTCTCGTGGAGCGGCGTCGACTTCAAGTTCCGCGCCGTCGGCGGCAAGTACACGGTTCTCATCTACGGCTCGGGGGTCGACGTCGTCGCTTTCGGAAGCGGTCACGTGACGCTTGCGGGCGTGCCGGACAGCGCGAACGGTGACGGTTTCTACTCGCTCAACGGCGATCCCTTCCGCTCGTTGCCCGGTGCGCCGGGGAAGCGGTTGTCGATCGGCACCGCCGTCCCGATCGGCTAGAGCCGGCATGACCACGAAGCCGCAGACGGTGCTGGTCGTCGAGGACGAAGCATCGATCGCGTCGTTCATTGCCGCGTACCTCAAGAATGCGGGCTACGCCGTGCGTACGACCGCGAGCGGCGCCGAAGCGTTGAGGCTCGTCGAGTCGGAGAAGCCTGCCCTGGTCGTGCTCGACCTGATGCTGCCGGACATCGACGGCGTCGAGGTCTGCAAGCGCATCCGGCAGACCACCGACCTGCCGGTCCTGATGCTGACGGCGCGCGACGACGACGTCGACAAGATCATCGGGCTCGAGGTCGGGGCCGACGACTACATGACGAAGCCCTTCAATCCGCGCGAGCTCGTCGCCCGCGTGCGCGCGATCCTGCGCCGCGCGACGACGGAGCGGAAGAAGGGCGAGAGCGCGACGCTGCAGCACGGCGACCTCATGGTGGACGCCGGCCGGCGCGAGGCCCGGGTCGGCGACCAGGAGATCCAGCTCGCCCCGAAAGAGTTCGATCTTCTCTGGGAGCTCCTCGATCATCGCGGGCTCGTCCTGACCCGCGACCAGCTCCTCGAGCGCGTGTGGGGCTACACCTTCGCAGGCGACACGCGCACAGTCGACGTGCACGTCCGCCAGCTTCGCCGCAAGCTCGGCGACGCGTCTCCGATCGTGACGGTCTGGGGCGTGGGCTACAAAGTGAGCCCGGCCCGCGAAGCCGGCGCAGCGTAGAGCGTTAGGCTCGACCCATGCTCGGGTCGCTGCGCTTCCGGCTGCCGGCGCTCTTCCTGCTCGGGGTCGTCCTCTCCGGGCTCGTGGCGTCGCTGATCGCCATCCGCTTCTTCCAGAGCTACGAGCACACGCGGGCAATCGCCGAGCTGCGCTCGGAGTCCGTCGGAATCGTCCAGCTGTACGCGCAGAACATTGCGAGGGCCGACGTGCCCGAGCACAGTCTCGAGCAGGCGATCGGAGGCGACAAGATCTTCTACGTGCCGGTTGTGCGCGGCGCGACCTTGCTGACCGGCCCGCAGACGGAGCTGCCGCTCGGGACGGTCGACGTCAACGCACTCGCCAAGCAAGGCACGCTCACCCTCACCTTTCGCTTTCGCAGCACGAACTACCTCGCGGTGGCGCGCCCGATCCTGCTCGGCGACCAGCTCGTCGGGGCGATCGTGGTCGGGAAGCCGGCGTCGCAGTTGCGCAGCCGCTGGGTGACGTTGCTCGAGCGGCTCGCGATCGCCTTCGGAGGCGGCGTGGCGGTTGCGGGCCTGCTCGGCCTCTACCTCTCGCGCCGAATCACCCGTCCGCTGCTTGCACTGTCGGCTGCGGCGGACGAGGTCGCAGGTGGCAACTACGGCGTCGACGTCCCCAAGCCGCGCGGATCGGATGAGATCTCGCATCTCTCGGCGCGCTTCACGGACATGGCGGCGAAGCTCGCCGAGTCGGAGCAGCTCTCGCGGAACTTCCTGATGTCGGTGTCCCACGAGCTGCGGACGCCGCTGACCGCGATCCGCGGCCATGTTGCGGCGTTGAGTGAGGGTGTGATCGACGACGCTGCGATGCAGGAGGCGTCACTCGGCGTGATCGGTGAAGAAGCGATCCGGCTCGAGCGTCTCGTCGGGGACGTGCTCGACCTTGCGAAGCTCGATGCTAACCGCTTCACGGTGCTGCACGAGGAGGTCGACATGAGGCACTTGTGCGAGCGCGCGTACGCAGCGTTCGCTGAGGTCGCGCGGCGGCGCGCGATGGACTATCGCCTCGATCTTCGTGCACATCCCGTGATCGTCACGGATGGCGACCGTGTGCTCCAGATCATCTCGAATCTGCTTTCGAATGCATTCCGCTGGGCTCCGGAAGGTGGCCGGGTGGAGCTGTCGCTCGAGGAGGAGAACGGCCGTGTGTCGGTCGTCGTCGCGGACACCGGACCGGGGGTCACCGCCGAGGAGCGCGAGCGCATCTTCCGGCCGTTCTGGTCCCGAGACGGCAGCGGGACCGGGCTCGGTCTCGCGATCGCACGTGAGCTCGCGGTCGCACTCGGTGGCAGCGTCGACGTTCGAAGCGAGTCGGGCCTCGGCAGCCGGTTCGAGCTCGTGCTGCCGTCGCGGCGTCCGCCAGAGAGTTAGCGGCCGGGGGCGCTAGCCGGTCTGCTGATCGGGAGCGACGGGCTCGGTGCGGTGCTCTCCGATCCGGTAGACCGTCGCGCCGCGTCCCTGCTTCTCGATGCTCGACTCGATGCGGGCGAGCCGCTGGTCGACTCCGCGCCAGCCCGACGAGATGAGATCGACGAGCAGGCCGAGGTCGTCGACGCGCGCGTGCCGCTCAGCGAGCAGGTCGCCCTCGACGCGCTCGAGGCGGCGGATCAGCTGATTCATCAGGCCGCGCACCTCCGCGAGGTGGCGGGCGACCGGGATCACCTGAGCGCGCAGGCCGTCCTGGACCGCGTCTCCGACGCGCGCCGGCAGGGTGGACTCGAGCTCGGCCGCCGCGGCGGCGAGCGCCTCGACCTGGTCGCGCGCGCGCTCGAAGGCGGCATCCACCTGCGCAGGCTCGACGCGACCGGCTGCCGCGTCAGCGAGGCGCGCTTGCGCGCGAGAGATCGCTTCGGCATCCATTGCGGGCGACGTTACCGTGGCGGTCGGATGGATGTCTCCGAGCTGGACTACGAGCTTCCGCACGAGCTGATCGCTCAGCATCCGGCGGCGCGCCGGGACGAATCGCGGCTCCTCGTCTACGAGCGCTCGACCGGCGCGGTGCGGCATCGCCGCTTCTCGGAGCTGCCCGAGGAGCTCCGCGGTGAGCTCGTGGTCGTGAACGACACGAAGGTCGTGCCGGCGCGCATCCCGATCGAGTCGCCGCGCGGCGAGGTGTTGCTGCTCGAACGCATCGAAGGCGACCTCTGGGAGGGGCTCGCGCGCCCGACCCGCCGGCTCAAGCCGGGCCGGCGCTACGGGACCGTCGAGCTGATCGAGCATCTGGGCGAGGGGCGCTGGCGCCTGCGACTCGACGGTGAGCCCGCGGGTGTGACGCCGCTGCCGCCGTACATCACGGAGCCGCTCGACGACCCGGCGCGCTACCAGACGGTCTACGCGCGCGAGCCCGGCTCCGCGGCCGCCCCGACCGCCGGCCTGCACTTCACGCCGGAGCTGCTCGAGCGCCTGGAAGTCGAGCGGGTGACGCTGCACGTCGGCCTCGACACCTTCCGGCCGGTCTCCGAGGCGCGGCTCGAGGAGCACCCGATGCACGGCGAGCGCTACGAGGTCTCGCCCGGCGCGTGGGAGCGAATTCGCGCCGCGCCGCGCGTGCTCTCCGTCGGCACGACGACCGTACGTACCCTCGAGACACTCGCCGGCGGCGGTCCGCTCGTTGGACGCACCGAGCTCTTCATCGCGCCCGGATTCGAGTTCCAGCGCGTCGACGCGCTGCTGACGAACTTCCATCTGCCGCGCTCGACGCTGCTCGCGCTCGTGATGGCGTTCGCGGGAGTGGAGGAGACGCGGCGTCTCTACGGGCTCGCCATCGACGAGCGCTATCGCTTCTACTCGTTCGGCGATGCAATGCTCGTTCTCTGAGGCTGCCGGACGCAGTTGCGAGCGCGGCCGGCGCAAACCGCCTGAGATCGATTCCGGTACTGGCTTGCGTCCACTGACCCGAATCCAAGGAGCTTCATGATTCGCAAGGGCCTCGCCGTTGCCGCTGCAACGGTTCTCATGCTCGTTCTCGCCGCCGCTGCGTCCAGCCGCACGCACGCTGTCCCAACGCTGACGGGCACGGTGGGACCCGGCTTCACAATCACGCTGAAGCAGAACAACAAGGTCGTGAAGACGCTGAAGGCGGGCAGTTACAAGCTCGTGATCAACGACAAGGCGTCGATCCATGCGTTCTCGCTCGACGGGCCGCACGGGTACGCGAAGGACTTCACGACCGTCCCCTTCACGGGCACGAAGACATTCACGCTGAAGCTGGTGGCCGGGAAGTACAAGTACTACTGCCCGCCGCACGAGCCGACCATGTTCGGCCGCTTCACGGTCACGAGCTGACCGATCGACAGGGCGTGCACGCCGGCTTCGGCCGCCGCGCACGCCCCGCACGGCAAGCCAGGAGTTGGTGGTCCAATGGAAGACGAACCAGTCCACTGTTCGTATGAGCTCGTCAAGAACGGCCTCATCGCCTCGACCGGGCACCTGACGCTGCCACGGCTCCCTGCGGTCGGAGACGTGCTCCGTCTGGGTGGCGTGAGAGTCGAAGTCACCGCAGTTCTGCCCGGACCACGCCTGCGTCTCGTCGGCTGACGCGACGGCTTCCCGCCAAACGGGGCGCCGTCGTTACGCTCGACCGCATGAGCTGCTTCACCCTCGCCGCCACCGACGGTCTCGCCCGCGCCGGGGTGCTGCACACGGCGCACGGCGACGTACCGACGCCGGCCTTCATGCCCGTCGGCACGAAGGCGACGGTGAAGTCGGTCGATCCCGACGAGCTGCGTGCGATCGGCACCACGATCTTGCTCGGCAACACGTACCACCTGCACTTCCGGCCCGGCGAAGATCTGATCGCCGAGCTCGGGGGGCTCCACTCCTTCATGAGCTGGGACGGTCCGATCCTCACCGACTCGGGCGGCTTCCAGGTGTTCTCGCTGCGCGACACGCTCATCGCATCCGACGACGAGGGCGTGACGTTTCGCTCCGTATACGACGGGACCGCGGAGCGATTCACGCCCGAGCTCGCGGCGCGGATCCAGGAGCAGCTCGGCTCGGACGTCGCGATGTGCCTCGACATCTGTCCACCGTCCGGTGTGCCGCGGGCGGAGCTCGAAGACGCGGTGCGCCGCACGACGCTGTGGGCGGAGCGCCAGCGCGACCTGCCCCGCGCGCCCGGACAGCTCCGGTTCGCGATCACGCAGGGTGGCCTCGACGCGAAGCTCAGACAGCGCTCCTCCGAGGAGCTTGCACCGCTCGGGTTCGACGGCTACGCGATCGGCGGACTGAGCGTCGGCGAAGCTCGTGGGCCGATGTTCGACGCCACGACGCTCGCCGCGTCGTTCCTGCCGCCCGACAAGCCCCGCTACTTCATGGGCATCGGTGATCCCGAAGGCGTGATCGAGGTGATCGCGCGCGGCGTCGACATGTTCGATTGCGTCCTTCCGACCCGGACGGCGCGAACCGGCAGCGCCCTCACCTGGGAGGGCCGGCTCAACCTCCGGAACGCCGGCTTTGCCCGCGATCCCCGTCCGCTCGACGCAAGCTGCGGGTGCCCCGCGTGCGCGAAGTTCAGCCGTGCCTACATCCGCCATCTGGTGAACCAGCAGGAGATCCTCGGCCTCCGCCTCCTGAGCCTGCATAATCTTCGCTTCCTGCTCGATCTCGTCGCCGCCGCCCGAGAGCAGATCGAGCGTGGCGCGTTCGAGAGCTGGCGGGCCGACGCAATCGCGCGGCTCACACGACAACCCCTGGAGAGCTAAGTGGTAGGTGCGAGCGGCGGTAGTGGCTTCTTCCTCCTGATCATCATCGTGTTCGCGGTCATCTGGTTCATGATGATTCGCCCCCAGAAGAAGCGGCAGATCGAGGCGAAGCGGATGCTCAACAGCATCAACGTGGGCGATGAGGTGCTCACCGCAGGCGGTATCTACGGCGAGGTGACGGAGCTCCAGGACGAGGCGGTGATGGTGCGGATCGCGCCCGCCCTCGAGGTGCGGGTCGCCCGCAAGGCGATCGGAGCAGTCGTTCCCCGGGAAGACGCGGCGGCCGGCGAGCCGGAGCCCGAGCCGGACGCAAGCTCCGTCGGGTCGCCGAACCCAGAAAACGACGGCTAACCTTCCCCGGCACGTGAGCGACCGGCGCAAGTACCTCCTTCTCATGGGCGCGATCGCGATCGCGCTCATCGGTACGGTCCTGCTCGCGGTCCCGGGCTCGCCCATCCACAAGAAGCCGACGCTCGGCCTCGATCTTCAGGGCGGCCTCGAGGTCGTGCTCGTCGCGGTGCCGCCGAAGGGCCACACGCTGACGGCCGACGACATGAATCGGTCGATCTCGATCATGCAGAACAGGATCAACAAGCTCGGCGTGTCCGAGCCGGAGATCCGCAAGCAGGGCAGCAACCAGATCGTGATCCAGATCGCGGGCATCCACGATCCCGCGGCGGCGGCGAAGCTGATCGGCAAGACGGCCCAGCTGATGCTCTTCGACTTCGAGAACGATCTGACCGGCCCGTCGAAGGACATCAACGGCAATCCGGTCGCGACCCCGTCGCTCTACGAGTTGCTGACGCAGGTCCAGAAACAGGCTGCGAAGGGCACGCCGGAGTCCTACTACCTCTTCCACACGAAGACCGTGAAGGTCAAGTCGACGAAGAAGACCACCGTCAAGGGCAAGAACGGCAAGTCGACGACGGTGACGAAGCCCGTGACGAAGACCGTCGTCAAGCACTCGCTCGTTGCGTCGGCGGACACGCTGAAGGGGCTGCTGAAACCGTATGGCGGGAAGCTGCGGCCGAACGACCAGATCCTCAAGGTGCCCGCCAACGAGATCGTGATCAGCTGCCAGACCGCGACCGGGTGTCTCGGTGCGCGCGCCCTGTCGCCGAGCGGCTCGTACTACTACCTCGCGCAGTTCTTCCCGAACCGCAAGGCAAATCCGATCCCGGAGATGACCGGCGCCGACCTCGTGCTCTCGGGCACACGCGCCGACTTCGGCCCGACCGGCGGGCCGATCGTGACCCTCCAGTTCACGAACCACGGCTCCAACCAGTTCCAGAAGATCACGCGCCAGGAAGCGCAGCGCGGCCAGACGAAGTTCGACCTCGCCGGGAAGCAGGGCGACCCCACGACCTACGCCCAGCACTTCGCGATCGTGCTCGACGGGCAGCTCGAGTCGACGCCGTACATCGACTTCCAGAAGAACCCAGACGGCATCCCGGGTCCGAACGCCGAGATCGACCTCGGCAACGGCGGCTCGATCGGACAGGCGAAGGACCTCGCGCTCATCCTCCAGACCGGTGCGCTGCCCGTCACGTTCAAGCAGATCGAGCGCACCGACGTTTCCGCGACGCTCGGCAAGGACTCGCTGACGCAGGCGTGGCACGCCGCGCTCATCGGCCTCATCCTCGTCGCGCTCTTCCTGCTGCTCCTGTACCGCTTCCTCGGCCTCATCGCAGTGATGGGCCTCGCGATCTACGGGCTCTTCTACTACGCCGCGATCCTTCTCTTCAACGTCACGCTGACGTTGCCGGGCTTCGCAGGCATCATCCTCACGATCGGCGTCGCGGCCGACGCGAACGTCGTCGTCTTCGAACGCATCAAGGAAGAAGTGCGCGCCGGCAAGTCCGTGCGCGCTGCGATCGCCGCCGGCTACGGCAAGGGGTTCCACACGATCCTCGACGCGAACGTCGTCACGGCGATCACCGCGCTCGTGCTCTTCTTGATTGCCGTCGCATCGGTCAAGGGCTTCGCGCTGATGCTGCTGATCGGCACCGTGATCTCGCTCGTCACGGCCGTCGCGGCGACGCGAGGCCTGCTCGGCCTGCTCGCGGGATTCAAATGGTTCGACAACCCACGCTTTATGGGCGCCCAGGGCCAGCAGACCGCCAAATGGCTGCAGATCGACTTCATGCGGCGCCGCAGGCTCTGGTTCGCGATCTCGGGCGTGATCATCATCGCCGGCGCAACCTCGCTCGGCGTCCGCGGCCTGAACCTCGGGATCGACTTCAAGGGAGGAACGCAGGTCACCTTCAACACGCACAAGGCGTTTGCGCAGGCGGACGTCGCGAAGGTGACGGCGCAGAGCGGCGAGCGGGACGCGGTCGTCCAGGGGCGCGGCGCCGCGACCGCCGGCACGTACAAGCAGTGGCAGATCCGCACGCGCTCGCTCAGCGGCGCGAAGCAGTCGGCGCTCTCCGACGACCTGCGGACGAAGCTCGGCGCCTACGCCTCCGGCGTGAAGAACGTCTCGTCGAGCTTCGGGCATCAGATCGCGCTCGACGCGATCTGGGGGATCTTCGTCTCGCTCGCCCTGATCGTGATCTACATCACGCTGCGGTTCGGCTGGAAGTACTCATTGCCGGTGATCCTGGCGATGCTGCACGACATCGTCATCACCGTCGGCGTCTACTCGATCGCGTTCAAGGAGGTCTCGGTCGCGACCGTAGCCGCGGTGCTCACCGTGCTCGGGTACTCGATCTACGACACGATCATCATCTTCGACCGCGTGCGCGAGAACGTACCGCTGATGCGTCGCCAGCCGTTCGCCACGATCGTCAACGTCTCGCTGTGGGAGACGATCCGCCGCTCCCTGGCGACGACGTTCATCACGTTGCTGCCGATCGGCGCGCTCGAGTTCTTCGGCGGCGCCACGCTCAAGGACTTCGCCTTCGCGCTGATGGTCGGCGTCGCCTCCGGTGCGTACTCGTCGATCTTCATCGCCGCTCCGCTGCTCACGATCTGGAAGGAGCGCGAGCCTGAGTTCGCAAAGCGCAAGCAGTTCGCTCCGGGCGAGGAGATTGCGCCGACGGTCGGCGGGGGCCGGCGCCGGGGCAAGGTCGACGCCGGCACGGCTGCACTCGCGGCGTCCGAGCAGTCGCTCGCCTCGGAGCCGACGCCGGAGCTCGTCGACGTCGTCACTTCGGCGCCCTCCGAACCGGACGCGCAGGCGCGCCGCGAGAAACGGCGTCAGCGCCGTCGCACGAGACCGCATGGCCGCGCGCGGTAGCGACCGCATCGTCGACGCGATCGAGGAGCTCATCCTCGAGCTGCCCGCACGGGTGCGTGGCAGCCGCACGAAGCTGTCGGAGCAGGCGCTCGGCGCGGTGCATGCCCTCGTCGACGACCTGCACCTCGTGTCGCGCGACGACCTCGACGAGCTCGAGCTCCGCGTGGCCCAGCTCGAGCATCGCCTGCGGTTGCTGGAGCAGCGCGGCGACGGACTGTCGTCCGCCAAACCCTCCTAGGACTCGTCTCCCAGCATCCGTTTGACCGTGCCGGTGTAGCGGAGGATCGTCGCCTGGCGGAAGCGCTCGACGTCGAAGACGATGAACCAGCAGATCAC
>Ga0209638_1000851_pt1 | contig 19989 bp, 21 predicted proteins | sample BarGraNGADG00211_FD_184490 | JGI IMG/M metagenome (GOLD analysis project Ga0209638, IMG submission 184490) | Arctic peat soil microbial communities from Barrow, Alaska - Barrow Graham LP Ref core NGADG0002-211 (SPAdes) (version 2) | ecosystem: Environmental > Terrestrial > Soil > Wetlands > Peat...
GATGTGGTGGAGAGCATGCACTACATCGGGAAAAGGGGGGACAGAGCCCTCGTATATTCCCATTTTGACATATTGACATAATGACGTATATGCAGTATAAGGCAATCAATGGTATGAAACCGGGGCAAGTTCTGGCCCCATTTATTTCACAGCGGGATTTAAAAAAGGAAGTGGAAACATGTTGATCACGGTGGACAAAAGAGGAAGCATCAACCTTCCCGCCTCCCTGCGGAGGCAGTTGGGGCTCGTTGCGGGCGCGTGCATGGATCTGTCCGTCACTGACGGAGGGGCCTTCATCCTGCAGCCCGTGGCCGTTTACCCGGCCGTTCATTTGAATGAGCAGGGACTCGCGAAACTGAAGGAAGCCAGGGAAAGCGGCGCCGCGGCGATGCCGGCCTGGCTGACGGATGAGATGGCCCATGCCGAAACTGATCCCGACTGAGAAGTTCATCGAGGATGCGGAGCGCTTTCGCCGTCAACCGGAGATCATGAAGAAGATCGCCAAGACCTTGGGCCTTCTTGAAAGAAATCCCCTCCATCCCGGCCTGCACCTGGAGCGCATCGTCAATGATCCGACGGCGTGGGCCACTCGCGTAGACCAGCGATACCGCCTCTCCTTCGATCCGGAGAAAATGCTGCCGGCGGGAAACCCGGACTGGTCGGCGCCGCTCCGCCTCCTGCGCCTCCTCGACCATGACGATCTCTATCGTCATCCCCGCTGACAAAAGTGGGAGGTAGGGAATCAGCCACCTAAGATAAAGGTCTCGAAGCTTCGCACCCTCAACCGGATGCTTGCTGTAAATGGGGGGACAGTTCCCTTTTTTTCAACCCTCCGTAAAACGCTAAATTTAAAGACCCCATGACGTTATGAATGCATTTGTGCTGATTGGCCTGCTGGCCTTTGCGACGGTGTTTTTCGGCGGCGTCCACGTCTGGAGCCGGAGCGTCTTGATCCTGGCGATTTTTGCTTATTTCCCGTTGTCTCTATGGATGGGATTGCGCGCGCGCGGCTTCGCCGGTTCGATCCGATTCCCGTGGAGCCGAAAGGGCAAGGGGCCTGCCCCGGAGGGCGATTCCCTCCCTGATCCCGTACACATTCCTCAACCGACCGTGTTGCTGATTCCGGATCCCCTCTCCCTGATGGGGATTTTTTTTGTGGTGTGGGGGCTCCTGCACCTTCTCCCCTTGCCGCCCTCGATCGTCGCGCATCTCTCCCCGGAGGCGATCCGCCTGTGGTCTCTTGTCTCCCCGTCCGACCCAACCGAATCGTACCTTCTGTCCCTCTACCCCTTCATGACCCTGGAGACGCTGCTGCTGACCCTGGCCTTTCTCCTCTACTACTGGGCGGCCCTCTATGGCCTTGGAGACAGAAAGCATCTCGAGCGGATCGTCCTGGGAATCCTTACCCTGGGGGTCATCGAAAGCCTCTACGGCCTGGTGCAGCTCGCTGCGGGAAGGAACACGATCCTCTGGTGGGAAAACCCGTACTCCGGAAACTTTGTAACGGGGACATTCATCAACCGGAACCATCTGGCGGCCTTCCTGTCCATGGCGATCTGCCTGGGGATCGGCTACCTCTGGAGCCTGGGGCGACAGGAAAGGCCGGAGACGCACCGGCGCGGCCGCCGCTTGCGCCTGCGCGAGAAGCTCACACATCTGGCCGGGATCTTCGGCTACCGGGGCGTCCTGGTGGCGCTGGCCCTGGCGCTGATGTTGGCGGCCTTGCTGGGGAGCGCCTCCCGCGGGGGAGCCATCTCCCTGGTCTGCGGCATCGTGTTCATGCTTGGGCTGATTCTGGCCCGCTATTTCCGCAGTCGCCAGGGATTCGTGCTGATGGTGGTGTTGTCTTTGGTGATGGCCTACACCGGCTATGTCGCCACGGACAGACTCGCCGCGCGCCTGATCACCTTCGACGCCGGCCTGGAGGGTCGCATCGCCATGGCCCGGGATGCCTGGACGATGGGACAGGCTTTCCCCCTGACCGGTTCCGGGCCGGGGACCTTCGAGTTTGTCTTTCCCCGCTACCAAAATGTCCAATTGGACAAGGTCGTGGACCATGCCCATAACGACTGGGTGGAGTTGTCGGCGGAGTACGGCTGGGTTGGGCTCCTGTCGGTATTTTTGGCACTAATGGCATTTCTGATTCTAACTATCGGCCGCTGGCGGGACCGCCATGACGGTTTCATCGTCGGGGTCGGGGTCGGAGGCATCGGGGCCGTCGTAGCCATCGCCGTCCATTCGCTCAGCGACTTCAATCTGCACATCCCGGCGAACCCTCTTCTGCTGGCCCTGATCCTTGCTCTCACCTGGCGGGTGCTCCATTCCGGCAGGCAGGGAAAGGCAGGCTATGAGGGGCCGGCCGTTTCTTTTAACCTCTCCGGCCGTTGGAGGCTGGGGGGGGTGGCAGTGATCCTCGTCCTCCTCGCGGCAGCCGCCTTTTACGTGATTCAAACCTGGCGGGCCGATGCCATGGCCCGGACCTTCCAGAATTCGACCGTCGCCTATCGGGACCCCTCGCCGGAAAAGCTGCGGCAGGCCCGCCGCCTTGAGCCGGGAAACGCTGCATACTGGCTCTGGACAGCAGAGCGCCTCCGGATGAAACCCGGCGAGAGCGAGGCCCTGCTCACCCCGGAGGAACTACTCTTGCCCGACCCCGTGTTGTCCCTGCTGACCGAAGGGCTCCGGCGGAACCCTACCTCATGGCAGACCTGGAGGGAGATGGCCTGGACCTATTTTTTCCAGGGCAGCGCCTCCGGAAAGGATCGGGCAGCGGACCTTGAGCGCGCCTTCCGATCCATCGAGATAGCGGCTTCCCTGCGCCCCGCCGATAACAGGCTCCGGATGGAAAGCGGTACCATCGCCCTGGCAGCCTACAGCAAACAGTCGCCCGCCGCATCCGCCGATGACTGGCAGGCGCCTTTTCGCCAAGTCATGCAGCAGAATCCGAAGATGGCGGGGAACATTGCCGATCTCATTGTGCTCCACTTGGGCGAGAAGGGGGCGGCAACCCTCGCTGAATTCCTCCCACCGGATACCGAAAGCCACCTCAATGCGGCCGCCTTTCTTCTGAATCAAGGCTATCTCGAGGCCGGGATGGACCTGGTCAGGCGAGGGGAGATGGTGCGAAGCGCGCAGATCGAGCGGCTGTGGGATGACGCCAGGCGAACCGGCGACTGGTTGGAGGGGAAGAATGCCCCCCAGGTGCAGAAGGTGGCGGCGCTGGATTCCCGTCATCCGGGCGTCCTGCTGGTGAGGGGGGAGACCATCCGGGCGCTGCAGTCGATCGAGCGCCGCGGAGAGCCTATGGAGAAATGGCAGAACACCCGGATCCTGTCTTCACGCATCGAGGCCGAACGGGAGGCAAAAAAGGGGGATCCGCTCCTCCAATCCTATTACCTGGGCCTCCTCGCAAAGGAGGAGGGAAACCAGGCAAAGGCTGTCTGGTGGATGAACCGAACCCTGAACCTCAAGAGCCAGCATTTCCCCGCCTGGCTCATTCTACGCGATCTGCTCAAGGGTCAGGTCCGAAACGAGGCCGATCAGATCCAGCTCGATGCGCTTGAGACAAAGATTCGCCTCTATTCCATGGATCGGATCGTTTTTGACGCCTGGAAATGGGCCGGCAAGAGGGCGGGGCGGCCCACCTGGAGCGCCCCCTTTCGAGTGGCCGAAAAGGTCGGAAAGGTGCTGCTCCGTTTTTCCGGGCATCGCGGGACGGTCTGGGCGCTTGAGCTGGACGGAAGATTTGTGGAGATCTGGAAGGGGCCGGATTGGGAAGACGCGGTCACGTTGGCGATCCCGCCGGGAGAGCACGAATTTAGGCTGACGACCTGGAGCCCGGAACTATCCGGTGACGGAACGAATCTTCCCTTCCGCCTCGAAATCTCCTGGAAATAGAATACTGATTTTCCTGTGAATCAGGATATGGGGACTGGGAAATGGGGACAGATTTCAAATCTGTCCCCATTTTATTTATTCACATCCGCCGATACTTCGAGAGAGTAAATGTTTTCTTTTTTGCCGAAGTGAGGCTGAATAAAATAATCTTTGAAGGGTTCCAGATCGAGGACAATTCGAGCCTTGCGTGTTTTGGGATCCATACTGGAGCGGATTCGTTTGATATATTTGCCTCCTACGTTGATCATCGCCCACTCCTTTTTGAAAGAAGAAACATTTTCAAGGTCCAGAACAATTCTCGGTTCATTTCCCTCGATGGAGGAAATCGCCGGCGTATAAAAACGGTTAAATTCGATGAAGATCGACTCTTTTTCATTATCATTATTAGCGATATTCAAACTGATATTCTTGACATCGACATCGAGGTCCTGGTTGGATTCAGCGGAAACGTCTTCCTGTTTTTTATTTTCTGGTATCGTTTCGACGGATTTGGGCCTATCTGCAGACAAACGCATTTTGTAAACATATCCGAGCGCTTTTGATTCCTTTCTCTTTTTTTCAGTTAATGAAAACACGGCATACCAGCCGTTTTTAAAAAAGTCAGCCTTGACGGCCTGATTCTCCGCAAGACGCCCTTTGATCCTTGATTTCACGGATCTCTTTTCCCTGATCAGGGTATTTTGATGGGCATACATGACCGTTCCCCACTCTGCGGCAATGCTGACCGCGGTCACGGAGAAGGTGATCCAGGCAATCAGGATAAGCTTAACCCAGGTGATCGTTTTCATGGCGACCATCACGTTTGAATTGAGTAGACCGGTTTCTCCAAAAGCTGCAAGTTGATGTTTGTTTCCTCCGTTTACCGCCTGATTTTCTGATAGCGCCACAGTACTTCACACATTACTCTTTGTAGTCTCGCATGGTTCTCGGAATCCGTCAATCATTGTGTTCAGGAGGGCAGAAAGCCGTCAAACAGCTCCATCCGGCAAGAACGCAGCACCTGTTTCCTCAGATTTTTCAAAGATTTTCAGCGACGACTTATTATTCTGACAGATCGTACAAGGGAAGACCGGGGGCCTTCCGGGAAGCATCCTTTTTCTGGGTGATGGTTACAGATACGATTCCCATACAGGAGGCTCCAGTGCCCCTCTCTCGCTCAAATCCTGGTCCTACCGGGGGGGCTGGGATAAGCATTCTTTTCCCTGGTGGGCAGGAAGCACCATCGACGAAGATTACGATGCTGAATGTTGTCCCGGGTGTCTTGATCGAACCGCTCGGACGAATTTGCCATGGCTCTGGCAGAACCCCGGCGCTATCATCACGGGAGCAGCAGAGATAAGATACAAGATCGGGAACGACAGGAATCAAGGAACATACCGCGACACAGCGCCGTCACCCTTGGGGTACCCTGGCTATGATCTTCTTTTGCGTTTGCCGATCAATATTCTTGAGATCGTTTATTGCTTCTTCATGCCATTGGATACTATAGGTCAAGGATCTTCTCCATGTCCTCTGTCGAGTAATATTTAGCGTTCCTGTCGTTGATGCGATCAAGGGCAAGATAGGCGTCTTCATACTCCGGAAGGTGCCGGACAAGGATCTCCCTGATATAGAAGCTTTTGGGACGTTTCGTTTTGACGGCCAAAAAATCGAGACGGGATGAGATGTCATCCGTAAGCCGGACGTTTAATACTTTAGACATTCGTTCAACCTCAAAATGGATTATGCGTTACGTGTATTACACCCTAATACATATCCACGTCCGAGGTCAAACTCAATTGTGGATGTTACGCCATAGAGACTAGGGAAGATTCCAGTTGCCTTTGCTGACATTTCAGACTATAAAGTGTCCAATTAGTGTCCGGTGTAAGAAAAAGCTCATTGATATTATATAGATAAGCACAAGGTCACGGGTTCGACTCCCGCCGCCTCCACCATTAAGATATTGATATTGTTTTTATTGTTGTCTGAAATTTCGGTCACTTCTCGGTCATTATACTTTTTCTGTCCCTCATATCTTCCAATTATACCAAGAATAGCGGAAAGGAGCTTCCTATGTTGAACGCCATTAAAGTCAATTTATCCCGGCAAGAAATCATTGGCGCCGTAAAGTCCATGAACAATAAGGGATCGGGATGACTTCCTGGAGGAACTGCTTGCGACAACCTCCCCCGAGTACTTGGAAAGCATCAAGGATGCCCGGGCAGACTATAAAGCCGGTCGTGTTAAAACGCATGATGAGGTATTCGGGCATTGAGTTACCGGCTGGTATATACACTGCCTTGCTTAATCGTAAGAGTGTACGAAAAGAAGCCGAAAAAAACATGACAGGCTCAAGCGGACACCGTCGAGTTCCGGCATCTTTTTATGAAAATTACCATATTCCCGTTCCTGACCTTATCACCCAACAACAACTCATCACAGAAATAGCAGTCCATGAAACCAACATCGCCGCCGCCCAAAATGTCCTTGCAGTTGCGCACGCCAGGAAGCAGGCGGTGATGCAGCATTACTTATGATTGGGTATGGCCTGACCAAAATGAAATAACACCCAAGCAGCGAATACAACGACCACAAACGCTCCTGCTTTTCCGCACCATTCAAAGGCCACGGCAGAAAGACTTCGACCTGTTGATGATGCAGGAACAGAATCGAGGAACCCCTTATGACAATCATAGACATCGGCGATCATCTCCCCTGTCCCTGCGGCAGCGGGATGCCCTTCAGGATGTGCTGCCAGGGGTGGGAAAAGGGCGGCCGGATGAACGAGACGACGACGGAAGTGTTCGCCGGGTTGCGTCAGGCGCTGGTCGGGCGGCAGTTCTCCAGGAGGGCCGAGGCGCAGGGCTTTGTCGATCGCTTTGTCCGGCAGCGCAACCAGGCGCCGTGCGAAGACTTTCACGGTTTGTCGCCGGAGCGGATGAGGCGGTTTCTCTACCTGCCGTTTGATTCTTCGCAAGAGGTTTGTTTTCCGGAACGCCTCGAGACGCAACCCGTAGCGCCGATCCTGATCCTGTTCGGACTGCTGACGACGGCCATCGGCGAGCAGGGATTGAAACCGACCGCCACGGGGAATCTGCCGCGAAATCTCTGTCGGGAGGTGGTCCTGGCCTACTGGGGGGAAGAGAAATATCAGGAGAACACGCGGTTCGGCGGCATCAACCGGGAAGAGGATATGATAGAACTGCATGTCGCGCGTCTTGCGGCCGAACTGGCGGGGTTGATCCGCAAGTACAGGGGCCGGTTCATCCTCTCTCGCGACTGTCGAGGTCTGCTGGCCGAATCGGGTTCGGCTGGAATCTATCCCCGTTTGCTTAGGGCGTATGTGGAGCAGTTCAACTGGGGGTATTGGGATTGCTATCCGGGGATCCCCTGCATTCAGAGAGCGTGGCTATTCACGCTCTACCTGCTGGTCCGGTATGGCGACGATTGGCGTCCCCAGGCCTTCTATGAAGATGCGTTTCTGCGGGCTTTTCCCCAGGCGCTTGGCGAGTTGAAACCAAACCCGGTCTTTCCGCCGGAACAGGAAATCAGATCCTGCTACACCCTGCGCACCCTGGTGCGCTTTGTAGGTTTTCTGGGGTTGGCGACGGTCGAGCCGGTTGCGACCGATAAGCCGTATCTCTCCAAATATCGGGTGATAAAATTGCCTTTGCTGGACGAGGCGGTTCGGTTCCTTTCAAAGGGGTAGGGAAGGGCAATATCCCCTTCAGCGAATATCAGAAATATGATATCGCCCTACACGGCGGTGGAAGGTCCGAATCGAAATTCAGGCGTTTGACTCAATCGCATTTTGCGAGCCATGTCGGTGCGGCATAATTTATAGATACGTCGGCCCTGGTCCGGAAAACGGGAAGCCGAAGGATTGGCCGGTGCAGGGACTTTTGTTTATCCATTCTCCCGGCTTCATCCATCAGTCGGTCTTCGCCTGCGCGATCCACTTCTGCAGGCGGGTCTGTTCGTTCCCCCACCCGTCGGAAAGCCGGAGGTCCAGAAATGAACGGAACAGTTGATCCATCATCCCGGCCGCCTTTTCGATCAGGTAGATCCGTTCGAGGATCTGCCCCTCCCTGTCGGCCTCTTCCCCCTCGCTTTCCGCGACGGACGGCAGTTTCATGGACTGGAAATGGAAGCGGTCCGCCTTGAAGGTGAATTCCCACTCCGCCTTGTCGTGGGCCATCCGGAGGCGCGCCGCGCTGATCTTCTTTCCCTGGCGCAGCGCCTCCTTCCCCTCCTTGAGGTCGGCGTGGAGCCCTTGGCAGACGACCGTTTCGGCGTACTCCCCGTCGCCCGATTCCAGGACGAGGCGCCGCACGAAAACGACCTCGCTTTCGTCGCCGCCGGGAATCCGGATCATCCCGTTTCTCTCCTCGCTCTTGAACCAGAGCCACGTGAGGAATTCCCGGCCGACGGTCAGCGGATCGACCCCCGGCGGGAGGGGCGGAAGAGCGACGTCCCGGGAACTTGATCCGTCAGCAGCCCCCTGCGGATTCGCGCCCGCTCCGTCGGCGTCCCAGGGCGCATAAGGAGAGAGGCTGAGCGAAAAGGATTCCCGGAAAAGCTCCTGAAGCTCTCCGACCACCTTGTCCGAGAGGCAACAGAAGGTCACGACATGATCCGGGACGGACCAGCAGATCTCATGAAAGGAGGGGACGGGTAGGGTTTTGCCGAGCAGTTCGAGGCGCACCGACTCCCGGATCGCCTCACGCTGTTCTCGGTAGAGCTTCTTCTGTCCGCTTTCGGCGAGCTGCTTCTGTTCCGCCTCCAGGATCCGGAGACGGAGGAGGGAAGGGGCGACCAACTTCCGGTCGATGCGGAGGGAGAAGAGCATGTACCGCCCCTGGGCGTAGGAGGCGTAAGGGAAATCCGTATCAAGGCAATTTTCCAGAGATGTCCAGCCTGCCGCCATTTCGTCCGTCGTGCGCCAGACGGTCTGGAAGGCGTAGCGACGGATCCGCTCGTTGAAGAAGTCGGGGAAATGGTCCGGCAGGGCGCCGACGATGCGATAACGCGAAAATGTGACAGATCCCTTCAGCAATCCCATAAACGTCTCCTATTTTTTACGGCAGACACTAACCCGGTTGTCCCGATGATGTCAAGTTCAAGTGAACCCGGTCCGGCTTTTCGATCGGCGGCCAGCCGATTTTGCCGAATTTTCAAGGGTGATCTGCATCATGCGCATGGACACCCGGATTATTTTGTGATAGGGAAAGGCGCAAATCTGTTCCAAGAGGATCCGATGTTGATCAAAAAAGTCGGAATTGTCGCCAATATCGCCAAGGAAAAATCGCCTGAATACACCGCCGCCCTTCGCGAGTGGATGCTGAAGCGCGGGCTGGAGGTCTATCTCGAGGAGGGGATCGCCGCGAAGATTGGCTGCCTTCCCGGCGTTGAGAAAGGGAAGCTCTGGATGCTGGTGGATCTGATCGTCGTTTTCGGCGGCGACGGCACGATCCTCAGAACGGCCCGCCTGGTCCGGGATCGGGATGTCCCCATCGTCGGGATCAATCTCGGCGTATTCGGGTATCTGACCGAGGTGAACCTTGACGAGATGTACAGCGCCATGGAGGTGATTCTCGCGGGGGATTTTCAGGTCGAAAAGAGGATGATGCTCGATGTGGAGATCCAGGGGAGCGAGGAGCCGTTCCGGGAAGGGACGGTCCTGAACGACGTCGTGATCAATCGGAAGAATCTTTCCCGGATCGTCGAATTGGAGACCATGGTGGACGGTCGGTATCTGACGACCTTCAAGGCCGACGGCCTCATTGTCGCAACGCCGACCGGCTCCACGGCCTATTCGCTGGCCGCGGGCGGACCCATTGTATTCCCCGAGCTGAATTCAATCATTATCAACCCGATCTGTCCCCATACCCTGACGAACCGGCCGATCATCCTGCCGGAAAGCGCAGTCGTCCGGGTGATGATGAGCACGATGGAGCAGGGGGCGACCGTGACGCTCGACGGGCAGGTCTCCTTTACCGTGAAGTACGGGGACAGCATTACCATCCGGAAATCGCGATACATCACCACGCTGGTCTCCTCCCCCCACCGGGGCTATCTGGAGATCTTGCGGACAAAGTTGGGATGGGGCGGCTCCCCGACGGGGGCGGTCCGGAAGGGACAAGATGCTCGCGGAACTGAACATCCGTAATTTTGCGATCATCGATGAATTGAAGGTGGCCTTCGACGGGGGGCTGAACATGATCTCCGGGGAGACCGGCGCCGGAAAATCGATCATCATCGGCGCCGTCGGTCTGTTGCTGGGCGACCGGGCAAATGCCGACATGATCCGCTCTTTCGAGGATGCGGCCGTCGTGGAGGCGCTTTTTGACATCCGCGGGCAGGACGGGTTGCGGGCGAGGGTCCGCGAAATGGGATTAGGCGACGGCGAGGAGCTTGTCATCCGCCGCGTGGTCTCTCGCTCCGGAAGGAACCGGGTCTATATCAACGGCCAGCTTTCATCGCTGGCGTCGCTCGCCGCGATCGGCGAATCTCTGATCAACATCTGCGGCCAGCACGAACACCAGATGATTCTGAACCCGGTCAATCATACGGATATCCTCGACGAATTCGGGGGACTGCTGCCCCTCCGGACGGCCTATCGGGAGAGGTACGACCGTTATCGTTCGCTCCAGGAGAAACTTCGCGGTCTTCAGGGGCGCAGCACAATAAGAGCTGAACGGGAAGAGCTTCTCCGTTATCAGATCGGCGAGATCTCCCAGGCGGGCGTACGGACGGGGGAGGACGCCGCCCTGACGGAAGAGAAGAAGATCCTTGCGAACGTTCAAAAGTTGATGGATTTTTCCGGCGCGGCCTATGAGACCCTCTACGGGAAAGGTGGTTCCGTGCTGGCCGAGTTCCGCGGCGTGGTTTCGGCCGTCAAGGAGATCCGGAAGATCGATCCGGGCTTGAAACTCTCCGAACAGGAGCTGGAGGAACTCTACTTCAGGATTGAAGAGGCGGCCTTCACGCTCCGCGATTATGCAAAACGTCTCTCGTATGATCCCGCCCGTCTGGAGGCCGTCGAGGAGCGGCTGGAGCTGCTGGGGCGTCTGAAGCGGAAATACGCGGGAACCCTCGATGCCATCCTCATGAAACAGGCCGAGGCGGAGCGGGAGATTGCGGAGATCTCCTCCCTGGGAGAGGAGATCGAGGCGCTGACCCAGAACATTGCGACCGAGCGGGAACGGCTGATGGAAGTCGCAGCGGAGCTCTCTTCAAAGCGACGCGAGGCTGCCGCCGCCCTGAAACAGTCGGTCGAAGGAGAGATCCGAACGCTTAGTATGGAACGCGCACGGTTCGAAGTGGTCTTTGCCGATCTCCGGGGCGATCGGGATGAGGCGACCCTGAACGAAAAAGGGATGGACGCCCCGGAGTTTTATCTCTCGGCGAACGTGGGTGAGGAAATGAAACCGCTTCGGGGGATCGCCTCCGGCGGTGAGCTCTCCCGAATCATGCTTGTGCTGAAGAAGGTTTTGGCCAGGACGGGTTCCGTGGGGACGATCGTCTTCGATGAGGTCGACAGCGGAATCGGCGGCGCGACGGCGGAGATCGTCGGCCAGAAATTACGGGAAGTCGCAAGGCACCATCAGGTCCTCTGCATCACCCATCTACCGCAGATCGCCTGCTGCGGCGACCGCCATTATCGGGTGGTGAAGCGGGTCGCCGGCGAGCGGACGAACACATCCGTTTCTCTCCTCTCCGGGGAGGAGCGTCTGGAAGAGATCACCCGCATGTTGGGCGGGGTGGCGCTGACGCAAAAGACAAAGGAGCATGCACGGGAGATGCTTCTTGCCGCTAAAAAAATGTGAGGCGTGAGGAGTAAGGGGTGAAGACTATTTCACGCCTTACATCTCACAATTCAAGCCCAGGAGAGAACGATGCTGAGAAAAGCCCGTATCGGTGACGTCAAGACGATTCACAGACTGATCAATATCTCCTCCGGGAAGGGAGAGATGCTGCCCCGTTCGCTGATGGATATCTATGGCAGTCTGAGGGATTTCTACGTTTATCAGGACGAGGGGCCAAATGAGATCCGCGGGATCTGCGCGATGAGCATCATCTGGGAGAACCTTGCGGAGATCCGCTCCCTCCATGTCGATGAGGAGCGCCGGATGGAAGGGATCGGGCGGAAACTGGTGGAGGCCTGCATCTCCGAGGCGATCACGCTGGAGCTCTTCCGGGTCTTCACCTTGACCTACAAACAGGAGTTCTTCCATAAACTCGGCTTTCTGGAGGTAAAGCGTTCCACGCTTCCGGAGAAGATCTGGTCCGATTGTTTCCGCTGCTCCAAGTACCCCGATTTCTGCGACGAAGTCGCCATGATCCTGGAGCTTTGAGATCACAATGTTTCATAAGTTTGCTCTTTTCGTTCTTGTGCTCTATTGCTTGGCCGGCTGCGCTGCTCCAGCCCGGAAACCGGCGACGCGACCGGTGCCGCCTCCTCCCGTCGTAAAACCGCTTCCCCCTGCCGAGAAACCGGCGCCCCCGTCCCCCATTCCCCCGCCGGGAATCCCGATCCCGCCGGAGATTCCCGTGCCGCCCGTTGTCCCGAAGCCGCTTCCCCCCCTCGTCCGTCTCACGACCGACCAGTTTCCGCTGTTCACCGATGATATGGACCTGGAGTCGCTCGATGCGGCCGTCGAGAAAAGCCTTCAATATTACCAGCGGGCCGCCGGAAGAGGACCCTTCCGGATGGGCGACGACCAGATCACCGTTCGTGAACTCCGGGAATCCCTCATCGCCCTTCGGGAGATCCTTCGCAGCGGTGATACAGAAGCAGCCAAGCAGGATCGGATCCGGGAGACCTTTGACGTTTATCAATCGACCGGTCTGGATGGCAAGAACACCGTTCTCTTCACCGGCTATTTCGAGCCGATCATGAAGGGGTCGCTGAACATGACCCAGGAATACCGATATCCGGTTTACAAAGCCCCGGATGATGCGATTACGGTAAATCTTGGCAAATTCCGCGACAGGTACAAAAACGAACAACTGACCGGTCGCGTGAAAAACGGGGAACTCGTTCCCTACTACAGCCGGAGCGAGATCGAGGATCAGGCTTCCCTCGTCGGGCGAAATCTGGAGCTGGCCTGGGTGGGCGACCGGATCGATCTCTTTTTCCTCCACACCCAGGGGTCCGGCAAGATCGAACTGACGGACGGCGGGCTGCTCCAGATCGGGTATGCAAAGTCCAACGGACGCCCGTTCCGGAGCGTGGCGCGCTTTCTCCTCGACGCGGGAAAGATCTCACCGCAGGAGATCTCCTACCAGGCGATCAAGCGATATCTTCGGGAACACCCGGACGATCTTTCGGAGATCCTCGGCTACAATGAAAGTTTTGTGTTTTTTCGCGTGGTCGAGCAGGGGCCCGTCGGCTCGATCGGAGAGATTCTAACGCCGGGGCGTTCGATTGCCACCGACGCCGCCGTTTTTCCCCGGGGATCGCTTGCTTTCATGCAGGCGCGCAAACCGGTCCTCGACCGCGAAGGGAACGCCTTATCCTGGATCCCCTTTTCCCGCTTCGTCGTCAGCCAGGACGCGGGGGGTGTGATCAAGGGGGCGGGGCGCGTCGATCTTTTCTGTGGAAGCGGCGGCGAGGCGGAGATGCTTGCGGGAAGCCTGAAGGAGCGAGGGGAACTCTATTTCCTTGTGAAGAAGAGGCCGAACTAAAGAAACGCCAGAAAATAGGCGGCCGTCGTTCCGAGATAAACGGCCATGTTGAGCCCGCAGAGAATCTCCAGGACGAGAGGATTTTCGTATCTTTTCCCGGCCATCATCAGCGAGATTGCCGCCGACAGGACCATCACGGGGAGGTAGATGTAAAGGGCCTTCCGGGGGATCCCCGCGTTGAGTGAAGAGTACATGGAAAACCAGGAGAGGATGGAGGTCAGGCAATATAGGGCCGTTCCTTTCGCGTTCCCCAGCCGGTGGAGAAGGCTTGCTTCGCCGGCGGCCGGATTGGCGGTATGTGCCGGGAATTCGTTGAGCAATACCACGTTGAAGATGGAGAGGCCGATCGGTAGCGCCATCCAGTGGATGCAGGGGGCAATATACCCCCGCTGGATGTAGAAGGCGGCAGCGATGGGGAGCCATCCGTAGCAGAAAGCGATCAGAAGTTCACCGAATCCGCTATCGGCCGGGCGGATGGGCCGGGTGGCGTAGAAAAAACCCGGCAGGGCGCCAAGGCAGCCCAGCAGAAGCGTAAAAGGTCCCGTTTTCAGTCCGAATTGCAGGATGATGCCGATGAAGATGGCGAGTGCGATGAAGACGGCAGAGGTCTGGAGCGCTCCGGAGCGGCGAAGAATCAAATCCGGGAGCGTTCCGGATTCCCCGGCTAAAAGGTTTCGGAAGCGACGCCGGGATCGTTCATTCTCAACCAAAGCGAAGTGACCGCCCGCATGGTAGGTGGAGAGCATCACCATGACGATGCCCAGCATGCCGAGAACCCAGGCGGGGACACCAAAGACGTGATCCAGACGCCAGGCCAGAAACGTTCCGAGACAGAACGGGAGGATGCCGAGGGCATGGAACGGCGGACGGGACAATCCCAGCCAGCCCTCGATCTTCACCAAGACGCCTGTTTCTGTTTCCGGCATTTCGATTGACCTCATTGCTTCTGTATCGTAGTGCAGTCAAGTAACACAAAGTACGGAACTTGTCAAACGACCGTGCACGCTGAGCCGCCGCTTATGGATCCTTCATCCTGATTAAAAATATTACAATTTTTTCTTGATTGTTGTTTTTCTTTGTGTTAGGGGTATCGCCAAGATGATCGGGGAACAGGATGGTCCCCCTTATTTTTCGAAATCCTGAACAGTGCAAAACCTTATGCATTTTTTCCGACTTCAGCCATTTTTGTTAGCAACATCGGTCATTTCGCATCATCATTCGGAAGCGATGATGATGAGACATTTTCGAAGGCCCTGCAACATCCGACAGCGGTTGAACCACCTGGTTGTGGTGGCGGAGTTATGATCCATTAAACCAATAAAATGAAAGGGGGAAATGAGGGAATGACGAAGGCAGAATTGATTGCGGTGATGGCGGGGGAGGCGGAGGTTACGAAGGCGGCGGCAGCGAATGCGCTGGAGGCCTTTACCGGAGCGGTGGGCAAGGAACTCAAGAAAAACGGGAAGCTCGGGCTGGTTGGGTTCGGGACCTTTTCCGTTGTGAAGAGGAAGGCCCGTGAAGGCAGGAACCCCCAGACCGGAAAGAAAATCAAGATCGCAGCCAAGAAGGTGGTTAAATTCAAGGCGGGCAAGGCTCTGGCCGACAAGGTAAAATAGCGAGGGTATGAAGATTAAGGGCAGGAAAGGCCTCCATCCGCGGATGGGGGCCTTTGTCTGTGTGCAGGATCTGAGATTCATGTCCGCTTCCAGCGAAGCGAACGAGGCGGAAGCAGGAGGCGCGTTTGACGAGGAAACGGATTTTAAGCGGGATGAGGCCCACGGGGAAGCTCCATCTGGGAAATCTCCACGGCGCCCTTTCAAACTGGATCGCCCTCCAGAATCACGGCGATTACGACTGTTTCTATTTTGTGGCCGATTGGCATGCGCTGACGAGTGACTATGCCGGCACGGGTGAGATCCGGGCGAACACCATCGACATGGTCATCGACTGGCTTTCCGCCGGTCTGGATCCGGTAAAGAGCACCCTCTTCATTCAGTCCACGATCAAGGAGCATGCCGAGCTCTTCCTTCTCCTCTCCATGATAACCCCCCTCGCATGGCTGGAGCGGAATCCGACCTACAAGGAGATGAAGGAGGAGCTCATCCAGAAAGACCTCTCGACGTTCGGTTTCCTCGGTTACCCGGTCCTCCAGGCGGCGGATATCATCATGTACAAGGCCTATGGCGTTCCGGTGGGCGTCGATCAGCTTCCCCATGTCGAGCTAACGCGCGAGATCGCACGCCGTTTCAATTTCCTCTACGCCGACATCTTTCCCATCCCCGAGCCGCTCCTTGCGGAAGTCCCGAAGCTTTTAGGCATCGACGGGAGGAAGATGAGCAAGTCATACGACAACGCGATCTTCATGAGCGACCGGGGCGACGACCTGAAGAAGAAGGTCGGAGCGATGTTCACGGATCCCCAGCGGCAGCGCAAGAGCGATCCGGGCCGTCCGGAGCTCTGCAATGTTTACACGTTTCACGGGCTCTATTCAGCGCCGGAAACCGTTACGGAGATCGCTCCCGCCTGCCGGAGCGCGGCCATCGGCTGCATCGAATGCAAGCAGCGTTTGGCCACCGCGATCGCGGAGGGGATGGGAACGATCCATCAGCGGCGGGACCACTTCCTGAGCCATCCCGAAGAGGTCCGGGCGATCATCGAAGACGGCAATGTCCGGGCCGGCCGGATTGCAAAGGCGACGCTGGCCGAGGTGCGGGAAGCCATGAAAATACACCATGAGCTATGAGATCAAGCTCGACGTTTTTGAGGGTCCGCTGGACCTCCTGCTCTATCTCATCCGGAAGAATGAGATAGATATCTACAATATTCCCATTGCGCTGATTACCGAGCAGTATCTCTCCTACCTGGAGATCATGCGCTCTCTCAATCTGGATCTTGCCGGGGAATATCTGGTACTGGCCTCGACGCTCATCCACATCAAGTCGAAGCTGCTGCTGCCGCCGGCCGAGGGTGAGGGCGAGGAGGAAGAGGGGGAGGACCCCCGCGCGGAACTCGTCCAGCAGCTCCTGGAGTACCAGGCCTTCAAGGAAGCGGCGCTCAGCCTGGGCGAGCGACCACTTCTCGAGCGCGATGTCTTTACGCGGGGCGCAGCATCTGAAGAGGAGCAGTCCACGGCCGAGGAGGCGGATGACGCGCTCATTGAGGTTGACATCTTTGAGCTCGTTACGGCCTTCCGCCGGATCATCGCCGGACTCGACCGCAAGGAAGATCTGGAGATCGACACGGAGAAAATGTCCCTGACGGACCGAATCAACGAAATCATGGAGAAGTTGTCTGAAGAGGGACAGATCACCTTTTCCGATCTGCTGGGTGACAGAACCGACCGGAGGCGGATCATCTACACGTTTCTCGCGATTCTGGAGCTCATGAAACTGCGAATGGTCAGGGCCTATCAGTCGGGACCCTTCGGGGCGATCCGGTTGTTTCCGGCGGTGGAAGGGTAGAGGAGGGGTGATGGAAGAGAAAATCGCGATCATCGAGGCGCTCCTGTTTGCCTCCGAATCGCCGCTGACGGTGGAACGGATCGTCGAGACCCTGTCCGATACGGAAAAAAAGGAGATCGTCTCTCTTCTGGAAGGATTGATTCGGGAATACGACGCACGGGGGGGAGGAATCTGCCTTCGGGAGGTCGCCGGCGGTTTTCAGTTCCGGACGAGAACGGATCTCTCCCCCTGGGTCCGGAAATTGAAGGCGGGTCGTCCTGCCCTGCTCTCGACGCCCGCACTGGAGACCCTGGCCGTCGTCGCCTATCGCCAGCCGCTTGTGAAAGCGGAAATAGACCGGATCCGCGGCGTGGATGCAAGCGGCGCCTTGAAGGGACTGTTGGAGAAGAAGCTCGTCCGGATCGTGGGCAGGAAGGACGTTCCCGGCAAACCGATCATCTACGGAACGACCCGGAAGTTTCTCGAGGTTTTCAACCTGAAGGATCTTTCCGAATTGCCGACACTCCGGGAACTGAAAGATTTACAAGAGCAGCAGGAATAGGGCTATGGAAGAACGTCTACAGAAAATCCTCTCGCGGGCGGGCGTCTCGTCCCGTCGCGCGGCGGAAAAGATGATCGCCGAAGGCCGGATCAGCGTCAACCAGGCCGTGGTGACGGAACCGGGAACAAAGGCGGACGCCGATCGGGATGAGATCCGCGTGGATGGCAGACTCATCTCCTGTGACGCGGAGAGGGTCTATATCCTGCTCCACAAACCGCAGGGCTATGTGACGACGCTCAACGATCCGCAGGGGAGGCCGATCGTGACGGACCTCCTCAGCGGGGTAACGGAACGGGTGTTTCCCGTCGGACGTCTCGACTACGATTCGGAGGGCCTTCTTATCCTGACCAATGATGGAGACTTTTCACAGCGCCTCCAGCATCCCCGGTACGGAATTCCGAAGAGTTACCGCATCAAGGTGGAGGGGAACTTTCCGAAGAGGGAAATTCAGCTCCTGGAACAGGGGATCGACCTGCCCGACGGGAGATTCGCACCTTCAGACGTGCGCCTCGAAAAGACGAACCCTGGAAGCTCCTGGCTTCGGCTGACGATCACGGATGGAAGGAATCGTGTGATCCGGCGGGCGTTTGAGTCTCTGGGCCATCCCGTCTGCCGTCTGATCCGTGTCGCCGTAGCGGAGATTACGCTTGAATCCGTGCGTGAGGGCGCATGGCGCAGACTGACACTGAAGGAGGTGGACCGGCTATTGGCCCACGCCGCAGGTCGAAAATCGGGGAAAAATTGTCTTGACATTCATTTGAAAATAAATAATAGTCGCCGAAAGTAAAGGTATATTATCACGTTATTTGAACAAGGCCGTTGTTCGGTCTGGTTCGTGGGATGAACATAAAGAGCCATTATAAGGAGGAAGGCATGAACAAATCTGGACTCATTGAAGCGTTAAGCAGCAAAGAAAACCTGACGGAGAAAATGGCGATTGACGTGGTAAATCTGGTGTTTAAGGGATTTACCGATGAACTGGGTAAAAACGGCAGGATCGAAATCAGGGGGTTCGGCAGCTTTGTTGTAAGGAAGTACGAGGCCTATACGGGCAGAAACCCGAAGACCGGAAAGAGCATCAAGGTTTCTCCCAAGAAGCTGCCTTTCTTCAAAGTAGGCAAGGAACTCAAGGAGAGGGTCGACGGCAAGCGGTAAGTTCTGCCCCTCTCGTTGCCGAATCGTCTTTTGGAAAAATCATCATACAGCGAATAAAATTGGGGTCATGCGTGATCCTCATTTTTCGTGGCCCGGGCCTCGCCGCAAACATGATCCTTCCGGGGTCAGGGCATTAGACCCTCTTCGCGAAAGCTGAAGAAGCGATTCTCGCCGATGATGATGTGGTCGTGGACGAGGATGTCGAGCGCCTTGGCCGTTTCCTGGATCGTTTTTGTGAGGCGGATGTCGGCGTCGGAAGGGCGGACATGGCCGGAGGGGTGGTTGTGGGCGAGGATGATCGCCGAGGCCTTCTTCCGGAGCGCCCTCTCCAGAACCTGCCTTGGGTAAACCACGGCCTGGTTGGCGATCCCTTTCTGGACGGTTTCAAACTCGATGATCTGGTTCTGGGCGTCCAGATAGATGACGCAGAACTCCTCGTCTTTTTTCCCTCCCATCGCCGACCGGCAGAAATCAAGAAGCTCGGATGTGCAGGCGATCTGGGGCTTTTCCTTCGCTTTCTGTTCGAGGTAGAGGGTGGCGAGTTCCCTGATGAATTTGATGACGATTGCGGAATCCTTTCCCACCCCGCTGATTCTCGCCAGATCGTCGATCTCCGCATCAACGATCCCCTTGAGGGAGCCGAACTCCCGGAGGAGCTCCTTCGCCTGTGGTTTGACGTCTCTTCGTGGGATTGCGCAGGTCAGAAGGAGCTCCACGACCTCGTACTCATGGAAAGCGCCCATCCCCGCAGTCAGGAATTTCTGCCTCAACCGTTTCCGGTGTTCGCGGTTGTCATCTCTTCCGGGATCTGCATCCATGACATTCCCCAACTCATGACGTTACAGATAAAAGAGGGTTTCTCTCGCTGCGGGGAAGGGAATCAATCCTCCTTCCTGCAGGTGGAGAATTTGAAGGGGACGTAGGCCGGGCAGTGGCCGATGATGGCGGTGGCGAGCGGGACGATGCCGACGACCCCCCACCAGTTTTCATAATAAAAACCTGCCCAGATGATGGCCAGACCGATGATGACCCGGACGATGCGGTCCGTCTTGCCGATGTTGCATTTCATGGCAAATCCTCCCTGAATGTTTGATGGCTTCGAAAAATCCACTTTCCGGTCGTTGCGACCGAGGCGAAGGAATCTCATGTCGGATGACATTCCGAATAGGCTCGGTGGTGCTTGCCATGGTGAAACTCCAGGGTGTTTGCACTGATGACGGGCCCCAGGGCGTCCTTGGCGTAGGGCAATTCGGGTAATGTTAT
>Ga0209638_1000853_pt1 | contig 19963 bp, 23 predicted proteins | sample BarGraNGADG00211_FD_184490 | JGI IMG/M metagenome (GOLD analysis project Ga0209638, IMG submission 184490) | Arctic peat soil microbial communities from Barrow, Alaska - Barrow Graham LP Ref core NGADG0002-211 (SPAdes) (version 2) | ecosystem: Environmental > Terrestrial > Soil > Wetlands > Peat...
GCAATTGGCTACGAGGGACAAGGATCGGCAAACCCTCTTGCGTTCAAGTACTACAAGGCGGACGAGATTGTGCTCGGCCGTACGATGGCGGACTGGACATTCCTGGACCAATGGTTACGGAGAGAAGCTCAATAAAACCCTCTTAGATGAATTCTATGTTGTTGCCCTCAGAAAGAAGAGATATGAACGTATTGAGGAGTTGGAAATTGATCTGAATAACGTTATGGATTATTACAACTGCCGAAGGATGCATCTGGGATATAAATTGAAGCAGAATGGCTTTAGAAAGCCAGCAGAAGCACACTTTTCAAACAATTTGACATTAATAAGAAAAGTACTAATGTAAAAATGTTGTAATTACTCAGGGGCAAAAAGGGGGTGGAAGAAAGTTGACTGTTGCCTATGATTGTGTTGAAATACAGAAAAATAATGAGAAGGTTCTGGGAATGTCAACTTGTAACCACGTCTTAAAGCTAGGACAAAAAATTGCAAGTGATAAGGGAGGAAGCAGATGCAATTAATAAAGGAGGCAAAAGTGGTAAGGATGAAGAGGAAATCGATGTTAGTTGCAGGTACACTACTGGCAATAGTTATGGTGGTTAGTTTAGGGCTGGCAGGCTGCAAGACAGCAGCAACAACGCCACCAGCAACAACGCCACCAGCAACAACGCCACCAGCAGCAAAAGTTAAGGAAGTAGCTGTAATAATTAAGGCTACAACATCTGATTTCTGGCAGTATGTATTAGTTGGTGCAGACAATTATGCTAAAGAAAACCCCGATAAGGTTCATGTTACTACATATGGTCCACCTTCAGAAGCAGACATTGACAAGCAAGTTACTATTTTGGAAGATGTTATAGCAAGCAAACCCGATGCAATAGTAATTGCTTCAACAAGCTCGGATGCTACAGTTCCAGCTATTGAAAAAGCAGTAGCCGCGGGAATCCCGGTAATAACAATAGATAACAAGGTTAATACAGATAAAGTTTCATCATTTCTTGCTACAGATAACGTAAAAGGCGGAGCACTTTGTGCTGATCTGATAGTTGAAGCTTTAAAAGCTGCAAATACACCGCTTAAAGGAAAAGTTGGCATGATAAGTGCAATGGCGGCTGTTCAGGTTTTAACTGACAGAGATAATGGATTTAGTGCTAGATTAAAGGAAATAGCGCCTGATGTACAGGTAATACCTGTAAGGTATATTGATAATGATATGCTGAAAGGTACTACTGCAGTACAAGATATTCTAACAGCAAATAAAGATGTAATTGGATTCTTTGGAGATAATAACACCTGCGGCGATGCGGTTGCAGCAGTATTCACGGAAAGAAAACTAGGCGGTAAGGTTCCGGCTGTTGCATACGATTCAGACCCTGCAGAAGTTGCGGCCCTCAAAGGCGGAGTATTATGTGGATTAATACTGCAGGATCCATATGGAATGGGATACAAGGGTGTAGATAGTGCACTTAAAGCCTTAGCTGGCGAAACACTACCCAAAATTGTTGATACTGGTGCAACTGCAGTTACACAAAAGAATGTGAATGATCCTAATATCCAGGGATTACTTGATCCACTTTCATTAAAGAAATAGCAAACCATTAAACCGCCAGTATAAAATATAAACGGTAGGGGGAATAGGATCCCCTACCGTTTTTTAAAAATGGAATGTGGGGGTGGATATGGACAAAATGAGTGAAGATATTATCAGCATGAAAAATATAAGCAAAAGTTTCCCCGGAGTAAAAGCATTATCTGATGTAAGCTTGACTGTAAAAAAGGGTGAGATTCATGGATTAGTCGGGGAAAATGGGGCAGGAAAGTCAACACTCATAAAAATTTTAATGGGTGTATATGAAAAAGATACTGGCGAGATATATGTTAATGGGCAACAGGTGAACATTAGGAATCCGCTTATCGCAAAAAGGCTGGGGTTATCCGCTGTATACCAGGATATAACATTAGCTCGCCATCTTTCTGTTGGGGAAAACTTTTCTCTTGGAAAACTTCCATTAAAAAATAAGATTTTTGTTGATTGGAAAGGTATAAATTCCATAGCATATGAAACATTGAAGAAATTCAATATTGACATTGATCCTACAATAAACGTGAAGAATCTGTCTGTGGCAAAACAGGAAATGGTATCCATAATTAAAGTAGTACATGATAAAGCAAACCTTATAATATTTGACGAGCCGACTGCATTACTTGCAAATGACGACACAGAGGAATTATTTAGGATAATTAAAAGATTAAAGGCAGAGGGCATAGGAATTATTTATATATCTCACAGACTGGAGGAAATATTTAAGATATGTGATACCGTTACAGTATTAAAGGATGGCATGCTTGTAAATACTGTGCCGGTTAGCCAAACTAATCAAGACGCATTGATATCTATGATGGTGGGTAGAAGTATGTTAGATATGTACTCGATTAATCATTTAGAACCTCAGGAAAGTGTTATGGAAGTTAAACATATTACTAAGAACAAAGTATTTAGTGATATTAGTTTCGATTTGCACAGGGGAGAAATACTTGGAATGTTTGGCTTGGTTGGTTCGGGAAGAAGTGATATCGTACGTAGTATTTTTGGAGCAGAAAGGTTCGATTCGGGGGAAGTATTTGTTAATCGTAAAAAGCAATTTATAAAAAAACCTTCAGATGCAATAAAATTGGGTATTGGCCTTGTACCTGAAGATAGAATAAACCAGGGACTTGCACAGCTATTATCGGTTCGTATAAATATAAATCTAGCATCCTATAAGGATATATCTACATGGGGCGTTATAAGGTCCTCAAATGAACTCTCTTGTGCTCTGGAGTATTGCAAGGAACTAAATATTAAGACACCTTCTGTTGAACAAAAGGTAAGGAATCTAAGTGGCGGAAACCAGCAAAAAGTAGTAATTGCTAAGTGGCTTTGCAGGAATTCAAATATTTTTATTTTTGATGAACCTACTCTGGGAGTAGATGTAGGTGCAAGGGGTGAGATTTATAGACTGTTTGAGAAACTCCTGGCGAAAGGAGCGGCTATTATAATTATATCCTCCTACCTTCCTGAAATTCTGGGACTAGCTGATAGAATAATGGTTATTTTTGAGGGTAAGTTAACTGGAATTGTTGATAGACATGAAGCAAATGAAGAAAAAATACTAAGGTTGGCTTCAGGTATAGTTAATTAATAATTGTGGGTCGCTTGTTGAAATTTGAAAATGCTAAGGAAGTAATCCATGAGCTTGATACATTTAATGACTAGTGAATGTTTTAAGTGCAGGTGTACGACGTTTAATAAAGTGTAGTTTCTAAGAGTATATTTTATACTTCGGAGAAGCATTGTTCTGTCTGTAAATTTGAGGGGGAAAATAAATATGGGAATTAAAGCATTAAAAAAATTCCAAATATCTTTGAACCACGTAACTACAGAAGGGGAGGGGACTTTAGTAGCCATATTGGTTGTATTATTTGTGGTTTTGGCAATTAGCACTAAAGGATTCTTAACAGTAGACAACCTTTCAAATCTAGTAAGACAGACTGCTGTATATGGAATTGTTGCTCTGGGTATGACGTTCGTAATAATTTCAGGCGGAATTGATCTATCAGTTGGGTCAGTAGTTGGTTTCTCAGGTATAGTTGTTGCGATGATGATGAGAGGCGGGTATTCCATATCATTATCTATTGCTTTATCAATAATAGTATCAGTTTGTTTTGGCCTACTAAACGGGGTTATGATTTATGATGGGAAAGTGCCTCCTTTTATCGCAACACTTGGTACCATGGCGATATTGAGGGGTGTAACCATGCTTATAAGCAATGCGGCTATGATTGCTGGACTTCCAAAAGCATTCTTGAACTTCTCCCAGAAAACTATTTTGGGGATTCCGTCATTATTTGTAGTTTGGCTAATAGTAACAATAATCTCTATATTTATTCTGTCAAAGACAATATTTGGGAGAAATGTATACGCAATTGGAAGCAATGTTGAAGTTGCAAGACTCAGCGGTATTAACATCCGGGTTAACAAATATGCAATCTATGGAGTTTGTGCGCTTTTGTCAGCAATAGCTGGAATACTTATGACTTCAAGACTTGCAAATGGAATACCTACAGGTGGGACGGGTTATGAATTGAACGCAATTGCTGCTGCAGTTGTTGGCGGAGCAAGCCTTTCGGGTGGTGAGGGTAGCATGGTAGGTACTGTACTTGGAAGCTTTATAATGGCGACTTTAGAGAATGGTGGTAATCTTTTAGGTATAAACCCATTTGTATTGCAAATAGTAATTGGATTCTTGATTGTTGGTGCAGTATTTACAGATCAAGTAAGAAAGACGCGGAATAAGTAATTTGTAATATCTTTAAGTTATGGTACATCGTCAAGGCGATGGCGCACTAGGCCGACCGAGTCATCGTGGTTGTGGACTCATCGAAATTTATGAAGGCGGGGTTCGTGAGCAACCGTCCGCTTTCTGAAATTGATACGCTGATGACCGATTCTGGGCTTGCGCCCACAGGTATCAAGCAACTGGAGGATGCGGGCATACATATCGCGGTGGTCTAGGCATCTCAGGAGGAGCAAAATGGCGCAGCAAATTATACTGCCCAAGCAGGGAAATACCGTTGAATCCTGTGTCATCATGGAGTGGAAGGTGAAGCAGGGCGATGTTGTTACGGCAGAGACACCCGTAGCGGAGGTCGAGACCGATAAGGCGACGATGGAAGTCGTCGCGGGTGTCGCTGGCACGGTGCTGAAGCTTTACTATAAGGAAGGTGACGACGTTCCGGTCATGACACCAATCGGTGTTGTTGGCGCCCCGGGCGAGGACATTTCCGCCTTTGCCGTTCCCGCTATTGGGGGAGTAGCGTCTGTTGCCCAGGCACCCGCTGCCGTACCGGAGCCACTCGCCCCCGTGGCTGTCTCCGAGCCTGTTCACGGTGACGGACGGAAGGGCGTTTCGCCCCGCGCCCGCAACTTGGCCGAAGACAAGGGTATCAATACCAGCATTCTCGCCGGAAGCGGTCCCGGCGGACGCGTTATTGAGCGCGACGTCCAGGGCGTCGTTGCCGGTCGCCCCATGCTGACGAAGGCTGCTGAAGAGCTTGCTCGTTCGGGTGTTGCCGTTCCTGCTTCGGGAGCGGGAATCGGCGGCAGGGTCACTACTGCCGATATGCTTTCCGCCAAGGGCGGAACAGTCCCCGCAGCCGCTGCGTCGTCCGCTTCAAACCTCGGGTTCCCCGGTGCGTCCGAGACGACACCGATCAAGGGAATCAGGAAGCGGATCGCCGACCGCATGACTGAGTCGCTTGCCACCTGTGCCCAGCTCACGATGAATGCGAGTGCAAACGCTGCGAAGGTGATGGCACTCAGGAAGCGCTTCAAGGAGTCGGACGAGTTCTTCGGACTTTCAGGCATCACGATCAACGACCTCGTGCTCTTCGCGGTAGCACGCACCCTGCCCAAGTTCAAATACATGAACTCCATCAAGAAGGACGGGAATATAACCCAGTTCGATCACGTCCATCTCGGTGTTGCTTTGGATACACCCCGCGGCCTGATGGTGCCGGTGGTCCGTTTCGCCGATACCCTCTCGCTCAGGGCCATCTCGGCCGAGGTAAAGCGCCTTGCCGCCGCCTGCCAGAACGAGATGATTCAGCCGGACGAGATGAAGGGATCGACTTTCACCGTAACGAACTTCGGAAGCCTCGGCGTAGAAAGCTTCACCCCGGTGATCAACATCCCCGAGACGGCTATTCTTGGCGTCTGCACGGTCGCCAACCGCCCGGAAATTGCAAACGGCGTGCTCGTGAACGTTCCTTATCTCGGATTCTCGCTTACAATCGACCATTGCGTCATCGATGGTTCTCCCGCGGCGAAATTCCTCAAGGAGCTTTCGGCAACGATCGCGAACATCGATATCATGCTCGCGCTGTAAGAGAGGTACGACATCATGTATGACATCATCATCATCGGCGCCGGTCCCGGTGGTTACATTGCCGCGGAACGGGCCGGAGCAAAGAAAAAATCGGTCCTTCTCATCGAGAAGGAACATTTGGGCGGCACCTGCCTCAATATTGGCTGCATTCCGACGAAGACGCTCCTTAATTCTGCCAAGCTCTATCGCCACGCCCTTGACGGTGCCTCGTTTGGTGTCCATGCGGAAGAGGCGAAGTTTAACCTTGCCGAAGCGATGAAGTGGAAGGACGAGGTCATCGAGAAGCTCCGCGACGGCATCGACTTCCAGATGAAGAAGTTCAAGGTTGAAGTGGTGACCGGCACCGCCGAGTTTGTCGACAGGAACACGGTTCGTCTCAAGGAGGACCCCGCGAAGATCTTTCAGGGCTCGAACATCATTATCGCCACGGGCTCGAGCCCGGCCGTTCCACCGATTCCCGGAGCCAACAACCCGGCCGTCCGCGATTCGACCGGCATGCTTTCGATCGACTTTATTCCTAAACACCTTGTCGTGATCGGCGGCGGGGTTATCGGCCTAGAGTTCGCCTCGTTCTTCGCGACCATCGGATCGAAGGTGTCCGTCGTCGAAATGATGGATGAAATCATTCCCTTCATGGACCACCAGCTCGCTCCGCAGCTCCGCAGGGCGATCAAGGGCATCGAGTACCATCTCTGTGCCAAGGTCGAGAAGCTCGAGGGATCCACCGTATTCTTCAGCAAGGACCAAAAGAAAGAGAAGCTCGAGGGCGACTGCGTGCTGATGGCCGTCGGACGGAAGCCCAATCTCGATGGGCTCGGCCTCGAGAAGATCGGGATCGACATGACTCGCCGCGGCATCAACGTCGACGAACACCTGAAGACCAATGTTCCCGGTATCTATGCGGTCGGAGATGTGACCGGTATGAGTCTCCTTGCCCATTCAGCGTCCCGTATGGGCGAAGTGGCCGTGGACAATATCTGCGGCGGCAAGGACCGGATGCGGTACGATGCCATTCCGTGGGTCGTCTATACGAACCCAGAAGCCTCTGGTGTCGGTCTTACCGAAGACGAGGCAAAAAAGCGCGGCATCGGCTACAAGGTCGCCCAGATGCCCCTCCGAGCGAACGGACGGTTTCTTGCAGAAAACGGTGCGACGGCACCCGGCGTCTGTAAGATCATCGTGAATGCCGATACCGACGTGATTCTCGGCGTCCACCTGCTAGGCGGAGCCAATTCCGAGATGATCTACGGGGCGGCCGCCTTCATCGAGAACGAAATGCGCGCCGTTGACGTGCGTCAGGTGGTATTCCCGCACCCGAGCGTCTCGGAGATCATCCGTGATACCCTCTGGGAGATCGCCTAACCTAATCAAAGCCTGAACCATTTATATTGGAGGAAGAATATGCCCAAGTCAATCACGATCAATCCGAAAACCGAGCGCAAGGCGCAGATCCTCAAGATAGAAGACATCCCGATCAACCAGTACAAGAGCGATTTCAAGAAGGAACTCGCCACCTACGGCAAGGATCGGCTCGTCCGCGTTCTCTACGACATGATGGTCATCCGCGAGTTCGAGACGATGCTCAATATGATCAAGACCCAGGGTACCTATCAGGGAGTCGAGTACAATCACCGCGGCCCCGCCCACCTTTCGATGGGACAGGAGGCATCCTCAGTCGGCCAGGCGATGAACCTCGACACGAATGACTTCATCTTCGGGTCGCACCGGAGCCACGGCGAGATTCTGGCCAAGTGTCTGAGCGCTGTCAAAAAGCTCGACGAGAACCAACTCGAGGCGGTCATGAAGGACTTCCTCGGTGGTGAGACCCTTTCCATCATAGAAAAGGAGAAGTATGAGGGGGTGAAGGACCTCGCCGAAAACTTCGTCCTCTACGGAACCCTCGCGGAGATCTTTGCCCGGAAGGCCGGCTTCAATCGTGGCCTCGGCGGCTCGATGCACGCCTTTTTCATCCCCTTCGGCTCGCTTCCGAACAACGCGATCGTCGGCGGTTCGGCTGGTATCGCGACCGGCGCTGCCCTCTACAAGCGGGTCAACGGAAAGCCCGGCATTGTCATCTCCAACGTCGGCGACGGCGCTCTTGCCCGCGGACCGGTATGGGAGGCAATGACCTTCGCCGCGATGGACCAATACCACAGCCTCTGGGGCAAGGATGCCGGCGGCAATCCCCCGATTCTCTTCAACTTTTTCAACAACTTCTATGGCATGGGCGGTCAGACCGAAGGCGAGACGATGGGCTTCGGCATCCTTGCCCGCACAGGTGCCGCGCTCAATCCGGAGAATATGCACGCCGAACGGGTGGACGGCTTTAATCCACTCGCTGTCGCCGACGCTATCTCCCGGAAGAAAAAAATCCTCCTCGAAGGGAAGGGCCCCGTCCTACTCGATACCCTGACCTACCGTTTTTCGGGGCACTCACCGTCGGATTCCTCGAGCTACCGCACGAAGGAAGAGATCGCCCTATGGCAGGAAGAGGATTCGATCAAGTCCTATGCCGCCTACCTCAAGGAAAACGGCATCCTCGACGACGCCGTGGTCACCGCAATAGATGCACGGATCAAGGGGAAAGTGCTGTCCACGCTGAAACTTGCCGTCGATCCGGCGGTATCGCCCCGAGTTGACGGTCGGTTTGTCGAGTCGGTCATGTTCTCCAACCAGAGGGCCGACAAACTGGACGACCGGAAGCCCGAGGTCCTCATCCCGATGGCTGAGAACCCGCGCGTTAAGGCAATCGCGACGAAAGCTCGATATGGAATCGGCGAGGACGGGAAGCTCCTCCCGAAGAACAAGGTTTACGCATACCGTGACGGACTTTTCGAGGCGATGATCCATCGTTTCTACGCGGATCCGACGATGGTGGCGTACGGGGAGGATAACCGTGATTGGGGCGGCGCGTTCGCCGTCTACCGCGGCCTTACCGAAGCGCTTCCCTACAAGCGCCTTTTCAACTCACCGATCTCCGAGTCGGCCATTGTCGGTACGGGAGTCGGGTATGCCCTCTCCGGCGGCCGCGCGGTGGTGGAGCTGATGTACTGCGACTTCATGGGAGCCGCCGGAGACGAAATCTTCAACCAGATGTCCAAGTGGCAGTCCATGTCCGCCGGAATCCTGAAGATGCCGCTCGTGCTCCGCGTGTCCGTCGGAAACAAGTACGGCGCCCAGCATTCCCAGGACTGGACTGCCTTTGCCGCTCATATTCCGGGCCTTAAGGCGATGTTTCCAGCGACCCCGTACGACGCGAAGGGAATGCTGAACCTCGCGCTCCGCGGCACCGATCCGGTCATCTTCTACGAGAGCCAACTCCTCTACGATATCGGAGAACAGTTCGAGAAGGTCGGTGTTCCCGAAGGATACTATGAGATCCCCGAGGGAGAACCCGCCATCCGCCGCGTCGGCAAGGACATTACGATTGCAACGATTGGAGCGACCCTCTACAAGGCGATGGATACCGCGAAGGTTCTCAAGGAGAAGTACGGCCTTGAGGCAGAGGTGATTGACCTCCGTTTCATCAACCCGCTCAACTACGACAAGATCATCGAGTCGGTGAAGAAGACCGGAAAGCTTCTCCTTGCCTCCGATGCCTGCGAACGCGGTTCGTTCCTGCATACAGTTGCCTCGAACGTCGCCCAGCTTGCCTTCGATTATCTCGATGCGCCGGTTGCCGTCGTGGGAAGCCGCAACTTCATCACGCCTGCTGCAGAAATGGAAGAGATCTTCTTCCCGCAGAAGGAATGGATTCTCGACACCATCCACGAACGGATCCTGCCCCTGCCGGGCCACACGGTCACTACCGTGCAGACCGAGGGTGAGATGCTCAGGCGGAACAGACTCGGTGTCTAGTGCCATAAGCGCAGGGGGAATATGCATGACGATTCTTGAAACGATGAACACGGGGACGGCGATCGCCCGGCTCGCCGCCCTTGGCGAACATCTGAAATCTTCCCTGGCGCTTGCCGCGCCGACGGAGGAGGTCAACAGCCATATCCATACGTTTTATTCTTTCAGCCCGTACTCCCCGACACTTGCGGCCTCCAGGCCGCAGGAAGCATCGACCATGGCTCGATCTCTGCAGCGCGGGAGATGAAGGCCGTCTGCGCCTGTCTCGAGATTGGTTCCACCGTCGGCTGCGAGGTGCGCGTCAGCTTCTTAGGGACACCCTATGAGGGTTTCAGGCTCAACAACCCCGATTCCCGCAATGTCGCGTACATGACGATACATGGCGTGCCGGACGATGGCATTGAAACTCTCGATGCCTTCTTAAACCCGGTGCGGCTGGAACGGGAAAGGCGGAACCGGGCAATGGTGAAAAAGCTCAACAGGGTTCTGAAAATCCTGAAGCTTTCCGCCATCGATTGCGACCGCGACGTTCTCCTGCCGGAATTTAGTATTTCCCGATATAGAGGAGACAAGAACAAGTTTATCATTGAACTTATTAGTACCTAAATAAAAAGGGATAAAGTAAATTTCAAGGAGGTTGATTTTTATGCCACAATATCTTTTAGCACACGATCTCGGGACTTCCGGAAATAAAGCCGTACTTTATACAACAGATGGTGAACTTGTCGCAAGCAAGACCTATTTTTATGATACAAAGTATTTTAATGCCAATTGGTCGGAACAAAATCCCCAGGATTGGTGGCAGGCGGTTTGTAATTCCACAAAGGAACTTATCCGAAATATAGATGCAAAACAAATTATTTGTGTATCCTTCAGCGCACAGATGATGGGATGTCTGTGTGTGGATAAGTTAGGGATGCCGCTAAAAAATTCTATTATCTATTCTGATCAGAGGGCTGTAAAAGAGACGAACAAAATATTGGACCAAATAGATGCCATGGATTTCTATAAGATTGTGGGTCATAGGGCCAGCCCTTCCTATTCCCTGGAAAAGTTAATGTGGATAAAAAACAACGAACCGGAAATCTACAAAAACACCTACAAGATGCTGAATGCAAAAGACTATATAGCTTTTAAGCTGACGGGAAATATGGCTACGGATTATACGGATGCGTCGGGGACCAATGTCTTTGATTTGAACACTTACAAATGGTCGGAGACAATAATCAACATTGCTGGGATAGATGGCGATAAACTGCCGGAGGTTCACGAATCCACGTATATAGTCGGTGAAATAACAAAGGAAGCTGCAGCAGAAACCGGTTTAAAACAAGGCACACCCGTAGTTATTGGAGCCGGGGATGGGATATGCGCTTCAGTGGGAGCGGGATGCATAAAGCCGGGAATTGCTTATAATTATATTGGTTCATCTGCATGGATAGGTATAACATCGGAAAAACCTATATATGATGTGAAGATGAGGACAATGACATGGGCCCATGCTGTCCCGGGGTATATGAATGCCATCGGAACCATGCAGACCGCTGGAACTTCTTACCAGTGGCTTAAAAATGAGATATGCAAGATCGAAACAATGGAAGCCAGGGAAAAAGGTATGAACCCATACGACATAATGAACGATGAAATCGAAAAATCTTCTCCTGGAGCAAAAGGAATACTATTTTTGCCCTATCTTCTTGGCGAAAGGACCCCACACTGGAACCCTAATGCGAGAGGGGCTTTTATAGGTATAAATGTAGCCCATAAGCGTGAAGACCTATTGAGAGCGGTCATGGAAGGCATAACATATAACTTAAATACCATAGTGAATATTTTTAGAAACTATGTCCCTATCGACAGTATGATAGTCATAGGCGGCGGAGCCAAAAGCAAGGTATGGCGTCAGATGATGGCAGATATATACAACCTGAAGATATTGAAACCCAAGTATCTTGAAGAAGCTACATCCATGGGTGCAGCCGTCATTGGCGGCATAGGGGTCGGTGAATTTGAGAGTTTTGATGCCATAAGTAAATTCATAAAGATTGAGAGTGAGCACGAACCTAACCCGGATAACAAAGTAATTTATGAAAAGACTTACCAGGTTTTTCTGCATTCATATGATGCTCTAGTAGATATCTATGAGGAACTGGCAAAGCTTTGAAAACATCTTTTCCAAAGGAACGTGATAAAGACAGAAGAATCTTCGTGGCACCTAGGTCCTTTGCAAAATATGATCCGAGACCCCTGTAAGTGCTTCAGGAAAAAGGGATTGAGATTCTGAGGAATCCATATCAAAGGCCGCTTGCCGAAGAAGAAATATGAGGGTTTATAAAAGATGAGGATGGCGTGATAATAGGAATTGATCCGCTCAATAAGAACATCGTTAAGAAGGCTGAAAATTTAAAGCTATATCAAAATATGGTGTTGGTGTAGAAAATATAGACCTGGAATTTGCGAAGCAAAAGGGCATAAAAGTATCCAAGACTATGGGGGCTAACTTCGACGCTGTGGCGGATTTTGTCCTGTGTCCTATGTTAGCTATTGCCCGGAAGATAGAAATGGTTGGTGGAGAGTGCAGAAAAAGCAACTGGGGCAAGATAATGTTTTTAGAAATACATGAAAACATCTTGGATCGTCGGAACCGGTAATATCGGCAAAGGCATAGCGAAGAGGGCTAAAGGCTTTGATGTGGAAATAATTGCATATGATGTTTTTCCTGATGAAGAATTCGCAAAAGAATATGACGCAGAATATGCACCTCTGGAGGAATTACATATAGAGACCGATATGATATCCCTTCATGTGCCCCTCACAGAAGAGACAAAGGGAAAATGGTCATCGAAAAAGACGGAAAATCTGTGATCATTGATAATCCTAGATCGAATTAGGAAGAATTTCACTGACATAGATTTTGTAGCCTTGATTAAAATTGTGTATTAATTATTATCATGCTAAATTGGATAAAAAGGTGGATTTTATGAGACTACAATTGTCTTGCGATTTGTTGACTATTGAAGAGGCTATTGACCTTTCAGAAAAGGTAAAGCGGTATGTAGATATCATTGAAATGGGAACGCCCTTTATTCTAAATAATGGGATAAATGTCGTTAAAGTGTTCAAAGAAAGGTTTCCTGAGAAAACCATCCTTGCAGATATGAAGATAATAGATGGTGGTTATGAAGAAGCTAAAATGGCTTTTGAAGCAGGAGCCGATATAGTAACGGTTTTGCTTTTATCCTCTATTAATACTATAAATAGCACCATTAAATGCGCAAGAGAATTTAGAAAAGAAATAATGGCAGACATGATTGAAGTGCATGATATTAGGGAAAGAGTTATCTTTTTACAAGAAATAGATGTTGACTATATCTGTGTCCATACGGCGGTAGACGATCAAAAATATGACGACCCCTTGGAGTATCTGCAAATAGTTAAAAAAAGTATACCCAATAAAAAGATTGCTGTGGCCGGTGGCATAAAACTTGAAAACATCGATACTATCATAAAGGAAGAGCCGGATATTATTATAGTAGGTGGTGGCTTGACAAAAGCTGAAAACGTTTTAGATACTGCAAGGGCTATGAAAGAAAGAATGGATATGTTTAAAGAGAGGTTTTAGGATGACATTTCATGAGTATAAAAATGAAATTATCGAAGAGCTTTCTAAAACACTGGATACGGTGTCCTCCGAAAAAATAGGTGATCTTACAAAAGCTATCCTTAAAGCAAAAAGGATTTTTGTGCATGGCGTAGGAAGATCGGGATTCATGATGAGATGTTTTACTGTGAGATTAATGCACTTAGGTCTTAGAGTATATTTTTTAGGAGAGACCGTTACTCCCAGTGTAACTAATGAAGACCTTTTGATAATAGGATCCGGTTCTGGTGAAACAAGTTCACTAATTGCTAACGCACGAAAGGCAAAGGAAATTGGATGTAAGATAGCTCTTATAACCATATCTAGTGATTGTATTATAGGAAAATTGGCTGATTATATTATCGAGATTCCGGCTCCTACAGCGAAAGTAAAAACAGAATACGTTTCCGTCCAACCCATGGGGAATCTATTCGAGCAGTCGTTGCTTATTACCAGTGAAATAGTAATCATGAAACTCATGGAGTATATGGAAGTTACATCTGATGAGATGTTTAAAAATCATGCAAATTTGGAGTAAAGTTTGAGGAGGGATCAGCAATGATAAAAATGGGGATTCTTCATCCACAGTTAAAACATGTGTTGGCTTCCACGGGCCACCAGGATACATTAGGACTGGTTGATTCGGGATATTGTGTTCCGCTGGGGGTTGAAAGGGTGGACTTGGCTTTTTTGCCCAACATCCCAACCATGCTGCAGGTTTTGGATGGGATACTTGACGAACTTGCAGTGGAAAAAATCATACTGGCAACTGAGATTTATGAACACGCTCCGGAATTCTTAGAAGAAATTAAAAAGAGATTTTCGGCAAATTTCCCCATAGAATTTGTACCCCATGTGGAACTAAAGGAAAAGATTAAGCAGTCTAAGGCAATTATTCGCACCGGAGACTTTGGCACCCATTACGGAAATATAGTTTTGGTAGCAGGATGTGTATATTAAGTGTACTTTGTGTATATGTTCTTCAGTATGATGAAACGAAGATTAGTTAAGCTAGGAGCTTGACGTAGGTCTCAGCCAGCTTAAATAGGTGAGAGGTTGGTTGGGAGCTATAATTAAAAAGAGTATTTTGATAATATGAAGATTAGGATAGTCAAGTAACGTTCTTTATGTAAGAATAGACTATGTGGCCAGAGGGACATTTGTGGCTTCTGGGGCCGTTAGAAGACAAGTTCTTTGTGACTCAGGCTGAACTGTCGGATGTTCCTCTGCCTCTACCCTAGTCTAATCCTTAATTCGCACTCTGATTGTAACCAGGAATCAAAAGGATCTTTTCAATAGTAAGAATTGACCGATTGTTCTTCCTGACGTTCATGTGAAAACAGGTTCCAATAATAACCATGAAGGCTACGGAAGACACGCGTAAACCATACCGGGTCGAACACAAGCATCCCAACGGACCACCTACATCTACGAGGTGTTCTCGTTCTGGAATAAGGAAAAGAAGCAGTCGTACAACAAACAGCGCTGCATCGGCAAGCTCGATCCGACCACTGGGGAGCTCATTCCAACAGAAGCCGTGGCGACGCCCTGAGCCATTTTCCCGAAAGGGCGAAGACCCACAGGAATCCATCTGGTGGCAGGCTCACGACACAGCGCATCAGCGAACTTCTGGCTGGCTTGGACGAGGACGGGCGCCAGATCTTCCTCGCGGCATGGCTGCGGTACCGGTCAGAGTCCGAATGTCTGTGCTTCGACATCACCAAGGTCTCCTCCTACTTCGCTCTCAACGAGCACGTCAAGTACGGCGAGAACCGTGACGGCAAGGATCTCCGACAGCTCAACCTCGCCCTGCTCTTCGGCCAGAAGAGCATGCTTCCTGTGTACTACCGGGAGCTTCCGAGGAACATCAGCGACTTCAACGGCAAGCTGCTCACCTCCCAGTGGGAGCTTGAATCAGGGGAGCTGGTCCCAGAGCACGAGGAGTTCTACAAATGGTATTTCACGGTGAGGGAGACCCCGAAACGTGGCCGCCTGATCACCATTAATGCGGAGGCCGTGAAGGAACACCAGAACAAGTATTGTGGCTATTACACTATCTTCACGAACGATGTGAAAGACCCGGTCCTCGCTCTCCGTATCTACCGTGACAAGGATGCCGTGGAGAAGTGCGTGGGCGGCCTGAAGAACCAGCTGGACATGAAGCGCCTCAGGACGCACGGGAGATTCTCAGGACGGTATGGGAAGCTGCTGACCGAGACGATCAAGGTTCAGCGTGAGATGATGGAGAGTCTTGGCGTCCCGGCGGAGACATGGTTACAAAAGTAGCGGGGATTAAGGCTAAAAGAAGCTATTCCAGAATGTTTTGGTACGGATGGAGCAGATGTTATTTTAAATGCATCGGCATCAACGCAACTATGAGACAGGCTATAGAATATGCCCGAAAAGGCAGTGAAATCATTGTGATAGGAGTTTGTGCCGGCCTCGATGGGCTTCCTTTTTCAGTTCAGATCATTGCACTTGGATTGTACATCCGCCAGTTAAAAAATCTCTTAAGGATTCTAGCCTGACGATGGAACATTTTGATGGAGTGATTTAATCCAACTACCGACGTAGTAACCGCAGGCGGCCCACGTTGGTATTGTGAAAAATAAGTCTCTTCCCCTAGAGATCAAAAAGCGGATACTTTTATGAGTATCCGCTTTTGCTAAATTAGTAGTGAGGTGGTTCCATGTTTGATGTAACAGCTTTAGGTGAATTATTGATTGATTTTACTTCTTGTGGAATATCCCCTGCGGGAATGCGCTTGTTTGAGCAAAATCCTGGAGGTGCTCCTGCCAACGTGTTGTGTGCACTATCAAATTTGGGATTGAAGACTGCGTTTATAGGCAAGGTAGGCCAAGACATGCATGGGGATTTTCTGTGCAAAACCTTACAATCCCAAAAAGTGTGTACGACCGGGTTGGTGCAAGACTCGAATGTGTTTACAACTCTGGATTTTGTTGAACTTTCCGAAAGTGGAGAGCGAAGCTTTTCATTTGCACGCAAACCAGGAGCAGATAGCTGTTTGAGAATAGACGAATTGAATGAAGACATCATAAAGAATACAAAAGTATTTCATTTCGGTTCTCTCTCACTTACAGATGAACCAGCGCGGTCAGCTACGTTCTCCGCGGTGGAGACAGCTAAGTCTTCTGGTGCGATTATTTCTTATGATCCTAACTATAGGACGTTAGTCTGGAACAGTAGAGAGGAAGCAATAGTACGTATGCGAAGCGTGCTTTCTCTTGTCGATGTTATTAAAATGAGTGATGAGGAGACTGAGTTGCTCACAGGAGCGAAATCTCCTGATGATGCTTCAAACGTCCTGATTGAAAGCGGAATTTCTTGTGTTGTGGTTACTTTAGGTAAGGACGGAGCGTTGATACGCACAAAAACATCGCTTGCACAGGTAAAAGCAATTGATTGTACTGTTGTGGACACCACAGGAGCGGGTGACGCTTTCTGGGGTGGCTTTTTATACAAGCTGGTGCAGAGCAACAAAAGGCCGGGAGAATTAACTGCGGAAGAAGCAAACGACTTCGTAGAATTTGCCAATGCAGTAGCAGCTCTGTGTGTGCAAAAGAGGGGCGCAATTCCTGCGATGCCGTATTTGAAAGACGTGATGAACCTTTATCAGCAGAAGAAGAGAAGATGATGAAACAGGAACTGCTTAAAAGAATTGGTAGCATGCAACAAATTGCTTATGTGAGAAAAATCCAGTTTGAAGAGGGCCGCGCCGGAGGAATGAAAGCGATTGAGGTAAAAAGCGGAGAAATCAGTTTTACGGCCATGGAGGACAAATGTCTGGATATTTGTCAATTGAGCTATAAAGGGATTGGCTTGAATTTCTTAAGCAAACCGGGGCTGCAGGGGCGTAATCAATATGATACAAATGGTGCCGAAGCGCAACACAGCATGATGGGTGGCCTGTTTTTCACCTGTGGCACAGACAATGTGGGTGGGCCGGTTATGGATGGCAATGAACAATTAGTGATGCATGGCCGACTACGTACTACTCCTGCCGAGCATGTTTGCTGTGATGCATACTGGGAGAATGGGCAGTACAAAATTGAAATTAAAGGTGAAATGCGCAAAGCAATGCTTTTTGGTGAAAATATTGTTTTACGACGTACGATTTCAACAATATATGAATCTAATATTATCCATATTCATGATGAGGTAACAAATGAAGCCTTTGCTGAAGCACCGCTAATGTTTCTGTATCATTACAATATTGGCTACCCTTTATTGGATGAAAACAGCCGTATCATTCTTCCAACACAGAAAACTACGCTAAAGGGAGAAAGAATGTCGACTTCTAATTGGAATTCGGACAAATTTTCTAAGCCGGTTGACAATTTGCCCGAACAGGTTTTTTATCATGATTTAGTTTCTGATAAAGACGGTAACTCCAGTGCTGCGATTGTGAACGATGCGCTGGGCGTTGGTATTCAACTTTGCTTTAATAAAAAGCAGTTTCCGTACTTTACAGAATGGAAAAGCATGGCTTCAGGTGACTATGTTGTTGGTTTGGAGCCGTGCAACTGTCATGTTGAAGGCAGAGTGGAAGAACGCAAACAGAAAACTTTAGAAACTTTGGCGCCGTTTGAAACAGCTATATTTGATATTGATATAATCGTATTAGACAAAGACAAGAAAATTTGGATTACTGATTGAGACCGCATCAAATTTATCGTAGGCAACTCAGCAAATATTTTATAAACAGGATTTAAATCAGATAAAAATCCTGTCACCACGGTGACCAGCAGGATAGCCATATAGAGCGTATGATGACCGGTGAGAAAGATATACTTCCATTTCGTCACACGCGCCAGAAAAACATTGAACAGGAAACCGAAGATCATCACCCATCCGGGCTGCGAACCCAGGATTTTGAGCGCGATCGTGATGACGGCTTCGTTGTTGGGCAGGACGCCTCGAATATGAAACCCCAACTGTAGCTGCTACGTTTCTTGATGACCAGAGGTTGTCTTCTCCTGGCAATCTGATCTAGTTGGTCCTGGCAGAGGAATATCTCGTGGAGCGGAGTTGTCATGTCCAGCTGCGCACGGTGTCTGTGCTGTGCCGTACACCTTGGTGACGTGGCTCCCGGTCCTTTCCTTGTGTAAGAGCTTCTGGCTGGGAGGGAACCAGTTGACCATGAGGTGCAGCGCCAGGTACAGTTGGTTCAGGAACCCCCCTTCTGACTGTCATGCCGGTCATACCTCACGAACTTCCGGATGGCGGAGTTGTCCTTCTCTTCCACATGTGGACTGTCGTTCCCCTGGTACGGACGGGAACGGGTGAAGGTGATGTTCGGGGCATGACAGAAGTGGAGGAGATGTCCGCTTATGAACTCGCTCCCGTTGTCAGCATGCAGAGAGAGGGCGCGCCCTCGAATATGACAGAGCTCGTGCAGACGATATGGCCGTCTCCCCCCCGCCAGGTGATGGGTCCCAGTAATATACCCTTTCTTTTATCATTTCTCCATCGCGTTTACAGGTTCTCGAACGGCTTGATAACCTCTTCGATTTCAGACATTGTTTCGTCCGAGATATCCCAAGTGATGGCCTGAATGTTTTTTTCCAACTGGGAAATGGAGGAGGCGCCGCCAATAATGGACGTGACTTCTGGTTTCTGTCTGAGCCAGTTGATTGCCAGCTGATTCATGGGTTTTCCGATCTTGTCGGCAATTGTTTTCAGTTCAAGCGTTGCGCTATAATATGTGCGGAATGTCTCTCCTGACAGTTTTGGGTTTTCATTTCGGATGTCTCTTTCGGAAAAATTTTTGCCTAATGTGAATTTCCCTGCCAACAGGCCCTGGAACAATGGGCTGTACGGTAAAAATGCCTGACCGTGCTCTTTCACCATCGGCAGCATCTCTTTTTCTGTTTTATATTCCAGCGGGATGTTGTCATAGCTGTTGGTATTGCGCTCCAGCATATTGTACAGGCCCTGCTGTGCGTTGATCTCAATCATCGACATGAAGGTTTCTACAGAATTCTGAGAAAAATTCGACAGGCCGATATATCTGATTTTTCCGGCTTTTTTAATCTCAGCCAGCGCACTGACGGTTTCTTCGATCGGTGTATTGTGATCTGGCCAATGCAGCTGGTAAATATCGATATACTCCGTCTGCAATCTTTCCAAGCTCTCGTCGATTTCCCGCAAGATGTTTGCTCTGGACAAATCATTTTTCGTTTCGTGCTTGTCGTTCCACACAATGCCACATTTAGAAGCGATGAGCACTTTTTTACGCTTTTCGCCTTTAAGTGCTTTCCCCAAAATTCTTTCTGCACGGTGCCAACCGTAAACCGGAGCAACATCAAACAGATTAATTCCAGCATCAATTGCTGCATGGACAACAGAAATGGATGCGTTCTCATCGGAAGAATCCCAGTCACCACCAAAATTCCAGCAACCAATACCAATGGCGGATATTTCTTCCGCAATTTTCCCAACTTTCTTATAAATCATACAAATTACCTCCTATAATTGTAGTATCTTCGAGTCATGGTTACGCTATTCATATTTTTAGCGA
>Ga0209638_1000855_pt1 | contig 19962 bp, 12 predicted proteins | sample BarGraNGADG00211_FD_184490 | JGI IMG/M metagenome (GOLD analysis project Ga0209638, IMG submission 184490) | Arctic peat soil microbial communities from Barrow, Alaska - Barrow Graham LP Ref core NGADG0002-211 (SPAdes) (version 2) | ecosystem: Environmental > Terrestrial > Soil > Wetlands > Peat...
GCAAAAGATCTCCTTCCATGTAAACACCATCTGATATGTGTTTCCTTAGAATCTCATAGAGCCTTTTGTATTGAGGTATGCTTTTCGGAGTGACCATTACTGTAATTTAACAGATTCTTAATAATAACTTTTGAGTGTCCGGAGTGTTCACTCCAAACGTCAGTCCTCTTCTGTCTTTTCTTTGTAAATATATTATAGTTTACTTGTAAATACAAGTTAAATTAATTATTTTTGTAACCACTGATAGATAACAATATCGGATAACTAATAATTATGTTTTAGTCACTTATACTAACAAGTTAACTGCAAGACTGCAAGACAATTAGACAATTAGACAACTAATAATAAATTTATAAAGAATGGCAACAGCAGTAATTATGCCAAAGCAGGGACAGTCGGTCGAGACATGTATAATAACCAAATGGTTCAGGAATAAAGGAGAGAAGGTATCTGTTGGCGATATTCTGTTCTCGTATGAAACAGACAAAGCTTCTTTTGATCTCGAATCACCTGTTGAAGGTATACTACTTGATGTTTATTTCGGTGATGGTTCTGAAGTGCCTGTCCTGGTTAACGTTGCAGTAATTGGGAAAAGCGGGGAAACTACAGAATCTTTCAACCCGGAGAACACGAATATCGCTACCGCATATAAAGCCCCGATGGCTCCTGAAGCTGTGAAAGCTGTACCGGCAATAAAAGCTGCTGAGGGTAAGTATTCAAGCACTTTTTTACCTGCCGCTGACAATAAAATCAGGATATCGCCCAGGGCAAAAAGGATAGCTCATGAAAAAGGGCTTAATTACAATAATCTGTCTGGCTCCGGGCCAAACGGAAGGATTATTGCCAGGGATATTGAAAAAGGATTATCCGGTGATGCTGCCATTACAAAAAGCATGCAAACAACAGTACCTGAATATACAGAACAACCATTGAGCAATATGCGTAAGCTTATTGCCAAAGCCATGTATACTTCCCTGCATAACTCCGCACAGTTGACTCATCATATGAGTGCTGATGTACGGTCTCTACTGGAGGCAAGACAAAAAATCAAAAACAAACTTACCACAGATAAAAGTCAACAGGATATTACCCTGAACGATATGGTATGTTGGTGCCTTATAAAAGCACTCGGTAAATTTCCGGAAGCCAACAGCCATTTTCTTGAGGACCGTATCAAAACATTCAATAAAGTTCATTTGGGACTTGCAGTTGACACCTCCAGAGGACTTATGGTCCCTGCACTAAAAAATGCCGGGGATATGGATCTGGCAAAATTGTCAAAAGAATTAAAATCAATTGCAGATGCATGTAAGAAAGGTAACATTAACCCCGAGTTGATACAAAGTACTTCAGCAACTTTTACAGTTTCAAATTTAGGCAACTATGGTGTTGAAATGTTCACTCCGGTAATCAACCTTCCACAGGTGGCAATACTAGGAGTTTGTACAATAATAAATCGCCCTGCCAATATCGGAAATAATATTTTCGGTTTTGTTCCTTATATCGGACTATCTCTTACATACGATCACAGAGCAATAGATGGTGGACCGGCTACTCTTTTCCTGAAGGAAATCAAGGAACAGATAGAAGCATTCAGGTATTAAGATAAAAGACAAAAGTAGAAGACCGCAGGTTTGCAAGACCCGAGAAATTAAGACATTAAGACAAAATAACATGCCAAAGAGTCAAAACATCAATCCGAAAGTAGTTCGGAAATCGCAATTTATTGAATTCGGGAAAATTCCTGTAAACCAGTACAATAAGACTATTGAGGAGGAGAAAAAGATATATAGTAAAGAAGATTTTATAAGGATCTACCACGATATGGTTGTCATACGGGAATTTGAGACCATGCTCAACCTCATTAAGACAACAAATGAATATAATGGTATAAAATATAATCATCCGGGACCTGCTCACTTATCGATCGGACAAGAGGCTTCAGCAGTCGGGATGGCCTATACCCTCGGAGTCGATGATTATATTTTCGGATCGCATCGCAGTCACGGAGAGATTCTGGCAAAAGGATTATCTGCAATTCACCGCCTCGACGAAGACACTCTTTATTCGGTAATGAAAAAGCACTTCGAAGGTTCTGCACTGAAAGTTGTTGAAAATGGTTTTCAGGGTAACATAAAAGATCTGGCAATCAAATTTTTACTCTATGGAGCATTAGCCGAAATATTTGCTCGTGAAAACGGTTTCAACAAAGGTCTTGGCGGATCAATGCATGCATTCTTCACGCCATTCGGTATCTATCCTAACAATGCGATTGTTGGAGGGTCAGGTGACATTTCAGTCGGCGCGGCTCTCTATAAGAAGATAAACAGAAAATCTGGTATAGTAGTATGTAACATAGGTGATGCATCAATGGGATGCGGACCAGTATGGGAGGGCATCTGTTTTGCCACCATGGACCAATATAAGACACTATGGGACGGAGAATATAGAGGTGGGTTACCATTGATATTCAACTTTATGAATAACCTGTACGGCATGGGTGGTCAGACTTGTGGAGAGACAATGGGTTTTGACATTCTTGCCAGAGTCGGAGCCGGAATAAATCCAGAATCAATGCATGCAGAACGTATCGATGGTTATAACCCGCTTGCCGTTATCGATGCTTTCAAACGTAAAAAACAGATATTAAAAGAAAAAAGAGGTCCGGTTCTTCTTGATACGTTGACATACAGGATAAGCGGACATTCTCCATCTGATGCTTCCTCTTACAGGTCAAAAGAGGAAATCGAAGCATGGCAAAAGGAAGACTCAATAATAGCATTTGGCAAATCACTCGTTCTGGCTGGGATAGCAGAGCAAAACCAGCTCGATAATATATCCATAGAGACCAAAGACCTTTTGAATCAAATACTTAAGCTGAGTATTAATGACGATATATCACCCAGGATCAATTTAAAAAAAGACCCGGATTGTATCGGGAGAATGATGTTTTCAAATGAGTCTGTTGATAGAATGGAAAACGGAACCCCGGAAGTACTTCTGCCATTGGAAGAGAATCCCCATGTTAAGTCCCTTAAAAACAAAGAGAGATTTTACAAAGACAAGGAAGGTAAGCCAGTATCAAAGGCAAAACTATACCAGTTCCGTGATGCCATTTTTGAAGCAGTTATCGACCGTTTTTACAAAGATCCCACTCTTGCTGCCTGGGGTGAAGAAAACCGCGACTGGGGTGGAGCGTTCGCAGTTTACCGCGGCTTGACAGAAGCGCTACCCTATCACCGTCTTTTTAATTCACCAATATCTGAAGGTGCAATTGTTGGTACCGCGATTGGTTACGGTATGTGCGGAGGACGTGTTATTGCCGAGATTATGTATTGCGATTTTCTTGGCCGTTCGGGTGATGAAGTATTTAACCAGTTGCCTAAATGGCAGGCAATGAGTGGAAACATTATTAAAATGCCGGTCGTAATAAGGGTCTCAGTAGGATCAAAATACGGCGCTCAACATTCTCAGGACTGGTCATCGCTTACTGCGCATATTCCAGGATTAAAAGTGGTCTTCCCGGCAACTCCTTATGATGCGAAAGGATTAATGAATTCAGCTTTACAGGGAACAGATCCTGTTATATTCTTCGAAAGTCAGAGAATCTATGATACTGGCGAGATGTTTCATACCGATGGAGTTCCTGAAGATTACTATGAAATCCCGTTCGGGGAACCAGATATTAAAAGATCGGGAGATGATATAACCATTCTTTCGATTGGAGCAACACTTTATCCTGTAATAAAAGTTGCAGATCTGTTAAAGGAGAAATATGGACTAAGTGCAGAGGTTATTGACGCCCGTTCATTGGTCCCATTCAATTACGAACCAGTTATTCAATCAATTAAAAAAACAGGCAGGATTATTCTGACCAGTGATGCATCATCACGCGGCTCATTCCTGAAGGAGATGGCACAAACAATAACGGAGCTGGCATTTGACTATCTCGATGCACCTCCGGTTGTTGTCGGATCTCGGAACTGGATTACACCGGCTTATGAAATGGAAGAATATTTCTTCCCTCAACCTGATTGGATTCTTGATGCAATTCACCAGAAGATCATGCCGCTTGAAGGACATCAAATAAAAACTGACTACTCAAATAAAAAATCAATTGAGCTGAATAAAGAAGGCATTTAAATTGTCTAAGTAGAAATAAGTGCACAAATTTAACTCAGAATTAATTCTTAATTTTGATCCTGATTTTAATTAAATTGCATTTCATGAATCTTTGATAATTGCCATTATGCTTAGAAGGATTTTTCTTGCTTTTATCCTATCCGGACTGACGTTAATTGCATATAACCAGACACGGAACCTTGAATTCTATTTAAATCAGGGCATTCAGAATAGCCCATTATTAAATGAGTACAGAAATAAGATCAAATCATCTGTTACTGACAGTCTTCTTATCGGGGCAGCAAAGAAACCTCTTCTCGAAGCAAAATCGCAACTCCTATACTCACCCTATTATCATAACTTCGGATATGATGATGTAATAACAGACGGGGGTAATTATACAGCTGTAGTAGGTGTTATACAAACTATCTTCAACAAAAAAGAGCTTACCAATAAATATAAGACGATCGATCTTCAAAAGCAATCTGCATATAATTCTTCCAGAATTACAACTACCGAACTGAATAAGATTATTACGGACCAATATCTTACCTCATTTTCAGGGCTTACCGACTTCTTATTCAATAAGAACTTCCTTGAACTTTTAGAAAAAGAAAATGAAATAGTAAAACTATTTGTAAAAAGCGGTACAGCCAAACAGACTGATTACCTCTCATTATTAGTTGAGATCGAGTCTCAGGAAATACTTGTCAGTCAGCTTAAATATCAGTACAGAAAAGATCTTATGCTTCTTAGTAAACTTTGCGGATTAAATGATTCTGCATGGTACGAACTGCCAGACCCTAAGATCGAAATCAAAGGCGCTCCTGATATTGCAAAATCTTCTTCCTATAATCAATATAAAATTGACAGTATCAGGATAGAAAACGAAAAAATGGCAATAGACATACGATATAGACCTAAAGTAAACTGGTTTGCAGATGCAGGATTTCTTACAAGTAATCCATGGAATTTCTACAGACATTTTGGATACAGTGCAGGGTTAAGTCTCAATATTCCCCTATATGATGGAAAACAAAGAGGTATTGAGAAACAAAAACTTGCATTTACTGAAAACAGCAGACAAGTTTACGAGAATACTTACTACAAACAGTATTTTCAACAGATTCAACAACTTAACCTCGAACTCAAAACATTAAACGAGATATCTCTACAGGTAGAAAACCAGCTTAAAACATCCCAGCAGCTGGTTAATACATTTAAAAGTCAACTTGAAGCCGGACTAATCCAGATGACGGAATATATTAATGCAATCAAGAATTTCAAAACAACAAGCAGAAATATCAACCTGATCTATATCCAGAAGCTTCAGGTTATAAATGAAATGAATTTTCTACTGACACAATAAAAAAACATACTGATGTTTACCCATATTAGATCAAATTTCTGCTTATTTATGATTTCAGGAAGCGTGTTTTTCTTTTCATCCTGCAATCATGCAGTTCAGAAATCTGAAGAAGTAAATGTTGTAAAAACACCAGTTACTGTAGTCCCGGTGACATACAAATCAGTTACTTCAACAGTTGCATTACCTGCAGTTGCAACCTTCATGAATAAAAATATAATCAGGGCCACAACAGCAGGAACTATTGAGAAAATTCTGATTACTCCTGGTGAATTTATTTCATCCGGGCAACTGCTTTTCATAATAAGGACTCGCGAAGCCATGGCGCTTGACAAATCTGTCCGGAGTGACACTAGTTTGAATTTCAATGGACTGATAAACATAACTTCTCATAAAGAAGGAGTAATTAACTCCATCAAATATCAAAAGGGCGATTTTGTCCAGGAGGGAGATGAAATGGCATTTGTTTCTGAACAAAATAGTCTTGTATTTATCTTTGATGTTCCTTTTGAACTTGATAAATATATTCCAAAGAACAGAAACTGCAATATCATACTTCCGGATAACAGGCAGTTAATTGGTACAATTACCGGAAAACTACCTGAAATGGATGTGCAATCACAGACAATCAGGTATATTGTTAAACCATTATCGAATGAGAGGCTTCCCGGGAACCTGATTGCAAGTATAAACCTGGTCAAATCTACCAATGAAAGAGCTTTGGTTCTGCCAAAACAGGCAGTCCTGGGCGATGAAACTCAGACTGAATTCTGGGTCATGAAACTGTTAAATGACAGCACGGCAATCAAAATTATTGTAACTAAAGGATTTGAGAATAATGCGGAGGTGGAAATTACCAGTCCTGGATTCCTTCAGTCTGACAGGATAATACTGACAGGAAGTTATGGATTACCGGATACTGCCAGGGTAACCATAATTAAGTAATAACAGGATGAAGAATTTCTTCCTCTCATATAAGAATCCAATATCGGTTATTCTGGCAGTAATAATTGTCGGGGGAATTTTCCTGTATGGACAGATTCAGGTTTCACTTTTCCCGGAAATCACTTTCCCAAAATTAAAAGTAATCGCGGATAACGGTGAACAACCTGTCGATAAAATGATGGTTACAGTCACCAGGCCATTGGAAGACGCAATTAAGCAGGTCCCTGATCTTAAAATATTAAGAAGTACAACCAGCAGAGGAACCTGTGAAATATCTGCTTTCCTTAACTGGGGCGCTGATGTAAACATAAACCAACAGATGCTCGAATCCCGCATCTCACAGATAAAGAATTCTCTTCCACCGGATGTTCAGATTCAGATTGAAAAAATGAATCCGTCGATTCTGCCGGTGATTGGTTTTACAGTTGAAAGTGATAAGAAAACACCTATCGAACTTAATCTCATAGCTACCTATATAATAAAACCATTCTTATCCCAGATCGATGGTGTTTCGTCAGTTGGTATTATCGGAGGAAAAACAAAAGAGTATTGGATTGAGCTTAATCAGCTTAAAATGAGTACATTTTCGATAACTCCTGAGATTATCCGGGATATTCTGAACCAGAATCACTTTATTACTTCAAATGGTTTTCTTTCAGATTACCGGCGACTTTATCTTAATATAACAGACGCAGGACTTTATAAAATAACAGATGTTGAAAATGTAATTCTCCGTAATGACGGGAAAAGGCTTTTAAAACTCAAAGATGTGGCTGACATCAATGTCAGAGAAAGAACTGAGTACACACGGATAAATGCTAATGGCCGGCAGGGACTTCTGGTGGCAATACTTAAACAGCCGGGAGCGAACCTGATAAAACTTTCGGAAAATGTATCATCGAGGAAGAAAGAACTTGAAAAGATTCTTCCACCGGATGTTCATATATCTTTGTATTATGACCAGGCAGATTTCGTAAACAAAGCAATTAAAAGTGTCAACGACAGTCTCTGGTTAGGTCTATTGCTTGCAATCCTGGTTGCAGTAATGTTTTTGAGGTCCTTCCGGGCCAGTGCGACCATTCTTGTAACAATACCTGTTACACTGTTTCTTACAATTATCGTACTCTATAGTATCGGATATACTCTCAATATAATGACATTCGGAGCAATTGCCGCCGCAATAGGGTTAATTATTGATGATGCTGTTGTTGTTATTGAACAGATACACAGGACCCATGAAGAATTTCCAGACAGACCTTCAAGTCAGCTTGTCCATCAGGCAGTAAAATACCTTATGCCATCAATGGTCGGATCATCTATCAGCACCATCGTGATATTTGTGCCTTTTATGTTACTCGGAGGAGTCGCAGGTGCCTATTTCAATGTTCTTACAAATACAATGATTATAACCCTGGTTTGTTCCTTCTTTGTTACATGGATAGGGCTACCGGTTATTTATATATGGTTTTCAAATATCAGATCGCTCTTCCCCGAGAAGAAAAATACTGATATCAGGACTATCAAAACAAGGAACTGGGTAAGCTTTTTTCTTCGCAGACCTATATTAAGTGTTCTTTTCATTCTTTGTCTGTTATTATCAATTATTTATATCCTTCCCCGGCTTGAAACAGGTTTTCTTCCTGAAATGGATGAAGGCTCAATTGTCCTCGACTACAAAGCTCCTCCGGGAACATCACTGGAAGAGACTAACAGGATTCTTGTTGAGGTTGAGAAAATAATTATAAAGATACCTGAGGTCACAACATATTCAAGAAGAACGGGCGCTCAGATGGGATTTTTTATAACTGAACCTAACGATGGCGATTACCTGATACAGTTAAAAGATAACAGGAAAAGAAGTACAAATGAGGTTATTGATGATATCAGGAAAAAGATCGAAGCAACTCAACCTGCACTTCAGATTGATTTCGGGCAAGTGATCGGTGATATTCTTGGCGATTTGATGGCATCAGTCCAACCAATTGAAATAAAGATTTTTGGAAGTGATCAAAAAACCCTTAATGAATTGGCTAAACAAGTTGCAGGTGAGATTGAAAAAATTAAAGGTGTCGAAGATGTTTTTGATGGTATTATAATTGCAGGCCCTTCAATAGAGGTTGTACCTGATCAGCAAAAACTTGCTCAGTTCAAAATTTCTCCTGCCTCATTCCAGTTTCAGATGCAAACTTTGGTTGAGGGTAATATAATCGGAAGTATCCTTGAGAAAGAGCAGATGACTGCGATAAGGATGATATATCCGAATAGTTCTAAGAACAGTCTTGAAAATATCAAAAATCAGTTTATATTTCTCCCCGATGGAAAACTTAAACCGGTTGCTACACTCTCAACGATTGGATTAAAAGAAGGAGTAGCTGAAATTAACAGGGATAATCTGAAATCGGTTTCTATTGTGACAGCCAGGCTGAATAATAAGGATCTGGGCACAGCAATGAAAGAAATTCAAAAGACAATTGATTCCGGAATATTTCTACCCCAGGGTTATAATATTGAATATGGTGGAGAATATGCCGATCAGCAGAAATCGTTCAGAGAACTTCTGATGATACTTATATTATCAAGCCTGCTGGTATTTGCACTAATGCTCTTCCTTTTCAAAGATTTCAGAGCGGCCTGTTCAATTCTGTTCATCGCTGTTCTTGGAATCTCTGGAAGTCTGATAGCCCTTTACATCACAAATACCCCTTTAAATGTTGGCAGCTATACAGGATTGATTATGATTGTAGGAATAATAGGGGAGAATGCAATATTTACATTCCAGCAGTTCACAACGAACCGTGAAAAAGGAACAATTGATGAATCCCTGGTATACGCAATTTCAACTCGTTTAAGGCCTAAGCTTATGACAGCACTCGGTGCGATAATTGCCTTGATGCCACTGGCAGTTGGGGTAGGTACCGGCTCACAAATGCATCAACCGCTTGCAATTGCTGTGATAGGTGGTTTTATTATAGCACTTCCGCTTCTACTTATCATCCTGCCAACATTATTACATCTATTATACAAGAGGGAAGATAAGAAGCAGAGTCAGTTATAAAAAAATTAAGAAATCATAGGTATCTTTGCTTGTTAATAAACAAAATATGGAAAACGTTTTGGAGAATATAAAAGGTAAAGAAGGATTCATTATAGATATGGATGGTGTTATTTACCATGGGAATAAACTCCTCCCCGGGGTAACTGATTTTTTAGCATGGCTGGAAGAATCCGGGAAAAAATACTTATTCCTTACTAACTCAAGTGAAAGAACGCCAAAAGAGCTCCACGAAAAGATGAAGAGACTGGGGATTAACGTCGGTGAAGAACATTTTTATACAAGTGCGCTTGCTACTGCCAGCTTCCTTTCAAATCAGAAACCCAATGGGAGCGCATATATTATAGGTGATGCTGGACTCATTCACGCTTTATATAGTGTCGGATATAGTGTAAATAATGTAAATCCCGACTATGTGGTTGTTGGTGACACACACAGCTATAATTTTGAAAAAGTTGAACTGGCTGTAAATCTCGTTATCAGAGGAGCAAAACTGATCGGCACCAATCCCGACATAAGCGGGCCAGTCGAAGTAGGTATCACTCCATCAACAAAAGCACTTATTGCACCAATTGAAATTGCTGCAGGGAAAAAAGCCTATTTTGTCGGAAAACCAAACCCTCTTATGATGCGTAGCGCTCTTAAACGGCTTGGGGTAAAGAGAGAAGAAGCTATAGTGATTGGCGACAGGATGGATACGGATGTAAGGTGCGGCCTCGAATCAGAAATTGATACCCTGCTTGTTTTAAGCGGTATCACAGACAGGAATGGTATTGATCAGTTCCCTTACCGTCCCCGATACATTCTTAATGGTATAATAGATCTGGTAAGTTAATTTATCTCAAGAACATTACAATGACGCTTATTGCTGAAATGACCAAAAAGGAAAGCCCTCTCAGTAAATCCAGGATCCTGGAAATAGAAAAACTGTTCCGATGATAAAAGGCGTGCTCTTTGATATGGATGGCGTACTTGTAGATTCTGAACCCTACATATGCAAAGCTGCAATAAGAATGTTCGAAGAACTTGGTATGAAGGTACTACCTGAAGATTTTATCCCTTTCGTAGGAATGGGTGAGAACAGGTACATTGGTGGAGTAGCTGAAAAGCATGGGGTAAAGGTTGATATTGAAAAGGTAAAAGCCAGAACATACGAAATATACGAAACAATAGTCAGGGACAAATTATCACCTCTTCCGGGCACTCATGAGTTCATAGCAGAATGTCGTAAAAGAGGGCTAAAGCTGGCCCTTGTTACCAGTGCCGACAGAGTGAAGATGGAGGTTAATCTGAAAGAGATTGGATTATCATGGGATACATTTAATTCGATCATTACCGGACTTGATGTTTTGAATAAAAAACCATTTCCGGATATTTACATTAAAGCAGCCCAAAATATTGGTCTCAATCCGTGGGAATGCCTCGTGGTAGAAGACGCTGTAAGTGGTATAAAAGCCGGTAAAGCAGCCGGATGCAGATGCCTGGCTGTTGAAACATCTTTTGATGCCTCAGCTCTTTATGAAGCAGACTGGATATGTGAGTCGTTGCTGAAGGTTCCGGAAGAGGTGCTTAATTGGTAAAAAGTTGATTGATATACAATACCTGATAGTCTGTTTTTTAAACATCTGATAACATGTCGTGGGTTTTATAATTCATTTATTTATTTTAGAAACTGAAAAAGGAAAATCAACTTCTTTTGTTCCACGTGTTGTATTGGCTTTGTCGCCCATTACAAATTTGATACCTCCTCCATTCACAATATCTCCATATCTTATGAAATTTTGTGTGTAAGACACTCCATTCAAATTGGCAGATTGAATATAAACGTTTTCCTTTGAATTGTTTTCTGCCTCAATTACTAACTTCTTACCTTTTTAAAAGTTTACCGAATTATTGAAATAATATCACAGTCTTCAGAAGTCGCTTAAAGCAACTTACTTAATTACTGCCTTTGAGATTCCAATATCAAAAAACTGATTAGCAGGAGGAGGGACAACAGCAGGATTAGCTTGCTGACCACCTGGCCTGTTACCTTGCCTTCTGTAATAAAAGCGTACTGCAATAATATTATTCTCGTTTGACTTTAAAGTTTTGCTTACATCGCCGTTAAATAGCATTATTGAATAATCTCCTGTAGTATTTCTCTGGTTCCGGCTTCCGGCAAGAATACCATTTACGAATACATCAATGCCATTAGTGTGACTTGCATATAAAACCAGGTTGATAAGGTCCTCAGCTGTAAGAGTTCCCGGATTAAATACCTGGCGTATCCATACTTCCGGAGAAGCCCAGTTTGTGTTGACTTTTGCATTTGGAGCTGCTGTGCCAAACATTGCCTGACCCGTCAACCACGTTGAATCATTAAAGTTCATCGTATTCCATTCTGCGGCTGGCCTTACGGTTGTATATTTCCATTTCTGTGCCACAGGAAGAACATCAACAAGAGAAACAGTTGCGTTACCGGTAAGCTTATCGTTAATGGCTTTTAATTTTGCGGGATCAACCTTCAGTAACCGATCATAGGTCAGCCAGCCATTAACTTCAGTCTCTACATCAGTGGTTTCGGTATATACTGCTGCACTTAAACCCTTTTCATTTTTCATGCTTATTAATTCTGTAACGAGAACGCTATAGGTGTTTACCAATCCATCAATGGTTTTAATATCCAGATAACCATGTGAATGAGGAGCATCATATTCATGGCCAGGATACCGGTATGTAAGGCCCCCAAATTCTCCGCACACCAATGCCTGATTTGGAACAGTAGGAACCGGAGCAGATGGCTCAGGATAACTATGAACATCTAACAGGTCGCCAACACCTACGTTGGTACCTCCACTTGCCTGGTTTACCAGACGTGACTGATCAAGTTCTTTAGCCAATTTTACCAGCTCAGGCGTATTATGCTGTCCCTGTGATTCGTTAAATACAACCCACATAATAATTGAAGGAAAGCTCCAATGTGACTGGATCATTCGGGTAAATTCAAGTTTGTATGCCAAAGTATCAATTGGGGGTCGTGTAAAACCTCTGCTCGTGTAAGAATTAGCAGATGGCATATCCTGCCAAACCATAATCCCAAGTTTATCACACCAGTAGTACCATCTGTCAGGCTCTACTTTAATGTGCTTCCTGATGAAGTTAAACCCATGGGCCTTCATTTGTGCTATGTCAAATTTAAGAGCTTCATCAGTTGGGGCGGTATAAATTCCATCAGGCCAGAATCCCTGATCCAATGGACCTATCTGGAAAAGGAATTTATCATTTAAAAATATTTTATTAAACCCACCTTCCATACCAAGGGAAACTTTTCTCATTCCAAAATAACTGCTTACATTATCCAGAGTTTTACCATCTTTCTTAAGTGTAACAGTAAGATCGTACAGGAAAGGACTGTCAGGAGACCAGAGTTTTGCATTCGCAATAGGAATATACAACTCGGCACCAACAGCTCCGCTAATTGTTCCAACAGTTTTGGAACCATCTTTTGCAGTTGCAGAGACAGTAACGCCACTTTCAGCTGATAGAGTGCTTACAGTAATTTTTAAACGCTTGCCGTCAACATCCGGTATCAGCTTAAGATTGCTTATACTTGCTTTTTCGACCGGCTCGAGCCAGACGGTTCTCCAAATCCCTGTGGTAGGAGTATACATTATGCCATATCGTTGGTCTGCAATTGTTTGTTTACCTCTTGGCGCACCAAAAAGATCTGTAGGATCATAAACCCTGACAATAACCTCCTGGCTGCCCGTGGCATTCAGGAAAGGAGTAATATCGTAATTAAAGCCATCATAGCCGCCTTTATGAACTCCAACGCTTTTTCCATTAATGTACACTTCGGATTCCCAATCTACAGCACCAAAATTCAGCATGACCTGTTTGTTTTTCCACGATGGAGATACAGTAAACGTACGGCGGTACCATACCCTATCAAAATGTTGCATGACACCCGAAAGAGGCGCCTCAACAGGATAGGGAACAAGAATAACTCCCGACAAATCCTTGCCGAAAGGAGCATTATCTTCCAGTTTTCCGCTCTGAAACTGCCATACCCCATTCAAATTGACCCAATCTTTTCTGACCATCTGAGGTCTTGGATATTCCGGAAGAGCATTCGTTGGACTAACTTTACTAGCCCATTGTGACATCATCACAGCTTTTTTAGGAGCCCAGGTCTGTGCATTTGTTGAAAAAAGAATGCATGCAAATAATGCAACATAAATTAATATTGAGTACTTTTTCATTTCTTAAGGCTATTAAAGATTATAGTTTAGAGTTCATTGAATCATAATTTTCACCTTTCAATATTTACTTTGCTAAAATAAAAATTTATCCGACAATCCGCAAGTTTTTATCCTGGATCGCTGTTCTATCATAATTGTTCCGTAAATAGAAAATTTATTGTGCATATTGCCCACTATATCAATTTTGTACCATAGAGTATCGGTTATTGGATAAGGGAATGAGCTTGAAGAATCAAGAAAAGGTGGTAACTTTAGCACCGAAAGGTAAATAACTATATTTATATTTAATTGATTTACTTAAAGATAGGGAATACAGGACACTCTGAGAATAAGACGCTAAAGTGTTTATAACAGCTTTTTGTGAAATTTCGGAACAAAGCAAATCTTAAACCTAAAACAAAAATATTGTGGCTAGAATAAAGAATTTTCTTACGATTTTTCCCGACTATGAAAAACTAAAAAAAGAGATGAAGGGAATCTCTTATCCGGAGTATAGGGAAGCAAACGGACACATTCATACCCCTTATTCATTCAGTGCATTTGTTGCTCTCGATTCGGCCTTTAAAATGGCTGTCGAAGAAAACATAGCTGTACTGGGCATAAATGATTTTTACGTAACTGATGGTTATAATGCTTTCCACGAAGGATGCATGATAAATAAGATATTTCCCCTGTTCAATATTGAGTTTATAGGGCTTCTGAAAGAAGAGCAGAAAAAAGGGATCAGGATAAATGATCCGAATAATCCGGGCAGAATTTATTTCAGCGGGAAGGGTCTGGATTTTCCGTTTCAGGTTGGCTGGATGCAGCGAAGACAGCTCAAAAAGATAAAAAGGGAGAGCCAGGTTCAGATAAAAGCAATGATTACAAAACTGAACCATCTTATTGAAAAGGAAAGCCCGGCTCTTAAGCTTTCTTATGCGACAATAAAAAAAGAGTATGCTCATGAACTGGTACGCGAGCGTCACTTGGCAAAGGCCTTAAGAGAGCTTGCTCTCACAGTATCTCATTCAGAAGAGGAACAACTTGGTTTTCTTGAAAATCTATATGGAGGTAAAAAATCAAAAATCGGTCTGGCAAACCCTGCTGCGCTTGAAAATGAAATAAGGTCCAATCTCCTGAAAAGTGGAGGGGCTGCTTTTGTTGAAGAGGATGAAAATTCCTTCCTCGAACTCAGAAAAATAATTAAAATCATCGTCAGGGCCGGAGGAATCCCCTGTTATCCGGTACTACTTGATGATCCTTCAGGGAAATGCACTGAATTTGAATCTGATCCTGAAAAATTGTATAATTCACTCAAGCATCTTGGTATTGAATGTATTGAACTTATTCCCGGAAGAAACGATTTGACTATTCTGAAAAATTTTGTTGAATTTTTTCATAATAAAGGCTTTATTATAACATTTGGGACTGAACATAATACCCCTGAGATGTTGCCCCTGACGGTAACTGCCAGAGGCTCAAAACCTCTCGATGAATCGTTAAAAAAGATAGCATGGGAAGGGGCTTGTGTTATAGCTGCTCATCAGTATCTGAGAGCCGACGGCAGACAAGGGTATATATTACCAGATGGAACTCACAGCATTAAACAAATGAGAGATTTGATAAATCTTGGACAATTAGTTATTGAATATTTCTTAACCAAGTATGAAAATGAAGCCTGAAATAAATGAACTGATTGAGATTTCGAAATATTACGGAAGCAATAAGGAATATGTGATTGCAGGTGGAGGAAACACATCATTCAAGGACGATGAAACAATTTGGATAAAGGCCAGTGGACAAGCCCTTGCAGATCTGAACCTAGATGGACTTGTCGCTTTAAGCAGGCAAATGCTTCATAAGATATCCTCTGGCATTTATTCTGACAGCGCCGTCACAAGAGAAGATCAGGTTAAAGAAGACCTGTTCCGAAGTATTCTCGATCCTGGGAAAAACAGGAGACCCTCAGTGGAGACATCCCTGCATGAGATCATTAAATATAAATTTGTCGTACACCTCCATCCTACTCTGATTAACGGAATACTTTGCAGCAGGAATGCAAAAAACCTTACTCAGAAGCTATTTGGAGATAGTGTTCTTTTTGTGCCTTATACCGATCCAGGCTATACGCTTTTTAAAAAACTTGAATCAGAAATAATTTCTTATCGTGAGAAATTCTCACACGATCCACAAATAATATTTCTTGAAAATCATGGCTCTTTCGTGGGTGCTGACACAACAGAAGAGATAAAGAAATTATATGAGGGTATATTTCAGAAAATTGAAGAACAATTACCGCCAATTTCTGATGTTACACCTTTAACATATAATCCAATACTTCATAAAGTTCTTCCAACTATCCGGATTCTGCTATCAGGGGAACAACCCGGTGTAATAAGATTTCGAAATAACTCCCTCATTGCCAGATTTTATCAAAATCAGCAGGAGTTTCATAAAATCTCATTACCTCTTACTCCCGATATTATTGTTTACTGTAAAACAAGATATTTATATATTGAACAATCATCAACTGCTGTGAAGATCCTGGATTCTTTCAGGTATCAGTTGCCTCACTTTATAAGCCAGTATGGATATCTGCCAAAAGTGGTTATAATCAAGGATATGGGAATTTTTGCCATTGCTGAAACCTTCGCTAATGCTGAAGCTTGTCTTGATGTCTATGAAGACCTTATAAAAATTAGCTACTATGCATCTCTCTGTGGAGGAATTAAATTCCTGAACCCTGAAGAGGTGGCTTTCATTGATCAATGGGAAGTTGAGAACTACAGGAGAAAGATCGCACAACCAACAGGATCAGGAAACAAACTGAGTAATAAAATTGCTATCGTTACAGGAGGTGCCCAGGGCTTTGGAGCAGGAATAGCAGAATCGTTATTCGCATTGAATATGAATGTTATAATTGCCGACCTGAATGAAGTGACAGGTAAATCATTTGTCAACTTGTTATCATCTGGAAAAAGACAGAATAAGGCGGTTTTTGTCAGGACAGACGTTTCTGATGCTGAATCGGTTAAAGAACTCATCATTACAACTGTAAGAGAGTTTGGCGGACTCGATATTATTATAAGCAATGCCGGAATTCTAAAGGCCGGAGGGCTTGAGGAGATGGATGCTGAAACATTTTCCAAAACTACAGAAGTAAACTACAATGGATATTTTCATTGTGCAAAATACGCTTCGGAGGTTATGAAAGTTCAGAACCAGGAGAAACCTGGTTACTTTACTGATATAATCCAGATCAATTCAAAGTCAGGACTTAGGGGAAGTAATCGTAATTTCGCCTATGCCGGAGCTAAATTCGGAGGTATTGGTCTCACACAATCATTTGCATTGGAACTTGCTCCATTCAGAATAAAGGTTAACTCAATTTGCCCTGGCAATTTTTATGAAGGTCCTCTCTGGTCAGATCCAACCAAGGGATTGTTTGTCCAGTATCTTAATACGGGAAAAGTCCCTGGTGCAAAAAGCATTGAAGATGTTAGAAAACATTATGAGGATATGGTACCAATGAAACGGGGCTGTAAACTGGAAGACGTGATGAAGGCACTTCTGTACCTCGTTGATCAGGAATATGAAACGGGACAGGCTCTTCCGGTGACTGGTGGACAGGTAATGCTTGGGTAAATAAAATTAAGATAATATGAAAACAAAAGCTGTTAGAATCTATGGGAAGAAGGATCTTCGCCTGGAAGAGTTTGAATTGCCTGAATTGAAAGAAGATGAGATCCTCGCACACGTCATTTCCGACAGTATCTGTATGTCATCGCATAAAGCAGCGCTCCAGGGCGCTGATCATAAGCGAGTTCCTGACGATATTCATATTAACCCTACTATTATAGGCCATGAGTTTGCCGGTATAATCCTGGAAGTCGGTAAAAAATGGCAATATAAATTCAAACCCGGTCAGAAGTTTTCCATTCAACCTGCCATGAACCAGATGGGCACTCTTAATGCGCCTGGTTACTCCTTCCGTTTTATCGGAGGTGATGCTACACACGTAATAATCCCATCCATTGTTATGGAGGCTGATTGTCTTCTGCCTTACGAAGGAGAAGCCTTTTTCCCCGCTTCGCTTTCTGAACCGATGTCGTGTATCATTGGTGCATTTCATGCAAGTTACCATACCCATCCTGGAACATATAAACATGATATGGGAATCCGCCATGGAGGAAATATGGCTTTACTTGCTAGTGTTGGCCCGATGGGACTAGGGGCCATTGATTACATATTGCATCAGGACAGAAAACCAGCTTTACTGGTGGTTACTGATATTGATGATAACCGCCTGACAAGAGCTTCCAATATTTTCACCCCGGAACATGCTGAAAAAAAAGGAGTTCACTTGGTCTATATTAATACCGGTAAAATGAAAGATCCTGCCAGATATCTGCGTGATCTTACAGGTGACAAAGGATTTGATGATGTTTTTGTTTTTGCTCCGGTTAAACCTGTGATTGAACTCGGTGATACAATTTTGGGATTCGATGGATGCCTGAATTTTTTTGCAGGCCCCATTAATCCGGAATTTAAAGCCGAATTTAATTTTTATAATGTTCATTATGCATTCACCCATATAGTTGGTACTTCCGGAGGTAATACCGATGATATGAAGGAATCATTAAAACTAATGGGTGATGGAAAGATCAATCCGGCTATTATGATTACTCATGTAGGTGGACTCGATTCGGTAGTTGATACTACACTGAATCTCCCTCAGATTCCGGGAGGTAAAAAGCTGATATACACTAACATATCAATGCCACTTGTGGCTCTCCATAAGCTTGATGAGTTGGGAAAAAAGGATTCATTTTATGCCGGACTTCACGAAATTGTTTTAAAAAACGATTATATCTGGTCACTGGAAGCAGAGAAATATCTCCTTGCCAATGCTAAACCGATCTGAATAAAACATTATAAAGCCACGGAGTCTAAATGATTTATCTGCTTTCCAATTCTTTAGCTAATTCCAGAGAAATGTAATTATCATAGGATAGGCAAACATTGGTAGCAAAATCAACACCCATTGAAATAACTTTTGACCATACTTCCTCTCCCATTTTATCGAGCTGATCAATTGTTATTTGATTCCTATAGATTGCTGCCATCATTCCAGCATTAAAATTATCGCCTGCTCCAATAGTACTAACTGGTTTTATGGCTTTTACAGCAAATCTTCCTGCATAACTGTTAGTTCTGACATAAACTCCTTCAGCGTTGGCAGTGTAAACCAGACAATTACAGTATTTTCTGACAACATTAAATGCTTCATCTGGCGTATTAGCCCCGAATATGTTTTTAAAATCTTCATCAGAACCCCTTATTAGTGTTGCAGTTTGCATATTCTCAATGATCATCGGCTTAAGAATTTCAAGATCAGATGAATGTGTTGGTCTGAAATTCGGATCATAGATCACAATTGCACCGTTTTCTTTTGCCGTGGTGGTCAGCATCATGAACTTCTTCCTGATCTCACTGGTAATGGCATATATAGAACCGCAAAGAATTATATCATCCTTCCTGATCACTGGGAAATCAATGTTTAACCGCTTTTCAGGATAGTCCTGGTAAAAAGTGTAATTCGCATCATTTCTTTCATTAAGAAATGCTAGTGCTAGTTTTGTTTTACCGTGTGTAAAATGATCAACATAGTTTGTTCCCACTCCATTTTCTGAAAGGAAGCTATCGATTATTTTGCCAACATTGTCGCTGGCATACTCGCTGATAAAGAAAACCGGCAAACCAATCCTTCCGAGTGAAACAGTACTGTTAAGCATTGCTCCACCAGCTTTTGCTGCTTGCGGCTGCCCATTTTTGAAAATAATATCAAAAACAGTCTCTCCTATTCCGTAAATTTTTCTCATCTTAAATAAGTGTTGAAAATAAGTTATGGCGTGAATTTACTAATTTTAGCTTAATCATCCACCTGATCTACAATTTTACCGGAATCCTTTTTCGATACAGTTTTTCAATGACATAAAAAATGCATTAACTTATTTTTATATTTGCTTAGAATAATAAAAACGGTACAATATGAAAGCAATGATGCTCACCGGAATCAGACAGATGGAAATGCGCGATATTCCTGAACCAGTTTTAGTGCACTCCACTGACGTTAAAATACGAATGTCGGTTATGGGTATCTGTGGCTCAGATATTCATTATTATACACAGGGTCAGATAGGTACTCAAAAAGTAGAATATCCCTTCACCGTAGGACATGAGGGAGCAGG
>Ga0209638_1000856_pt1 | contig 19937 bp, 18 predicted proteins | sample BarGraNGADG00211_FD_184490 | JGI IMG/M metagenome (GOLD analysis project Ga0209638, IMG submission 184490) | Arctic peat soil microbial communities from Barrow, Alaska - Barrow Graham LP Ref core NGADG0002-211 (SPAdes) (version 2) | ecosystem: Environmental > Terrestrial > Soil > Wetlands > Peat...
GGCCAGCCCCTCCAACGCGCCTCGAAGGCTGTACAACTCGAGGATATCGCGCCGACTTACCTTGGAGACGAAGGTACCGCGGTAGGGGATACTCTCCACCAGCCCTTCCTCCTCCAGGTGGCGCAGCGCCTCACGCACTGGGGCGCGACTGACGTTCATCTGCGCGGCGATCTCCGCCTGAACCAACTGCTGCCCCGGCCTCAGGGTGCCGTTGAGGATGCTGTCTCGAATTGCGTTGAGGGCAGATAGCCGCAGCGTGCTCTGCCGCAGCGATGAGAAGACCCCTTCGTCCATCTACTTCACACCGATCCACTCGAATTGGCGATAGGATCCTGAAGATTGTCGACAAGCTACAGAAAAAGGAGGGCCACGTACGCGTCCGACGGTGAGTAGCGCACATCATACGATGGCTTCTCGACCAATTCAAGTGGTTCGTTGCTCAAACAATTGAGCCACCGATTGTGCATCCTACACAACAGGCAGGATGCACAATCGGTGGCTCGGCCAATCCAGAAGGCGGATACGCGGCTCCCGGCGATGCCGGGCGGCCAGTAGCTACGCCAGCAGCTTCGGGGATTTGTATACGCAGGCCCTGTGTCCCTTGCACCGGCCGCTGGCCTCAACGCACTCCACCATGGAATCCGCCGTCCCGCTGGTGGTCGCACCTTTCAACTCCAGCGCCAGGCGGAAAACCCTCTTGACGTCGGATTCCTCTCCCGTTAGCACGAACACCGTGCTGCCCTCCGCACCGGCAATTCCTCCCCTCCCGATCACCTGGCACTCCATCGGAGCCAGCAGCTTGAATGCCTCGACCTCGGTCACCACCCGCCCAAAGATCGGCATCAACCCCACCGACATCCCCATCGAGATGTCGATGCGCTTGCGGCCGGCGACCTGGACTGCCTCGCTCAGCTTTCCCGGGATCAGCTTCTCCAACCCTGCCGCCACGATGACCGTGGCCCCCTCTAGCATTATCCCGGCCATTACCTGGCCGGGGTTCGCCCCCAACGGAGCCCCGGCAAACATAGCCGCGGCACCGCAAGCATCTATGGCGTTGGCTCCGATGATCACCACATCGCCTGCGCCGAGGCTCTCGACGGCTTTGGGCATCTCTTCGTCAATGTTGCGCCAGCCAGACCCCTCCACCAGCATGGAGTGGGGGTCGCCGCCGGCAACGTCGGCGGATTTAAGTCCGCGCGGTGTTACGCGGCCGGAGATGCGCATCGGGACGCCAACCAACTCCTCGGCCACCGCCGATACGGTGGTCCCCCCCTTCAGCAGTATCTTTCCGTTCTCGCGGGCCTGGCGGACCTCCGGCATCTGGGCTATGGCCTTAGCGATCAACCGCTTGCCTTCAGGCACAGTGAGACTGACGATCGCCCTCATGAGCTGGTTGCCTCCACCTGTTGTTCTTCCCCCGCATTCTATTCCAGCAATATCGTGGTGCGCCAATGGTTGGGGGACTAATCTCGTCGAAACCGATATCACCTATGGTAACCTCTAGACTACTCGACGAAATGCAATGGGAATGTAAGCCAGTCTCATCCAGGATTCATAGCTGTTCGGCACGTGCACAATAACTCAGAGGGAGGGCTGGACGCGGAAATGGAAGAGAAAGCGAACCAGATAACCCCACGGGCTCGCGGAGGCAGACGAAGCGCGGCCGCTCGGACCGACTTCCTGGCCACCAATCGTTTCCTTGATTACAACGATCAAGAGCGGATTTACGGCAACCACGTCAGGAACTTGCTGCTCGAACTGCTGAGTGGGGAGAGGGACAGTCTCCCGCTGCTCACGAAGTACCATAGAGACCCCAACCGCCTGGGAGCGCCGCGAGCCCCTTCGAAGATCGACAGCAAGGCTCTCCGAGTCGCAAAGGTGGACGAGATCCTCTCTGCCGCACTGCGCTTCCTGCACGATGGGTCGGAGGGCGGCCCAATCGCGCAAACGGAGGATGTGGTCCGCAACGTCGTGGAGCAACTACAGGACTTCACCACTCGGTTTCCCCACATCGTCGTCCAGCGCACCGATACGTTCGATCCCCAGAAGGGCGAGGCACTACAGACAACCTGGTGCGCCCGGCGATTGCAGAACCACAGGACCCACCTGAGGATTAACCGCGCGCTGGACATCGTCAACATCGGTCTGGAGTTCGTCAGGCTCGGACGGTAGGTTCCAACCGAGGACGTTAAGCAGAACTTAACAAAACGTTGACCGGTGCCAGCCGGCGTAGACGCCAAGAAGCTCTGGCTGCAAAGAGTTGACGAGATGCTAACCGGCTAGCTCTTCGCGCTATCCCGGCGCGAGATCCTCGACACGACCGCCCACGAGATTGCGCGGACGGCGGTCGCGCTTGCCTTGCCCAGAAGGGAGATTGCCCCTTTTCCGATCCAAATGGCCACCTCTCCTAGGGTCCCCAGGTCCTGATCCATGGTGGCCATCTCCAGACCACTCCTTTTCAGTTGGTCCCTTGCCACGTCCGGTGGGCAGTTCCTCAAGACCCCGCGCAGGCCACCAATTAATACCGCCATGTCGTCCAGCTGCCCCAACACGGGAATCAGTCCTGGCACGAAATCGATTGGTGACAACGCGTAGCCTATAGACGCGACCGACGCGCCCCTCAGCCACCCCGACAATCGGACATCCCTCCCCAGGTTCGCAGCCAGCAAGGCGTACTTCGGCGTGCGCAGCACCACCGCCCCGAAGCGTATCAGGATTCGATGCTTCCTTGGTTTGGCGACTGTCATCGGTTTGACGACTGTCATCGCTCGACAACTCCACTCAGCAGGTTCAAGATCATTATGCGCAGCTTCCAACCCTGTTGTAAATGTTGACTGCTAGTCGCAAATGTTATAGAACTGTGCATTGGTTGTTGCTATGTGCTGTGCATGCAAGGAGGGAATTCGCCCGCGGGGTGAATTCTCCCAAGTTAGTCACCCCTGGATGGGGGAAAAGGGGGTTGCGGTGTTTGGCATTCTCGAAACCATGCTAGGGGGAGCGGCGGCGGGCATCGGCTTCGCGGTCGGTGTGGGAGTCACACTCGCCGGGTCCCAGAGATTCCGTCCCTTGGCAAGGGACGCGGTAAAGGGCGCCCTTGCCATCACGGAGCGAGCCAAGGAGATGACCGCGGGCCTGGCAGAGTCTTTGGAAGACATATACGCCGAGGCCAAGTCGGAGCGAGAAGCAGAGGCAAAAGCTGCTGCGATGCAGTAGCGGCGGAGTATCGGAGAGGTGACGCTATTGTCAGAGGAGATTACCGCTACCATTCTACACGCGATACCCGGCCGCATCCGCGTCAGAGTTGAGGGCAGCGCCAGGGCGCCTGAGACCATGTCGGCTCTGGCAAGTGCGGTCTCGCAGATCGCTGGGGTGCAAGAAGTCCGGATCAACCCGACGACGGGTAGTCTTTTGGCACTTTACGATCCAAATGCCGTAAGCATCGAGGAGATGTACATCGCTGCCAGGGCAGCTCGACTCAACATCACGGCTCCCGGCTCCCCGTCATCACCCGGGGAAACGGCCGAAGTATCGCAGGTAGCTCGCAACATAAACTCCTCCTTCGGCCGGGTGGATAGTGCCATATCCAGCGTCACGGGCGGCAGATTGGATGCCAAGACCCTGGTTCCCCTTGGCCTCGGCGCGGCGGCAGTTCGGCAGATCGCGACCACCGGCGCTGGGCTCTCCGCGATTCCCTGGTACATCCTGCTCTGGTACTCCTATGGGATATTCACCAAGTACAACCTTAGAAGGAATCCGGAATTGGGCGGCCAGTCAAACAACCCTTAGGCGAGTCTAGAGATCGCAACTCGAGCCCCGCGACGGGGCACGAATGTTGCGGCGTTATTCGTGTAGACGATCGCACTTGGTGTCCGGCGTCCTTCGCGTCCGATTAAGCCCATGGCCCACGAGTCAGGAGGTAAGTGAGATGGAAGATTTTGTCGAACTATTGGTTCCCGGTGGTTGGGGACTGGCCATTGGAGTTGGAGTAGGCGTGGCGTTGCTGGCTGGCCGCCAGATGCGTCCGGTAGCCAAGGCCGCGGTGAAGGGTTACATGGCCGCAACCGAAGAGCTGGGGAAGGCGGGCGAAGGGCTGCAGAGGGCGACTGCCGGGGCCAAGGGGGAGATGCAGGACCTCTACGCCGAGGCCAAGGCCGAGCGAGCGGGCACGCAACCGGCTGCTGAGTCCCCCGCTCAGGCCTGACATCAGCTTTCATCCCTTGTCGGGCCCTCTTGCTTCACCCGACGATGGTCGTCATCTTCGCCCTGGAATCACGGACCGGGAGGATAGTCTTGGTGACCCTCCCGGTCAGTGATTCTGGGAGCCTCCAGTTGCGGCCTGTCCGGCACCGCCGAGCTCAGTAGCCTCTGGCCCTCGATGGCCCCGAAGGTGGCCCCGGCCGTTAGGATTGAGGTGAGCGCATCTCCAAATCCGAGAGGGACGCAGCCCAGCATCGCCCGCAGCGGCGGCACGAACATCGCCCCCAGCTGCAGCAGCACCGAAATCCCGAGGCCAACGGCCAGCGGCCGCGGGATGGAGCGCTCGTACCTCAGGGCAGGCTTGGAGCCGGCGCGCGCCAGGAAGACGTGCATCAACTGGCTGGTCGAGAGACTCCAGAATGCCATGGTCTGGGCTACAGGCCCCGCGCCGTACCGAGCAAGGCCAATGCCGTAAGAGAGCAGCGCTCCACCGCCGATAACCGCGGATTCCCCCAGCATCCTCCTCTGCAACTTCGCGGGCAAGACCGGCTCGGCGGGATCGCACGGAGGCTGATCCATCAGGTCAGGATCCCGAGGCTCCATTGCCAAACCGATAACGGGGAACAGATCTGAGACCAGGTTGATCCAGAGCAGTTGACCCGCGGTAAGAGGAGACGGCAGGCCCACCAGGACGGCGGCGCTCACGGCCCAGACTTCGCTGGCGTTGGTGCCCAGCAGGTAGTGCAGGGAACGGCGGATGTTGGCCCTCACCAGCCTGCCCTCCTCTATTGCTTCGGCCATCTTCGAGAGATCGTCTGTCGAGAGCACTACGTCTGCCAACTCCCGGGCAAGCTCGCTTCCGCGCTCTCCCATCGCTACCCCAACGTCCGCCGCCCTCAGCGCTGGGGCGTCGTTAACACCATCGCCGGTCATTGCAACTATCTCGCCGTTCGCCTGAAGCGCTCGAACGATGGTGAGCTTGGCCTCGGGCGAGACCCTGGCGAATACGTCCACCTGAGACACCAGACTGCTCAGAAGTCCGGGGTCCATCGATGCCAGATCGGCAGCCTCCAGAACTCGCAGCGGCTCCCCGTTTCCAAGCCCAAGCTCCTTGGCCACCGCGACGGCGGTGGCCGGCTGGTCGCCCGTGATCATCACGGTTCGGATGCCGGCCTTCCACAGCGTCCGAACTGCTTCCGGCGCCGCGCTACGCACGGGATCCTTGAGCCCAACCAGACCACACCAGGTGAACCCGTGGAGAAGATCATCCTCTTCGTAGCTGTCTGGAAGCCGCTTGCTGGCAAACGCCAGCACCCTCATCGCCTTGGCAGCCATTTCGGAATTGCGCCTAGCTAGGGAAACTCTTCGCTGGGGCGTCATAGCTACCAGGACTCCGTCCAGGAAAACCCGGTCGCAGGCCTCCAGCAACTCCTCGGGGGCTCCCTTGAGCAAGGCCACCAGGCTATCGTCCCCTCGGTGGACGGTGATCATTCGTCGCCGTCCGTCGCCACGGTCCCTCCGATCGATGCGCGGGAACTGCGTCCGGAGACCATCGGTGTCCATGCCGGCCTTGTGGGCCATTACCAGCAGGGCACCTTCGGTGGGCGAGCCGTCGATTACGAACTCGCCGTTTCGAAACTCCGCGACCTCCGCATCGGAGCAAAGCACGCCGATCCTCAGCAACTCCGACAACGCCGCATCCTTCTCGGGGTCTATGCGGCGGTGCCCTACCTTGAACTCCCCGACGGAGGACAGTGGCCCTCCAGTTACATTGATCGCCTGTCCATTCACCCGGACCTCCCCCACAGCCATACGGTTCTCGGTGAGGGTGCCGGTCTTGTCGGCACAGACGACCGTGACAGAGCCGAGCGCCTCGGCGGCCGGAAGCGACCTGACCAGGGTGCCCCTCTTCCGCATTCGGCCGGAGCTGAGGCTGAGGACCGTCGTGGCCAGGGCAGGAAGGGCCTCCGGAACCGCGGCAATCCCCAGGGCAATGGCCGAAGTCAGAGAAGGGATCAGCCCCACACCTCGCAATATTCCCAGCCCCATGACGCCGACGATTATGCCTGTCGTGGCAACCGCCAATTGGCGGCCTATGCGATCCATGTCTCGCTCCATCGGTGTGGGTGGAGGAGTCGAACCGGCGGCCAGGATGCGCAGAGCGCCTATTACAGTGTCGCTTCCGGTCGCTACAACGACCGCCTTGGCGTGGCCTCCGACCACGGTCGTGCCCCGAAACACCATTGAGTGGCGGTCCGCGAGGGCGGCACCGCCGTCCACCGCCTCCACCGACTTGACCACGGGGTGGGGCTCGCCGGTCAACGCGGACTCCTCGACCTGAAGCCTCTGCACTTCGATCAGCCGAGCATCCGCGGGGACGGGGTCGCCAGTCTGTAGCAGGACGGTGTCCCCCGGGACCAGTTCCGCCGCCTGGGCCAGCCGCGCCTCCCCGGATCGGAGGACCCTGGCCGGGATGGGCATGGACCTGCGCAGCGCCGCGATGGCGCGGCGACCGGTCCTTTCAGTCGCCGCTCCGATGGCGGCGTTCACCACCAACACGCTGCCAATCAGCAACGCGTCGAGCAGTGCCCCGGTGCCGAAGGACAGCGCGGCGCCGACCGCGAGCAGTGCCGCCGGCGCATTGAGAAACTGGTCCGCCAGCAGCCTTAGAAGCGACGGCTCCTCCGGCTCGGGCAGCAGGTTTGCCCCGTACCGATGGATCCGAGCCTCAACCTCTGATGGGTGCAAGCCATCTCGAGGATCGGCAGACAGCATCTTGATGACATCTGCAGCGCCAGTCGAGTGCCAGATGTCATCCGACTGATGCAGCTCCAGCGCCGGCATAGCCGCTCTTGGAACGCGGCGAGGGCTGGTTCCGTTCAACTGCGCCCGGGGAAACAACCCTTTATCCCGTTGGCGCTCTCCCGCGGCCTTCGCCGCGCCCGTCTTCGCGTGTCCATTCCGCCCCCTCAGCGCAGTCTCCACCGCGGCAACCAGATTGGCGAGATTCAGGATCGAGGGGTTGAAGAGCACGAGGGCGTTGCCAGTCAAGGGGTTGGCGGAGGCACCCACCACTCCCTCGATTTTCGCGACTTCCCGCTCAACCTCAGGCCCGCGCTCGGGGTTGCGGAAGAGGCCGAACACGGAGAGGCGGACCCGTCCAGGCACCGCCGAATGCCTAATCGAGACCAGTGGACCGGGCTCGTTCATGGCTATCACCCCGACAACAATGAAGACTTCTATGCTGGCGCTCGCTTCAACCAACTGCGTGCAACTATGAAACCGAATTGTACCGATTCCTGCCCGAGTTTTCCATATCAGTTCTCCACCGCACTGCCGCCACGGCCGTTTCAGAACACCGATGGCCGGGCCTGCTGATATAATGGTCTCGACATAGACGAAAGAGAATGGATGGAGGCGTCGCTTCCATGCCGAGAATCCTCGTTGTCGACGACGAAAAGGTGTTGCTCGACACTTTGCGCTACAACCTCACCAAGGCCGGCTACGAGGTGCGCACCGCTGCCGACGGAGAGGAAGCCCTGACGCTGGCCCGCCGGGAACGCCCGGACCTGCTGATCCTGGACGTGATGCTCCCCAAGATGGACGGCTTCGAGGTGTGCCGCTCCGTACGTCGAGAGAGTAAGGTCCCCATCCTAATGCTCACAGCCCGCGACGAGGAGTTGGACAGGGTGCTGGGGCTGGAATTGGGCGCCGACGACTACCTCACCAAGCCCTTCAGCATGCGAGAGCTGCAGGCCAGGGTGAAGGCGCTGCTCAGGCGGGTGGAGATGGAACATACCGGCGAGAGTGACGGCACGCCCCAGCCCCTCAAGGTGGCCAACCTGGAGGTGGACACCTCCTCCCACCAGGCCACCATCTCAGGCGTTCCGCTTCACCTCAAACCGAAGGAGTTCGACCTTCTGGTCTTCCTGATGAGCAACCGGGGCAGGGCGTTCTTCAGGGATCAACTGCTTGAGCAGGTCTGGGGATACGACTATGCCGGGGACACGCGCACGGTGGACGTCCACGTGCGATGGCTGAGGGAGAAGGTCGAGACCGATCCCTCCCACCCGGAGCTGATCGAAACGGTGAGGGGCGTTGGCTATCGATTCAAAGCGTAGTCGTCCGCATCGATTGGGCCTCGGCTCGCGCATCGCCTTGGTCTATGCTGTCCTCATGGTCGCCTGCGTAGGCGCCCTGACCATCTACCTGCTGATAGTGGGTCAGGAGAGCTACCTCGCGGCCCTCAATCAGGGAGCCGAAGCCCAGGCCAAGCTGGTGCGCGAGGCGGTGCTCCCCTATCTCTCCCCCTCCCACTCCCTCTCCGAGGTCGACGGACTGGCCAAGCGGTTGGGGCACGAGTCCGGCGTTCGTGTCACCATCATAAGCCCCAGGGGTGTGGTCCTCGGCGACTCGGAGAGCGACCCTGCCACCATGGAGAATCACGCTAACCGGCCGGAGGTGCTGGCGGCCCTGGGCCAGGGGTTTGGTGAGTCCTCACGAAGATCGGCTACCGTTGGCTACGACGCCCTGTACGTGGCCGTCCCCATCGAGGACGGCGGCCAACTGTTGGGGGTGGCCAGGGTGGCGGTGCCGCTCGAACAGGTCAACCGCGCCGCCGCGAACACAACGCTGGCCATAATCCTGGGGGGCCTCGTTGCCATCGGCCTCGCAGTGGGATTGGCGTTCCTGATCGCGCGAAGCATGGCCAGGCCGATAAACCAGCTGACCGAGATCGCGGGACTGATGGCCGAGGGCCATCTCGACCGCAGGGTTGGGATCTACTCCAAGGACGAGATTGGGCAGTTGTCCAGGGCCTTCGACCAGATGGCGGACCGGCTGCGCGTCACCATCAAGGATATCTCCGCCGAGAGAAACGCCCTGTCCGCCGTCCTCTCCACCATGGCCGACGGTATCCTCATCGTGGACGGGTCGGGGAAGGTGGCCATGGCCAACCGCGCCGCGGGCGCACTCCTCCGCCTTCCATCCACCCAGCTCGAGGGGAAATCCTTCGTCGAGGTGCTGCGGGACCACGAGCTGAGCGGCGTGCTCCAGCGCTGCCTGGAACTGGGAATCCAGCAGTCCGGCACCACCGAGGTCGGGACACCTCGAAGATCCGTCCGGATCGTCGCGGCGCCCCTTCGCGGGGAACAGACTCGCGCCCTCGCCCTGCTTCAAGACCTGACAGAGGTCCGACGAGCAGAATCGGTGCGGCGGGACTTCATCGCCAACGTCTCCCACGAGCTCAGGACCCCCCTGACCACGCTGAAGGCGCTGGTGGAGACGCTTGAAGACGGCGCCATCTCCGAGCCCGAACTGGCCGCCGACTACCTCTCCAAGATGCACTCCGAGGTGGACGGCATCGCCCAGATGGTCGGCGAGCTGTTGGAACTATCCCGCATAGAGAGCGGGCAGGCGCCGCTCCATATGGAGCCACAGGAGGTCGAGTCGCTGATCCAGCGAGCGGTGGACCGGCTTCAGGCCCAGGTGGAGCGGACTGGGCTTGGGCTTTCGACGGATCTGCCCCCAACGCTGCCGAGAGTGATGGCCGACCCCCAGAGGATCCAGCAGGTGATGGCCAACCTGGTCCACAACTCCACCAAGTTCACCCCGGCCGGCGGCCGGATAACGATCGGGGCTCGCGTCGAGAGGGACATGGTCGCCATCTCGGTGGCGGACACCGGGGTTGGGATCGCCGCCGAGGACCTGCCCCGGATCTTCGAGCGCTTCTACAAGGCTGATCGATCACGAACCAAGGGCGGGGGCACCGGACTGGGGCTGGCCATCGCCAAGCACATCATCGAGGCCCATGGCGGGCGAATCCGCGCGGAGAGCGTCGAGGGGGAGGGCTCCACCTTCACCTTCACCCTTCCCCTGGCCACACCGAGCGATAATACCCCCTAAAGTTGGAACCAAGACGGACCATCGTCGAAACGCCATTGCGACGATCGACTATCGTATCCACCTTCCTCTACAGTCTAGCCAGGTAATCTTGAGCAAGAGCGATAGCACCGAGCACCCCTGCCCTATTCCCCAGGCCTGGCAACACCACGTAGCGGCTGATCCCTTCCCCCAGGTGAGAAGACTGAATGTAGCCGCTCAAGAAGCCCGGCAACTTCTCACGAACCCGTGTGAGCAGGCCCTGCCGCTCCATCACGCCCCCACCGAGGATGATCCGCCTGGGAGAGATAATGAGGACCAGGTTCGCCAGCGCCAGGGCCAGGTAATGCGCCTCCAACTCCCAGGCAGGATGGTCGTCCGGCAGCGACTGCGCGAGCTGTCCCCACCTTGCCCTCAATGAGTTGCCGGAGGCCAGCCCCTCGAGGCAATCACGGTGAAACGGACACGACCCCTGAAACGGGTCCATCTCTCGGTCGTGGGGAATGAGCATGTGTCCTATTTCGGGGTGCACCAACCCGTGGGCCGGATTGCCGGCAAAGATGACTCCGCCGCCGATGCCGGTGCCGACGGTGATGTAGATGATCGGGTCCGTCTCTCGCCCTGCACCCCACCGGTACTCCCCGTATGCGGCACAGTTCACGTCGGTGTCGAAGGCAACCGGGATCCCCAGCGGCTCTCTCAACATGCCCACTATGTTGGTCTGCGCCCAACCTGGCTTCGGCGTGCTGGTGATATAGCCGTAGAACGGGGACGCTGGGTCCAGGTCCACGGGCCCGAAGGATCCAACCCCAATGGCGGCGAGGCCCTCTATCGGCATGTTTTGCCGAAAGAAATCCACCGCGAGGGAGATGGTCTGGAGCGGGGTAGTGGTAGGAAACGATGTCTCCGCCCGGATGTCATCAGGCCCGCTCGCGATCATGCACACGAACTTGGTGCCCCCGGCCTCCACCCCTCCGCACAGCCCCCTGGTTTCCACGCTGAGCGCCCCGGTGGCCATCTTCTCGGCGCTGCTGGATGTCCCCTTCCACACGTCCGCCTTGTCGTTGGCCGAGTACAGAGCGGCGCGCGCCGTGTCCACCTGCCCCTGGGCGGCCTGCATTCAGCTCTCTCCTCGTACTAAAGCTTCGGCCAATTCGCTCGTAGCTTTCGGGTCTTTTGGCTGGTTCCGGAACCGGCGCACGATCCAGCGACCGGCATCGTCGATCAAAGAGTAGGCGACGGGGACAGCGACCAACGTCAGCACCGTGGAGGTGATGACGCCTCCAATCACGGTAACCCCCATGGGCTGGCGAAGCTCCGAGCCGGCCCCGAAACCTACCGCCACGGGAAGCATCCCACAGATCATGGACAGGGTGGTCATGAGGATTGGTCTGAGCCGGACGGGCCCGGCGTGAAGTATCGCCTCTCGCGTGCTGAGGCCTCGACTGCGCATCTGGTTCGTGAACTCCACCAACAGGATGGAATTCTTGGTCACCAGACCCATCAGCAGGATGATGCCTATCATCGACATGGCATCGAGGCTGAAGCGCGTTATCAGCAACGCCATCATCGCTCCGACTATGGAGAAGGGCAGCGCCAGCATGATCGTGAAGGGATGGATGAAGCTCCCAAACTGGGACGCCAGGATCATGTACATGAAGGCCACCGACAGCCCAAGGGCCATGAATAGGGATGCAAAAGCTTCCGCGGTAGCCTGTGTATCGCCACCCGCCACCAGTGTCACTCCATCTGGGAGCTTTATGGCGGCAACGGCAGCCTGCGCGGCCGCCAGCGTCGGCCCTGCATCATTTCCAGTCGTACCGGCAGACACCAGGATCTGGCGCTGGCGGTTCTCCCGGTCGACCTTGGCAGGCTCGGTCGATGGAAGCATGCTGGCCACGGCAAAAAGGCGCAGCTGGGTCCCCTTGTTGGTCAAGATCGGAAGCTGGAGTATCCTGTCAGGGTTGTCTCTCTCGCCCGCCACCAGCCGAACCACGATGTTGACATCCTTGTCCGTGTCCTGGAAGGTCCCTGCTTTGTCCCCGTTGACCAGGGTGCGAACGGTCGACGCCAGTTGGTTGGTAGAGATACCGAGATCCGTCGCCCGAGAGCGGTCCAGCACGATAACGCTCTGGGGGCCGCCGTCTTTGGCAGATCGATCGATGTCCACGATGCCGGGCACCGTCGCCAATTTGGCCGCCACGTCTTTCGAAATCTGGTCCAGCTTGTCGAAGTCGGCACCCTGGACCTTGTACTGGATGGGCTGGCTCGTCATCGAAGCAGCCGCGCCGCCGAAGGCGCCTGCCGCCGCCGACTGCTTGTTATAGGTGATCTTGACGCCCGGCAGCGCGTTCGCCATGGCCACGCGGAGCCGTTCAAGCACCTCGTTGGTGTGCCCTCGAGATTTTAGTTTGGCGCCGATGGAGGCGGAATTCACAGCCCCGCTCATCGACCCTACACTGGAGAACATCGTCGCCACCATCGGCTCCGCCCGCACCAACTCCTCTGCCTTTCGGGCGACCCTATCGGCCTCCTGGAGGCTGGTGCCGGGCATTAGCTCCATCATCACCGCGAACTCGCCCTGGTCCGCGGTCGACTGGAAAGACGTATTCATCAGCGGCACGAGGGCCAGGCTGCCCAGCAGGCAGGCCACACCGGCAGCGACCACGAGGCCCCTGTGGCCGAGAGACCAGCCCAGAAGCTTCCCGTACCCCACGTTGAGGCCATCAAAGGCCCGGAAAAAGCGTCCGGCCTTGCGCTTCCGATCCTGCTCAGGATCGATCCGGTGGAAGAAGATCGCCGATAGCATCGGCGCCAGCGTGAACGCTTCAGCCAGCGAAATCAGCACCGCCACCGTGATCGTGAGCCCGAAGTCCCGCAGAAACGCCCCCACGGTGCCGCCGACGAAGGCGATGGGAAGGAAGACGGCCACGATCGTGGACGTGACCGACAGAACGGCCATGGCGATCTCCGCCGACCCCTTGCCCGCGGCCGCCCTGGCCTCCTCGCCCATCTCCATATGCCGGAAGATGTTCTCTCGTACGACGATGGCGTCGTCGATCAACAGCCCGACGGAGAGGGACAGGGCCATCATGGAGATCATGTTCAGCGACACGCCGAGGGCATTCATAACGATGAAGGTGCCAAGCACCACCACCGGCAGCCCAGCCACCGTGACCAACGTGTTGCGCAGGTCGCGGAAGAACAGCAGCACAACCAGGGCCGCCAGGATACCGCCCAGGATCAGTGAGAGCTGAACGTCGTTGATCGAGTCCCGGGTATAGGTGGACTGGTCGAATATGATCCCGAAGCTCAGGTCGGGGTACTGCTTCTGGACGTTCTTCAGCCCGGCCTGCACGGCCTCGGACACCCGAACCGTGTTGGCGCCACCCTGCTTCTGCACTATCACCATGACGCTGTCGTTGCCGTCGAGTCGCGTGTAAGAGCGCACTTCGGCCGTCGACATGGAGATGGTCGCCAGCTCCTTGAGGTGCGCGACAATGCCCTTGGAAGTCGTCACCGGGATCTCGCCCAGCTGCTCCAGCGACGTTATCTTGCCCGCCGTGCGGACCAGCAACTCCTGCGTCGGCCCCTCATTGATTCGCCCGCCCGGCAGGTCCAGATTCTCTCCCTGGATTGCCTGGCTCAACTGCTGGGGGGTAATCCCGTAGGACTGGAGCTGCTCCAGGCTGGACTCGACGTGGACCTCCCGGACCCTCCCACCGAACACTATCACGGAGCCCACGCCCTCGATGCGCTCGATCTGCTGTTTCAGCTGGTCGTCCGCCAAAGAGCGAAGCTCCTCAGGGTTGCGATTGCCGGAGGAGTCCGCCACCGCAAAGGCGACGACCGGCATGGCGGAGGTGTCGGTCTTCGTGATCGCCGGGTCCGTAACATCTGCGGGAAGACCGTTGCGGATCATGCTGATCCGGCTGCGCACGTCCTCCATGGCCGTCTTGATGTCCACACCCGTGTTGAACTCAACGATCACCGAGGAACTGCTCTCCGCGGAGGTCGACCGAACCGTTTTCGCGCCGCTGATGGACGCCACGGCATCCTCGATCGGCTTGGTGACTGAGCGCTCCACCTCCCTTGGCGATGCCCCCGAGTAGGTGGTGCTTATGCTCACCGTCTGTAGCGAGATGTCCGGCATCAGGTTCACGGACAGCCGAGAATAAGACATGAACCCAACCAGCAGCACCGCGAAGACAATCATAGTGATGAAGACGGGCTGATGGATCGACAGCTCGGAAAGCCACATCTTCTGAGTGGTGCTGGAAATGCCGGCCTCGGGCTCATCGCGCCCATCGGGCCCAGGGCCGTTTAGTCCGCCGTTGCTCCCCGGGATATCTTCAGCCATTCAGGACAACCTCCAATCAAGCAGATCAAATCGAAACCAGCCCGCCGTAAACAGCGGCGATGTGAGTGCGGGCATGGCCAGTGAACTTCGCTTCGCGCATTTCAACGGATACTCTAGAGCTCAGATCGCTATTGTCGCATAATCTCTCCGACCGGTGGTGATTGCGCCCGACGCCGCGGTCCCGCCGTCAGCGTTGAACCCATGGCCTCCCCCTGTCTGCTCCGTTATTCCCCACGGGCAGAGGCTTCGACAGCAGTTCAAAGCCGAAGCGTCAAGGTCGGTGGCCCATGACGGCCACTGACCTCGCTCTTTGTGACCCACCTCATCGTGAGGCCCCTCCGCCGGCAGAATAGTCGGTGCGGTGGTAGTATTGCAGTCAAATGCGGTGCACAACCGCACTGAGCTTGATGTCTAGGAGATGTAGCAATGGAGATCCGTGATAAGGTTGTCCTGATCACCGGAGCCTCGTCCGGCATCGGACTGGCCGCTGCACGCCTCTTTGCTGCGGAGGGGGCCCGGCTATCCCTGGTCGCAAGGTCGACCGAGATCCTGGAACGGCTCGCGGAGGAGCTGCGACGGCAGGGCCACGAGGCCATCGCGCTGACCGCGGACATGCGCGACCCGTCTCAGGTCCGGAAGGCAATTGCTGATACGGTTGAGCAGTTGGGTCGCCTGGACGTCCTGGTAAACAATGCGGGTCAGGCCGCCAGGGGGACCATCGCGGACGTGGACCTCGAGGACTATCGCCAGGTCATGGAGCTCAATGTCTTCGGCCCCTTCGTCGCCATGCAGGCGGCAATTCCTGTTATGCGGCGACAGGGTGGCGGGCTGATCATCAACGTCAGCTCCATGGTCGCCAAGATGCGCATCCCCGGGCTGGCCGCCTACTCGTCGACGAAGGCCGCCTTTAGCATGCTCTCGGAGACGGCTCGGACCGAGCTGGCCCCGGCGAACATTCGAGTGATCACCGTCTATCCGCGCCTAACCGCGACCAAATTCGCCCAGAACTCGCTGCAACCACGCCTCGCCCCACAAAAGGAACGGCGGCAGCCGCCCATGGAGGCGGACACTGCCGAGTTCGTGGCGGAGAAGATCCTAGCCTCCACCGTCAACGAGCCGGTGGAGCAGCTGATGGACTGATAGCGTGATCCTGGTCGACCCCATCAGAGAGTACTCGCGGGGACCGCGGGGAATGCGGCTGTGGTGCCACATGGCCACCGATGACCTGTTGGAGGCCGGAATGGACGAGCTTCACGAGCTAGCGGGGAGGATCGGCTTGCAGCCCCAGTGGATCCACCGTAATCACAGGTTGCCCCACTACGACCTGACCCCCGAGGCCAGGGAAACCGCCCTGGCGCTGGGGGTGCAAGAGGTCTCAACCCGGGAGTTGGTCGTGCGTTGCCGCAAGCCACGATAGCCCATGCGAGTGAAACTGCCTGGAGCTGGATCCACAGCCTCCTCTCGGTGTGCCTGCTGAGCAGCGGCAGCATCCGTGCCGAGGATACCCATCAGGAGAGAAGAAGTATCGCCAGAATCGCGACCACTCCTACGGGCATTCGCCCTCACTGTGAGGTAAAATAGCGCCCAAACGGCCACGCCGGCCCAGCCTTGGACCATCGAGGAGTCGACCATGCAAACAGTGATTCTTGACGACATCCGTCCCCAAATAGCTCAGGGCGACCTGCTCAAGCGGCTGCGCGTGGCCAAAGGCTCCCCCCTGGCCGCGGAGTTGCTGGACCTCCTCGGCCAGGCGGAGTCCATCGCCAGGCCCAAGGCGCTGTGCGGGCTGACCTACATCGACGATCGCGGAGAGGACTTCGTAGTCGTCGATGGAATACGTTTCTCCAGCCGCGTCCTGGCGGTGAACCTCCAGGGGACCCAGAGGGTCTTCCCATACCTGGCCACCTGCGGCACCGAGATCGAGGCGTGGGCCAACAACCTCGACGACATGGTGCAACGGTTCTGGTCCGAGGCTATCCGCGAGATGGTGATGCGAAATGCCATGGAGCAGATCGAGGTCTACCTCCAGGATAACTTTGGACAAGGCGAGACTGCGCGCATGAGTCCGGGCTCCCTCAAGGACTGGCCGATCGAGCAACAGTCGTCGCTCTTCCAGCTGCTGGGCGAAACGGAGTCGACCATCGGCGTGAGGCTGACCGACAGCCTGCTTATGGTCCCGACCAAGACGGTGTCGGGCATACGTTTCGGGGCCGAGAACGGCTTCGAGAGCTGTATGCTGTGTCCCCGACCGTCCTGCCCCAACCGCCGGGCGCCCCATGACCCCGCCCTGTACGACAGCCGGTACCGCACGCAGCCGAAATAGCCGCCGCGAATAGGGTACACTACCTGCATCGCTGGTTCGCGGCCTGGCCGGCTCTTCGCCTGCCCGAGCCGCGACAGCATTTGTTACACCCTGATCCCGGAAGCTGGAGGACCCCAGGTCGTGGCAGACATAACCAAACCGATGAGAGGCAAGCTGTGCGTGGTCACCGGTGCTACTTCGGGCATCGGATTGGAAACGGCCAGGGGTCTTGCCCGGCAGGGAGCCGAGGTGGTGCTCGTGGGCCGGGATCGGGCAAAAACCGGGAGGGCCGTCGAGACGATCCGAAGCGAGACCGGCAATATCGCCGTCGCTTACGCCCTGGCCGATCTCTCATCGCAGCAGCAGGTCAGGCATCTCGCGGAAGAGCTCAAAAATCGGTTTCCGAGACTGGATGTCTTGGTTAACAACGCGGGGGCCCTCCTGATGTCCCGCCAGGAGAGCGTGGACGGCATAGATATGACCTTCGAGGTCAACTACCTGAGCGTGTTTCTGCTGACAAATCTGCTGCTCGACCGGCTCAAGGAGAGCGCCCCATCCAGGATCGTAAACGTCTCGTCCGAGGCGCACCGGGGGGCGAAGCTGGATTTCGCCGACCTGCAGGCTCAGACGAAGAAGTACCACGGGATGCCGGCCTACGGACAGGCCAAGTTGGCGGTGATCATGCTCACGTACGAGCTAGCGCGCAGGCTGGAGGGTACCGGAGTCACGGTGAACGCCCTGCACCCCGGGGTCGTGGCCACCAATTTCGGCCAGAACAACAGCTGGGCAGAGCGGACTCTATGGAGAATCATCGGGAGATTCTCGCTCAGTCCCACAAAGGGCGCGGCGACCACTCTCTATCTGGCCACCTCCCCTGAAGTTGAGGGAATCACCGGCAAGTACTTTATGAAGAAGAAACGGGAGCGGTCCTCTGCCACATCCTACAACGCCGACGCTGCCAAGAAGCTGTGGGAGCTTAGCGAGGAGATGACGCGGCTTCGCGCTACGGTCTGAGCCGGAAGCCTTCGCTACGGGAACTCCGCCACACCGGACTGTCCACCCCGATTTCCCCTGGCACAGCTAGTGCGAAGAAGCACTCCAGCTACCATCTTCTAGAAACGGGTAAGGACAATGGCTCAGACTACAGAGACGCAGCGGGCAGCAACGCAAAGCATGGAAGCCATGGGAGTAGTGGCGCCTCCACCCCTGCTCTTCGGCGGGATTCTCATGCTCGCGCTGACGATCAACCGATTCCTGCCGGTACCATTCATGCCGAGAGGGACCGCGCGGCTGGCCGGCGGGTTCCTTGGGATCGCAGGGCTCTTACTGGGCGGCTCGGCGATCAGAGAGATGCGTCGGGCAGGCACCAGCCCCCTCCCGCAAAAACCGACCACGGCAGTGGTGCAAACCGGGCCCTACAGCCTCACTCGCAACCCCATCAACGTGGCAATGTCCATGGTCTACGCGGGCATCGCGACTTTTGCCAACGCCCTGTGGCCCCTGCTCTTCTTGCCGGCGGTGCTCTTTGAGATCTCACGGGACATGGTAGAGCGAGAGGAGCACTACCTGGAGCTGCGATTTGGGGAGGAATACAGGCAATACAGGGCGCGCGTGCGCCCATGGATCTGAAAGATCGGCCCCCTCTTGGTCTGGCTCCTGGCGATGCTGGGTGCCGCGTCATGTTCCCCGACCGCGGCGCCCGCCCAGAACGACCGCGCACTCACAGTCGCCGCCGCGTCCGATCTTCAATCTGCCTTCCAGGAGATCGGCCGGCTCTTCGAACAGGATACGGGAGCCAGGGTCACCTTCCTATTCGGATCCAGCGGGAATCTGGAGAAGCAGATCGAGAATGGGGCGCCGGTAGACCTCTTCGCGTCCGCCAGTGAGGAGTACATCCAGCAGCTGACCTCAAAGGGGCAGACCGTATCGGGTACGGAGCAGCTCTACGGCCTCGGCCGCCTCGTGCTGGTGTCGTCTAAGGCTCTTGGCATTCGGGCCGATAAGCTATCGGATCTGCTGCGTCCCGAGGTGAAGCATCTGTCCATCGCGAATCCGGATCACGCACCCTACGGCCTCGCGGCAAAACAGGCCCTGACCGCCGCCGGATTGTGGGACCAGCTCAAGCCGAAGATCGTCTACGGTGAAGACGCGAGACAGTCGCTTCAATACGTGCAGACCGGGAACGCCGAGGTGGGAATCGTCCCGTTGTCACTTTCTGACGTGCCGGACGTGGATCGCATCACCGTCGACGAGTCCCTTTACCAGCCGCTGCGCCAGTCTTTGGCCGTGGTGAAGGGGACAAAGCAGGAGCAGCTGGCCCGCCAGTTCGCTGCCTTCGTCAACGGCCCGAGGGGCCGGCCGATCATGAAACGGCACGGCTTCGCGCTGCCGGGGGAGGGCTAGGATGTCTTCCGTCGATCTCTTCCCCCTCTGGCTATCGCTGCGGGTCGCCGCTGTCGCGACACTGCTGGATCTTCTGCTGGGGCTGCCGCTGGCATGGCTTCTGACCCGGGGAAAGTTCCGGGGACGCGACCTTCTCTCCGCGGCCGTCATCCTGCCCATGGTGCTGCCCCCCACGGTCCTCGGCTACTACCTTCTGCTGGGACTTGGCAGACAGGGGCCAATAGGCCACCTGCTGGAGGGCACCCTGGGGTTCACCCTGGTATTCACCTGGCAGGCGGCCGTGATCGCTTCCTGCGTCGTGTCGGTGCCCCTCCTGGTCCGAGCCGCCCAGGCCGCCTTCGAGGGGATCAACCCGAATCTGGAAAATGCCGCCCGGACCCTCGGGCGTTCGGAGATGAGCATCTTCCTCACCATCACCGTGCCGCTGGCATGGAGGGGCATCCTGGCGGGCACGGTGCTGGCCTTCGCCAGGGCATTGGGAGAGTTCGGAGCCACCCTGATGGTGGCTGGGAACATCCCTGGGAACACGCAGACCCTGCCGATCGCCATCTACGATGCCGTGCAGGCGGGAAACATGGATACCGCGAACCTCCTGGTTCTGATCATCACCGTCACCACTGTAGTCGCTCTGGTAGCGATGAGCCGCGCGGCGCGCTCGGCCCGCTGGTAGGGCAGGGGAAGGAGGCGCAATGTGCTGAGCGTGGAGATACGGAAGCGGTTGCCGGGGTTCAGCCTGGACGTTTCCCTCTCGGCCGGAAGCGAGCTGGTGGCCATCTTCGGCCCCTCCGGCTCCGG
>Ga0209638_1000857_pt1 | contig 19932 bp, 18 predicted proteins | sample BarGraNGADG00211_FD_184490 | JGI IMG/M metagenome (GOLD analysis project Ga0209638, IMG submission 184490) | Arctic peat soil microbial communities from Barrow, Alaska - Barrow Graham LP Ref core NGADG0002-211 (SPAdes) (version 2) | ecosystem: Environmental > Terrestrial > Soil > Wetlands > Peat...
GTGGAAGACGATCCAGAAGCCGACCAGGAGCGCGAAGAGACCGGCGCCCGGAAGGCGCATTCGTGCAGTGAGCACCAGAGCGAGCCCGCCTAGGATCCAATACGAGTAGTGCCAGAGCTCGAACAGCCATTGGTGGTGAAGTGAGCCGTTGACCAGAGTGGCCTCGGCGCCGTGAAGTTGTCGTTGGTATATGTGAATCCTGGGGTCGATGCCGCGTTGCCCCTCGCGCGCGCCTTGAAGCGGTCCTGGCCCCCAGGTCATCAGGTGTTCGAACTTCGCCGGAATCAGGCCGAGCCAGTCAAGCGGATGGTGGACGACGTAGTTGGCAGACTCGTGGAGTAGTACGGAGTTCTGGCGCGTCTCGGTGGCGACGCTACCGATCTGCCAGCCCTTACCCGAGTCGAAACCACCGCTCGCGTGCGGGTGGGCTCCGATCCAGATCGTGTAACCGCCGTTGGTAGAAAGCCCGAACGTATGCATGACGATGGCGTTCCGTGCCATCCAAGGAGTCAGCACGAGCACCGAGACAACAGACATCGTCACCGCCGCGCGCCACGACTCGCGGGCCGGACGGCGTAGAAGCAGCCAGAGAGGGATTACGAGCGGAAGCAGGATCGCCGTCGAGCGAACCAGGATGGCCAGGCCAAGGAAGACGCCGGCGAGAGCGGTCCGGCGCATCGATGGCGTTCTTCCATCCGCTGTCGCGACGAGCAGGCAGACGGCAAGCAGGAGCGGGATGAACAGATGCTCGGACGCGCCGCGTGCGGCGTAAACGGCCATGGTCGGGGCGACGGCAACGAGTCCTCCCGCAACGAGTCCGACGCTTCGACCTCCGAGACGCCGTCCGAGTAAATAGACGAAGGCTGTCGTGAGCATCCAGAGCAACAGGGCCGCGACCTTGACGGCGATGAACGAGGGGCCGGTAATCAGGAAGACGCCGGCGAGAAAGACCGGCCAGCCAACGGGGAAGAACGCCGTCGGATGGTGGAGGATTTCGTAGCCGTGCCCGGCCGCTATCGACTTCGCGCCAAGGTAATAGAAGAGCGAGTCGCTGGACGGACCGGCATGAACGATCAACGCCCACGGCAGCCTGACGGCCAGTGCGAGCACAGCGACGACGGCGATATCGAGCGTAAAAGTGCGACGGATAAGCCGTTTATTATCAAGAAGTAGCGGGCGCCGCAGCCTTGGTTCGTTCTGAATCTCGCCAGCTAGCTCTTGGCCATTACCTCACGAGTCGCAACTCGCGCCGATTCTCGAAGCCGGGCGCCTCGAAGAAGGCGACCGAGCGCTCGAGATCGCCGCTGCCGTAGCAGGTGCGAACGATCCCCAGCGGAGAGCTTCTCCCTCACGCGTCGCTGTTAGGTCGCGGATAGTGTTCTCTTCTAGACGTCTTGGCGTGCGATATCAGAGGGGCTATCGGCTTGTCCCGATCAAGCAAGATCATTGTGCTCGTACTTATCGCGCTGGCCGCGGCGACACAGCTCCCGGAGGCTCATTGGAATGCAAGCGCCCACTACGCCCTTGTGCAGTCACTGGCCGACGGCTCGCCGAGCATCGACCGTCATCTCAACCAGAGCGGGGATATCGCCTATGTAGACGGCCATTACTACGCGGCAAAATCGCCGGGATTGGCGGCTTTCAGCCTGCCGCTCTACCTCACCTATCGCGTCGCCGGAGTTGTGCCCGCGGCACCGGCGACGAAGTACGGCCCACCCGGAGCGCACCTGGCTACGCGGCGAGCGATATGGATGGTCAACCTGGTTTCGATCGCGGCTTTCTTCGCGCTACTTCTACTCATGTGCTCGGTTGTCGACTCGCGTTTCCCTGGGGCGGGAGCGCCTGTCGCCGTGATGCTCGGCCTGGGCACGATGTTGTTGCCCTTCGCAACCCAGTATTTCTCACACGTCCTCTCGACCACCCTTGCCTTCGCGGCCTTCGTGTTGTTGAGCAAGCGTCGAACGTCGTCGCGCCTTGCGCCGCTGGCGGCGGGGACGTTGGCCGGTCTCGCTGTTTTCACCGAGATGCCACTGCTCATCGTCGGGCTTGGTCTGGGCATATACGCGATCATCGATCATCCGCGTCTAGGCCGTGCTCTCAGCTACGGCGCGGGGTTCTTAGCGGGGTTGGTTCCTCTTGCTCTCTACAACACATGGGCCTTTCATTCGCCGCTCAACAGCGGTTACTCATACACGGTCAAGGAACTCGGGGCGTCGGGACATGAAGTGGTCGGTACCAACGGCCAGGGCTTCTTCGGGTTCACCTATCCACACCTGGGAACGGCATTCGACCTGCTCTTCTCGCACCGGGGCCTCTTCGTCCTCGCCCCGCTCACACTCATCGGGCTGCTTGCGCTGCCCTCGCTAGCCCGCCGTGGCTACCGGCGCGAGGCGCTTCTTGTCGCCGGGCTCGCGCTCGCCTTGCTGGCTTACGATTCCGCCTACTACACGCCCTTCGGCGGCGCGGCGCCGGGGCCCCGTTTCCTAATCCCGCTCCTACCGTTCCTCTCGTTGCCAATCGCTGCCGTTCTCCGCGGTGGGATGATCGCAAAGGTGGTGACGATCGCGGCCGCTATCGTCTCGGCTTTCTGGATGACCGCCGCTACCGTTGCGCAGCCGCTTCTTCCACCGAGGACGAGTCCCGGCGTATGGATTGACCGTGTCTTGGACGGGCGTCAGCTCAGCTCGTCTATCCTCGGCGTTGGGCTAACGGCGGAGCTCGTCTTCTTCTTGCCGATCCTGGCCGCGCTCTCCATCATGGCGGGCTCTGCCTGGTGGCGATTCGTTTCCGGGCGAAGCTCGCGGCAGCGGGCTTACGTTGGAACGGATTAGGCAGTTCTCGCCTCGAACTCGTCCGCCATGTCGGTCGCGGCGACCTGGCTGTGACCGTCTTCTGACGCTACCTGGCCCCGGGGAAAGCGGATGCTCCTCGTTCGAGGATCTCGCAACCCGACCGGCAACGCGCTTGCTTATGGGGCGGTGGCCTTTGGCGACAAGCACGGCGGCCGCGAGACCTTGTAGAGAGCGTAGGTCGGCGTTTTCTCGACGAGTGAGAGCCAGCGCGGGGGCGTCACCGAGCTGCTCACTACGACCAGCTTCACGTGGTAACGGCAGATCGGCGCCGCCGAACTGGCGACTGTTCGGTCGTACGACGTCGCAATCAGGTTGATCCGCTCTGCCGCGCTCATCAGCGAAGGCCCGAGCACATGCGAATTGCCGGTGACGTCGTTCATGCGCCGTACCCATTGCGAGGCTCCGGCCGAGAATCCGAACGAGCCGAAGGTGACGACGACCGGGCGATCCGAATAAAGCGAGAAGAGATCTTGATCAGGTGGCACGAGCACCTGATCGGTGGGGTTGGAGACCTGCTTGGCGCGCTCTGCGACCGCTCTCCAATCTAGCTGCGCCTGCGAAAGCGTTTGAGCCCGCGCAGTTTGATAGGAGCCGATCAACGACACGGCCGTCACGGCCAACATGCAGGCGAAGGCAAATGGGATGATCCGAGGCATTCCCGCGGGCGCGGCGATCGCGGTGCCTCTACCGGTCGCCCAGGCGAGCCCGACGACGAGGACGAGAGCCGCCCACGCCTCGACCGAGCTCGTGTTCACGAGAGCCGCAATCCGCCCGGGAAGGTGATGGAAGGTGAGCAAGCCGTCGCGCATAAGCGGCGTTAGCAACGCCGTCAACATCAGCATCGGTCCCGTCCAGGCGCCCACGAACTGACTGAGTGCTGCTGCCGCGGCCACAATCCCGAGCAGGACGGCAAGAGATGAGAGGTGCGCCGTCTGGAGCTGTATGAGAAAGAGCGGCCGGCCGATCTGGCTTGCAATCGCTCCTAGAGCAGAGATCGCGACACACGCGCCGAGCACGACGGCCAGCGTTCCGCGCTCGCGCCTAGCGCGCAGCAAGAACAGCGCGACCACCAACACCGCCACCCACGACAGCGACTCCGCGTACTCCAGAGTCGTGAAGGCTCGATACAGAAAGTGCCACGGTGCCCGCACGATCACCGACAACTCATATAGCCGATGGCTCGGAAGACTCGATCCGAACGCCTGCTGAGTCAGGACCACGTAGAGCGCGGGCGCCGCGGGCACGAGAAAGGCCGCGATCAACTCAGCGAGGCGTCGCCATCGATTCGCGCCGAAGAAGTAAAACGCTCCGATGACGATCACCGGGGCGAAGAGCGCTCCGACCTGCGGATGAATAAGGGTCGCCAAGCCGAGAAAGACGCCACTGAGGATGGCGCGGCCATGAAGCAGGGCGGCGAGCGCCGCAACCGTGAGTGCAAAAGCCAGATTGACCGGATAGAGAAAGCCGGTGACGGGCGCAGAAAGACCCAGCCCCGCGAAACCGGTGAAAACCGCCAGTAGGCCGGCTCCGACCACTCCTAACCAAGGCACGCCCAGCGCGCGGCAGAGGGACGTGAAGGCCAACCAGAGACCGACCAAGCCCAGGGCCCACAGAACGAACACGACGGCCGAGAGAGCCGAGGCAGGGACGAGCTCGAGCGCGTGAGTGAATGCCCAGTGAGCATCCGGGTAGGACGTCGTCCAGTCGGCGCGCAACTTTCCCGAATGCCGTTGCATGTATTCGAGGAAGAGCTGGGGCCAGATTCGATACTGGTACCCGGTTTGGGTGTAGGTGACGAAGCTCAGTCCAACCGGAATCGCAACCCAGGGGAGCACTCGCCGAAGAAGGCCAGAGATAGCCGGGGGTGAGTGCGGAAGCCATTTCCAGCGCGCCGGTTGAGTACCGATCGCGGGTTCGAGAGCGTGAGCGTCTTCGTGCGCTGCGGAGGAACCAGACCCGTGTGTGCTCATCAGAATCGGTCCACAAGCGAGCTTCCGGGCCTCTTCGCGCCCCACCGAATCTCGAGGCGCCCCCGCGCTTCCATAACGAGCGAGAGTATACGAGAACCAATGACGCCGAGCGGCGATCGGATCAATACGACTGCGTCTTTATCGCTCCTCTTCCCGAGCGTATTTCGGTTGCGCTCAACGATGACAACCCTCTCAGCCAATTCCTGTTTTCCGGTGAATCGCGCCCTGGTTTTCGCGGTGTTTTGTCTCACGCGCATAGGCCGTCGACAGTTAGTTCGCCCTCAATCTCGGCGCGCCCGTATCGTTCGCCTTCGCTGTCGAGTCTCGGAGACCCGATGAACACAATCGATAAACAAGAGCGCCCGCGAGGCCGATTTCGCGTAGGCTTGCGCGCCGGCGGCGGTCTCCTCTTCTCGCTCGTCGCGATTGTCGCCGTCATCTGGTGGGCCCTCAACCAGCAGACGCCAACGTTCCCGACGGGAACGAGAGCGATCTTGCTGCTCGCTGCCGGAGTCGGAGGCTACGCCGCGGCGACCGTCGGGCGCGCAGTTCGCTGGCACCTGATTCTCGAGCTCGCCGACGTGGATCACCATTACTCGGATGCGATGGCGTTGACCCCTATCGGCTTCATGGCGAACAACGTGCTACCGGCGCGCGCTGGTGAGTTGGTACGTGTGTTCCTGATGAAGACACGCTCCTCGGCGACCCGCCGTGAGATCTTTGGCTCGATCATCGCCGAGCGCCTGCTCGACACGGTCTCGCTGATAGCGCTTTTCGCCGTTATGACCGTCATCGGTATCGCCGGCGCCCCGACGGGCCGTATCTCGGCTGTTTTCGCCGCGCTTACGCTCGGCGCCGGCGCTGCCGGCGCCGGATTGCTCATATTGCTTCGCCGCCGCGGCCGGCTCGAGCGATTCGCGACCGTCGCGCGGCCCTTTCTCCGCGCATCCCGTCTGCTGCTCTGTCGCAGAGGCGCCGCTCTCGTCCTGGCGACGTCGATTATCTGGCTGTTCGAGGGTCTGGTCTACTGGCTCGTGGCAAGGGCTCTCGAGCTTCCGGTGACCTACGCCGACGGCGTTTATCTTGTGGTGCTCGCGAGTCTCGCGGCGATCGTGCCGGCGGGACCGGGCTTCATCGGCACCGTTGATGCAGCGATCATCTTTGGGCTCGGCGCGATCGGGATCAAGGGTGGTCAGGCGCTTTCATTCGACATTCTCCTCCGCTTTGTCGTGTTCGTTCCGATCACGGTTGTCGGACTTCTGCTCATGCTTCGCTACGGTGGGTTGGGCAAGCTCCGGTCGCGAGCGGCAAGAACAGCGGAGGACTCAGGAGCTCGTCCTGGTAGCGCAGAGTGCTAATACACCCGAGAGAAAGCGTCGATCCCGTTGCCGAGCGAGGTTAAAGAATGAGTCGTCGTCTGCGCCCAAGTGGCCGGGAAAACTCTCATCAGCAAGAATCACCACCCGACCCGGTGAGCGGCTCGCCGACCAAGCGACTCGCGCGAAGACCGCTCTCGTCCCGGCAGAATCTGTGCGAGCGCTCGACCGAGTCGTGGCGACCGCCGCTCCACGCGCCGCCGCGCGGGCGGCTCCGGCGGACGATGAACGCCGTGCGCCGCGGGTTCGACCTTCAAGCGGCCTCAATCTGGCGCGATCTCGCCGGAGAACTCCGTACGGCCGGGGGGACCGTTCTCGACGTTGGTTGCGGCGCGCAGCCGTACCGGCCGCTCATTCCACGCGATGCGCGCTACATAGGCATCGACACGGAGCGGGCCGACGAAGACTTCGGTTACAAGATCCCCGACACCATCTACTTCAAAGGGACCGAGTGGCCCATCGACAGCGGTTCGATCGATCTCGTCCTCTGCACCGAGACGCTGGAGCACGTGCTCGAGCCACTCGAGTTCTTGGCCGAGGCGCACCGCTGCCTGCGACCCGGTGGGCGTTTGCTGATGACGGTGCCATTCGCGGCGCGATGGCACTTCATCCCGTACGACTACTGGCGCTTCACACCCTCGAGCCTCGAGTACTTGCTCGAGCAATCCGGCTTCACCGCGATCGCCGTTTACGCGCGCGGCAACGCGGCGACGGTGGCCGCGTACAAGGTGATGGCACCGTTTCTGTCGTTGCTGCTCCCGCAATCGCCTGGGCTACAGAGGCAGCTCGTGCGGGTGTTAGCGCTGGCGTCAATTCCAGTCGTGGGCTTGACCGCGCTGGTCGGGCGGGTGACCCTACTCGGGCGCGGCGGCGATGATTGTCTCGGCTACACCGTCGTCGCGGACCGTCCGGCTGGGACTCGGGCGTAGAGCGACTCGCAAACAGCTCGGTGGCTCCGGAGGCACTGGAGCTGATCCGGCTCGTGAGAATCGCGTTCACAAAGAACGCTAGACGGCGTAGCGCTCGCGAATGTCTGCTTCCGTTTTCTCCAGCCACTCCGCAGTGCTTACCAGCCCTTGCTCGAGCGACGTACTCGCTTCCCAGCCGAGCTCGGTCCGAATCCGGGCCGGATCCGCAACCCAGACCTTTGTATCCCACGTCCGCCGTGCCATCGTGTTCCACACTGGCTCTTCACGCACCGCAAAGAGGCGACGGGTCGTTTCGACGATCTCGCGGAGGGTCGTCTGCCTTCCGCTCCCCAAGTTGTAAACCCGGTCAGTCGCGGTCGCAGCGTGCTCGGCCGCCCGAATGAACCCGTCGACGACATCCGCGGTGAAAACGAAGTCGCGCGCGATGTCCGGATCGACGAGCGGCGGAAGGTGGCCCGAGAGCGCGTTTGCGATGAGACGGGGAACGAGCCGGCTCGGCTCCTCCCAGGGTCCATAAGCCGAGTAGAGCCGCAGCGTTACGACGTTGACGCTCTCGCTGCGACCGATATGGCCGCCCAGTAGCGTCGCGGCGGCTTTCGCCAGTGCGTAGTCGCTGTTCGGCTCGAGCGCTTCGGTCTCGGCTGGGCTGTGATCCTTGAAGCCGTACTCCGACGACGATCCGGCCATCACTACCGTACCCACGTCGTGGCCAACGGCGGCATCCAGGATGTTCATCGTCCCGCCGATGTTGGTGTCGAAAATCCGGCGCCGCTCGTGCTGCCAGGAGTAGGCGCCGTGCGACGCCAGGTGAAAAATCGTGTCTGGTTTCACTCGACCGACGATGCCCGCTACCCGCTCCGGGTCGGTGATATCGAGCTCGACGCAGTCGATCTCGCTTCCGAGCCCGTCGATCCTCCAGGTATCGCTTTGCGGACGAACCGTTGCAATCACGTCGTGCCCGTCTTGAAGCAATCGACGGATGAGGTTGGCCGCCACGAAACCGGCTCCGCCCGTGACGATCGCCCGACTCACGGCGTGATTGTCGCGTCGGACTGAGTTCGCCTCCACGCCGATGCGACGAGATTCCCGGGTCGGAAAGAGATCGGAATGGAGCCGATCCGAGAGTGCTCGAGCGTCTTGAGAAGCGACCGTTTGAGCGCGGTTGGGAGCGGAGCGATTTTCAGCCAGTACCGAAGCGGGTATCGGTTTGTGACCCCTGCGACCCGGATATCTTCGAAACCCCCGCGGCGGAGCAGCTCCCGAATGCTACGAGGCGAAAAGAGCTGAACGTGCTCGACGTCGAGAATCGGCGATCGCCGTCCCATTAGGCGACTCAAGAGCGCGCGTCGATTGTGAACGACCACGAGAATCGCGCCGCCTGTATCTAGCAGCTCGAATGCATCGGATACGACCTCGATCGGATCGGACACGTGCTCGAGCGTCTGGAAGGCCGTGATCAGGTTGAAGCGCTCGCCCGCGAGCGTCGCCCGCCGGAAGGGTTCGACGCGTATGCGATCGCGCACGCGCTCGGGCGCCGCTTCGGCCGACGCCGCCGCCGGCTCGATCCCGACCACGTTACGAAAGCCTTCGTCCAAAAGCGCCTCCAGGAACGTACCGTCGCTTGCGCCAATGTCGAGCGCGTTCGAGCGACCGGAAAGCTTCTTGAGCAGAGGACGAAGGAGCCGGCGATAGGTCTCGGCTGCAAAGGCCGACTCGTCTGCGCTGACGAAAGGCGCCGTTCGGTAAGCCTGTTCGAGAACCTCCTCGTGCGGAGCCGGCGAGGCGTACACGAGGTCGCAATCAGGGCATTCGATCATCCGGTGAACTAGGTACTCGGGGAGCTTCCGCGACGAGAACGAGAGCTCCTTCCAGGTCGAGTCGTCGAGCGTCTTTTCTGCGAATACGCGCGAGTCGTCCGTCGATCCGCAGACGGGACAAGGGCGCGATTGAAACTCGGCTGTCATGGTCTTAACGGCGGCATGGGAAGTCGATTCTCCTGCGTTCGATGCGCTCATGAAGTCCTCCGACCAGCGACCAGGTCAGGTGATCGTGGCGCCAGTCCGCGCTGCCTAGTCTAGTCGGCGGTGCCACGCGGCGATTCACGCCGCAGCGTTCGAAGCGACCGCGCGGACGCTTCACCCCATGCATCCATCCTCCCCTCTCCACAGTCTCCGTAGTAGTCTCCGGTCAATGGAACGACCCGAGAAACGAGCGCGAATCAGCGCCGTAATCGCCTGCTATCGGGACGCACAGGCCGTCCCGATCATGCACGAGCGGCTGACTGCGGTCTTCCGCTTGCTCGACGTGGAATACGAGATCATCTTCGTAAACGACGGTAGTCCCGATAACGCCCGCGAGGTTCTTGCCAAGCTCGCGCAAGAAGACTCGCACGTTGTCGTGATCAATCACACGCGACCCTTCGGCTCGCAGAACGCCTTCACGAGTGGCCTTCGCCTTGCGACTGGTGACGCGGCCGTGCTTCTCGACGGTGACCTCCAGGACCCACCCGAGCTGATCGCGGAGTTTTGTGAGAAGTGGAAGGAGGGCTACGACGTCGTCTACGGAGAGCGCGTCGATCGCGAAGCGCCACGAATCATGCGCCTCGCATACAAGTCCTTCTATCGGGTCTTTCGAAAGATGTCGTACGTTCAGGTGCCGGTGGACGCGGGAGACTTCTCTTTGCTCGACAGGCGCGTCGTCGACGTACTGAACAACCTGCCCGAGACCAATCGTTTTATCCGCGGATTGCGCGCTTGGGCCGGTTTCAAACAGATCGGAGTGCCGTACAAACGCCCGGAGCGAATGTTCGGAACGACAACGAACTCGATGATCAAGAACCTCGGCTGGGCACGCAGAGGAATCATCTCGTTCTCCTACGCTCCGCTCGATGCGATCATGTGGCTCGCCCTGGCGACGGTCAGCGTGTCCTTCTTGGGGGTCGTCGCCCAGATCCTTCTCCGCATCTTCGATCCCAGCTCGGTTTCGCGCGGGATCACCACGGTCATCGTTCTCGTCCTCTTCATCGGAGGCATCCAGCTCCTGTGCCTGAGCATCATCGGCTCGTACATCGCGCACATCTATGAAGAAGTGAAACGGCGACCTCCGTACGTCGTGGACAGTGTGCTCAACCCGCCTGGGAACGTCGATACGATACGCGGCGGCGCTCAGGAGCCCTCTAGCGCGAGCGAGGCCAAGGTGGACTCGGCGACGGCGCGCGGCGTTAGTCCGTAGTGCTCGAGCAAATACTGCTGCGAACCGCTGAGCGCGCGCGGCATCTCATTGACCGCGGAACGGACAAGCCGGATGTTGAGTCCGTGCTCCGCGATGACCTCCGCGACGAAAGAGCCAAGCCCGCCGTTGCGATAGTGCACTTCGATCGTGATCGCCACGCGGACACCGGCCAGTAGTTCGGCGACATCCGCGGCCGGCGACGGATTGAAGCAGGCAACCGACGCAACGGCGGCAGAGATGCCGGATTCGGCGAGAAGATCGGATGCGTCGAGCGCGGTGCGAGCTGTGGGGCCAAGGGCGACGATCGCGACATCCCCTCCCTCGCGGAGAATCTCCGCCCGCCCCGCTCTGAAGCGACCGCTCAGCTCGGGAATCGGATCGGCGCATTTCCCGACGCGGAAGTAGATCGGGCCAGGATGTTCTGAGGTGGCGGCTACCGCGGCGTCGGCTTGGTCGGGATCCACGGGTGCCACGACCATCATCGCCGGCTGCGCGCGCATCAGCGCGACGTCCTCCAGCGCGTAGTGCGTGATCCCGTTGTTACCGTAGTCGAGACCGCTTCCCACTCCGACCAATCTGACCGGTAGACCGTGCAGTAACGGACCGTTTCGCAAGAACTCGTACGGCCTCATCGTCGCAAAAGTCGCGATCGAGTAGGCGAAAGGCACGAAGCCAGCCTCCGCCAGTCCGGTGGCAACGCCGAGCATGTTTTGCTCGGCGACGCCCACGTTGAAGAAGCGGTCGGGAAACCGCTCGGCGAAGTCTTCGATCACCGTAAAGCCGAGATCCCCGGTCAACAGGACGACACGCGGGTCACGTTCTGCCAGCTCGACGAGCGACGTGATGAATGCTTTTCTCAAATTTCCTGCGCCTCCAGCTCGGCGATGGCAGCCAGATACTGATCCTCGGTCATCGGCCAGTAATGCCAGCTCAGCTCGTTCTCCATGAACGACACACCCTTGCCGAAAGTTGTCCGTGCGATCACCACGTGAGGAGCGCCATCCTGGCCCAGCTCGTTCAGCGTGTTCGCAAGCTCGACCGGGTCGTGACCGTCGGCGCTGTGCACGTCCCAGCCGAATGCTCTCCATTTGTCTTCGAGCGGCGCCAGATCGAGGACGTCGCGCGTGTAACCCAGGGCCTGCTGGCCGTTCGCGTCGACAATAGCCGTGATATTCGAAAGTCGGCGATGAGCGGCGAACATGACCGACTCCCACAGCGCCCCTTCGTTGCACTCCGCATCACTGACGATCACGAAGATACGCCGGTGGGAATTCTGCATCCTGGCCGCAAGCGCCGCTCCGCAACCGAATGACAATCCCAGCCCGAGGGAGCCGGTCGAGAAGTCGATTCCCGGTACGACGTGCTCGGGATGCGTCCCTAGAGCTGAGCCATCACAGCAGAAGGTCTCGAGTAGATCGTCGTCGATGACGCCGATCGCGTTCAGCGCTCCATATAGCGCGAGAGCCGCATGACCCTTCGAGAGGATCAAGCGGTCTCGATCGGTCTCATCCGGGGATGCGAACTTCAACACGCCGCCATAAAGCACTGCGAGGATGTCGGCGATCGACAGGCAGGAGCCGATATGGCCAACATTCGCGCGCTTCGATTGCGTGAGAATGGTCTTCCTGATTTTGATCGCGCGCAATCGTGTAGCGGCGTTGCTCACGCCGCGGAGATTATCGGAACATCCGCCACCAGAGTAAATACAGCGCTCCCTGCGCCTTTTCGGACTGCGCCCGAGAGAAAGTCGTCGGGCAACGTCTTCCAGGTGATGGCACTCCCAGTGCGCTCACGCATGTCGCGGCGTGCTCGATGGAGCGAGGCGTTAACCCCGAAGCCCTTGCCGGTCGACCGCTTGCCGACCGTTATAACGACATTTCCGCTCACGGCGCCGGAAACACTGGAGTCGGCGATGTCAATGTTCACCTCGTGGAGCGCGTGCACCGTCTAGCCGGAGCACGAAGAGCGATCAACTAGACTCCGGCAGACGTGAGCAAGCGATCACTGTACTGCGGATATGTCCTCCGGTTCGAATAGTCGCCGGCTCCCATCGCGTCAACAAGAAACCAAGCTGGAAGATTCAGCCGCTTGCAAGGAAGCGCACTTCCAATCGGGCCTCTTGCTGACCAGAGTCGCGCTCTCTCTCGCCTATAGCGGCACTCTGTTCATTGCGGTGGCCGCTTCCACCACGCTCGCTATCGGCCACACCGAGCACGTGGAGACGATCCTCTACCCGACGTCCTTCGCGCTCTTCCTCCCGCTGGCCATACTCGTTGCGCGCTATCAACTGGCGCTGCTGTCGAATCGATCCGATCTCGCCGTTCTTCTTGCAGGAGGAAACATTGCCGCCCTGTCGGTCGTTCTACTACTCGGGCGCCTATCCTTTGCGCTCGGCGGTAGCTCGACGCTCCAGATCGAGCTCTTGTGCGGAGCGGCTTTTCTCGCAGTTGGAAACTGGGCCGCCGCGAAGTTCCTCCGGACGCGAACTCAGCCGGTACGACTGCCGCGGTTTGCACCGGCGGTATCGGCGACGCTCGCCTTTGGCGCGCTACTGCTGTTCGTTCCTCACGGTTCTTTGACGCCTCTACACCTGAGTACGTCGATCGAGCACGGCGTCATCATCGCTCTCTTTTTGATGGCCGCTTCAGCGATCAGGGTTTGGCGCTCGATCACGATCGCTGTAGACGTAATCGTCGCCCTTTTCCTCATCCCTCTGCTGGCGAGCGATTTCAACCAGTACTACGGCGCTTTCCGCGGCGACCAGGACTTTTACGTAGGGCCCGCTAACGCGATCCTGCACGGATCTCCCATGCTCATCGACACGTTCGCCCAGTACGGCGTCGGCGTCATGTACTTCCTGGCGGGCATCTTCGAGGTGATCCCGATTGGGTACGGGTCATTCCAGCTCGTCAACGGACTCTTGACCGCCCTCGAGTTCGTCCTCGTATACGCCGTGCTACGGATCGGGTGCCGCTCGCAGATCTACGCTCTCCTCGGTAGCGCCGTCTGTTTGGTCGCCAACGTCCTGACAGGGATCGGCCCCCATGTCGGCTTCGCCAGTACCGGCCCGCTCCGTTTCGGTCTTCCCTGGGTATTGATAACGCTGGCTGTGCTCGCCGCGAAATACCCTGGGCGCAGGCGGATACTAGACACTGCGATGCTCGCCCTCGTGGGCGTATCCGCCATCTGGAGCTTCGAAGCGTTCGTGTACACGACCGGTACGTACGTAGCGGTGGTTACTCTCGAACTGGTCTTCCAGGACGGATCCTGGCGAGAGCGAGCAGGCCGCCGCCTCGGCGTGCTCGCCTCGGTCATCGTTGTCAGCCACGTGCTCTTCGCGGTCGCCACTCGCGCGTTTTGGGGACAGTGGCCCGACTGGGGCGGATACCTGGCGTACATTCGACTCTACGGCTGGAGCGGCTTCTCTACGCTCCTGATCGACCCGTGGTCGCTGGGTTACCTGATCGCCGCTCTCTACATCATTTCGACCGCGGGGCTCGTCTTCGTCGTGCTAGAACAGCGGGAGTTCGCGGCTGCGATAAGAGTCGAGCTGACCGCAATCGCCACGACAACCGCCTTCGGGATCCTCTCCTATACCTACTTCCTGGGACGTTCCCATCCGAACAATCTCCATCACATCGCTCCCGCGGCGATCGTGCTCTTCGCGCTCTGGGTATCTCTGCTCGCTCGGCACACGCCGGTCGGCAATAGGACCGTGCGCTTCGCGGTCCTCGTCTTCGTCGGCTGGGCTGCGGCCGCGGTCCTCGTACAGCAACCTAACGAAACACGCGCGTCGTTTCGTCGAAGTCCGCTGCGCGAACTCGTTCAATTTAATCCCCGCCTGACTACCAGAGCGCATGCGCTAATCGACTGGCGCCAGGAGCCCACTGATCCGCTCGCGATCGAGTCGGAGCAATTGCTGAATCGTTTCGCCCCCGGCCAAAGCCGGGTCGCGGTCGTCGTACAGAGGTCATTGTCTACCGAGGCGTTGATCAGAGCTCACCGAGGCAACCTACTCCCACTGGCAGTCCCCCTTCAGGAGTCGCTGCTTCCAGCACGCTCTCTGTCGCTAGTCGAAAAGCGCCTGTCCTTGTTGGGCCCCGGTTCCGTCGTTTTGACAGAAAGGGGCTATCTGGATAAACCGCCGCACTACCACTACAGGGGCGCCATTGGCAACCCCGACGAGCTCGAAATGGTCGTGCTTTCCGAGATCCGTCACCGCTTCCGATACCGGGTTGCCGCCACCACCCCTGACGGTCTCGTACTACTGATAATTGGAGCAAAGAGGGCTTGATACGAGCCGCGACCGCTCAGCAGATGGTCGCTCCTAACAGTCCCGCGCTCCGGGGCGAAGAACGAGTCGGTAATCGTTTGGGAGCCGACGATCGCCAATGCCGCACAAAACATCAGATTCTCGCGTCGCATCGCTCGAGAGAACCCTAACGCTGAAGGGTTCATCGTGGCTGCGTTTTCCGCGCCGCCTCCAATCGCCGTCAAATTGAGACCGGACCGACACCAAACCGTGACCCACGGCCGTGGCTGGACGCCGTATCTCTTGGAGTAGACAACTACTACCGGAGAGATCAGATGAAAGCCGCTACTCAAGACCGCTTCACCCGCATCCGGCAACCGCTGCCCGAAGATCTGTACCCGATCGCGCTCGAGCTGGGCGTTCGCCTCGGCTTGCAGCCCCGGCACCTGCAGACTCTGCGCGATGTCGCACGCTATCACGACATCGGCAAGCGCGCCATTCCTGCTCGGATACTCGACAAGCCCGCGGCGCTCGACAAGAGCGAGCGGGAGTACGTCCGCGAGCACCCGGAGATCGGTGCGCGGATGCTGACGGCCAGTCTCGAGACGGCTCACCTCGCGCGGCTGGTTCGCAGTACGCACGAGCGCTGGGACGGGCGCGGCTACCCCAACCGGCTCAAGGGCGAGGCGATCCCACTCGAGAGCCGCATCATCGCCGTCTGCGACGCCTTCGCGGCAATGACCTCCGCGCGGCCGTTTCGGCGAGCGAAAAGCGAGGAAGAGGCTCTGCGTGAGATCGCATTCAATGCAGGAACGCAATTCGACCCCGACCTCGTGCGCGAGTTCCTTCTGATGATGGGCGCAGCTCGAGCGCGGGTCGCGTGAGCGGAGGAGATTTTCCGATGACCCCCCATCTCGTTCCGTGCGCTTCTGGCGAGAGCCTTCCGCAGGAGACGCTTGCTCGGCACGCGTGGTGGCAGGACGCGCAGTTCGCGCCCAGACAGCCGAATCTCGCCGAGCCTATGTCCCCCGACTCTTCGACGGACGGCTTTGTCCACGAAAAATGGTGGCTCGATGACGCCGCCGAGTGCGCGGAGCCGGACCCCGGCAAGTAGACGATCCAGCGCGGCCGCCACATGGTTGCTGTGCTCCATGTGAATCGATCCGAATTCGTGTTTGGGCCGACCGTCTCGCTCTTTCTACGAGCACGGTAGGATTGCCTCGTGCTAACCCCTCCCGCCCGAGCCGTCGAAGTCGAAGGGTGGATGCTGCCGAGCGAACTGGGGTTTCTCTATCAGACAGCCCTCGCGATGCCCCAGAACGCCCGCGTAGTCGAGCTCGGTAGCTGGAAGGGGCGCAGCACGGTCGCGCTTTGCGAGGGCCTGAGCGAAAAGGCGCCCGAGTTCTGGGCGGTCGATACGTTCCGAGGTGACTCCTTCATTGGAACGGTCGAGGTGAGCGATGTCCTGCCGGAGTTCGAGCAAAATGTCAGTCCCTACCCGTTTGTTCAGACAATCGTCAGCGACACTGTCGCGGCGAGTGAGGGATTCGAAGACGGCAGCCTCGATTGGCTGTTCGTCGATGCGGATCACACTTACGAAGGCGTAACTTCCGACATCGTGGCCTGGTGGCCGAAGCTGAAGCCCGGCGGCCTCGTCTCCGGGCACGACTACATCTTTTTCAGCGTTGCGATGGCCGTCAATCGCCTGCTCCCCAAGGTCGACGTTTTCGAGACGATCTGGCACACGAGACAGCCCATGCGGAAACGTGTGCCGGGAAAACGCGAGACGGTTGTGCGAAAAGCAATACCGTTTGCGCGCTATCGAGTTGTCAATCACCTGAACAAGCGCTCGCCGAGCGCCTAAGGCCACTCGAGCGCGCCGGCGACTGACTCGGCGCCGGTAGCTACGTCGTCGCTCGAGGCGGTTTGTGCGAGGCGTCCGTGAACTCCTCGAATCGGCCGCGGACGAGGTAGGCGGCCTGCTCGCCGATGTCCACCGCGTGGTCGCCGATTCGCTCCAGGCAACGTGAGGCGAGCATCATCCGCATCGCCCATTCGCGCTGGGACTCGTCCGGGCCCAGGGCGATCAGGCGGTCGATCAGTTTTCGGTTGGCCCGATCGATCGGCCTGTCCATTTCGATCAGCGCCTGCGAATCGGTGAAGTCGCGGGCATAGAAGTACTCGAGCCCGGTGCCGAGCATCTCGCGGCAGCGCTCACCCATCTCTTCCAGCGCCTCGAGCACAGCTCGATCCCGCGGCAGGCCGTGTGCCAGCTTGGCCAGCTTGGCGACCGTCACGCAGTAGTCCGCGATCCGCTCCAAGTGGAGGTTGATGTAGAGAATCGCCAGCACCAGCCGCAGTTCGCCGGCGACAGGCGTCTGGCGCGCGAGCAGCGAGGGAATCCTCTGCTCGATCGCGAGGTAGCGACTATCGATCTCGTCGTCGAAGGCGATCAGCTCGTCGGCCAGCTCGAGATCGTCGCGCTCGAGCACGTTGAGCGCGCCGCGGATCGCCCGGTCGACGAGCTTGCCCTCATCTCGAAGCAACGCCTCGAGCTCTTCCAGTTCACTCGTGTACAGCTCTCTCATCCGAACCGCCCCGTGACGTAGCCCTCCGTACGTTTGTCGGAGGGGTTTGTGAATATCTTCTCGGTCTCGTCGTACTCGACCAGCACGCCCTGGCGGTTCCCGTCCGGACTGACATCGAGCCCGAAGAAGGCCGTCATGTCGGCGACGCGTGCCGCCTGCTGCATGTTGTGCGTGACGATAACGAGCGTGTAGTCGCGCTTGAGCTCGTGCATCAGATCCTCGATCGCCGAGGTGGAGATCGGGTCGAGTGCCGAAGCCGGCTCGTCGAATAGGACGACCTCGGGCTCGACGGCGATGGCTCGTGCGATACAGAGCCGCTGCTGCTGACCGCCAGAAAGGCCGAGGGCGCTGTCTTTCAGCCGGTCCTTGACCTCGTCCCAGAGCGCGGCCGCACGCAGAGCCTTTTCGACCCGCTCGCCGAGATCTCTCTTCATGCCGAGAATGCGCAGTCCGTAGGCGACGTTGTCGTAGATCGAGCTGTGAAAAGGGTTCGGCTTTTGGAACACCATTCCGACGCGCCGGCGTACCTCGACGGCGTCGACCCCGGGCCCGTAGAGATCGATACCGCGGTAGCGCAGCTGGCCCGTGAGGCTCGCCGTCGGTACCAAGTCGTTCATGCGGTTGAGCGTCCGGAGGAAGGTGCTCTTCCCGCAGCCCGAAGGGCCGATGATCGCCGTGATCAGGCGCTGGTAGATATCGAGATTGACGCCGTCGATGGCGCGCTGGTCGCCGTAGTAGACGGCGAGATCGCGGGCTTCGAAGACGGCCTCGCGCTCGCTCACCACGGGCAGCCGTTCTTTCTCGGTGACCTCGATCTTTGTCTTGATCGCCTCCACGCTTCTATCCTCCAAGTTTCTTACGGTAGCGGGCAAGGGCAAGCTTCGCGGCCAGGCTGGTAAAGAGAACGAAGCACATCAGCACAAAGGCAGCCGCCCAGGCCTTCGATTGATAAGCGGGGTCGGCCTGATCGGAGTACGAGAAGATCACGAGCGTCAACGACTGGAGCGGATGGAGAGGGTTCGCGTCGGCGGTGCTGCTCGTGCCGAGATACGTGAGGAAGAGGAGCGGCGCAGTCTCTCCGGCAACGCGCGCAATCGCCAGCGTCGTACCGGTAAGAATTCCCCCCAGCGCCGAGGGAACGACTACCTGGACCGTCGTCCGCCAGCGGCTGACACCGAGCGCGAGGCTGGCTTCTCGCTGCGAAGAAGGGACGAGCAGAAGCACTTCCTCGGTCGCCCGGGCGATCAGGGGCAGCATGATGATCGCCAGCGCAATCGAGCCGGCAAGCGCACTCTGGCCGTGAGCGGCTACGAGGATCGTAAAGACGAAAATCCCGATCACGATGGTGGGAATCCCGTTCGTGATATCTAGCGCCATACGAGCGATGCGCGCCAGGCGGGAAGGTGCCAGCTCGCTGACGTAGATGGCAACCAGTACGCCCAGCGGTAGCGCGATCAGGGTCGCGATACCGACCAGCACGAGGCTGCCGACGATCGCGAACAGCACACCTCCGCCTTTGGGATTGAACCCCTGAGCCTGGTTTTGCGTAAAGAAAGCGAGATTGAGCGAGCCGGCGCCGCGGCTGCCGACCGAGATCACGACGATCGCCAGAACCGACACGGCGAGCAGCGCGGCGCCGGCGGCCAGAGCGCCCATGCCTTGATTGACTAGCTGGCGCCGCCGGAGACGGCCGGTCGCCTTAAGAGTGAATGCGGGCTCGCTCATCAGTCAGCGCTAAGTCCCTGGGCTTCAAGCGCCCTGTCGAGAGCAATTCGCCGACGGCGAGGGCGTCGGTCGATGGGCTTTATCAGCAGCTGGGCGCCGATATTCACGGCCAGCGAGATCACGAGCAGGATCGTCGCCAGATAGACGAGCGACGAGGTCTGCAGGTTCGTCGATGAGCCGTTGTATTGCCCGGCAATTCTGGCGGCGAGCGTATCGCTATGGCTGAACACTGAGAGGTGTATCCCGATCTGCCCACCGATCACCATCAGGACCGCCATCGCCTCGCCCACAGCCCGGCCGAAGCCGAGCGCCACGGCCGCGAGAATCCCCGGGCGCGCGGCCGGGAGCAGGACACCGCGCACCATCTCCCAACGCGTGGCGCCAAGCGCTAGCGCTCCCTCGCGGAGCTCCGGGGAGACGGTCGTGAAGAGCTCACGCGTCACACTGGCAACGATCGGCACCACCATGATCGTCAGGATGAGAGTCGCCGTCAGGATGCCGGTGGGCGAAGTCGGTCCGCGGAAGAACGGAAGGAATCCAAGCGTTGAGTTCAAGAACGGCTCGAGCTGGTTCTGGACGAACGGCCCGAGGACGAGGATGCCCCAGAGGCCGAGAATGACGCTCGGGATGGCTGCCAGCATTTCCACCAGGGCACCCAACAGAGCACGCACGGGCTTCGGCGCCAACTCGGTGAGAAAGAGTGCTATCGCGATGGCGAGTGGTGTCGCTATGACGATTGCCAGTACGGCAGTGACGGCTGTCCCGGCGATCAGCGACAGGGCGCCGAATTGATTGTGAACGACGTCCCATGTCTGCGACGTCACGAAGCCGAGACCGAAGCGGTGGAAGGCCAAGCGCGATCCTCTGGCTAGCTCGATGGCGATCAGGCCGAGCACCGTGACCGCGAGAGCGGCCGCAGCGAAGGTGATTACCTTGAGCGCCGGGTCGCCAATTCGGTCGAGCCTCCCGCGAGTCCGCTCGAGAACAGATTTCGTATTTACGTGTGAGT
>Ga0209638_1000858_pt1 | contig 19918 bp, 15 predicted proteins | sample BarGraNGADG00211_FD_184490 | JGI IMG/M metagenome (GOLD analysis project Ga0209638, IMG submission 184490) | Arctic peat soil microbial communities from Barrow, Alaska - Barrow Graham LP Ref core NGADG0002-211 (SPAdes) (version 2) | ecosystem: Environmental > Terrestrial > Soil > Wetlands > Peat...
GGCGCCGGTGTCACGGAAATAGCGACCCACGCGGGTCTCACGTTTGCCGCTCGATGCCCACGGAGGCCGTGGGGTGGCTAACCTCGACGCGTGAGCTCGGTGTCGACGCACGTAGCGCCCGCGGCCATGCGCGCGCTGCGCAGGCAGGCCGTGGTGATGCGTCGCCACGGTCTGTCGACGGACGTCCTCGTGTCCGGTCTGCTCGTCCTGCTCAGCGCCTTCACCGCACTCGGGATGGTGATCGGGACGGCGTGGGTTCCGCCGTCGGTGTTCATCCTGATCGAGCTCTTGGGCGGATTCGTGCTGCGGTTCCGGGCGATGCTCGTTCTCTGCGCGGCGATCCTGGTCGAGATCGTGGTGATGGAGCTCGCCGGGATGGTGGACATCGGTCCTGGCTCGCTCGTCGTGCATGGCGTGGCCACCGCAGCGGTGCTCTTCTTCGTTCGTAGCCGGGACCGGCGCGGGCTTCAGGGCGCCGCGACGGATCTGATGCTGGTGGACCTCCGTGATCGGCTCGAGGCGCACGGCAGCATCCCGGAGCTTCCGCCGCGCTGGCGGGTGGAGAGTGCAGTCCGCTCGGCGCATGCCGAAGCGTTCTCGGGTGACTTCGTCGTCGCGGCGCGCAGCGGCAACGGTTCGCTGCTCGAGCTCGCCCTCGTCGACGTGTCCGGCAAGGGGCAGGACGCCGGGGTGCGGTCCCTGCTGCTCTCCGGGGCCTTCGGCGGGCTGCTCGGCGCGATGCCACCCGGCGAGTTCCTCGGCGCAGCGAACGGCTACCTGCTCCAGCAGCACTGGGACGAGGGCTTCGCGACGGCCGTGCACGTGGCGATCCACCTCGAGACGGGCGCGTTCGCGATCGCGACGGCGGGGCACCCGCCGGCGGTCCACCTGCACGCCGGATCCGGGAAGCTCGAGATGCTCGACGCAGCACCCGGGCCCGCCCTCGGGATCATGAGCGACTGGGACTTCCCGACGCAGACCGGCTGGCTCGATCCGGGCGACTCGCTGATGCTCTACACCGACGGCTTGGTCGAGGTGCCGGGGAACGACGTCGAGTTCGGGATCGACCGGCTGATGGGGGTCGCGGAGCGGGTCGTCACGACGCGGTCCGGCGGTGTGGAGGCGGTGCTGGCCGACATGCGCGCGAGCGACAACGATGACCGGGCACTCGTGCTCATCCACCGCAGCTGATCGGCGCTCCGGCATGAGCGAGGACCGTCGTTGAGCGAGGAGTACGCCGAGGCGGTGCTCGACGTCGTCGACGCCATCCCGCCCGGCCGGGTGATGACGTACGGCGGCATCGCCGAGGTCATCTTCGACCGGCTCGGCCGCGGCGGCCCCCGCCAGGTGGGTACGGTGCTCTCCCGGATGGGCGGCGAGGTGCCCTGGTGGCGGGTCGTCAATGCGTCCGGTCGCCCACCTGCCCCGCACGCCCGCGTCGCGCTGGAGCGACTGACGGCCGAGGGCTGTCCGCTCACCGCGGACGGTCAGCGGGTCAGCCTCGCTCGTGCCGCCTGGTCGCCCGCGGACTGACGGACGTCGTCGCGACGCACGTCAGGCGCTGACTGCCCTGGTTCAGATGTAGATCGCCGGGTCGTCCACCTCGGCGAACGAGGCTCCGCTCGCGGGGCGGTATCGGATCTGCGCCGGCACGCCGACCGCGATGGCGCCCGCGGGCACGTCGTGGACGACGACCGCGTTGGCCCCGATCTGGGCGCCGTCGCCGATCCAGACCGGACCGAGCACCTTGGCGCCCGCACCGATCACGACGTTGTTCCCGACGGTCGGGTGCCGCTTGCCGTGCGTCATCGACTTACCGCCAAGCGTGGTGCCGTGGAAGATCAGCACGTCGTCGCCGACGACCGCGGTCTCGCCGATGACGACGCCCATGCCGTGGTCGATCACCAGACGACGGCCGATGGTCGCGCCCGGGTGGATCTCGATCCCGGTCGCGGCCCGCGTGAGCTGCGAGAGCAAGCGGGCCGACAGCCGGAGCCCTGGGTGCCGCCACATGGAGTGCGTCAGGCGGTACGCCCAGATGGCATGCACCCCGGGGTACCCGAGACCCACCTCGACCGAGCTCCGGGCCGCGGGGTCCCGGTTGCGCGCCGCTTGCAGGTCTTCGTGCAGACGGAACAGCGGATGGAGGTGTGGGCTCATGGCGGATCAGTCCATCAGATCCGCGTAGAGGACGGTGGAGAGGTACCGCTCACCGAACGACGGGATGATCACCACGATCAGCTTTCCGGCGTTCTCGGGCCGCCGGCCCACCTCGAGCGCCGCGAAGATGGCCGCACCAGACGAGATCCCGACGAGCAGGCCCTCCTGGGTGGCGGCCGCGCGTGCGGTGGCGATCGCGTTGTCGCTGGTCACGTCGATGACCTCGTCGTAGACCGTGGTGTCCAGGATCTCGGGGACGAAGTTCGCGCCGAGGCCCTGGATCTTGTGCGGACCAGGTGCGCCGCCGTTGAGGATCGGCGACTCGGCCGGCTCGACGGCGATGATCTGCACGCCGGGCTTGCGCTCCTTGAGCACCTGACCGACGCCGGTGATCGTCCCGCCGGTGCCGACGCCGGCGATGAAGATGTCGACCTTGCCGTCGGTGTCCGCCCAGATCTCCTCGGCGGTCGTCTCGCGGTGGATCCGCGGGTTCGCCTCGTTGGCGAACTGACGGGCCAGCACGGAACCCGGTCGCCCGGCGGCGATCTCGTTCGCCTTGTCGACCGCGCCCTTCATGCCGGCCGGACCGGGGGTCAGCACGAGCTCGGCGCCGAAGGCCCGGAGCAGGGCGCACCGCTCCTTGGACATGGTCTCGGGCATGGCGAGCACGACCTTGTAGCCGCGAGCCGCGCCGACCATGGCGAGCGCGATGCCGGTGTTGCCGCTGGTCGCCTCGACGATCGTGCCACCGGGCGGCAGTGCGCCGGACTTCTCGGCGGCGTCGACGATCGCGACGCCGATCCGGTCCTTGACCGAGCTGGCGGGGTTGTAGAACTCGAGCTTGGCGACGACGGTGGCGCCGACGCCCTCGGTGAGCTTGTTGAGGCGGACGAGCGGGGTGTTTCCGACCAACGCGGTGACGTCGTCGTAGATGCGGGCCATGGTTTCCTCATTCGGTGCGGGTCGCGGTGCGACCGGGTCTGTGGGGGGCAACGTTGCGGTGCTGTGGGTGATTCCGTGCTGGGAAGCGATCCGGGCGCGTGACGCCGTTCAGCGCCGCGCGAGCAGGAGCGGGGGAGTGCGGGAGAGCGAGCGCTGGCACGACCCTGGGCGGGTCGGGACTGGTCCGGTAGGCATCAACGCACGAGCGGATGCCGTGGCCAGCGCTCTACAGACAGCGACAGGCCACGCACACCGGGCAGGCAGAGGTGGAGGTGCGGATCGAGCGGAAAGCGCTCATGGCACATCCTTCCTGCTTCGGTGGTGGTCGTGACGCTATCGCGTCGAGGTCGTGTTGGGCAACGCCCGTGCGGGTCTGGGCATTCCCGCGGCGCGTGCGATCCTGTGCCGGGAGCCGTGACCGAGACCCAAGGAGAACCCGTGACCGAGACCACCGCCCGCCCGAGTGTCCTGTTCGTCTGCGTGCATAACGCGGGGCGCTCGCAGATGGCCGCCGGCTTCCTGCAACAGCTGGGTGGTGGCGCCGTCGAGGTGCGTTCCGCCGGCTCGATGCCGGCCGAGCAGATCAACCCGACCGCGGTCGAGGCGATGCTCGAGCTCGGCATCGACATCCGCACCGAACGGCCGAAGGTGCTCACCACCGAGGCGGTCCGCTCGTCCGACGTCGTCATCACGATGGGCTGTGGCGACGCGTGCCCGATCTTCCCGGGCAAGAGGTACGAGGACTGGGAGCTCGAGGATCCGGCCGGGCAGGGGATCGAGTCCGTCCGACCGATCCGCGACGAGATCCGGGCGCGTGTCCTGACGCTGCTCAGCGAGCTCGGGGTCGAGCCGGTCGACGCCTGATCGCTCGCCGCGCGTGATTGCTCGCCGCGTGCTGATCGAACACCCGACCAGGAGCGGCCGTCCGGGCCAGGCGAAGGGACGCCAGCACCGGCATAGTGTCCGCCATGGCACTGCATCGTGGTTCCAGCACGCACGAGTCCACGGCCCGGAGCTCCAATCCGGTGGTGACCGAGGCGAATCCCGTGCTCGGTGAACGCTTGACGCCGCCGAAGGACCGCCTCGGGCAGGATCCGGTACCGGCGGATGTCGCCTATCAACTGATCCACGACGAGCTGCTGCTCGACGGCAGTGCGCGGTTGAACCTCGCCACGTTCGTCACGACCTGGATGGAACCTCAGGCTCGCCAGCTGATGGCCGAGTGCGTCGACAAGAACATGATCGATAAGGACGAGTACCCGCAGACCGCTGAGCTTGAGCGACGGTGCGTTGCGATCCTGGCCGACCTCTGGCACGCTCCGTCCGCCGATCGGGCCACCGGCTGCTCGACCACCGGCTCGAGCGAGGCTGGCATGCTGGCCGGGCTCGCACTGAAGCGACGATGGGCCGCTCGCGTCAATGACCGGACCCGACGGCCGAACCTGGTCATGGGCGCCAACGTCCAGGTGTGCTGGGAGAAGTTCTGCCGGTACTGGGACGTCGAACCGCGCATCGTGCCGATGACGGGTGAGCGGTATCACCTCGACGCCGAGCAGGCGGTCGCCCGCTGCGATGACGACACGATCGGCGTCGTGGCCATCCTGGGTTCTACCTTCGATGGCAGCTACGAACCGATCGCGGAGATCGCGGCTGCGCTCGATGAGCTGGCTGGCGCCGGCGGTCCGGACGTGCCGATCCACGTCGATGGCGCTTCGGGCGCGATGATCGCGCCATTCCTCGACCCTGACCTGCGGTGGGACTTCCGGCTTCCTCGCGTCGCGTCCATCAACACCTCGGGCCACAAGTACGGGCTCGTCTACCCGGGTGTCGGGTGGGTGCTGTGGCGTGACACCGACGCTCTGCCGGCGGAGCTGATCTTCAACGTCAGCTATCTGGGTGGCAACATGCCGACCTTCGCGTTGAACTTCTCTCGCCCCGGCTCGGCGGTCATCGCGCAGTACTACACGCTCTTTCGCCTTGGCCGCAACGGTTTCCGCGCCGTGCAACAGGCGGCCCGTGACGTCGCGACTTTCCTGTCCGGCGAGATCGGTGCCATGCCGGAGTTCCGGCTGATCACCCGGGGCGACGAGCTCCCCGTCTTTGCATTCACGACGAACGACGATGTCGCGGGCTGGGACGTCTTCGCCCTGTCCAGGGCGCTTCGGGAGCGTGGCTGGCAGGTCCCCGCCTACACGTTCCCAGCAGACCGCCAGGACCTCTCGGTACTTCGGATCGTGTGCCGCAACGGCTTCAGCCACGACCTCGCCGATCTGCTGCTCGCCGACCTGCGTGCGGCCGTCGACAACCTCAACGCCGACCGCCGCCCCGGTACCGCCAGCGGCCCGTCGGGCTTCCGCCACTGACGGCGTGCCGGGTCGGCTCCGTGGCTCAAACCGGCAGCGCGTGCCGCACTGTTGTGGGACGTCAGCCCAGGCGACGCCCGGCCGCCCAGAGCAGCGGTGCTGCGACGGCCGCGACGGCGCCCGACACGATCAGCGGGACGACGCCATGCCCCGGGCCGAGGTTCCAGATCAGCCCTGCCCACAGACCGGCGATCAGCACGGATCCGCCCATGAACCCTTGGAAGACGCCCTGCGCCCGGCCACGCATGGTCGGTGGCACGAGCGAGGAGATCCAGGCCTTCCCGACGCCGTCGGTCACACCGTTGAACCCGCCGTACACGCACAACAGGGCGATGACGGCCCAACCGCCGTTCACCAGCCCCAGCCCGACGTACCCGATCGCGAAGCAGACGAGGCCGAGCGCGTACACCCGGGCTCGAGGCATCCGGTCGGCGAGGACGCCGGCCGGGTACGAGATCAGTGTGTAGAAGAGGTTGTAGACGACGTAGGCGCCGATCACGCCCGTCACCGAGAAGCCGATCTGTGAGACGCGCAGCAGCACCAGGACGTCCGGGAAGTTCACCAGGGCGATCAGCGTGAGGATGCCGACGACGCGGTTGAAGCTCCGGGGGAGTGGCGAGCGCGCCGGTGCGGTGGTCTCGAGCGTCGGCGATGCGGAGCCGGCTGCCGTAGTCGGCCTCGCCTCAGTCGACCGCCCCTCCGCAGTCGACGCCACCGCAGCTGCGACCGGTCGCTTGTTCTCGTGGACCAACAAGACCAGGGCGGCCGACAGGAAGGCCGGGATCACTGCGATCCACAGCGCCGCGTGGATGTTGCCGCCGGTCCACTCGAGGACCGCGAGTCCGATGAGCGGACCGATCACGGCGCCCAGGGTGTCGGCGGTCCGGTGGAAGCCGTAGACCCGACCCATCTGGGCGGGAGCGACGCCGTCGGCGAGGAGGGCATCGCGCGGCGTACCGCGGATCCCCTTGCCGATCCGGTCCACCACTCGCCCGACCAGCACGAAGGGCCAGATCGCCGATGCGGCCACGATGACCTTGCCGACCGCCGCGAGGCTGTAGCCCAGTCCGACGAGTGGTTTGCGTCCGGCGCGGTCAGAGAAGCGGCCGCTGAGGTACTTCATCAGCGCCGCGGCGCCCTCGGCGACACCCTCGACCAGGCCGACGACGGCGGCCGGGGCGCCGAGCACGGAGGTCAGCAGCACCGGCAGGAGGGGGTAGAGCATCTCGCTCGCGGCGTCCTGCATCAGCGAGACCGCGGAGAGGACGCGCACGTTGCGGGTCAGCCAAGTGGGCGAAGTCACGGGTCGAATGCTGCCACGCTCCGCGGGCGTTGTTGGACACGGCTCCCCAGCAGGCCTCTGACCTGCGCCTTCACTCCGGAGCGGGTGAGGAGAATCGAACTCCCGTAGCCAGTTTGGAAGACTGGGGCTCTACCATTGAGCTACACCCGCGCGGACCGGGACCACCCCGGTCGGCCACAGTAGGTTAGCCGGTCCGGAGCGCAGAACGGCACCGGCGTCGGCCCGCGGGACCCCCGGCCAGTAGACTTCTCGCCGCACGGGATGTGGCGCAGCTTGGTAGCGCGTCCGCTTTGGGAGCGGAAGGTCGTGGGTTCGAATCCCGCCATCCCGACCAGGAGGTCTCTTGGGACCACGCGATCGGCCCGGGCTCTCTGGCGCAGCGTAGCCGGGCGAGCGCCACCGTCGGCCGGTGCCGTAGGATCGCGTGGTTGCGATCGGCCGTGGGCGTGCTGCGAGGCCGCCTCATCGATCGCCGCCGGCCCCCACCGGCCGCCCCAGACCGCGTGCCGCGAAGCGGCGCGACCTCAATGCAATCGGGAGAGCAACAGACGTGAAGAGTGCCGTCGAGACCCTGGACGCCACGAAGGTCAAGCTGACCGTCGAGGTCCCGTGCGAGGAGCTCCAGCCGAACATCGACCACGCCTACCAGCACATCGCGGAAGAGGTGACCGTCCCGGGCTTCCGCAAGGGCAAGGTGCCGGCGCGGATCATCGACCAGCGGGTCGGCCGGGCGGCCGTGCTCGAGCACGCGATCAATGACGGCATGGCGAAGTTCTACGGCGTCGCGATGGACGAGACGGAACTGCGCCCGCTCGCCCAGCCCACCATCGAGGTCACCGGGATCCCGAACGTGGACGACTGGAGCGGTCAGCTGACCTTCACCGCCGAGGTCGAGGTTCGGCCCGAGATCCACCTGCCCGAGGTCGGCGACCTCACCCTGACCGTGGACCCGATCGAGGTCACGGACGCGGACGTCGCCGAGCGCCTCGACACGCTCCGGGAGCGCTTCGGCACCCTGGTGGGGGTCGACCGGCCCGCCGCGGACGGCGACTTCGTCGTCCTCGACCTGACCGCCCTCGCCGGTGGCGAGCAGATCGACCAGGTCAGCGGTACCAGTTACCAGATCGGTTCCGGCAACATGCTCGAGGGTCTCGACGAGGCGCTCACCGGGCTCTCCGCGGGCGAGACCACGACCTTCACCGCGCCGCTCGCCGGGGGCGACCACGCGGGGGAGCAGGCCGACATCACGGTGACCGCGACCTCCGTCAAGCAGCGCGACCTGCCTGCGGCCGACGACGACTTCGCCCAGCTCGCGAGCGAGTTCGACACCCTCGACGAGCTCAAGGCCGACCTGACGGAGCAGGTGGCCCGGACCAAGCTCACCGAGCAGGCGGTCCAGGCCCGGGAGCTGCTCCTGAAGGAGCTCGTGACGGACGACATCCCGGTCCCGGCCGGGGTCATCCAGGCTGAGGTGGCCCACCACCTCGAGGGCGAGGGCAAGGCCCTGGACGACCCGCACGGTCTCGAGGTGACCGAGCAGGCCTCCGCCGCGTTGCGCCAGCAGATGGTCCTCGACCTGGTCGCGGACCAGCTCCAGATCCAGGTCTCGAACAACGAGCTCCTCGACTACCTGGTGAATGCCTCGCGCCAGTACAACATGGAGCCGCAGGCCTTCATCGAGACCGTCGAGAAGGCCGGCCAGCTGCCCGCCATGGTCGCCGAGGTGTCCCGGTCGAAGGCCATCGCGGTCGCTCTGCGCCGCGCCACCGTGAAGGACACGACCGGCGCCGACGTCGACCTCACGCCCGTCGTCGGTCGCGAGTCGGACGAGGCCGGCGTGGACGTGGCGGACGCCGCGGACCCGGCGTCGTCCGAGGCCTGAGGCCGCACGGCATCCGACCCGAAACCTGCTGCGCCGTCAGCGAAAACGCCCGTTACCCGGACGTTCTCGCTGACGGCGTCGCGTTAGGGTCACAGAGCACGCACACGTCGGCGCCCCGGTGAGGGACGCAGTGGTGAGAGGGAGATCCGGTGGACGAGCGACAGCCCGCGAACGCGCGGTCCGAGGGACCCAGCCTCGGCCTGAATGACCACATCTACAACCGGTTGCTGCGCGAGCGGATCATCTGGCTCGGCTCCGAGGTTCGCGACGAGAACGCGAACGCCATCTGCGCGCAGCTGATGCTGCTGGCCGCGGAGGACCCGGACAAGGACATCTACCTGTATGTGAACTCTCCCGGCGGATCGATCACCGCGGGCATGGCGATCTACGACACGATGCAGTTCATCCAGCCCGCCGTCGCCACCGTCGGCATCGGCGTGGCCGCTTCGATGGGTCAGTTCCTGCTGTCCTCGGGAGCGAAGGGCAAGCGCTACGCCACCCCGCACGCGCGGGTCATGATGCACCAGCCGTCCGGCGGCATCGGCGGCACCGCGACCGACGTGCGGATCAACGCCGAGCTCATCCTGCACATGAAGCGCGTGCTCGCCGAGCTGACCGCCGGGCAGACCGGCAAGACGGTCGAGCAGATCAACACCGATGCCGACCGCGACCGCTGGTTCACCGCGAAAGAGGCGCTCGCGTACGGGTTCATCGACCACGTTGTCACGCACGCCGGCTCGGTGAGCGGCGGCGGTGGAACCCAGCCGTCCTGAATCCCGCGTCGCCCGTCCGACTGACATCCATCGAGGAGTCCTTGTGAGCCACGAGTCCCAGTTCAACCCGGGCGCGAGCCGCCTGGCCGGGGGCACGGCGCTGCCGTTCGGTGCGCCGTCGTCCCGGTACGTGCTCCCTCAGTTCGAGGAGCGAACGGCCTACGGGTTCAAGCGCCAGGATCCGTACACGAAGCTGTTCGAGGACCGGATCATCTTTCTCGGTGTCCAGATCGACGACGCCTCGGCCGACGACGTGATGGCCCAGCTCCTGGTGCTGGAGAGCCAGGATCCGGACCGCGACATCACGCTCTACATCAACTCCCCGGGTGGCTCGTTCACGGCCCTCACCGCGATCTACGACACGATGCTGTACATCAAGCCGCAGATCCAGACCGTGTGCCTCGGTCAGGCCGCCTCGGCTGCGGCGGTCCTCCTCGCGGCCGGCACCCCCGGCAAGCGGCTCGCGCTGCCGAACGCGCGGGTGCTCATCCACCAGCCGGCGATCGAAGGCGGCGGGTATGCGCAGGCGTCTGACATCGAGATCCACGCGAACGAGATGATCCGGATGCGTGAGTGGCTCGAGGACACGCTCGCGAAGCACACCGGGCGCGAAGTCGCCGTGGTGCGCAACGACATCGAGCGCGACAAGATCCTCACCGCCGAGCAGGCGGTCGAGTACGGGATCGTCGACCAGGTCCTGGCCAGCCGCAAGGCTGCGACGCTCCCGAAGGCCTGATCGGACGCATCTCGGGCGAAGCGCCGGGCTCGATGGGTGGCCGGGCAGCCGGGTGAATGGGCTCGGGGACACGCCGGTGGAGCCGTTTGCGGCTGACATCGAGCCCGCGGTGGTGTGCAATGGGAGAACGTGCACGATGGCGCGCGCGGCTTGACGTCTCCTCGCGGGGAGAGAGTCGGACTCGACTGAAGGGATCACAGTGGCTCGGATCGGAGACGGCGCCGACCTGCTGAAGTGCTCCTTCTGCGGGAAGAGCCAGAAGCAGGTCAAGAAGCTCATCGCCGGCCCGGGCGTCTACATCTGTGACGAGTGCATCGATCTGTGCAACGAGATCATCGAGGAGGAGCTCCAGGAGGCTACCGAGGCCGGTCTGGTCGAGCTCCCCAAGCCGCGCCAGATCTTCGAGTTCCTCGAGCAGTACATCGTCGGCCAGGAGCCGGCGAAGCGGTCGCTCGCGGTCGCCGTCTACAACCACTACAAGCGGATCCAGGCGGGCGAGAGCGCGCACGGCGACGAGGACACCGTCGACATCGCGAAGTCCAACATCCTGCTGATCGGCCCGACGGGCTGCGGAAAGACCTACCTGGCGCAGACCCTCGCGAAGATGCTCAACGTCCCGTTCGCGATCGCCGACGCGACGTCGCTCACCGAGGCGGGCTACGTCGGCGAGGATGTCGAGAACATCCTGCTCAAGCTCATCCAGGCCGCCGATTACGACATCAAGAAGGCCGAGACGGGCATCATCTACATCGACGAGATCGACAAGATCGCCCGCAAGAGCGAGAACCCGTCGATCACCCGGGACGTCTCCGGTGAGGGCGTGCAGCAGGCGCTGCTGAAGATCCTCGAGGGCACGACGGCGGCCGTCCCGCCGCAGGGTGGGCGCAAGCACCCGCACCAGGAGTTCATCCAGATCGACACCACGAACGTGCTCTTCATCGTCGCCGGCGCCTTCGCCGGGCTGGACGAGATCATCACCTCGCGCGCGGGCCGGCGTGGCATCGGCTTCGGCGCACCGTTGCACTCGGCTGACGACACCGACGTGTTCAACGAGGTCATGCCGGAGGACCTGCTCAAGTTCGGGCTCATCCCGGAGTTCATCGGTCGGCTACCGGTGATCACCACGGTGTCCCCGCTGGACCGGGACTCGCTGGTGCGCATCCTGACCGAGCCGCGCAACGCGCTGGTGAGGCAGTACCAGCGGATGTTCGAGATCGACGGTGTCGAGCTCGAGTTCTCTGACGACGCGCTCGAGGCGGTGGCGGACCAGGCCCTGCTGCGCGGCACCGGCGCGCGCGGGCTGCGCGCCATCATGGAGGAGGTCCTCCAGCAGGTGATGTTCGACGTCCCCAGCCGCGACGACGTCGAGCGTGTGCTCATCTCCCGCGAGGCCGTCCTGGACAACGTGAACCCGACGATCGTGCCGCGCTCGGCCCCGGCCGCGCCGGCCAAGCGGGCGCCGCGGGAGAAGTCGGCCTGAGAGTCGCCGTCCGGGTCAAGCCGAACGCCCGCCGACCCGTGGTGGGCGGCTCGGTCGAACGTCCCGCCGGCGTCGGCTCACACCCGGGAGCACCCTCGATCGAGGCGGACCACCGCGCCCTGGTGGTGGCCGTTGCGGCGCCCGCTGTGGACGGCAAGGCCAACGAAGCGGTCCGACGCGCCGTCGCCGAGGCGTTCGGGGTCAGGGCCCGCGACGTCACGGTGGTCTCCGGAGAGCGCAGCCGCGACAAGGTCCTCGAGATCGACGGCGCGGACGAGGCGCGCCTGGCGGAACTGCTCAACGGATAGCCGTACGGCGGTTGCCGGCGCCTACTCCACGAGTTCAGCGCCGCGTGCGACGACCTCGTCGCCCCCCACGGTGACAGTGAGCTCGCGCACGCGGCCGGCCGCGCGGATGTCCGGCTCGGCGGCCCGGACGCCGGCGAGGGCGGTCTGCGGAACGACCAGCTCGACCCGGGCGATCTCGGTCCGCATCGACACCTTGGCCTCGGACTTCACCTTGCGCAGCGCAGCCAGAGCGGTACCGGCGACCACGAGCACGGACGGGTCGGCGTCGCCCGCCGCAACCCGCAGCTGCTCCGACGTCGGCCAGGAGGCGCGGTGCACGGAGCCGTCGTGCCACCAGGACCAGACCTCCTCGGTCGCGAACGGCAGCACCGGGGCGAACAGCCGCAGCAGGGTGTCGAGCGCGAGCCCGAGAGCGGCGCGTGCGGACCCGGTCTCGGCGGAGACGACGGCGTCGTTGGCCCCGTACGCGCGGTCCTTGACCAGCTCGAGGTAGTCGTCGCAGAAGGTCCAGAAGAACGTCTCGGTGACCTCGAGCGCGCGGGTGTGGTCGTAGTCCGCCAACGCGGTGGTCGCGCGGTCGACGACGTCGGCCAGCCCGGCGAGCATCGCGCGGTCGAGTGCCACGGTGACCGCGGCCGGGTCGAGCGCGATCGGGGCGCCACCGGCGAAGGACAGGGCGAACTTGGAGGCGTTGAGAACCTTGATCGCGAGGCGCCGACCGATCTTCATCTGGCCTTCCTCGAAGGCCGTGTCCGCGCCCAGGCGGGCCGAGGCCGCCCAGTACCGCACGGCGTCGGAGCCGTGCTGCTCGAGCAGGCCCAGCGGAGTGACCACGTTGCCCTTGGACTTGGACATCTTCTTGTGGTCCGGGTCGAGGATCCAGCCGCTGAGCGCCGCATGCTGCCACGGCAAGATGCCGTGCTCGAGGTGCGAGCGGACCACGGTGGAGAACAGCCAGGTACGGATGATGTCGTGCCCTTGCGGGCGCAGGTCCATCGGGAAGACGCGGGCGAACAGGTCCGGGTCCCGCCGCCAGCCACCGGCGATCTGCGGGGTGAGCGACGACGTCGCCCAGGTGTCCATCACGTCCTGGTCGCCGATGAAGCCGCCCGCGACGCCGCGTTGAGCCTCTTCGTACCCGGCCGGAGCCTGGCTGCTCGGGTCGACGGGGAGCACGTCCTCGCTCGGCAGGATCGGCGCGTCGAAGAGCGGCTCGCCGGCGGCGTCGAGCGGGTACCAGACCGGGATCGGCACGCCGAAGAACCGCTGGCGGGAGACCAGCCAGTCACCGGTGAGTCCACCGACCCAGTTCTCGTAGCGGATCCGCATGTAGTCCGGGTGCCACTCGAGGTCGTTGCCGCGGGCCATCAGGGCGTCGCGAAGCTCCGCGTCGCGGCCGCCGTTGCGGATGTACCACTGGCGGGTGGTGATGATCTCGAGCGGCTTGTCGCCGCGCTCGTAGAACTTCACCGGGTGCGTGATCGGCTTGGGATCACCCTCCATCTCACCGGCGGCCCGCAGCAGCTCGATCATCCGCTCGCGCGCGGAGAAGACCGTCTTGCCGGCCAGCTCCGCGTACGCCGCCGAGGCCTGCGGAGACTCGAGCCCGGGCGGGGTCTCTTCGAGGATGCGACCGTCCCAACCGAGGATCGCGCGCGTTGGCAGGCTCAGCTCCCGCCACCAGATGACGTCGGTGACGTCGCCGAAGGTGCAGATCATCGCGATGCCCGAGCCCTTGTCGATGCTGGCCAGGCGGTGTGCGACGACCGGCACCTCGACCCCGAACACGGGGGTGCGAACGGTGCGCCCGAAGAGCCCCTGGTAGCGCTCGTCGTCCGGGTGCGCGACGAGGGCCACGCAGGCTGGGAGCAGCTCGGGGCGGGTGGTCTCGATGTGGATGGGGGCGCCGTTATCTGTACGAGTGAAGACGATCCGGTGGTACGCACCGGGGCGCTCGCGGTCCTCGAGCTCGGCCTGCGCGACCGCGGTGCGGAACGTGACGTCCCACAGCGTCGGCGCCTCGGCCTGGTATGCCTCGCCGCGGGCCACGTTGCGCACGAACGCCTGCTGGGCGACCGCGCGCGAGTCGTCGGAGATGGTCTGGTAGGTGCGGCTCCAGTCGACGCTCAGGCCGAGGTGACGCCACAGGTTCTCGAACTGCTGCTCGTCCTCCTTGCTGAGGCGCTCGCACAGCTCGACGAAGTTCTGCCGGGAGATCGGCTGCTGGTCCGCCGCGCGCACGCTCTTGCCCTCGGCGCCCCGAAGCGGCGGCACGAAGCCAGGTTCGTAGGGCAGGGTCGGGTCGCAGCGCACCCCGTAGTAGTTCTGGACCCGACGCTCGGTGGGCAGCCCGTTGTCGTCCCAGCCCATCGGGTAGAAGACCTCGCGCCCGCGCATCCGCTGGAACCGCGCGACGACGTCGGTGTGCGTGTACGAGAACACGTGCCCGACGTGCAGCGAGCCCGAGACGGTGGGCGGCGGGGTATCGATCGAGTAGATCTCGGGGCGCGTCCTGGTGGCGTCGAAGCGGTAGGTGCCCTGCTCGGTCCAGACGGCGTTCCACTTCTCCTCGAGGCCGTCGAGAGTGACCTTGTCCGGTACCTGCGGGCTGCGCGAGGTCGATGCGGGCGCGGCGGGCTGATCTGGGAGAAGGTCGCTCATGGGCAGCAATTGTTTCAGATCCGGAGAGAGCTCGGGTCACGCGTCAGCGCCAGGGCCCACCGGTTGGCTGGTGGGCCGTGGCGCCGTCCCGAGCTGAGCTGAGCTGAGCTGAGCTGTCAGGTGAGTCCGTATGCGAGGTCCGTCGTCGCGTCGATCTCCAGCAGCCGGTTGTACTTCGCGACGCGCTCCCCGCGGGCCGGCGCTCCCGACTTGAGCTGGCCGCAACCGGTGCCGACGGTCAGGTCGGCGATGAAGCTGTCGTCGGTCTCACCGGACCGGTGCGACACCATCTGTGTGTACCCGGCTTTCCGGCAGAGGTGCATCGCCTCGAGGGTCTCGCTGACGGACCCGATCTGGTTCAGCTTGATCAGTGCGGAGTTGCCGACCTTGCGCCCGATGGCCTCGGTGATGATCGCCGGGTTGGTGACGAAGATGTCGTCGCCGACGATCTGGGTGGTGTCACCCAGACGCTCCGTGAGCGTCACCCAACCGTCCCAGTCCCCCTCGGCGAGGCCGTCCTCGATGGACCACACCGGATAGTCCGCGACCATCGCCGCATAGCGTTCGATCATGTCGCCCGAGGTGAGGCTCTCGCCGGCGACGTGGTAGGCGCCGTCGTGGTGGAACTCGCTCGCCGCAGGGTCCAGGGCGATCGCCACGCCAGTTCGACCCGTCGGATAGCCGGCTGCCTCGATCGCCTGTACGAGAAGGGCGAGGACGTCCTCGGGGCGGGTGATGTCCGGCGCGAAGCCACCCTCGTCGCCCAGGCCGGTCGCAAAGCCCGCCTTCTGGAGCAGGCCCCGCAGCTTCGCGTAGACCCCGGCGCCCGCACGCACGGCTTCCGCCATCGACGGCGCGCCGATGGGCGCGATCATGAACTCCTGGAAGTCCAGAGAGTTGGGTGCGTGGGCTCCGCCGTTGAGCACATTGAAGTGCGGAACGGGCATCCGCGGGGTGACTCCGGTGGGCTGCAATGCCGTGAACAGCGGCTCGCTCCCGGCGAGTGCGCGCGCAACCGCCATCGAGACCCCGACGATCGCGTTGGCCCCCAGCCGCCCCTTGTTGCTCGTCCCGTCGGCCGAGATCATCCCCTGATCGAGATCAGCGAGCGACGACCACGCGCGTGAGCGAGCCAGGTCGCGAAGCTCCCCGTTCACGTTGCCGACCGCGGTCAGGACGCCCTTGCCGCCATAGCGCTCGGGGTCTCCGTCCCGAAGCTCGACCGCCTCGCGGCTGCCCGTCGAGGCGCCAGAAGGCACGCCGGCCCGGCCGACCGAGCCGGAGCCCAGAGTCACATCGACCTGGAGCGTCGGGTTTCCGCGAGAATCCAGGATCTCGAGTGCCGTCAGCGCGGTGACCGAGAACGACGTGCCTGAGATGCTCATGACTTTCTCCCTCTTCCGGACCCCGCCCACGATGGACGGCGTCTACCTCAAGAGACCGGCCTGCCGGGACGGTGGGGGAGACTGCTGAGCCAGATCACGGCAGCCTCCGTCATCGTTCCGAGACCAGGGACCGTTGGCGGCAGAAGTGCCGCGGTTGACGGCGAGCCCCACCGCCGTGATGCGACCACCGTAGCGTCCGGGCGGCGGCCGCGCAGAGCACCCACCAGGTGCGACCGCCCTGCTACCCGAGGCCGCACGCCGGGTGCAACTGCGCGTCGTCGGCGACGATGGACGCGACCGCGGGCCCGACGCGAGACGATGGGTGCACTGCGATCGAAGGAGAGCCATGAACGACCTCAAACCGCCACGCGCCGTCGTCACCGGTGCGTCGTCCGGGATCGGCGCGGCGACCGTGCGTCGGCTCCGCGCCGAGGGCTGGGACGTGGTGGCGGTGGCGCGCCGGACGTATCGGTTGGCCGCGCTCGCGCAGGAGACCGGCGCCGAGGCCTTCCGGGCGGACCTCACCGTGGCCGACGACGTCGCCCGGCTCGCCGCCCACGTGCGGGCGACCGGTGGGCTGACCGCGTTGGTGAACAACGCAGGGGGCGCGCTCGGGCTCGACCGGGTCGAGGACGGCGACCTCGACGGCTGGCGCGCGATGTTCGAGCTCAACGTGCTCGGCACCCTGCGGACCACTCAAGCCCTGCTCCCGATCCTGCGCGAGCACGGTGGCGGTGACGTGCTCATGGTGACGTCCACGGCGGCGCACGCCCCGTACGAGGGTGGCGCGGGCTACGTCGGGGCGAAGCATGCGGAACGGATGCTCACCACGACCCTTCGCCTCGAGCTCGTCGGCGAGCCGATCCGGGTGATCGAGATCGCCCCGGGAAACGTGGCGACCGACGAGTTCGCCCTGGTGCGCTTCCACGGCGACGCCGAGCGTGCGGCCAAGGTGTACCAGGGCTACCAACCGCTCGTGGCGGAGGACATCGCCGACGCGATCACGTGGGCGCTGACCCGGCCCGAGCACGTGAACATCGACCTGATGATCGTGCGGCCGCGGGCTCAGGCGAGCAACACCTCGATCGCGCGCACCGGGGTCTGACGACGCCTCCTTGGAGGCCGTCGAGCGGTGCGGACCCAGCGACCCGAAGCCGCCGCGCGTCGCGGGCCACGCCGATGCGGACGCCGCCGCACCGCCCCGGTAGGATGCCCGCACAGGCATTGAACCGGCTATCACCGGTGAGCCTCCGGAAGAACGGCGTCGGCCGCGTGGCCTCGCTCAGTAGAACCGGACGGGGCGGCCCGTCATCGCCGAAACGAGTGGTCGTCCTGCTCGCGCCTTCACCGGGCGCAGGTGGCGGCAAGCGGGGTGGTACCGCGGTGGGCTCCGGCTCCTCGTCCTCGCAGCACCTGACGGACGACGACACGACCTGGAGCCACCTGATGGCGTACCCGCTGCACCGACCCGGCGACACCGCCGGTGTTCCCGCCTCCCCGAGCTTCCCTGCGATGGAGCAGGACGTGCTCGCGTACTGGGCGCAGGACGGCACTTTCCAGGCCTCGATCGACCAGCGACCGGCCGGTGACCACGGCTCGAACGAGTTCGTCTTCTACGACGGGCCGCCGTTCGCCAACGGACTGCCGCACTACGGCCACCTGCTCACCGGGTACGTCAAGGACATCGTGCCGCGGTTCGAGACGATGCGCGGCCGCCGGGTCGAGCGCCGGTTCGGCTGGGACACCCACGGTCTGCCTGCCGAGCTCGAGGCGATGAGCCAGCTCGGCATCAAGACCAAGGAGGAGATCGTCGAGCTCGGCATCGACGTCTTCAACGCCAAGTGCCGCGAGTCGGTGCTGCGTTACACCCACGAGTGGCAGGAGTACGTCACCCGCCAGGCGCGCTGGGTGGACTTCGAGCACGACTACAAGACGCTCGAGCCGTGGTACATGGAGAGCGTCATCTGGGCGTTCAAGCAGCTGTACGACAAGGGCCTGGTCTACGAGGGCTACCGGGTGCTCCCGTACTGCTGGAACGACGAGACGCCGCTGTCGACCCATGAGCTGCGGATGGACGACGACGTCTATCAGAACCGGCAGGACCAGGCCGTCACCGTCGGCTGCCGGCTCGAGACCGGCGAGCTCGCCCTGATCTGGACGACGACGCCGTGGACCCTCCCGTCGAACCTGGGCATCGCGGTGAACCCCGAGGTCGAGTACGTCGTCGTCGAGAGCGACGTGACCGGGACGACCGAGCGTTACCTGATCGCGGCGGCGCGCTTGTCCGCGTTCGCCCGCGAGCTTGGTGACGACGCGGTCGAGCACATCGTCGAGCGCCTGACCGGTGCCGACCTGATCGGGCGCCGCTACACGCCGCCGTTCACCTACTACCTCGGTGCCGCGAACGCGCACCGGATCGTCGCCGCCGACTTCGTCACCACGGAGGACGGCACCGGGCTGGTCCACCTTTCGCCCGGCTTCGGTGAGGACGACAAGGCGGTCATGGACGCCGTCGGGGTCGAGACCGTGGTTCCGGTCGGCCCGGACGGGCGTTTCACCCACCCGTGCGCCGGCCTCGAGGGCATCCACGTCTTCGACGCCAACGTGCCGATCATCGACGCGCTCACGTCCGTCACCCGCGGTGCCCCCGAGGGTCCGATCGCGGCCTTCGTCAGCCCCGGCACGGTGCTGCTGCGCCGCGAGACGTACGAGCACTCCTACCCGCACTGCTGGCGGTGCCGGCAGCCGCTCATCTACATGGCGGTGTCCAGCTGGTTCGTCCAGGTGACGGCCTTCCGGGACCGGATGGTCGAGCTCAACCAGGACATCTCCTGGCTGCCGGAGCACATCAAGGACGGCCAGTTCGGCAAGTGGCTCGAGGGTGCCCGTGACTGGTCGATCTCGCGCAACCGGTTCTGGGGCAGCCCGATCCCGGTGTGGAAGTCGGACGACCCGCGCTACCCGAGGCTCGACGTGTACGGCTCGTTCGAGGAGCTGGAACGCGACTTCGGGGTGCCGGTGACCGACCTGCACCGTCCGTTCATCGACGAGCTGGTCCGACCCAACCCGGACGACCCGACGGGTCGCTCGATGATGCATCGGATCCCCGACATCCTGGACGTCTGGTTCGACTCCGGCTCGATGCCGTACGCCCAGGTGCACTACCCGTTCGAGAACCGCGGCTGGTTCGAGCACCACTACCCGGGCGACTTCATCGTCGAGTACGTCGGGCAGACCCGCGGCTGGTTCTACCTCCTGCACGTGCTGGCCACCGCGCTCTTCGACCGGCCGGCGTTCCGCACCTGTCTGGTCCACGGGATCGTGCTCGGCTCGGACGGGCGCAAGATGAGCAAGTCGTTGCACAACTACCCGGATGTCGTCGAGGTGTTCGACCGCGACGGGGCCGACGCGATGCGCTGGTTCCTGATGGCCTCACCGATCCTGCGCGGTGGCAACCTCATCGTCACCGAGGAGGGCATCCGGGAGGCCGTCCGCCAAGTGCTCCTCCCGCTGTGGAACACGTGGTACTTCTTCACCCTGTACGCGGGGGCGGCCCGCCGCGGCGAAGGCCTGGTGGCCGCTCGGCTCTCCGCCGACACCGTCGCGAGCCTGCCGGTGATGGACCGGTACCTGCTCGCTCGGACCAGGGCGCTCGTCGCGACCGTCACCGCGCAGCTCGACGCCTTCGACATCCCGGGCGCGTGCGAGACGGTGCGCGAGCACCTTGACGTGCTGACCAACTGGTACGTGCGCACCTCCCGGGACCGGTTCTGGTCCGAGGACGAGGCCGCGTTCTCGACCCTGGCGACCGCTCTCGAGGTGCTCACGCGGGTGATGGCGCCGCTCGCCCCGCTCGTCACCGAGGAGATCTGGCGCGGTCTGACCGGCGGACGCAGCGTCCACCTCACCGACTGGCCGGTGCTCG
>Ga0209638_1000859_pt1 | contig 19917 bp, 17 predicted proteins | sample BarGraNGADG00211_FD_184490 | JGI IMG/M metagenome (GOLD analysis project Ga0209638, IMG submission 184490) | Arctic peat soil microbial communities from Barrow, Alaska - Barrow Graham LP Ref core NGADG0002-211 (SPAdes) (version 2) | ecosystem: Environmental > Terrestrial > Soil > Wetlands > Peat...
GGTCGTCGGCAAGGACGGCGTCATCACCGTCGAGGAGTCGCAGACCTTCGGCATCGACATCGAGACCGTCGAGGGCATGCAGTTCGACAAGGGCTACGTCTCGATGTACATGGTCACCGACCCCGATCGCATGGAGGCCGTGCTCACCGACCCGCTGATCCTCATCGCGAACCAGAAGATCACGTCCGTTCAGGACATCCTCCCGGTGCTTGAGAAGGTCATGCAGGCCGGCCGCCAACTGCTCATCATCGCCGAGGACGTCGAGGGCGAGGCCCTGCCGACACTCGTGCTCAACAAGCTACGCGGCACGTTCAGCTCCGTCGCCGTCAAGGCGCCGGGCTTCGGTGACCGCCGCAAGCGGATGCTCGAGGACATCGCCATCGTCACCGGTGGCCAGGTCGTGTCCGAGGAGCTCGGCATGAAGCTGGACGGCGTGACGCTCGAGATGCTCGGCCGCGCCAAGACCGTCAAGATCACGAAGGACTCAACGACGATCATCGACGGCGCCGGCACCAAGGCGGACATCGACGGCCGGATCAAGCAGCTGAAGGCCGAGATCGAGAAGTCGGATTCCGACTTCGACAAGGAGAAGCTGCAGGAGCGCCTGGCCAAGCTCTCCGGCGGCGTCGCCGTCATCAAGGTCGGCGCGGCCACGGAAGTCGAGCTCAAGGAGAAGAAGCACCGCATCGAGGACGCCCTGCAGGCGACCCGCGCGGCTGTGGAAGAGGGCATCGTCGCCGGCGGCGGCGTGGCGCTCGTCAACGCCGCTCCCGCGCTGGATGCGCTCAAGCTCACCGACGACGAGATGATCGGCGTCTCGATCATCCGCAAGGCGCTGGACGAGCCGCTGAAGACGATCGCCAGCAACGCCGGCTTCGAGGGTTCCGTCGTGGCCGAGCATGTCAAGGGCATGAAGAAGGGCGAGGGTCTGAACTCCGCCACAGGCGAGTATGGCGACCTCTTCAAGATGGGCGTCATCGACCCGGTCAAGGTCACGCGCACGGCGCTCCAGAACGCAGCCTCCATCTCCGCGCTGATCCTGATCACCGAGACGACCGTCGCCGACATCCCGTCCAAGGACGACGGCGGCGCAGCCGCTGCCATGGGCGGCGGCATGGGCGGCATGTACTAGGCCGCACGGACCGCACGACTTCACTCGTAGGGCCCCGGAGCGACACGCTCCGGGGCCCTACCGTGGCTCTGCTAGACTTCACCACCGGGCCGGGCAGACCGCCTGCCGCCGGACTACACGAGGAGCACTCGCACCGAATGGCACTCTCCATCGGCATCGTGGGCCTTCCCAACGTCGGCAAGTCGACGCTGTTCACCGCGCTCACGCGCAAGCAGGTCGACGCCTCGAACTACCCGTTCGCGACGATCGAGCCGAACGTGGGCGTGGTCGCGGTCCCGGACGCCCGCCTCGAGCGGCTCGCGGAGATCGCGAAGCCGGGGCGCATCGTTCCGGCGGTCGTGGAGTTCGTCGACATCGCCGGCCTGGTGAAGGGCGCGAGCGAGGGTGAGGGGCTCGGCAACCAGTTCCTCGCCAACATCCGTGAGACCGATGCGATCGCGGAAGTCGTCCGCTTCTTCTCCGACCCGAACGTCATCCACGTCGCCGGCGAGGTCGATCCCGCGAGCGACGTGGATACGATCAAGACCGAGCTCATCCTCGCCGACCTCGGGACGCTGGAGAAGGCGCTGCCGCGTGTCGAGAAGGAGGCGAAGCGGGACGTGACCATCGCGGCGAAGGTCGAGACCGCCAAGCGGCTGTACGCGTGGATGGAGCAAGGCCACCGCGCACGCACGATGGAGATGACCGATGCCGAGCGGACCTCCGTCCGGGACCTGCACCTGCTCACGATGAAACCGATGCTCTACGTCGCGAATGTGGACGAGGATGCGGCGACCGCCGAGCTTCCCGAGATCGACGGCATCCGCCCGATTCCGATCTGCGCGAAGGTCGAGTCCGAACTAGCCGACCTCGAACCCGAGGAGGCTGCGGCCTACCTGGCGGAACTGGGCCTGGCCGAACCGGGCCTGAACGCACTGATACGCCGCGCGTACGAGCTGCTCGGGCTGCAGTCGTTCTTCACGGCAGGCGAGATGGAGGTCCGGGCATGGACCGTCCGCCGCGGCGCGAAGGCCCCGGAAGCGGCAGGTGTGATCCACACCGACTTCGAGAAGGGCTTCATCAAGGCCGAGACGATCGGCTATGCGGACTACGACGCCCTCGGTGGGGAAGCGGGCGCGAAGGCGGCCGGGAAGCTTCGGATCGAGGGTCGGGACTACGTGATGCAAGACGGTGACGTGATGCACTTCCGCTTCAACGTCTGAGGCGGTAACCTGTACGCACCCCGCACGCCTTGCAGGGACTTCACACTCACACCACACGTCGCAGCATCACAGAAGACCAGGCGCACGCACCGGCACGCACGTCGCTAGAAGGCCGGGGGCGGATGCACCTGGTCTCGGCGTATATGCAGGCAAGGCGCTCGGGAATCGCATACGGTGAAACGCGGAAGCTGGACATAGAGGAGGCGCCCTTCATGGAGATCGAGATCGGACGCGGCAAGACCGCCAGGCGGGCCTACGGGTTCGACGACATCGCGATCGTTCCGTCGCGTCGTACGCGCGACCCGCGCGACGTGAGCATCGCATGGGAGTTCGTCTTCCGTGGGCGGACGTACAGCTTCCCGCTGCCGATCCTCGCGTCCGCTATGGACGGAGTGGTCGACCCCGCCTTCGCCGTGAAGCTCGGCAAGATGGGCGGCCTCGGCGTGCTGAACCTCGAGGGCATCCAGACGCGGTATGAGAACGCCAACGAGCAGCTTGACCTCATCGCTTCCTTCGACAAGGAGGAAGCCACCGCGAAGATGCAGAAGATCTACAAGGAGGCGATCAAGCCCGAGCTGATCACCAAGCGGGTCAAGGAGATCAAGGACGGCGGTGTGCTGGTCGCCGCGTCGCTCACACCGCAGAACGCGCCCCGCTACATCGAGGCCGCGCTCGCCGGCGGGCTCGACATCCTCGTCATCCAGGGCACCGTCGTGTCGGCCGAGCACGTCTCGACCTACGACGAGCCGCTCGATCTCAACGCCTTCATCGAGAACTTGGACATCCCGGTCCTCGTCGGCGGATGCTGCTCCTACTCCGGCGCGCTTCACCTCATGCGGACCGGTGCGGTCGGCGTTCTTGTGGGAGTCGGCCCCGGCCACGCATGCACCTCGCGCCGCGTCCTGGGGATCGGCGTTCCGCAGGGCACCGCGATCGCGGACGCGGCCGCGGCCCGCATGCGCCATCTCGATGAGACCGGCACCTACTGCCACGTCATCGCCGATGGCGGCATGCGCACCGGCGGCGACCTGGCGAAGGCCATCGCAGTCGGCGCCGACGCGATTATGATCGGCTCGCCGCTCGCCGCCGCCTCCGAGGCGCCCGGCCGCGGCTACCACTGGGGCATGGCCACCTTCCACCCCGAGCTGCCGCGCGGCACCCGCGTGAAGGCCGGCGTGAAGGGTACGCTCGAAGAGGTCCTGCTGGGGCCGGCGCACCAGAACGACGGCACGCTCAACCTGCTCGGCGGCCTCCGCACCTCGATGGCCACCTGCGGCTACGAGAACCTGAAAGCGTTCCAGAAGGCCGAGGTCATGGTCGCCCCGTCGCTCCAGACCGAGGGCAAGGTACTGCAGAACACCCAGGGCGTCGGGATGGGGCGCTAGGGTGGCGGACTACCACGAGGCCCAGCCGACAGTATTCGTCCTCGACTTCGGCGCCCAGTACGCGCAGCTGATAGCGAGGCGCGTCCGCGAGGCGCGTGTGTACTCCGAGATCGTCCCGTACGACATCAGCGTGGAGGAGATAGAGCGCCGCAAGCCTGCGGCGCTCATCCTTTCAGGGGGGCCGGCGTCGGTCTACGCCGAAGGCGCCCCTCACATGGACCCTGCCGTGCTCGGACTCGGCATCCCGGTGCTGGGCTTCTGCTACGGCATCCAGGAGATCGCCCTGCACCTCGGCGGCGAGATCCCGAAGACCGACATCGGTGAGTACGGGTTCGCCGAGCTGACCGTCACGGAACCCTCCTGCTCGCTGCTCGAGGGCGTGCCTGAGACGAGCCAGGTGTGGATGAGCCATCGTGACAGCGTCGGCACCGCGCCGGTCGGTTTTGTGGTCACAGCCCGCACAGGGACGACTACGATCGCCGCGATGGAGGACCCCGCCCGCAACATCTACGCGACGCAGTTCCACCCCGAGGTCGCACACACTGCGTATGGGCAGCACATCATCGAGCACTTCCTGCACGACATCGCGGGGATCCCACCGCTGTGGACGATGGTGAACATCATCGACGCGACCGTGGACCTTGTCCGCGCGCAGGTCGGTGACGCGAAGGTCATCTGCGGGCTCTCGGGCGGGGTCGACTCGTCGGTCGTCGCCGCGATCCTGCACCGTGCGATCGGCGACCAGCTGACCTGTGTCTACGTGGACCACGGCATGATGCGCCTCGACGAGAGCGCGCAGGTCGTGCACACGTTCCGCGACCACTTCCACGTGAACCTGATCCACGTCGACGCCGAGGACCGCTTCCTTTCGCTGCTCGACGGCGTCACAGACCCGGAGCGCAAGCGGCACATCATCGGCGAGGAGTTCTGGAAGGTCTTCTTCGATGAGGCCACGAAGCTCGAGGGCGTGAAGTTCCTCGCTCAGGGTACGCTCTACCCGGACGTCATCGAGTCCGGCAACAAGACGGCGGCCAAGATCAAGAGCCACCACAACCTGATCCCGTTCCCCCCGGGCGTGCACTTCGACCTGATCGAGCCGCTCAAGGCGCTGTTCAAGGACGAGGTTCGGGCCGTGGGCGCCGAACTCGGGCTTCCGGACGAGATCGTCCACCGGCAGCCGTTCCCGGGCCCGGGGCTCGCCGTACGCATCATCGGCGCGATCACGCGTGAGAAGCTCGACACGCTGCGCGCCGCCGACGCGATCGTGCGCCACGAGATTGGGGAGTGGGACACCGAGCGCGGTGTGTGGCAGTACTTCGCCGTCCTCCCAGACATCCGCAGCGTGGGCGTCATGGGCGACGAGCGCACCTACGGTCACCCGATCATCATCCGCGCGGTAGCGTCGGCCGATGCGATGACCGCTGACTGGGCGCGCCTGCCCCACGAGCTGCTCGCCAAGATGAGCAACCGCATCATCAACGAGGTCGACGGCATCAATCGCGTCGCATACGACATCACGAGCAAGCCGCCGGGTACCATCGAATGGGAGTAGGCGTTTCGCTCAGGCTCCGCCTGCACCTCACACCGAAGGGACGCACATGAGCGATGACGCGAAGGTCGGCATCGACGGGCTGCGGGTGCACATCGACGAGATCGACTGTCAGGTCGTGGGCCTGCTCAACGAGCGCGCGAAGCTCGCTCTCGAGATCCGGGCGCTGAAGCCGCAGGCGAAGATGGCGCTCTACGACCCGCAGCGCGAGGAGCAGATCTTCGCGAGACTGGCTGCCTGCAACGAGGGCCCGCTGTACGGCGACAACCTGCGTGAGATCTACGAGGCGATCCTCCACGTCATGAAGGAGCTGTAGGTCGTGACTCCCGAGGCGCCAGCGGCCGGTCCGATCGCGCCGGGCGGCCCCGTCACCATCATCGCCGGGCCGTGCTCGGTCGAGAGCCGCGACCAGATCATGGAGGTCGCGGCGGTCTGCGCCGAACTCGGCATCCGCGTGCTGCGCGGCGGTGCGTACAAGCCCCGAAGCAGCCCGTACTCCTTCCAGGGGCTCGAGGAAGAGGGACTCATCTACCTGAAGGAGGCGGGGGAGCGCTACAACCTGCTGACCTGCACCGAGGTGGTCGATTCCGCGAACGCCGAACTCGTGGACTCGTACGTCGACATGCTCCAGATCGGCACGCGCAACATGGCGAACTTCTCGCTGCTCAAGAAGATCGGCGCCGTGACCGAGCAAAGCCACAAGCCGGTGCTGTTCAAACGTGGCATGGCCGCGACGATCGAGGAATGGCTGGCGGCGGCGGAGTACATCACGATGCGCAACCCGAACGTCATCCTGTGCGAGCGGGGGATTCGCACGTTCGAGACCTCGACCCGCTTCACGCTCGACATAACCGCTGTCCCGGTCGTCCACAAGCTCTCGATGCTGCCGATCATCGTCGACGCGTCGCATCCGACAGGGCAGCGCGACCTGGTGCCGCCCGTCTGTCGCGCTGCTGTGGCGATCGGCGCGGATGGCCTTATGGTCGAGGTGCACCCCGACCCCCGAAAGGCGCTCTGCGACGGTCCGCAGTCACTCGACCTTGCAGGACTTCGCGAACTGGTCCGCGAACTTGAACCGGTGGCGGCCTCGGTAGGCCGAACGCTTTCCTGAACGACCGCGTCCGGAACGGCGCGAGCCCGAACGTACTGAGGGTGCGTTCGTGGCGCGTCCGCTCGGAGGGAGTGCGATGTCCGACCGCCCGACCGATCTGACTCGACTGTGCCGCCACTGTGGGGCCATCGACTCACGCAGGATCGGCCAGTGCGCGGTCTGCGGCCTCGCCGTGTGCGAGAGATGTGGCAACGTGCAGCACACCCACGGCGAGCGCCGGATCATCCACGATTCGTGTCTGAAGGACGACGACACGGGTTTCACGATGATCAAGTTCGTGAGGTAGCCTGCGCATCGCGCAGACGCGGAGCCTGCCAGCGCCCTCTCCTGCGCTACACTAAACATCTTATGAAACCTGACCTCAGCGTACTCAATCCCGCTCAGCGCGACGCCGTCGCGACCACCGAAGGCCCGCTGCTCGTGCTGGCCGGCGCCGGCTCGGGCAAGACGCGCGTGCTCACGCACCGGATCGCGCACATCATCGGCGATCTGGATGTCGCGCCGCACCGCATCCTTGCGATCACTTTCACGAACAAGGCCGCCGGCGAGATGCGCGCGCGCTTGACCGCGCTGGTCGGACCCGCGTCGCGCTCGATGTGGGTCATGACGTTCCACGCGCTGTGCGTGCGCATCCTGCGCCGCGAGGCGGAGCTGATCGGTCACACGTCGTCGTTCACGATCTACGACGAAGACGACCGCAAGCGCATGCTCGCATCGGTGCTGGCCTCCATGGACATCGACGCGAAGCGGTTCCCGGTCTCGTCGTTCGTACACAGGATCTCCGCCGCCAAGAACGAGCTGATCGCTCCCGAGGCGTATGCCGCGACCGCGGCGACCCCTCCCGAGAAGCTCGCGGCCCAGGTCTATCCGGTCTACCAGCAGCGCTTGCTCGAGGCCAACGCGATGGACTTCGACGACCTGCTGGGAGAGACGGTCCGCCTGTTCACCGAGCACCCGGACGCCCTCGAGCGCTGGAGGGACCGCTTCTCCTATCTGCTCGTCGACGAGTACCAGGACACGAACCACGCGCAATTCCAGATCGTGACGATGCTCGCCGCGGGTCATCGCAACCTCATGGTCGTGGGCGACGACGACCAGTCGATCTACTCGTGGCGTGGCGCGGACATCCGCAACATCCTCGAGTTCGAGAAGGACTACCCCGACGCATCGGTGGTGCGTCTGGAGCAGAACTACCGTTCCACGCAGACGATCCTCGCTGCGGCGAACGCAGTGGTCGCCAACAACGCCGACCGCAAGCCGAAGACGCTGTGGACCGCGAACGTGGGCGGCGAGGCGATCGTCAGGTACCTGGCGTCGGACGAGCGCGACGAGGCCCGCTTCATCGTGGAAGAGGTCGAGCGGCTGATGTCGCTCGAGCACCGCAGCTATGCCGATTTCGCCGTCTTCTACAGGACGAACGCGCAGAGCCGCGTCATCGAGGACCAGTTCCTGCGCTGTGGCGTGCCCTACCAACTGGTGGGCGGCACGCGCTTCTTCGAGCGCGCGGAGATCCGCGACGTCATGGCCTACCTGCGCGCGATCGCGAACCCTGCCGACCCCGTCTCGCTCCGGAGGGTCATCAACCAGCCCAGGCGCGGCATCGGCGACGCGACGATCGGCGTGCTCGAGGAATCGGCCCGTGCCGAGAGCATCACGCTGCAGGAAGCGGTCCTTCGCTGCGAACAGGAGAGCTGGCTCGCGTCCGGGCCTCGCTCGCGCGTCGCAGGATTCGCTCAGAAGCTCCGTGACATGAAGGAGCTGACCGGTGGGCTCCGGGAGCGTGTCGATGCCGTAGTGAGGCTCTCAGGGCTCGAGGAGGCCCTTCGCGCAGACGGCAGCGAAGAGTCGCGCGAGCGTGCCGACAACATCCACGAGCTCTATGGCGTCGTCCAGGAGTTCGAAGAGGGACACGACGACGTGGCGCTCGACGATCTGCTCGAGTGGATCGCTCTGCGGACCGACCTCGACTCGCTGGCCGAGGGCGATCGCGCGGTGACCCTGATGACGCTCCACACCGCGAAGGGCCTGGAGTACCCGGTGGTCTTCATCGCGGGTATGGAGGACGGCATCTTCCCGCATGTGAACTCGATGTTCGAGCCGTCCGGGATGCAGGAGGAGCGCAGGCTGGCCTACGTGGGCATCACGCGCGCCCGCGAGCGCCTGTACCTCACGCACGCATACCAGCGGATGCTGTACGGCGCCACCCAGCACAACCCGGTCTCCGCATTCATCCGCGAGATCCCCGAAGAGCACGTCAAGGCCCAGGGTCTCGGTTCCGCCGATCATGAGCGCGCCGCACGCAGCCGGGGGGACCGCTACGGACGTCCGAGCTACACGCAGCGCACCGAGGATGGCGGCCGCGTGTACGGGGCGGGAGCGCCGCGCAAGGAGGCTGTCCAGCCGCCGGCATCGGCGTACACTGCGGGCGACGTGGTGGAGCACAAGACGTTCGGCCTCGGCGTCGTGGCCGAGGTCAAGGGGGACAAGCTCGTGATCGCCTTCGGCGAGCCCACGGGGACCAAGACGCTGCTCGCGGGCTTCGCTCCGTTGCGCCGGGTGGAAAAGTAGAAGGTCACCGAGGAGGGAACGAGATGGGCCAGGTCCTCGTGTTCGGCCACACGAGCCCCGACAACGACTCGATCTGCTCAGCGATCGCGTACGCGCACCTCAAAAACCTCACCGACCCGGCGAACGTCTACGTTCCGGCGCGGCTGGGTCCGGTGCCTCCGGAGAGTGCTTGGGTGCTGGCGCGATTCGGCGTCGAAACCCCTGTGGAGATCGCGCACGTCAGGACCCGCGTCAGCGACGTCATGACGACCGACGTGCTGACGGTGGGACCCGACGACACTCTGGCGACGGTGGGGGTGCTCCTCTCCGAGCGCGGCGTGCGCGCCCTGCCGGTCCTGAAGGACGGGCAGGTGCTCGGGCTCGTCACGGTGCAGGCGCTCGCCGTCCGCTACCTCGAGAACGTCACCGCCTCCGGGTTCGCGGGACGCCCCGTCCGGGTCAGGCGTCTGGTGGCGGCTCTCGACGGCAGGCTGCTCGCGGGCGACCCGGACTCGATGCTGTCGGGCGGCGTCCTGATCGGCGCGATGGAGCCCGACACCCTGGCGCGTATGGTCACCGCTGGCGACACGGTGATCGTCGGCGACCGCAAGCGCAGCCAGCCGCTCGCGGTCAGCGCCGGAGCGGCATGCGTGGTGGTCACCGGTGGAGCGGAGCCGTCCGCAGAGGTCCTGAGCCTCGCGAACAGCCGCGGTTGCGCGGTCATCGCGACCGGTCACGACGCGTTCGCCGCCGCCAGACTGCTCGAGCTCGCGCACGCGGTGTCCGAGATCATGGAGACCGACCTGCTGACGGTCGAGCCCGATACGCTGCTCTCCGAGGCGTCCGAAGACCTGTTCGCGTCGCCTCAGCGTGAGGCGCCGGTCGTGGACGCGGATGGCAGGCTTGTCGGACTCCTGACGCGCACGAACGTCGCGCGCGCGAACCGCCGCCGCGTCATCCTCGTCGACCACAACGAGATCGCGCAGTCGGCCGACGGCGTGGAAGAGGCCTCGGTCGTCGAGATAGTCGACCATCACCGGATCGGCGACGTGCAGACCGCGGCGCCGATAGCGTTCCTCGGGATGCCGGTAGGGGCGACGGCGACGATAGTGGCCACACGGTTCCGCGAGCTGGGTCTGGATCCGCCGCGTCACGTGGCCGGGCTGCTCCTTTCAGCGGTGCTCACGGACACGGTCTTGCTCAAGTCGCCGACCACCACCGACGTCGACCGCGAGGTCAGCGATTGGCTCGCGCAGCTTCTGGACGTCGACCCCGCGCAGTTCGCGATGGACGTGTTCCGCGCGCGCAGCACCGGCGCCGAGTTCTCGGCCGAGGACGTCGTGTGCCGCGATATGAAGGAATATCGGATCCGCGACGAGCGCGTCGCCATCGCGCAGATCGAGACGGTGGATGGTGCCGAGGTGCTCGCGCATCGGGACGAGATCGTGGCGTTCATGGAAGGCCTCTCGCGTCTGCGGGGTTTCGACACCGTGGTGCTCATGGTCACCGACGTCGTGCGCGAGGGGAGCGAGCTCCTCGTGGTCGGACGTCGCAGGCAGGTGGAGAAGGCGTTCGGCACGAGCTTCGAGGGCGGCAGCGCCTGGTTCGACGGCATGCTCTCCCGCAAGAAGCAGGTCGCGCCCCGGCTCGTCGAGAGCGTGGGGGTGTAAGGGGCGTGGCCCGCAGGAAGAAGGGGCTCGACCTGAGGCCCGGGCCGTTCTTCAGCGCCGCTGCGAGTCGGCTGGACCTCCGTTCGCGCCGGGGGTTCCCGGTGACCGTGGCCGGTGCGGTCGCGGCACTGTCGTTCCTCGGCTTCCTGTCGATCGTCGCCAACGTCTCGGGGACAGCCTTGCGTCCGCTCGACGGCCTGGCGGCGAGCGCCGCCGCGGCCATGGCCAATCCGGTATGCACCGCGGTCATGTGGGTCGCGACGCTCATGGGCGACTTCCGCGTGATGACCGTGGAGACGATCGTGGCGGCGGTCCTGCTCGCCATCTCGGGTCATCCGCGGAGGGCGGGCTCGGTCGTCCTGCTCGTGCTGACCGGGGCGTGGATCTCCGAGTCGCTCAAGGTCCTCGTGGCTCGTGCGCGCCCCGACGTCGCGATCTCGATGCTCGCGGAGTCGCCGTCGTACTCGAACTCGCTGAGCTTTCCGTCGGGACACGCGCTCTCGGGGATCCTGTTCTTCGGAAGCCTCGCGCTGATGCTCGGAGCGTCACGCGTGGGAAGGCCGCTTCGCCTCTGGGGCGGCCTCGGCATCGCGGCCATCGGCGTCACGATCGGGCTTTCGCGCGTCTACCTCGGCGTCCACTTCATGAGTGACGTCCTGGCGTCGTGGTTGCTCGGGCTGACGATGCTCTCGACGTGGGCCGTCGCCGTTCTGGTCTGGGGGCGTACGCAGCCGCCGCTGGCAGAGCGCGTGGTCCGTCCGCTGCTGGGCTCGTGGTGGCGATGGGCTGTGGCCGCAGCAGGCGCCGCAGCCGTCCTGATCGCGATCATCGCCGAGATGGGAGTCACCCCGCTGGGGTGACCGGCGCCGTGCCTCGCGCTAGCGGGCTCGCGGGAACCGGACGGTGACCGTCGTCCCCACGCCGATCTCTGACGCGATGCCTACGGTGCCGCCGCTGCGCTCCACTGCGTTGCGGACGAGGCTCAGTCCAAGCCCTGTCCCCCCACTCGCGCGCGTGCGGGCGCCGTCGACGCGGTAGAAGCGTTCGAACACGCGGGAGAGGTGCTCGGCGGGGATGCCGGTCCCGGTGTCGGCGACCTCGACAGTCGCCGTGTCGGTGTCGGCCCCGAGCGTGACCGTGACTGCACCCGCGTCCGTGTACGCGATCGCGTTCGCCAGCAGGTTGTCGAGTGCGACAGCCACGTCGGTGGGGTCGGCGGCGGCGTAGACGTCCTGTCCAGCGACCGCGGTCTCGTCCAGCGTGACGGCGAGCCCGACCGCACCGGCGGCGGCCCGGTGGCCCGCGAGCGTGTTGCCGATGGCGGCCCGCACGTCGGTCACGCTGTCCGGTTCTGGCGCCTTCTCGAGGCGCGAGAGCGCGAGCAGATCGACGACCAGGCGCCGCAGGCGGTCCGCTTCGGCCTTCATCTCCCCGACGAACTCCAGCGCCTGCGCGGTGTCGCCGTCTTCCGCGGCGCTGTCGGCGGCCTCCGCGAGCAGCTGGATCGCCGATGCCGGCGTCTTGAGCTCGTGCGAAGCGTTCGCCACGAAGTCGCGCCTCACGGCGTCGAGGCGGCGGACCTCGGTGATATCGGCGATCACGACGAGCGTGCGAGGTCCGGCTTCGGTGGGGTTGAGCGGTACCGCCGTGACCCGGTAGTAGCGGGCCTCGGGGTCCGGCCCTACCTCTCCGCTCGTGGGCGTCTCTGTCGAGAGCCGGGACCGCACGGCGGCCGTGAGGGACTCCGGCAGCGCCGTCTGCGCCAGCGACGATCCGCGCCAGCCGCTCACGGGCGCGCGGAACAGGACGCCCGCCGCGCGGTTCGCGATCGTGATGCGATCATCCTCGAACAGGAACACCGCATCCTGGAGGCCGTCGAGGACCGCCCGCAGGGTCACCTGTCCGCCCTCGAGCTCCCCGATCGTCGCGCGCATGCGGTCGCGCAGGGACAGAAGGGCAGCGGCAAGGTCGGCGAGCTCACCGCCGGTGGGCGGCACGGGCGCGCCGAGGTCGCCCGCGGCCATCGCCTCCGCGGCATCCCGCAGCTGCAGGACGGGCCGCGCGGCCTGAGCGGCCAGGCGCAGGCCCACGAGCAGCGTCACGAGCAGTGCGCCGATCAACAACAACAGACCGGTGGTGCGCCCCTGATCGGCGATGGCGCTCACTTGCGCGAGAGGCTCGGAGACACGCAGCGCCACCGGTCTCTCGTCCAGCGTCGCGGGAATCGCCACGTACATCTGGGCGACGCCGAGGGTCGCGGACACGCGTGTGTCGGAACCGACGCGTCCTGCCAGCGCGGCGGCCACCTCCGGGCGGCTGGCATGGTTCTGCATCGTGGCGGGATCGGAATCGCTGTCGGCCAGTACCACCCCGTCGGACGCGACCACGGTGACCCGCAAGTGCGTGCGCTCCACGATCGGCGCGATGGCGGCAGCCGGCGTGCCGGTCGCTTCGGCGAGCGAGAGTGTGGACACTTCGGCGATCGTCTGCAGGTGCGATCTCTGCTGCTCGATCGCGGCCTGCGTCAGCGGGCCGAAGATGCTCCACGCCCACACCGCGGCGAGCAGAGCGACGATCAGCGCGTAGCCGAGAACCAGCCGGACTCGGTACGAGGTGAGGAGTCTCGTCAGCCGACCGATCACCGGCATGCCTCCTCGGCGCTGGCCGTGTCAGCCTGCGCGGCTTCGCCGGCCTGGGGCTCGAAGCGGTAGCCGACGCCGTGGACGGTGTGGATGTAGGAGTATGCGGACGGGTCCTCGATCGCCTGGCGCAGTCTACGGATGTGCACGTCGATCGTGCGCGAGGACGCGAGATGGTCGTAGCCCCAGACCACCTGTGAGAGACGCTGCCGGGACATCAGCCGACCCGGCTCGCGGGCGAGCGCCAGCAGTAGCTGGAACTCCTTCAGGCGCAGGCGGGCGGGCTGGCCGGCGACCGTCACCCGCAGCTGGGACGGCTCGATGACGAGGTCGCCCGCCTCGATCGTGTCGTCGACCGACAGCACGGCGCGCTCTCGGACGCGGCGGAGGTTCGCGCGCACCCGTGCGAGCAGTTCCTCCATCGAGAACGGCTTCGTCACGTAGTCGTCGGCTCCCGCTTCAAGGCCCCGGACCGTGTCGCGCTCCTCGCCGAGCGCCGTGACCATGACGATCGCGACCTCCGGGTCTGTCTTGCGGATCTGCGACGCGAACTCGAATCCGTCGAGACCAGGGAGCATCAGGTCGAGCAGTATGAGGTCGGGGGCTTGCGCGCGCGCCATCTGGAGCGCCTCGTAGCCGTCACCGCTCATCCGCGTGGTGAAGCCTGCTCGTCGCATCGCGTAATCGACGGTCTTCCGGATGATGGGGTCGTCCTCGACTATCAGTATGTCTGCCACGTCATGTCCTTCGCGCTGCTGCGCATATAGCGGCTGCCGAGCCTGCCCCGCACATCATGGACCGCCGAGGTCGCCGTGCAAAGGTCGTTTAACAAACATGTAACCTCTGTGGACGAGCTTCTTACATCGGTGTAACCACTCGGCGGCAGCACACGGTCAACATCTGTGTCGCGACCTTCCCGCTCAGGGAGGGGAGAACGGACGCGATCGCCGGCGTCACGACGGCCGCGCCGCACATCGATGCAGGTGAGGAGTGAAGTGATAGTGAGGACTCGCAAGATCTTCGTCATCGGGGTCGCGATCGCCATGCTGGCAGGCGCGCTCGCGTTGGCTGGATGTGGCACCTCCGGTTCGACTTCCGGCACAGGCACGTTCAACGGTGCCGCGCTCGTTGGCGCCGGTGCCACGTTCCCTGGCCCGGTCTACTCTCAGTGGGCGCAGAGCTTCAACAAGGTCGAGTCTGGAGCGCAGGTGAACTACCAGGCGATCGGGTCTGGCGGCGGCATCCAGCAGTTCACGGCCAAGACGGTCGACTTCGGCGCGTCTGACGTGTCACTGCTCGCGTCCGAGACCGCCAAGATGGCCGATCCGTTCATCCAGTTCCCGACGTGCCTGGGTGCGGTCGTCGTGTCGTACAACCTGCCGGGCGTCACTGCTCCGATCAACCTCGACGGAGCGACTATCGCTGACATCTTCCTCGGCAAGATCACCTCATGGAACGACCCGGGCATCGTCGCTCTCAACTCGGGAGTCACGCTGCCGGCCACGGCCATCCAGGTCGTGCACCGCACGGACGGCTCGGGCACCACGTCGATCTTCACCTCGTGGCTGAAGGGTCAGAGCCCCGCATGGGCCACTCAGGTCGGCGCAGGCAAGGCGGTCCAGTGGCCTGTCGGCCAGGGCGGCAACGGCAACGCCGGCGTCGCGGCGACGATGGGTCAGACGGCCGGTTCGATCGGCTACGTGGAGCTGCAGTACGCGGCGAGCACCGGTCTTGCGGTCGCCTCGATCAAGGCCCCCGATGGCCAGTTCGTCGCCCCGTCGGTCGACAGCGTCGCGAAGGCCGCGAGCGGCCTGAGCTTCCCGATCACCGAGACGACCAGCATCCTCGACTCGAAGGTCGCGGGCGCGTATCCCCTCTCGAGCACCACCTACATCCTGATCTACACGAATCAGACCGATCAGGCCAAGGCACAGACGCTGGTCGACTTCTGGACCTGGGCCCTGACCAAGGGGCAGGCCGAGCTGGGAACCCTGAACTACGCATCCCTGCCGGATGCGGTCGCCAAGGCCTCGCTGGCCGAGCTCGCCAAGATCAACGTGAACGGCGCCGCTGTCACAGCGTCCGCGAGCGTCAAGTAGCAGAAGGCACAGCCGTTGCCCGAAGCACCACCTCGACATAGCTCCGTCACGACTGCGGAGGCGCCGGTTCGCCGGCGCCTCCGTGTTGGCGACTCCATTCTCCGTGGCGTCACGTTAGTGGTGGCGGCCGGACTGATCGTGCTGCTCGCGGTCGTGCTGTGGACGCTCGCACAGGGGGCGGCCCCGACATTCGCGACGTTCGGGCTGGACTTCTTCACGGGGCGCCAGTGGGACCCGGTGAACAACGTCTACGGCGCCCTCCCGTACATCTACGGGACGCTGGTGACCTCAGCGATCGCGATCGCTCTGGCGCTGCCGGTCTCCGTCGGGTTGGCGCTGCTCCTGAACGAGGTGCGATCGCGGCTCGTTCGCAACCCGCTCACGGTGCTGGTCGATCTGCTCGCCGCGATACCCAGCATCGTCTACGGGCTCTGGGGGCTGTTCGTGATGGCCCCGTTCCTCAACAAGTACTTGGCGCCCGCGCTGGCTGGCACTCTCGGGCGGTTGCCTCTGCTCGACTCCCTGTTCGTGCCCACACCGGCCGTGGGTAACATGCTCAACGCCGGGATCATCCTGGCGATCATGATCGTCCCGATCATCACTGCCGTCAGCCGCGAGGTGATCGCCACGGTGCCGCACGACCTGCGGGAGGCGGCGCTGGCGCTGGGGGCTACGCGATGGGAGTCGATCCGCATGGCGGTGCTCCCGCACGCACGTAGCGGCATCGTGGGCGCCACCATGCTCGGGCTCGGTCGGGCGCTCGGGGAGACGATCGCGGTCTCGATGCTCGTAGGCAACGGACTCGGCATCAGTACGTCGCTTCTCTCGCCGGGGTACACGATCCCGGCGGTCATCGCGAACGAGTTCAGAGAGGCGACGTCCACGGGGCTGCAGCACTCGGCCCTGCTCGCACTCGCCCTCGTCCTCGTCGCAATCTCCTTCGTGCTCGCGGCGCTCTCGCGGCTCCTCGTCAGGCGCTCGGAGCGGATGGCATCATGACGACCGGACTACGTCCCCCGAAGCGGCTGCACTCGATCGCGGCCCGCAAGGCGAAGAGCGCCGCGTTCATGGGGCTTCTGTGGGCGGCCGGCGTCGTGGCCGTCGTTCCACTGTTCCTGCTGGTTGGCTACGTGCTGATGAAGGGCCTACCGGCTCTCAACGCGTCGTTCTTCACGCAGACCGCTCCGCCTCCGAGCGTGCCCGGCGGTGGCATGAGCCAGGCGTTCCTGGGCACGGGGCTCATCGTCGGTATCGCCACGGCGATCTCTGTGCCGCTGGGCGTCCTGACCGCCGTCTACCTCTCGGAGTATGGCCGCGGCCGCGTCGCCGCGTCCGTCCGCTTCGTCGCCGAGATACTGCTGTCGACCCCCTCGATCGTGGCGGGCGCCTTCGTCTGGGGGATCGTCGTCGTGGCGATGCACTCGTTCTCGGCGCTGGCCGGTTCCATCGCTCTGACGGTGCTCATGTGGCCGATCATCACGAGGGCCACCGAGGAGAGCCTCCGGCTGGTGCCGAACGACCTTCGCGAAGCCGCGCTCGCGCTCGGAGTGCCGCGCTGGAAGATGATTCTGCGGATCGTCATCCCCACCGCCGGGTCCGGGATCCTCACGGCCGTGATGCTGGCGGTTGCTCGCGGGTTCGGCGAGACGGCGCCGATCCTGCTCACGTCGCTCGGGAACGACTTCATCAACACGAACGCGCTCCGACCGACCGACGCGGTGCCCCTCCGCATCTACACGTACGCGCAGAGTGCGTTCACCCAGTGGCAGACGCTCGCCTGGGGTGGCGCGATCACGCTGCTCGCGGCGGTGCTCGTGCTCTCGATTCTTGCCAGGGTACTGTCGGACCGCCAGCAGCGGAGGATCGGATGAGTGAAGCTCTCAGCGTCCAGGGACTGAGCGCGTGGTACGGGAACGACCGTATCCTCGCCGACGTGGACATGCAGATCCGCCCCGGTTGCGTGACGGCGATCATCGGCCCGTCGGGGTGCGGCAAGTCCACGCTGCTTCGTTGTCTCAACCGGATGCACGAAGAGGTGAGAGGCGCGCGGGCCACCGGCACGGTGCGCTTCGGAGACTGGGACCTCTACGCGCCCGACTCCGACCCCACTGACGTGCGCAGGCACATCGGCATGGTGTTCCAGCGTCCGAACCCGTTCCCCACGATGACCGTGTTCGAGAACGTGGTCGCCGGGCTGAAGCTGCGCGGTCAGTACGACCGCAGCAACCTGCACGAGCGTGCTGAGTCCGCGATGCGACAGGCGGGCGTGTGGGAGGAGCTCAAGGACCGGCTGAACAAGCCGGGAGGCAGGCTCTCGGGCGGGCAGCAGCAGCGGCTGTGCATCGCTCGCGCGCTGGCGGTGGAGCCTCAGGTGCTTCTGATGGACGAACCTGCGTCGGCTCTGGATCCGATCTCGACGCAGCAGATCGAGGACACGGTGCAGCAGCTGAAGGAGACGGTCACCGTGGTGGTCGTCACGCACAACATGCAGCAGGCCGCGCGCATCTCCGACTACACCGCGTTCATGCTGCGCGAGAGCAACGAGCGGCCGTCCCAGCTCGTCGAGTACGACGAGACCCGGCTGATGTTCACCGCACCGACCGACCCGCGCACCGAGGCCTACATCACCGGTCGCTTCGGGTAGTCCCATGGTCGACTGCGCGGGAAAAGGACGAGCCGCCTGGGGGGAGGCGGCTCGTTAGTTAAGAGCGGGCAGCTCCGTCGGTGGAGGGGGAGTACGGAGCGCCCAGACCCTGTCGACATCGTAAGCAACAAATGTGCCGCGAGTGAGGCCGTTCACCGATTGAGACGTCCCGCCCGTTCTCAGCAGCATCGGTGTGCCCTCCCGGAGCATCCTGGCGATACAGAGTCTCCCACCGCGGAATCGAGCGCATCGGAGCCTATCCGCCGATGCGCACCCCGTCGCCGGTGTGTCCTGAGTCGTAGCCGCCCAGCCGAGAGACCTCGGAATGGAACGCCTTGCTGTTCAGGCGGTCGCGAAGCCGCGCAAAAGGTTCGTCCTCGGCACGCTCGGCCGCGAACACCAGGTCGTAGCGCTCCATGAACAGGGGAGTGAACCGCAGCCCGAAGCTGTCGGCGGCGGCGCGGATCCCGAGGCCGACATCCGCGGTGCCGGACGCGACAGCGAGTGCGACGTCGGTGTGGGTGCGGAGTTCTCGACCGTAGCCCTCGATCGCTTCGGGGGCGATGCCGAGTTCGCGGAGCCGCGCGTCGAGCCAGACGCGTGTCCCGGAGCCCGGGTTACGGTTCGCGAAGCGGATCCCGCTGCCCGCAAGGTCGCGCACGTCCGCGACGTTGATCCGGCCGTCAGGCGCCGTCATGAGGCCCTGCTCGCGATGGGCGAGCGTTACCATCTCGACCGAGCGGTCGGGGAAGAGATGCTTCAGGAACGGGGAGTTGTACTCGCCCGCGGCGGCGTCGAAGAGGTGGCATCCGGCGATGTCGGCGAGTCCCTGGCGCAGTGCGACGAGGCCGTCGAGGCTGCCTATCGCCGAGGGAACGACCTCGAAGTCCCCCGGGCCCTCGTTCATGTCGCTGGCGAGGATCTGCAGGGCGAAGTCGTCGCTGCCAAGCACCATCAGCGGGTCTCGCGAGCCGGTCGCGGGCGCTACCAGCAAGTGCACCGAGAAGGCACCGGCGGCCGCGCGGTAGAACTTCTCGGTGTAGTTGCCGGTGGTCCGCTCTCCCGCCGGCTCGACGAGGCCGACCGCCTCGAGTCGCTTGAGGTGATGCCGCACCCACGCGGGGTGCTTGTCGAAGTCCCGGCCCAGCCGGGAGAGGGTGGAAGGGCCGCACATGAGCCGGCGCAGGATGGCAAGACGATGCTCGTCGGAGAGCGCCGCAAGCTGATCGCGCCGGTCGATCGTGCCCAAGGCCTGCATCGGTTCACCCTAAGTCCGCGCTTAGCGTACGGGTGCAAGTGTAGGTCACACGGCGGGGTGGTCAAGCGAGCCGCTCCGCGGACCTTCACCATCGTTCCACGCGGACAAGGTCCGGCGTGGAACCCGCCTACATCGTGCCGAGGATGACGTTCGACGACTTGATGATCGCGTAGACCTCCGCGCCCACCTTGAGGTCCAGGTCCTTGACGGCGTCCATCGTGATCATCGACGAGATCATCTGGCCACCGCCGAGGTCGACCTTGACGACGCAGTTGACGGCGCCACTCTCGATCTCGGCCACGGTGCCTTTGAGCATGTTCCGGGCTGAGAGCTTCATGATGGATTCCCTTCGTGCCGCGTTACGCAGCTGAGCGGTTGACGTCTTGCCACACGTATATGCCCCGGGCGACCCCGCGAGTGACGCAAGCCCGCCGGTGTAGGATACGGCGTTGGAGGTGCGCCCGTGCAGCGTCAGATCGAGCCCGGTGGTTCCGCGCACCCCCGTCATCTGGCGGGGGATACGTTCGTCTTCGAGTCGATCACCAACTCCGGCTACACCGGAGGGGTCCTGATCGATACCGGGCCCGAGCCGGAGGCCTACGCAGACCGGCCGGTCTCCGACGTGCTGATCACGCATGGGCACGCGGACCACTTCTCGAGCGCGGCCGCGTTGCGCCGCGC
>Ga0209638_1000860_pt1 | contig 19902 bp, 22 predicted proteins | sample BarGraNGADG00211_FD_184490 | JGI IMG/M metagenome (GOLD analysis project Ga0209638, IMG submission 184490) | Arctic peat soil microbial communities from Barrow, Alaska - Barrow Graham LP Ref core NGADG0002-211 (SPAdes) (version 2) | ecosystem: Environmental > Terrestrial > Soil > Wetlands > Peat...
CGGAACGACGACCGGCGGAACGACGACCGGCGGAACGACGACCGGCGGAACGACGACCGGCGGAACGACGACCGGCGGAACGACGACCGGCGGAACGACCGGTGTCTTGGGAAGGCAGCCGGTGTGGGCCGGGTTGGTACGCCCGATGCCGTGGTTGGTGTCGCACTCGTACCCGGCGTTGAGGTCAGAGCCATTCGGCATCTGCCCCTGAGGGTTCTTGTTGTCGGCCTTCCCGACGGTACCCGCGGGCGGCTTGCCGACGGCGTTGCCGTTGCCGTTGCCGTTCAGCGACGGGGAACCGACGTTCGTCGCGCAGTACGGGCCTCCGGGGCACTGTCCGTTGGCAGTGCCCGCCGACGCCGTGCTGGCGAGACCGCCAGCCAGCGTCAAGCTCAGCGCAGCGGTGAGAATCCCTATCCGCGCCGTTCGGCGCAGATGTGTTCTTGGATGGGACATGTGGAACCCCTCTTACCTCTGGTCGAGTCCACGTCCGACACCTGGGGCAATTCACCACGTCCGTTGAACTCATCTGTTGACCAGCCCACGTCCGTGGACTCATCTTTGGCCAGTCTTTAACTGGTCATTGCCAAGTCATTAACTAGTCTTTAACTGACGATTATTGACTACTTGGTGACTACTCTGTATCCTACGCCGTCCACGAGCTTGTTGACCCACGCGCGTGACGTTTGAGACATTCCCGCCAGATCCGGTGCGGTTGAAATGTGCCAGTTAGGGGCAAGATGTTCTTATTGTCTGGGAGGGAGAGCCCCCACCAGATGCCACTCCCCGAGAGCTTCCATCGCGTCTGTCGCGCCCACGCAGGGGAGTGGGCGTAGCTCACGTGACAGTGTCCTTGGGTGGCCTCGCGGCATTCAGCCCTTAGGCTCACACGCGTGAGGGAACAGGCGGACGGGAGCGCTGCAGGGGGTACGCCCGTCAGTGACCGTGTCTGGACGCCACCCAACGTCCTGTCCATGTTGCGGCTGCTCGTCGTACCCGTGTTCCTGTGGCTGATCCTGAACCACGACGACGGCTGGGCCGTGGTGGTCCTGACGCTCTCGGGCGTGAGCGACTACTTCGACGGCAAGATCGCCCGAAAGTACAACCTCGTCACCCGTGTCGGCCAGCTGCTTGACCCGTTGGCCGACCGGCTGTACATCCTGTCCACCCTGTTCGGCCTGGCCTGGCGCGAGATCATCCCTTGGTGGCTGGTCGTGATCCTGGTCAGCCGCGAAGTCTTCGGGACGGCGCTGCTGCTCGTGGTGCGCCACTACGGATACCGTGCGCTGCCGGTTCACTTCATCGGCAAGGCAGCCACCTTCGACCTGCTCTACGCGTTCCCTCTCATCCTGCTCGGGCAGGGCGACGGCATGTTCTCCACGCTGGCGCTGCCGATCGGGTGGGCGTTCGCCTGGTGGGGCACCGCCCTCTACTGGGTGGCCGGAGTCATGTATGCCGTGCAGACGCGCGACGTCGTGCGCGCTGCGAGGAGGACCAGCACGTGAGCGCCGCCCAAGGTGACCGGCCCGACGCGTCGATGACGCTGATCACCGAGATGATGCAGCGCCCGCTTGACCCCGGTTATGCCGTGGCCGCCGAGAGTCGGCAGAAGTCCGGGCTTCCGCCCGCGACCAGTCACAACGGCCCCATGCTGGTCATCTTCGCGGTCCTGGTCGGCGCTCTGCTCGCGACATCCGCCCTGGCTCTGCGGGCCCCGACAACCAGCGCCAGCCAGATCAAGAGCGAGCTCGTGGGCCGGATCGAGGCCAGCCGCGCCCACGCCGATGCCCAGACCCGGCTCATTGCCACCCTGCGCAGCGAGATTGACACCGCACAGGCGTCGGCACTGGACCAGCAGAGCCAGAGCGGGCTCGCCGACCGGCTCTCGACGCTTGAGCTCGTGGCCGGGACGGTGCCCGTCACGGGCCCCGGGCTCGTGGTGACCGTCGACGACGCCGCTGCGCAGGTCAATCCCAAGCCAGCGACAGGGCCTGACCAGGGGAAGGTGATCGCGAGGGACCTGCAGATCATTGTCAACGGCCTCTGGCAAGCCGGTGCAGAGGCGATCTCGGTCAACGGTCACCGCCTCACGGCTCGTGCGGCCATCCGTTTTGCCGGGGAGGCGATCCTCGTGGACTACCGGCCTCTGGTGCGGCCCTACGTCATCACCGCGATCGGCGACCCGGGCAGTCTGAGCGTTGAGTTCGCGGGCAACGACGGCGGAAGCTATCTGCAGTCGCTCAAGGCCAACTACCAGATCCGCGGCGACATCAGGGCCCGCGACTCGGTCGTCGTCCCGGGGGAGCCCGCGCTCTCCCTGCAGGAAGCCAAGCCGGTGCGCTCATCGGTGGCGACACGAGCACCGGCCAGGCCATCTGCGCGTACCCCCTCCACCACCGCCCCGCAAACGACGGAGACCTCACCGTGATACCCGCCCTTGGACTTCTCGTCGGTCTGGCCGTCGGCCTCTTCCTGCACCCGGCCGTGCCGCTGGCCCTGCAGCCCTACCTGCCCATCGCCGTCATCGCCGCCCTCGACGCGGTCTTCGGCGGTGTGCGCGCCGTCCTGGACGGAATCTTCAACGACAAGGTCTTCGTCGTCTCGTTCCTGTCTAACGTGGTCGTCGCCGCGTTCATCGTCTTCCTCGGCGACCAGCTCGGCGTGGGCTCGCAGCTGTCGACCGGCGTCGTCGTCGTTCTCGGTATCAGGATCTTCTCGAACGTGGCCTCCATCCGCCGACACCTGTTCCGCGCATGAGCCAGTCCGACCCACCGACGAGCGGGCAGCCCGGCACGAGTGACCGGTCGCCCTGGCAACGGCTGATGTTGATGGCACGACCGCGGGCCACCAAGGCCAACGCGTTCGCAGCGCTCCTGGCCGTCATTCTCGGCTTCGCCGTGGCGACCCAGGTTCGTCAGAACCAGGAGCTGGGCCTGGCGTCGTTGCGTCAGAGCGAGCTCGTCACCATCCTGGACAACGCAACCTTGCTGTCCTCACGACTGGACCAGAACGCCCGCGACCTTCAGGCCACCCGCGACGCGCTGGTCAGCGGCAGCACCGGTGATGCCGCCGCGCTCCGGGCTGCGCAGGAGCGACTCGACGCCCTGGGGATACTGGCGGGTACGGCGCGCGCGCACGGCCCCGGCATAGAGATGACGATTGGTGACCCCGGTGGCAAGGTGACCCCACCCCTGTTGCTGGATGCCGTCGAAGAGCTGCGCGACGCCGGCGCCGAGGCCATCCAGGTGGGGAATGTGCGGGTGGTTGCCAGCTCGTCCTTCGGCCCGTCCGGATCCGGAGTTGAGCTCGATGGCACCAGGCTGACCGAGCCCTACTCGATTCTGGCGATCGGCGACGCTCAGACGATGTCGTCGGCGATGGAGATCCCAGGCGGTCTCTCCGAGAACATCCGGCAGCTTGGTGCGAGCATCAGCGTCACCCAGCGGAGCGAGCTCACGGTGGGTGCGTTGCACGCGCTGCGTGAGCCTCGTTACGCTCGCCCTGTATCGTCGCCGGCTCCCGCTGCGACGCCGTAGTTTCGTTCTTCTCAAGGTCAGTTCTTCTTTCTAGCCAAGGAGCGGCATGAGCGAGTTGGAGTACCCTCAGGACCTGCGTTACACCCCCGAGCACGAGTGGGTGCGAGCCGGATCCGATGGTGTCGTCCGTGTCGGCATCACCGCCTTCGCACAGGACGCCCTCGGCGATATCGTCTTCGTCAGCCTGCCGGCCGTGGGCGACGCCGTGAGCGCTGGCGACGCGTGTGGCGAGGTCGAGTCGACCAAGTCCGTCAGTGACGTCTTTGCCCCTCTCTCCGGCGAGGTCGTGGCGGTCAACGAGGCACTCGACTCTGCCCCCGAGCTGGTCAACACCGATCCCTATGGTCAGGGGTGGATGTATGACATCAAGGTCACCGACCCGGGCACCGAGAGCACTTTGTTGGACCTTGAGGCGTACCGCGCACTGCTGCTCTAGGGTTGGTGTCTCTCCTCGGGTCACCACAACAAGCTCGACAGAGCTGCAGGCACAACGGAAGCAGGTGCGCATGTCATGACTGACAACGAGCACGAGCAGGCACATGGACGGGTGGGCGATCCCACCACGATGCGCCTGCCCGGCATCGGAGCCCCGCCCGAGCCTCTGACGGACGCCGATGCCGGTCTCTCCGCCCAGGACCAGTCCACGGTTGACGCGCTGGCCCATGGCACGGCGCTGCTCGTTGTCCTGCGCGGGCCGAACACAGGGGCCCGATTCCTGCTTGACGCCGACCAGGTCAGCACAGGTCGCCACCCGGACAGCGACATCTTCCTGGACGACGTCACCGTGTCCCGCACACACGCAACCTTCCGTCGCGAGGGTGATGACTTCATCGTCCAGGACGTCGGCTCCCTGAACGGCACGTACGTCAACCGGGAGCGGATCGAAGAGGCCACCCTCAAGACCGGCGACGAGGTCCAGATCGGCAAGTTCCGCCTCGTGTTCTATGCCGGCGCGGTCACGTGACCGGTGTCGTCACATGATCCATCCGTGAGCCCGTCAGCCACCCCCCGCCGGATGACGATAGGTGCCGTCCTGGCCGCCCTTGGACCGGACTTCCCTGACGTCACCATCTCCAAGATCCGGTTCCTCGAAGCCGAGGGGCTTCTCACGCCGGAGCGCACGGGTTCGGGTTTTCGCACCTTCTCGCCAGAGGATCTCGAACGACTTCGTTACATCCTGACGGCGCAGCGTGATCACTTCTGGCCACTCAAAGTCATTCGTGAAGCCCTGGACAAGCTCGATCGTGGACTCAAGCCGGCCCGCGGTGACCTGGCACCCGCGCGTCCCCAGGTGCCGGTTGGCACCACCAACCCCGATCTGCCCACGCCCTCCGAGCTGGGTCGGACAAGCAAGCTCCGGCTCACCGGCGCCGAGCTGCGCGAAGCCGCAGACCTGGACGAACCCACCTTCGAGGCCCTGTCCACGTTCGGGCTGGTGCGCCCTGACGCCGGCGGGCACTACGGGGACGCCGCCCTCGCCGTGGCGCGCGCGGCCGGCGCGCTGGCGGCATACGGCATCGAGCCCCGTCACCTTCGTCCCTTCCGGACCGCGGCTGACCGCGAGATCGGCTTGGTTCAGCAGGTCGTCTCCCCGGTCCGCGGTCGAGGCCGCGGGGCGGGCGGCAAGGTCACGCACGATCCCACTCCACAGATCCTGGCGCAGTGCATCGCCTTGCACACCGCCCTTGTCAGAGCCGGGCTCGCAGCCCGATAAGCGAGTACCGTTTACCTGGTGAGAGAGCTCGATGTTCTTGGCGTCCGCGTCGAGATGCCCACCAACCAACCGATCGTCCTGCTGCGTGAGCGCGACGGTGAGCGTTATCTGCCGATCTGGATCGGGGCAGCCGAGGCAACGGCCATCGCGTACGCACAGCAGGGCGTCGTGCCCCCGCGCCCGATGACCCACGATCTGCTCAAGAACGTCATCGAGGCGCTCGGACACGAGCTGGTCGAGGTCCGCATCGTCGCCCTGAAAGACAGCATCTTCCACGCCACCCTGGTCTTCGACGGGGCCATTGAGGTCAGCGCCCGCTCCTCGGATGCCATCGCCCTCGCTCTTCGCACGGGAACCTCGATCCTGGTGGAGGATGGGCTCCTGGATGAAGCCGGAGTCGCCATCGCGCACGAGGAGGATGACGAGCTGGAGCGGTTCCGGGAGTTCCTGGACACCGTCTCGGCCGAGGACTTCGAGAACCCGGACGCACCAGGGCCGGGCGCCGAGACCTGGCCCCCGGATCAGGGCTGACCCTCACGTTGACATTTAGCGTTTCTCTGAGTGGTCGCGACACGCACAAAGTCGATGTGCAGTGGTAATTGACGCTCCCATACAGCGGGCCGTACCGTCGGGGGCAAACAACGAGGCTGTAGTTACGAGGAGGTAAGCGTGAACTCCACCGGAGAAGCGCGGTATCGCACTGGTTCTGTGCCGGTCGCCGCGCAGGGGATGTTGTTCACCGATGACCTTCCCGAGCTCAGCGAGGACACCGGCTACCGCGGGCCCACCGCCTGCAGCGCCGCGGGGATCACCTACCGGCAGCTTGACTACTGGGCGCGTACCGGCCTGGTCGAGCCCTCGGTTCGCGGTGCCACCGGCTCGGGGACACAACGTCTCTACGGCTTCCGGGACATCCTGGTCCTCAAGGTCGTCAAACGACTGCTGGACACCGGGGTCTCCCTCCAACAGATCCGCGTCGCCGTCAGTCACCTTCGTGAGCGTGGTGTCGACGACCTCGCACAGATCACCTTGATGAGCGATGGCGCCAGCGTGTACGAATGCACCTCGGCCGACGAGGTCATCGACCTTGTCCAAGGTGGTCAGGGAGTCTTCGGCATTGCCGTGGGTCGTGTCTGGCGTGAGGTTGAGGGTGAGCTCGCGGCGCTGCCCAGCGAGCGGCCCGATGACGAGGTCCCAGCGCCGCACCCCGGCGATGAGCTCACCAGCCGACGACAGGCGCGCCTGATCAGCTGAGCGGCGCTCTCCACCCGACGAGGCCTGGTCCCAAGGGGGACCGGGCCTTGCTCATGTCCGGAGCGTCGCGACCATCTCGGGCCGGCTGGCCGGTGCTAGTGTGACGTCGCCGATTACCCCGTGCGGGAGAGTCCCCGTGCGGCGTGATCTCCCGTCAGGGAGAGCATGCTGTGACGGGGCGCCGAAGGGGCAAACCTCCCCGGAACCTCTCAGGCGCCCGGACCGCACGGGCAGGCATCTTGGAGCCACCTTCAGGCGACAGGCGGGGAGGTCCGTGACCGCTTACGGCATCTGTGCCGCCGCGTGAGGAGCCTTCGTGACCATCGATCCCAGCCCAACCACCGGACCCGACTTCATCTCCCGGCACATCGGCCCAGACCCCGATGATGTCGCGGCAATGCTCAAGGTCGTCGGCCAGCCCAGCCTCGAGGCGATGCTCGACACCGCCATTCCGGGGGCCATCCGCAGCTCTCGGGCCCTGCGCCTTGACGCGGCGCCCACCGAAGAGGCAGTGACCGGCGAGCTGCGCGCCCTTGCCTCGCGCAACACGGTGCTGACCCAGATGATCGGGCTGGGCTACTACGGCACCGTCACCCCGCCGGTCATCCGGCGCAACGTGCTCGAGAGCCCGGCGTGGTACACGTCGTACACGCCCTACCAGCCAGAGATCTCCCAGGGCCGGCTCGAGGCGCTGATCACCTTCCAGACGCTCGTCATCGACCTCACCGGTCTGCCGATCGCTGGTGCTTCACTGCTGGATGAGAGCACTGCTGCCGCCGAGGCGATGGCGTTGATGCGTCGAGCCAGCAAGGCCGACGCCGGTGCGGTCCTGGTGGTGGACGAGCAGATGTTTCCTCAGTCGATCGCCGTCATCCGCACCCGGGCCAACCCTCGTGGCGTCGACGTCGTTGTCACCGACCTCAGCACCGTCACTACCCCCGAGGCCCTGACCGCGGCGGCCGGCGGCAAGGCCGTCTTCGGGGTCATCGTCCAGTACCCCGGCGCCGACGGCGCGCTGCGCGACTGGTCGGCCCTGGCCGAAGCGGCCCACGATCTGGGCGCGCTGATCACTGTCGCAGCCGACCTGCTTGCCCTGACCCTGGTCACGCCGCCGGGGGAGTGGGGCGCTGACGTCGCCGTGGGGAGCAGCCAGCGTTTCGGGGTGCCCATGGGCTTCGGTGGTCCGCACGCTGGGTTCATGTCCGTTCGAGCCGGGCTCGAGCGGACGATGCCGGGCCGACTCGTGGGTGTGAGCCTCGACGAGGATGGCCACCCGGCATACCGTCTGGCACTGCAGACCCGCGAGCAGCACATTCGCCGAGAGAAGGCCACCTCCAACATCTGCACCGCCCAGGCGCTCCTTGCTGTCATGGCCGCCATGTATGCCGTGTACCACGGCCCTGCGGGCCTGGCCCGGATCGCCCGCCGCGTGCACAGCCACGCCACAACGTTGGCCCAGGGTCTGCGCGCGGGCGGGGTTGAGGTCGAGACCGAGCTGTTCTTCGACACCATCACGGCTCGCGTTCCGGGACGGGCGTCCGAGGTGGTCGCCGAGGCGGCTGCTCGTGGGGTGAACCTCTGGCAGGTCGGTGCTGATCGAATCTCGGTCAGCACCGATGAGACCACAGACCTTGAGGACCTGTCGGCGGTGTGGGCGGCGTTCGGTGTGCCCGCGCTGCCGGCAGTCACGGCCGTCGAGACCCTCACCTGGCCCTCCGCGCTGATCCGCGAGTCGGACTATCTGACGCATCCGGTGTTCCAGATCCACCACAGCGAGACGTCGATGCTGCGGTACCTGCGCAAGCTCGCGGATCTGGACTACGCCCTCGACCGGGGCATGATCCCGCTGGGATCCTGCACGATGAAGCTGAACGCGACGACCGAGATGGAGCCGGTGAGCTGGCCGGAGTTCGCGGATCTGCACCCCTTCGCCCCCGCGACACAGACCGAGGGAATCCGCTCGCTCATCGAGGACCTCAAGACCTGGCTGTGCGAGATCACCGGTTACGACGCCGTCACGCTGCAGCCCAACGCCGGGGCACAGGGTGAGCTGACCGGCCTGCTCGCCATCCACGCCTACCACGAGGCACGCGGTGACACGTCCCGCAACATCTGTCTGATCCCGGCCTCCGCGCACGGCACGAACGCTGCCAGTGCGGTCATGGCAGGCCTCACGGTCGTGGTCGTCAAGACCGCTGATACCGGTGAGATCGACATGCAGGACCTGCGGGCCAAGGTCGAGGCGCACCATGACAACCTCGCGGCCATCATGGTCACCTACCCCTCGACCCACGGTGTCTTCGAGGACACGATCGGTGAGCTGTGCGAGCTGGTGCACAACGCCGGCGGTCAGGTCTACATCGACGGCGCGAACCTCAACGCGTTGGTCGGCCTCGCACAGCCCGGCAAGTTCGGCGGCGACGTGTCACACCTGAACCTGCACAAGACCTTCTGCATCCCCCATGGTGGTGGTGGCCCCGGCGTCGGCCCGGTGGGCGTGCGCAGCCACCTGGCTCCATACCTTCCGAACCACCCGTTTGCCCTGGACGCCGGTCCGCAGACCGGGGTGGGCCCGGTCTCGGGCGCTCCGTATGGTTCGGCCAGCATCCTGCCCATCTCATGGGCCTACGTTCGGCTCATGGGCGGCGCCGGGCTGACCCGTGCGACCCAGGTCGCCGTCCTGTCGGCCAACTACATCGCCGCCCGCCTGCGTGAGCACTACCCGGTGCTCTACTCGGGGCGCGAGGGGCTCGTGGCACACGAGTGCATCCTCGACCTGCGCGAGCTCACCCACACCACCGGAGTCTCGGTCGATGATGTTGCCAAGCGCCTGATCGACTACGGCTTCCACGCGCCAACGATGTCCTTCCCCGTCGCAGGCACGCTGATGGTCGAGCCGACTGAGAGCGAGGATCTCACCGAGATCGACCGCTTCTGCGACGCCATGATCGCCATCCGCGGCGAGATCGCGCAGGTGGCCCGCGGCGAGGTCTCAGCAGCGGACAGCGTGCTGCACCATGCCCCGCACACGGCGGCCTCGCTGGTCGAGAAGTGGGACCACCCGTACGACCGGAAGCTCGCAGCCTTCCCTGCGGGAGTGGACAGGCTCTCGAAGTACTGGCCGCCGGTGCGTCGCATCGACGGAGCTTACGGTGACCGCAACCTCGTCTGCGCCTGCCCTCCGCCGGGGGCTTTCGAGGAGGGCTGAGCCTCAAGCTCACGGGTTGGCACAACGCCCTCGCGGACCGTCCGCGCTCCTCAACGGAAGTGTGCATTCGGCTGTCGTGCGAGCCGCCCCTGTGATTGGGTCGCAGTAGGCCCGACGGAGGAGGTCGGCATGGGTGAAGAGGTAACGGGCACGGCATACACGCGTCAGGATCGGCAGCGTTACCGCGAGAAGGTGCGCCTGGACCTGGACGTCTTCGAGCAGATGCTTGCCCACAGCAGCTTCGAGGACGAACGCCCACTCATCGGTATGGAGATCGAGCTCAATCTGATGGACGAGGGCTACGAGCCGCGGATGGCCAACGCCGAGGTCCTGGAGCGCATCGCCGACCCGGCGTTCCAGACCGAGATCGGGCAGTACAACATCGAGCTCAACGTCGCGCCACGATCGTTGCCCGGTGATTCGGCGATCGAGCTCGAGAACGATCTTCGCCAGAGTCTGAACCGGGCAGAGGTGCTGGCCAACGAGACCGGCGCCCACATCGTGGCGATCGGCATCCTGCCCACGGTCATGCCCGAGCATCTGAACGCTGGGTCGATGAGCGACAAGCTCCGCTACGCCGCGTTGAACGAAGCCATGGTCAATGCCCGTGGTGAGAACATGTTCATCGACATCGAGGGCACCAGCGGTGAACGCCTTGCCATGTATGCCGATTCGATAGTTCCCGAGTCGGCCTGCACCTCTGTTCAGCTGCATCTGCAGGTGGCACCGCAGGATTTCGCTGCGTACTGGAATGGCGCCCAGACGCTTTCCGGCCTGCAGCTCGCTCTGGGTGCCAACTCGCCCTACTTCTGCGGCAAGCAGCTCTGGCACGAGACCCGCGTCGAGCTGTTCCACCAGGCCACGGACACCCGCCCCATCGAGCTCAAGAACCAAGGCGTGCGTCCCCGCGTCTTCTTCGGAGAGTGCTGGATCACCTCCGTCTTCGACCTGTTCGAGGAGAACGTCCGGTACTTCCCCGCGTTGCTCCCCGAGCTGACCGACGAGGATCCGGTGGCCACCCTCGAAGCCGGCCTGGCGCCCCGTCTCTCCGAGCTCAGGCTCCACAACGGGACCGTGTACCGATGGAACCGTCCGGTCTATGACCTCGCCGACGGGCGTCCACATCTTCGGGTCGAGAACCGTGTTCTGCCGGCTGGGCCGACGATGATCGACACGCTGGCCAACTCGGCCTTCTACTACGGCGCTCTGCGCCTGCTCGCAGAAGAGGACCGCCCGGTGTGGACCCAGATGAGCTTTGCCGATGCGGAGCACAACTTCCACGCATGCGCCCGTCGTGGCATCGAGGCCAAGGTGTGCTGGCCCGGCTTCGGGGAGGTGCAGGCCAGCGAGCTGGTGCTTCGCCACCTGCTGCCGATGGCCCACGAGGGCCTGAGGCAATGGGGCGTCTCCACGGCCGTGCGGGAGCGCTATCTCGGCGTGATCGAGGGCCGATGCACGTCCGGGATGAACGGCGCCTCGTGGCAGATCGCGGCGGTGCATCGTCTCGAGGATCGCGGAGCAGATCGCCCCACGGCCCTGCGAGGCATGCTCCAGCACTACGTCCAGGCCATGCACGCCAACGAACCCGTGCACACCTGGCCGCTGCCATAGATCGCTTTCCATACGACCGGTGCTGTATGCCGCGGACCGCGCCCTGGGCGGATCGTGTTGTCTACTGAAGCGTCCGGTTCCAGGAGCTGATGACGTGCATCTCCCGCTCCCAGCTGAGGACGCTCACCGAACCGGCATCCAGCAGGATCTGGGAGCCGAAGCGCAGCTGCTGCCGCAGGAACACTGAAGCCAGGATCCGCAGACAGTGTCCGTGACCGACCAGCGCCACATCTCCGGTGGCCAGGAAAGGCATGGCGCGGTCGATGACCTTCCGACACCGCGCAGCCACCTCCTCGATGCTCTCCCCGGGTGTCGCGCCGGGGATGACATCGTCCTGGAACACCGTCCACGGATAACCCACCCGCTCGCGGATCTCCTGGGTGGTCAACCCTTCATAACCGCCGTAGTCCCACTCCATGAGGTTGTCGTCGACCACCGCGTCGACCAGTCCGGCCAGCTCCGCGGTGCGGCGGGCCCGCTGCAGTGGAGAGACGAGGACCAAGGAGAAGACGCGGCCCTTGAGCAGCTCACCCGCCTGCGCCCCGAGCTGCTCCCCTCGGGCTGTCAGCGGGAGGTCGGTGCGGCCGGTGTGCTGGCCCGACCGGGACCACTCGGTCTCGCCGTGGCGCATCAGCACGAGCGAACCCTGTTGGTGGTCCTGTGCTGCGGTTGAGATGGTCACTCTGGCAGGGTAAGGGAATGCCCGCTGACTCGCATCGCACCGTGACCATCACCCGCACCTCGGCAGGCCGGTATACAGCGGCCAACGGCCGGGGAGGCACGCTCGGGTTCGGCACCGGAGACGTCGATGACTTCACACCGGTCGAGCTGCTTCTTGTCGCCATTGGTGGATGTACCGCGGTCGACGTCGACATCCTCACGACCCGTCGCGCCGAGCCGGAGTCGTTCGTGCTGCAGGTCGACGGAGACAAGGTGCGCGACGAGGGCGGCAACAGGATGCAGGACGTATCGGTGACCTTCCGGCTGAGCTTCCCCGTCGGCGAGGGCGGCGACGCCGCTCGGGCACTGGTTCCCGACGCCGTGAAGAGGTCCCATGAGCGGCTCTGCACCGTCAGCCGGACGGTGGAGCTCGGCACTCCTGTCTCCATGCGCATCGAGTCCTGAACCGTCCGATGACCACACGGCTGAGCTACCGCATCCTGAACGTCTTCACCGTCGGTGACGACCCGTTCTCGGGAAACCCGCTGTGCGTCTTCGAGGACGCAACAGGCTTGTCGGACCAGGACCTGCAGAACCTCGCTCGTCAGCTCAACCTCTCCGAGACGACCTTCATCACGCCCGGGGATGGTAACGCGACCGCAACGGTACGCATCTTCACGCCCACGTTCGAGATGCCGTTCGCGGGACACCCCACCCTCGGCACCGCACATGTCGTCCGTGACCTTCTCAGCGCCGGAGACTCGGTCGTTCTCCGTATGCCGGCCGGGGCCATCACGGTCCGGGCCGACGCAAGTACGTGGACCTTGCAGGCCAAGCACCCGACGACAAGAGAGGTCACGGTCTCGACCGAGGATCTGGCCCGCACCGTTGGCCTGCCCCCGAGCTCTCTGACGTCACAGCCACTATGGGTCAACGTCGGGGTGGAGCAGCTCGTCGTTCCGCTCCGTTCTGCCGAAGACGTGAGGGCGGCCCACACGGACCCCGCACTGCTGCGTGAGTTCGGCACCGGGGCCGACGGCGAGTCGCTCGTGTACGTCTGGGCGCCAACTGGCCCGGAGACCATCGAGGCACGGTTCTTCTTCGCCCAGAACGACGCGGCGATCGAGGACCCCGCGACCGGCTCGGCGTGTGCGAATCTGGGCGGCTGGTTCCTGGCGAACGGAACAAAGGGGGTCCGGCGCCGGATCCACCAGGGCAGCGCGATCCAACGTCCCTCAGAGCTGGATCTGCAGGTGAGCGACAACGGCACTATCTTCGTCAGTGGCGCCGTGCGCGAGGTCGGCCGCGGGACGTTCACGATCTGATGCCCGCCTACGTCGCGTTCCTGCGGGCGATCAACGTCGGCGGTCGGTTCGCCAAGATGGCCGACGTGCGAGCAGGGTTGTCCCAGAGGGGTTTTGGTGACGTCGAGAGCCACATTCAGAGCGGAAACCTGCGGTTCACGTCGAGCCTGCCGTCGTTCGTCGAGGTGGAGGACGCCGTCGAGACGGCCCTCGAGGACTTGTGCGGGTTCGCCGTCAGGACCATCGTCCGGACGCCTGCACAGCTTGGCGCGCTGACGGCATACGGCGAAGGTCTGGCCGCTCCTCTGAAGGGGGAGGTGCGACGTTATGTCACCTTCCTCAAGAGGGATCCGGATGACGAGCTCGTCGCGATGATGAGCGGCTGGGGCGTTGCGGGGGAGCGGGTGATCGTCCACGGTCGTGAGGCCTACCTGTGGCTTGCGCACCCGTTCCACGAGGCGAAGCTCACCAACGCGCGGATCGAGCGTGGGGGAGCGGTGGCGACAACCCGGGACTGGAAGGTCGCCAAGGCACTGGGGGAGAGGTGGGGCGAAGCCACATCGTGGTGAGCTGCCGACTGGGTGTCAGACGCTTGGCATACAACGGAGACTCGAACATCAGTCCGAGTCAAGGAGTTGCACCATGGTCGGGTCCGTTGAAGAGCTCGAGAATGAGCTGGTGGTGTTGTCGGCGCTGTGGACGGCGCCGGAGGAGGGCGAGTGCCTCTTCTGTTACGTGTTCCGGATGCTGACCGTTCATGGGTGTAACAACAGATTGCGCTGGGCCGCACGATGGCGAGACCTTCGCGCACCAAGGGCCACGGCGTTGGAGCGCAGGCTGGGCAGCCGAGGCGGGTACTGCGACTGCGAGATCTTCATGAACGGCTGGACCGCCTCGCCGGCGATCACCACGTGGGACCCCGAGACCGAGGACGAGATCTGGCCAGATCCGATGCCCAAGTGCCAGGGCGTGCGTCCCAGGTCGAGTCAGCCATGCTCGCTCTGGCAGCGGATGTCCAGGCGAGGTGCCGGGTGGTAATGGAGCCATTACCCAGCCTTGGCAAGGCTGGTATTCACGCCTATGCTCAAGACATGCAGACACTTCCGGTCTCCAAGGTCAAGGACAGGCTCAACGAGCTCGTCGACGCGGCCGAACGAACGCAGGAACAGGTCACCATCACCAAGAACGGGTCTCCGGCAGCAGTGCTGGTCGGGATCGATGAATGGGAGTCTCTCCAGGAGACGCTGTTCTGGCTGTCCCAGCCCGGTATCCTCGAGTCGATCGCCGAAGCCAGGGCGGATGTGAACGCCGGCCGCGTCTATGGCGAAGAGCAGATCCGCGCAGAGTTCAACGTTCCCAAGCGTGACCGGTGAGCTACGAGGTGATCTTTGCGGCCACCGCGCGCCGGAACCTGCAGCGCATCCCGCCCCGCGTCGTTGCGGCGATCATTGCGTTTGTCTTCGGCGACCTCGCGTTGGCGCCGAAAAGGGTCGGGAAGCCACTCAGGCGCCAGCTCGAGGGTTCTTACAGCGCCCGACGGGGCCCTTACCGGATCATCTATGACATCAACGACGACGCCAAGCGCATCGAGATCCTGCGGATCGACCACCGAGCCGATGTCTACCGCAATGGCTGATTCTGCTGAGGGTGGGACCACCACGTCGCCGAGACCGTCCTACCTGGCGGGGGGCATCGTCGGGGTGCGGAGGGGTCCAGATTGGGTTGGATTGACATAATGTAGATTATCGGCTAAACACCGAGCTGAACGGGGAAGGCCGTGCACCTTCAGTTCTGCGCCCAACCGGGATTCAGCCCCACCAGAACGTGGAGGCGATGATCGCGTAGACGGCGATGAGCGCAACGCCCTCGATCCAGTTGGACTCGCCGTCGAAGGTGATGAACGCGCTGAGGATCACCGCGATGGCCACCGAGACGATAAGCATCGGCGAGAAGACCAGCGTCAGGGCCGTGAACCCCAGGACCTGCGACAGGATCACCAGGGCCGGAGCCAGGACCAGGGCGATTTGCAGCGGCGAGTTGATGACCACCGAGAACGCATACTCAGAACGGTTTCTTGCCGCCAGCTGGACACCGACCACGTTCTCCACGGCGTTGCCGGCGATGGCCACGATGACCAGACCAGCGAAGGCCTCGGAGATGTGCAGAGTCTGCATGGCTGGCTCGAGGGCGTAGACGAACCAGTCCGAGACGAACGCCGCCAGGACAGCCGCGGTGGCCAGCAGCCCCAACGCGAGGGCAATCGGCCAGCGTGGCGCGTCCGGATGCATGCCCTCCTCAACTGGCTCGACGGCGCCCTTCCGAAGCGACGCGGGCAAGGTCAGGACGAAGAGCAGCAGCAGGATGACCGACACGATGAGCGAAAGCGTGCTCTCGTGCTTCGAGGCCGGGGCGTGCACGAACTGGGCCAGGGACGGGAGGACAAGTGCAGCGACCGACAGCACCATCAGAACGATGGTGCTCCTGGCCCGCCCTGAACCGAGCTTCTGCGTGCCGTGCTTGAGCCCGCCGACCAGGAAGCACAGACCAAGGACGAGCAACAGGTTGGCCAGGATGGAACCGATCAGCGCTGCCTGCACGACTTCCACGAGGCCGGCCCTGAGCGCGAACAAGGCGATGAACAGCTCCGGCAGGTTACCCAGCGCTGACTGCAGCACCCCGGTGGCACCCGGCCCGAACCTGTCGCCGAGCTGTTCGACCGAGCGACCGACGAGCGAAGCCAGTAAGGCGACCGCCAGCGCGGCGCACAGAAACGCCACGACGACTCCCCCGGCGGCAAACCGCGTGATGGCGGCAAGGACCACTGCCGCCGCTCCCCCACCGATGATGACGAAGTCCGAGCGGACAAATGTTCGAGGCGCTGCCGCAGTCATGCCCGACATGGTGTCAGTGCGCACCCTGCCTGCGCACCGATGGTCGGTTCGCGGTCGTCCATCAGAGCACGCCCGAACCGGAACGGAGGTCTGGAGCGAACGCACGATGACTAGTTCGTTCCGGCCCCCTGTGAGGCGAGTCACGTGTCCTTGCGGACCTTTGACCCTAGGTTCGAGAGGGTCGCGGGCTCAGGGTTGGATGGTACAGAAAAGGGGCGTGGAAACTGTGGTGGGCAAGACCCGGGTGACTGGACCGACGTGTTGGAAGCGGCTCCTCGTGCTCGCAGTGAGCGTGATGACGGCCCTGGTCGCCAACACGCTGGTCATGCCAGCGCGCCCTGCAAGTGCAGACACCAGCCCCAAACCCTCCGTGGTCGACGCCGACTCCCTGACACCACAGCAGCTCAAAGATCAGGTCAAGGCCGCCGACGCGCTACGCGCCGCCCTGATGAAGTCCAGTGCCGAGGTGGCCGCCGCAAACGCCCGTCTTGAGCGCATCTCCGCTGAGGCGAACACTCTCCTGGCAAACCTTTCGGCGGCACGGACCGCGGAGGCCAACGCGAAGACCGAAGCAGCCACCCAACAGGCACGTCTGATAGAGCTCGGCCATGAGGTCGAGGCGGCCCAGGATGCCCTCGGGCGACTGGCCAGCGACGCCTACATCCGTGGCGGTGGTCCGCTGGGCGACATCACCGCGATTCTGGAGGCCCTGACCTCCCCCTCTGCGGACCGGAACACCGACACGTTTGCAACCGTCCAGTATCTCGTCGATGGTCGGGCGCGACTTTTCGATCGGCTGCAGTCCTTGAGAGCCGAGCAGGTCACGACGGCCGCGAAGGCCGAGGAGGCTCGCATCCAGGCGTCAGCCGCCGCGACGGCGGCAGCGGAGGCCAAAGCCAAGCTGGACGCCGTGATCGTGCAGCAGCGCGCAGCCCTGGCGGGCTTCCAGGCAGCACGGGCCGGGCAGGTCGGCAGTGCGGCCGGCCTGCGTGGCGCCCTGCTGCGCTCTGAGGACCCTGTTGCCCGGGCAGCGGACAAACGACTCGCTGAGGCGTTGCAGGGCCAGGACTTCAAGCTCCTGTTGGACAGCAGCTCAAGCTGCGGCAAGGACCTGTCGGCATACCCCAACGGGCAGCTGCGGGCCAGCGCGTTGTGCCCGCTGTATGCCGCGCCCGGCCAGAGTCTGGGCCGCGATGCCGCGATGGCGTTCAACGCCATGAGCAACGCGTACCAGCACCAGACCGGGTCGGCGCTTTGTGTGGCCGACTCCTACCGGTCCTACCCCGAGCAGGTCGCGATCAAGCTGGAACGCCCGGGACTTGCAGCCACGCCGGGAACGAGCCAGCACGGGCTCGGCCTTGCGGTGGACCTCTGCGGAGGCGTCCAGGACTTCAGCGCCCCCGCGCACCTGTGGATGCAGCGCCACGCCCCACTCTACGGATGGTTCCACCCCGCGTGGGCTGAGCCCTCGGGTGTTCTGCCCGAACCTTGGCACTGGGAGTTCGCGAGCTGACTGGGGTCGATGTCCGGGCGAGATCGACGCGGCGTGTGGAAGGCTTCGCCCATGACGAGCGCCATCGACTCCTCAGTCGGATCCAGACGCACCAAGGACACTCCGCACCAGAAAGCCTGGTACTGGTACGACTGGGCCAACTCGGCGTACGTCACGACCACCCTGACCGTCCTCATGGCGCCATACCTGACCGTCATAGCCAAGAAGGCAGCCTGCCCGACCCAGCCCAGCGACGTGGCGTGCCACACCAACCTGCAGGTCATCGGCATACCGGTGGATCCCGGGTCCCTCGTGTTCTACGTTCTGACGGTTTCCACCATCGTCTCCGCGGTCGTCCTGATCTTCGTCGGCGCGCTCGCAGACCGCTCCCCCAAGCCCGTGCGGCTGTTCGCGACCTTCGCCTGGTCCGGGGCTGCGGCTGCCACAGCGATGTTCCTCGTCAGCGGCGACGGCTGGGTTCTCGGGGTGCTGCTCCTGATCTTCGCCAACCTGTGCCTGGGGTCGTCCCTGGTCATCTACGACTCATTGCTGTGCCGGATCGCGAAACCGGACGAACGCGACCGCGTGTCCAGTCGCGGCTGGGCGTGGGGCTACCTGGGCGGCGGCCTCCTGCTCGCGCTCAACCTCGTGCTGTTGACCGTAGACGGATCGATCGGCATCTCGCAGGGGATGGCGGTGCGGATCAGCCTCCTGTCAGCCGGACTGTGGTGGGCAGTCTTCACGATCATCCCGGTCGTTGGCCTGCGCGACCTGCGTGGCACGACAGAGAGCGCGACCCGGGAGCGAGCGGGCGTCGTCGGTGACAGCCTCAGACAGCTGGCCAACACCTTCGGCGAGCTCAGGTCCTATCCGCAGACGCTGCTCTTCCTGCTGGCCTACCTCTTCTTCAACGACGGGATCCAGACCGTCATCAGCTCCTCCAGCGTGTACGGCGCCGAAGAGCTGAAGTTCACCAACAGCCAGCTGATCGAGATCATCCTGCTCGTTCAGTTCGTCGCCTTCGGTGGTGCGTTGCTGTTCGGACGGCTGGCCAACAGGTTCGGGGCATGGCGTGTGGTGCTGGACAGCCTCGTCCTCTGGACGCTCGTGGTCGCCATCGCCTACTTCGTCCCGCAGCGGGCGTTCCTCGTCTTCGTCGGGCTTGCAGTGCTGATCGGGGTCGTTCTCGGCGGCAGCCAGGCACTGTCACGCTCGATCTACAGCCAGCTGATCCCTCGCGGGCGCGAGGCCGAGTTCTTCAGCCTGTACCAGGCCATGGAGCGCGGCACGAGCTGGCTGGGGACGCTCGTGTTCGGCCTGGTACATCAGTTCACCCAGTCCTACCGCTGGGCCATCATCGCCTTGATCGTGTTCTTCGCCGTTGGTGGCCTCCTGCTGTCCAAGGTTCGGATGCGTGAGGGTATCCTCGCGGCCGGCAACGAGGTCCCAGCGGTGATCTGACGCACTCCCCCACTCCGATCCGCGGTAGAGTGTGACGCGGCAAAAAACTGCCGAACCCGGAACATTGAGCCTGACGACGGCGTTATGCCCAGTGAATCCCCGCGCATAACTTGGCGTGGGCAGCACGTTGGGAGACCACCTGTCATGGCCGAACGATCACTTCGCGGAACCAATCTCAGCGCTCTGAGCTTGGAGACCGACACGAACGTCGTGCTCAGCGAGCGTCAGCTTGTTCGATACGTATGCCCCGCGCACCACATCAGCGAGCTCCCGTTCTCGGTCGAGGCAGATGTCCCGACGGTGTGGGAGTGCCGCTGCGGGCTCGAGGCCCGGCTGGTCGACGGACCCGAGCCGGAGTACAAGAACGTCAAGGCCGTTCGCACCCACTGGGACATGCTGTTGGAGCGTCGGTCCATCCCCGAGCTCGAGGAGCTGCTCAAGGAGCGGCTGACTCTGCTGCGGGCGTCACGCGGTGAGAAGCCGCGCCGGAAGCGCACCGCCTGACCCACAAACGCATCGACCGACAAGCCCCGTGCCGTCCACCCTCCATGGCAGCGGGGCTTGTTGCTGTCCGTATGTCGCATCGCGCGGCCCGCTCCCCCGTCACCTGAGCAACGCGACGTCAGCTGACCACCCTGTTGCAGCTCAGGTCGGGTCGCCAACGGCGGCGAATGGGTCGTACGCCCGCCCGCCTTCGGTGATCTCCTTGTTGAGTGCGGTGAGCCGCCGCACGATCTCCGCGTCGTCCTGGGCGGCGGACCTGGGCCAGCC
>Ga0209638_1000861_pt1 | contig 19877 bp, 16 predicted proteins | sample BarGraNGADG00211_FD_184490 | JGI IMG/M metagenome (GOLD analysis project Ga0209638, IMG submission 184490) | Arctic peat soil microbial communities from Barrow, Alaska - Barrow Graham LP Ref core NGADG0002-211 (SPAdes) (version 2) | ecosystem: Environmental > Terrestrial > Soil > Wetlands > Peat...
CTGGAACTCGACCATGGCCTGCACATGTTTGGCCATCGACGCACGGGCCCGGTCCGTGAACTCCTCCGGCTTCTTTTCGGCGTAGTCGTGCCAGTCGGCCAGGTCGATGCCCTCGGGAAGGTAGGACAACGGGTCGTGCGCGCTGGTCTGGTCGGTGACGATGTCGATCTCCACGCCGCGACGCAGCAGCTCGGGGAAGACGGTGGCGCAGTTGCCGACCAGGCCGACCGAAAGGGCCTTGCGGTCCTTCTTGGCCGCAACACACCGGGCGATCGCGTCGTCGATGTCCGCGGCGACCACATCGAGGTAGCGGTGCTGCACCCGACGCTGAAGATGTGCCTCGTTGACGTCGACCAGCAAGCAGACACCTTCATTCAGCGTCACGGCAAGCGGTTGCGCACCGCCCATACCACCAGCACCCCCAGTGAGGGTGAGCGTGCCCGAGAGGGTGCCGCCGAATCGCTTGGCGGCCACGGCGGCAAAGGTCTCATAGGTGCCCTGGAGAATGCCCTGGGTGCCGATGTAGATCCATGAGCCGGCCGTCATCTGGCCGTACATCGTCAGGCCCAGGTGCTCGAGCCGGCGGAACTCGGGCCAGGTCGCCCAGTCACCAACAAGGTTGCTGTTGGCCAGGATCACGCGCGGTGCCCACTCATGGGTACGCATGACGCCGACGGGCCGACCGGACTGGACCAGCATGGTCTCGTCCTTCTCCAACGTGGTCAGCGTGCGGACCATCGCGTCGAACGACTTCCAGTCGCGCGCCGCCTTGCCCGTGCCGCCGTAGACAACCAGGTCGTCAGGGTTCTCGGCGTTCTCGGGGTCGAGGTTGTTCATGAGCATCCGCAGCGGGGCCTCAGTGGTCCACGACTTGGCGGTCAGGGTCGTGCCGCGAGGTGCGCGGACGGGGCGGGCGCCTTCCATGACGAATCTCCTTGTTCGGTATGACGGTTGGTTCAGCGAAGTGGGCCGGTGACGGTCTCGACGGCCCGCAGGGCAGCGCCGGTGGCGACGAGCTGGACCGCCGCCTCGATCTCGGGAGCCAGGAAGCGGTCGGGGCCGGGGCCCGCAGTGGTCTGACGCAGTGCGTCGATCACCGCGCCAGTGGCGGGCGACGGCTGCAGAGGGGCCCGAAGCTGTATGCCGCGTGCGGCCGTGAGCAGCTCGACCGCAAGCACGCGGGTGAGGCCGTCGACGGACCTGCGCAGCTTGCGAGCGCCGGCCCAGCCCATGGACACGTGGTCCTCCTGCATCGCCGAGCTCGGGATCGAGTCGACACTCGCCGGAGCCGCGAGCCGTTTCATCTCGGAAACGACTGCGGCAGCGGTGTACTGGGCGATCATGTGTCCCGAGTCAACACCTGGATCATCGGCCAGAAACGCGTTGAGACCGTGGTTGCGCGATACGTCGAGGAACCGATCGGTCCGACGCTCGGACATGCTCGCGACGTCGGCGGCCACGATTGCCAGGAAGTCCAGCACATAGGCCACGGGCGCACCGTGGAAGTTGCCGTTGGACTCCACGCGGCCATCAAGGGTGATGACGGGGTTGTCCACGGCAGCGGCAAGCTCGCGGCTTGCGACCAGCGCGGCGTGGTCGACGGTGTCGCGTGCGGCGCCGGCCACCTGCGGCGCGCACCGCAAGGAGTAGGCGTCCTGCACCCGCGGGCAGTCCTCGTTAGCATGGCTGGCCCGGATCGGGCTTCCCGCCAGGATCGTACGCAGGTTGGCGGCCGAAGCAGCCTGGCCCGGGTGGGGGCGCAGTGCCTGCAGGTCGGCAGCGAACACGTTGTCGGTGCCCAGCAGACCCTCGACGCTCATCGCGGCCGTGACGTCGGCGACCTTGAGCAGACCTCGCAGGTCCGTGATGGCGAGGACGAGCATCCCGAGCATGCCGTCGGTGCCGTTGATCAGGGCGAGGCCCTCCTTCTCGCGCAACGCAACCGGGGTGATGCCCGCCTCTGCCAGCGCGTCAGCGGCCGGGCGCAGCTGCCCCGTGGCATCGCGAACAGTCCCCTCACCCATCACGGCCAGCGCGCAGTGCGCGAGCGGCGCAAGGTCACCCGAGCACCCGAGGCTGCCGTACTCGTGGACCACGGGGGTGATCCCCGCATTCAGGACCGCCGCGTATGCCGCAGCCGTCTCCTCGCGCACGCCGGTTCGGCCGGTGGCCAGGGTGGAGAGGCGCAGCAGCATCAGGGCACGGATCACCTCTCGCTCGACCTCGGGGCCTGAGCCGGCAGCGTGGGATCGGACCAGGCTGCGCTGGAGCTGGGCGCGCTTGTCCGGTGCGATGTGCTTGGTGGCGAGCGCACCGAAGCCGGTGGAGACCCCGTAGTGCGGCTCGACGTCGTCGGCCAGGTTCTCGATGATCTTGCGGCTCTTGCGGATCTCCTCCAGAGCCTCAGCGGTGATCTCGACGAGGGCGTCATGCCGGGCAACAGCCGCGACGTCGTCGAACGACATGGCGCCGATGCCGACGTTAACGGTGCCGACAGGGATCGAGCCGGCGCCGTTACCGAGCGGCGTGATGAGGTCATGGCCTGTTGTCATGTGTTCATTGGAGCGCACGGGCGGCCGGCCGGCCATCCCCTTCATATCTATTAGTGTCTCGGATCTGAGACAGTGGCAGCATGGCCAACGCACCCGCCGCACGTCAGGCGCTGACCGTCCTGCGGCTGCTGGCACGGCATACCGAGCCTGTCCCTGCCTCCGCCATCGCCCGGGACCTCGACCTGCCCAGGTCGAGCGTCTATCACCTGCTCACCGTGCTTGCCGGCCAGGGATTCGTGGTGCATCTGGCTGAGGAACGGCGTTACGGCCTGGGCGTCGCGGCGTTCGAGCTGGGCTCGGCCTACACCCGACAAGCACCGCTGCAGCGCCTCGCTCGTCAGCCGATGGTGCGGTTGGTGGACGCGACAAGACACAACGCCCACCTGGCTGTGCTGCACGGCCGCGACGTCCTCTATGTCATCGAGGAGCGCGCGCCCGGCCGTCCACCACTGGTCACGGACGTGGGCGTGCGGCTTCCCTCCCAGCTGACCGCTAGCGGTTTGGCAATGCTGGCTTCCCTTCCCCCGCAACAGGTTCGGGCCCTCTTCCCTTCACGCGACGCCTTCGTCCAACGCCACGGCGTGGGCCCCACGACGCTGGCCGGCCTGCGTGTGGTGCTGTCCCGGGTGCGCCGGGACGGCTTCGCGGTGGAGGACGGGACGGTGACACCGGACTTCGCCTCCGTCGCTGCGCCGGTGCTCGACCACGTCGGCCATCCGGTGGCAGGGATCGCCGTGACGTATCCCGCCGCCGAGGTGACCGAGGACCAGCGGCAGCTCATCGTCGAGCAGGTCATCAGGACCGCCACTGACCTGACCCGGCGCGTGGGCGGGCGGGCCTGATGCCCTGCCACGAGAGCGCCACGATGTGGTCGGCATATCGTCGGGGCATGAAGGCCATCACGATCCCCACGCCCGGAGACGCCGACGCGCTCGTCCTCAACGAGGTTCCAACGCCGGACATCACTGCCGACGAGGTCCTGGTCACCGTGGCGGCCGCTGGTGTCAACCGCGCGGATCTGATGCAACGCCAAGGGTTCTACCCGCCACCGCCAGGTGCATCGGAATACCCCGGCATGGAGGTCAGCGGCACGATAAGCGCCCTGGGCAGCGATGTGACCGGATGGCACGTGGGTGACGAGGTGTGTGCGCTGCTTTCAGGCGGCGCGTATGCCGAGCAGGCGGCGGTCCCTGCCACGCAGCTGCTGCCGGTGCCGGACGGGGTCTCGTTGGTCGACGCCGCAGCGCTGCCCGAGGTCGTGTGCACCGTATGGTCAAACGTCTTCATGACCGCCAACCTGCAGCCGGGTCAGACCATCTTGATCCACGGCGGGTCGAGCGGGATCGGGACGATGGCCATCCAGCTGGCACGTGCGATCGGCGCCCGCGTCGCGGTGACTGCCGGATCGGCATACAAGCTCGAGGCCTGTCGCGCGCTGGGAGCCGAGATCCTGATCAACTATCGCGAGCAGGACTTCGTCGAGGCCTTGGCCGCCGCCACGCAAGGAAACGGTGCCGATGTGATTCTGGACAACATGGGGGCAAAGTACCTCGCCCGCAACGTCAGCGCGCTCGCGGTCAATGGACGGCTGGTCATCATCGGGCTGCAGGGTGGCGTCAAGGCCGAGCTCGACATCAACGCGTTGCTGCGCAAGTGCGCCGCAGTTATCGCCACGTCGCTACGAGGGCGTCCCATCGCCGAGAAGACCGCGATCGTGGCTGCCGTGCGAGAGCATGTGTGGCCGCTGATCGAGTCCGGCGCCGTCAAGCCGGTCGTGCATCGGACCTTCCCCCTGGCCCGGGCGAGCGACGCTCATCGCGAGCTCGAGGCCAGCACCCATATCGGCAAGATCCTGCTCACCACCTGACCCCAACCGGACTCAGCGGGAGTCGCTGCCACCGACCCCATTTGCCCGACCGGCCTCGAGCCGAGCCACGGGCACCCGGAACGGCGAGCACGACACGTAGTCCAGGCCCACATCGTGGAAGAAGTGCACCGAGTCGGGGTCACCACCATGCTCACCGCAGACGCCGACCTTGAGTCCGGGCCTGGCCTTGCGGCCCTCCTCGACGGCGATCCTCACCAGGCGCCCTACACCCTCGACGTCCAGGGACTCGAACGGCGAGACGCCGAAGATGCCCTTCTCCAGGTACTGCGAGAAGAACGCCGCCTCGACGTCGTCGCGTGAGAAGCCCCACGTCATCTGGGTCAGGTCGTTGGTACCGAAGGAGAAGAACTCGGCGACCTCGGCGATCGAGCCCGCGGTCAGGGCCGCCCGAGGCAGCTCGATCATGGTCCCCACCATGTGGTCGAGCTGGACACCTGTGGCGGCGTGGATCTTTGCGGCCACCCCCTTGATCTCCTCCGCAATGCTCTCCAGCTCCTGGACCGCGCCGACCAGAGGCACCATGATCTCAGCCCGCGGCACACCGCCCGCCTTGACCCTCAAGGCCGCCGCTTCAAGCACTGCCCGCGCCTGCATGGCGAACAGCCCGGGAATCACCAGGCCAAGACGCACGCCGCGAAGACCCAGCATCGGGTTCTGCTCATGCAGCTGCAGCACGGCCTGGAGAAGCCGCACGTCCCGCTCGACCACCTCGCCGTGAGCCTCGGCGACGGCCACGCGCACCGACAGCTCCGTGAAGTCAGGCAGGAACTCGTGCAAGGGCGGGTCGAGCAGGCGGATGGTCACCGGCAGGCCGTCCATGGCCTCGAAGATGCCGGTGAAGTCGTCGCGCTGAAGCGGCAACAGCTGGGCGAGGACCTTCTCCCGCTCCTCATCCGTGTCCGCCAGGATCAGTGCCTCGACCAGCGGGCTCCGGTCGCCGAGGAACATGTGCTCGGTCCGGCACAGTCCGATGCCCTCGGCGCCGAAGCGACGGGAGCGTGCTGCGTCCGAGGGGGTGTCCGCGTTGGCGCGAACGGCCAACCGCCGGCAGTCGTCGGCAATGCGCATGACGCGGTGAACGGCCTTGACCAGATCATCGGCGTCGCCCGACTCGGGGTCGATCTCGCCCTCGAAGTAGCGGACCACCGGCGATGTCTGCACCGGCACCTCGCCAAGAAAGACCTCGCCGGACGCGCCGTCGATCGAGATGACGGTGCCCTCTTCGAAGACCCGGCCGTCAGGGGTGGTGAAGCGCCGGCCCTTGGTGTCGACCTCGAGCTTCTCAGCGCCGCACACACAGGTCTTGCCCATCCCGCGGGCGACGACGGCAGCGTGCGAGGTCTTGCCGCCGCGGCTGGTCAGGATGCCTTCGGCGGCAATCATGCCGTTGAGGTCGTCAGGGTTGGTCTCGCGCCGGACGAGGATGACCTTCTCGCCGGAGTGGGACCATGCAACCGCGGTGGCGGAGTCGAAGACGACCTTGCCGACGGCCGCACCCGGCGATGCGTTCATGCCGGTGGCCAGGAGCTCGCGGGTGGCGTTGTCCTCGAAGTGGGGGAACATCAGCTGTGCCAGCTGGGCGCCGGTGACGCGTTGCAGCGCCTCGGTCTCGTCGATCAAGCCCTCGTCGATGAGCTGGGTCGCGATCCGGAAGGCCGCCTCTGCGGTCCGCTTTCCGACCCGGGTCTGCAGCATCCACAGCTTGCCACGCTCGATCGTGAACTCGATGTCGCACAGATCGCGATAGTGCTCTTCGAGCTGGCCCATGATCGCCATCAGCTCGTCGTACGACTTCTTGTCCAGACCCTCGAGCTCGGCCAGCGACAACGTGTTGCGGATCCCGGCGACGACGTCCTCACCCTGGGCGTTCTGCAGGTAGTCGCCGTAGACGCCCTCGGCCCCGGTGGCCGGGTCGCGCGTGAACGCCACCCCCGTGCCCGAGTCCGAGGACACATTTCCGAAGACCATCGAGCAGATGTTGACCGCGGTGCCGAGGTCGGAGGGGATCCGTTCCTGGCGGCGATACAGGATCGCGCGATCGGCGTTCCACGAGTCGAAGACAGCACGTACGGCGAGGTCCATCTGCTCGCGCGGCTCCTGCGGGAACTCTCGCCCGGCGTGCTTGCGCACGATCTCCTGGTACGTCTCGACCAACGCCCGCAGGTCACCGGCGTCCAGGTCGAGGTCGTTGTGCGTGCCCTTGGCATCCTTGGCGTCGTGCAGCGCATCCTCGAAGAGCCCGCCCTCGATATCGAGAACGGTCTTGCCGAACATCTGGATCAGCCGCCGGTAGGAGTCGAACGCGAATCGCTCGTTGCCGGACTGCTTCGCCAGCCCCAGAACCGACTCGTCGTTGAGCCCGATGTTCAAGATGGTGTCCATCATCCCGGGCATCGAGAACTTCCCGCCCGAGCGCACCGAGACCAGCAGCGGGTCGTCGACCTCTCCCAGTGTCTTGCCCATCGCCTTCTCGAGCGCGTCGAGGTGCTCGCTGACCTCGGCCTCCAACGCGGGCGGCTGGGTGCCGTTGGCGAGGTAGACGTTGCACGCCTCCGTGGTGATGATGAACCCCGGAGGCACTGGCAGCCCCATTCGCGTCATCTCCGCCAGGTTGGCCCCCTTGCCCCCGAGCAGATCCTTGAGGTCTTTGTGGCCTTCGGCGAAGTCGTACACGAGTTTGGGCACAGCAGACCTCCGGAGCGACGATGCGAGCGGGTCTTCGCAGATTAGACCAGAGGCGTGGTATGCCGACGACCAGCCTCCTCCGGCCGCACCTGCAAGGACCCGGATCCGAGGAGCCCGTGCGGGCAGACTGCCTAGTTCCGCGCCGTTGATACGTGCAAACTGCCTAGATCCGCGAGGTGGTGGGGGCGAGGAAAGCGGCGAGGGCACCGGCATACATCGCGGGGTCCTTGGCGCCACACAACTCGCGGGCCGAGTGCATGGACAGCATCGGCGCGCCGCAGTCCACCGTTGTGGCGCCGGTCAGCGCCGCCGTCATCGGACCGACGGTCGAGCCGCAGGGCAGGTCGTTGCGAGACACGAAGTGCTGGAGGGGGACATCGGCCTGCTCGCACGCGGTGATGAACGCCGCAGAGCCCACCGAGTCGGTCGCGTAGCGCAGCTTGACGTTGGTCTTGAGCACCGGGCCGCCGTTGATCGCGATCTGGTGCTGGGGCTCATGCTTCTCGGGATAGTTCGGGTGGGTGGCGTGGGCCATGTCCGCGGACGCGACGATCGTCCCGGCAAGGGCGCGATGGAACTCCTCGCGACCGCCGCCGGCCGAGATCACGATGCGCTCGAGCACCGTGGGCAGCAGCGTGGACATGGCGCCCCGCTCGGACTGGCTGCCGACCTCCTCATGGTCGAACAGCACGAGGACGGGTATGGCGGGCCGCGACGCCGATGCTGACCGGTGCGGCGACGCCAGCGCCGACGCGGCAGCTGACCCCGACCCTGCCCCGGATACGTCCGGCGGGCCCACCACATCGATGAGCGCCTGAACCCCTGCGTAGCTGGTTGCCAGGTTGTCCAGGCGCGGCGCGGCGATCAGGTCGAGGTCCCGTCCGATCAGGCGCGATGGCTGCAGGTCGTGGGCCATGACGTCCCAGGACAGGACGTCGGCGCCGTCCACCCCCACCGCTGCACCGATGTAGCCACGGAAGTCCCCCGGCTCAGTGCTGACACCCCATAACGGGGTCAGGTGCTGCTGGGGGTTGAGCGTCAGACCCTCGTTGGCACCACGGTCGAGGTGGGGCGCGAGCTGGGCCACCCGCAACACCGGTTCGTCGATGTTGACCAGCCGGGTCTCAGTCCCATGAGCGCCGCGGACCGCCACGCGACCCGACAGGCCGAGATCGCGGTCGAGCCAGGAGTTGAACAGGGGCCCGCCGTAGACCTCGACGCCGAGCAGCTGCCAACCTGCGCGCGTGAGGTCGGGTTGTGGCTTGATCCTCAGGTTCGGGCTGTCCGTGTGGGCGCCGACGACGCGGAACGATGTGGCCGGGCCGGTTGCCGTCTCCGTGCTCCAGGCGACGAGCGATCCGCCGCGGACCAGGTAGTGACGGCCGGCCCCGGTCGGAAAGACGTCGGTCTCGGCCAGGAGGCTGAATCCGGCAGCCTCGAGTCGTTGGGCGGCCTGGGCGCAGGCATGGAAGGGCGAGGGAGAGGCATCGACGTAGGCACACAAGCCTCTTGCCATGGAGTCGCCGTCGAAAGGATGGGGAGCCATGACGGCGAGCCTATCCGCGAGACCGAGGCGCCTTCGCCCGGACACAGTCGCCGTCGCCGTCGCCGTCGAGGATGACCCTGGGCGGAAGGTGGGGAGTGACTAGTTAATTCGGATGAGACCCGGTTGACAGAGGTGGCTCACTTGGTGGATGACTCGAAGCGATCCACCACCTACCGTTAGAACATGACCGACCTGGCTAACAGGGGGTTATTGGGGCGCGCAGAGCGTCTCGACCGGGCGGTCGCAACAATGCAGACGAGGTTTACGCCGATGTTCCCCGGCGGCGAGATCCAAGAAACGGGTCGCGCCATCTGGACACTGACGGCCACGCCACTTCTGGTCGCCAACGGCGTGATTCGATATGACGCCAGGGACTTTCACGGCCCGCAGAGTGAACGCGAGCTCGACAGCCGCCTGGCGGTGCTCTCGACATACGACGTGCCCTGGCGGTTCTGCGCCTGGGAGCACCTCGGCGCCGATCTGCTGGTGCCCCGCCTGGTTGCCCGGGGACTGGTCGGGACGGACAGCTCCCCCCGCGATGTGGCTGGACGTGCGGGCACCCGCACCCACGATCGCTCGCGAGGACGGCGTCAAGATCCGTCCGGCAGTGCACGCGTCCGACCACTATCTGTGGACCCAGATCTTCACCGAGGTGTTCGGAATCCCGAGCGAGTACGAAGACGTGTTCGAGCTGATCGTCGCCAAGTCCCACTCGTTCAGCGCTGTTGCCTATGCGGACGGCCAACCGGTCGGGTGCCTGAGCATGGCGATCGAGGACAGCCTGGCCGTGGTGGACAACCTTGGCGTCCTACCCTCTTCCCGACGTCATGGGGTCGGCCGACGCCTGCTGGAGGCCGCTCACGCGGCGGCAGCGGCACGAGGCGTAAAGGCGTGTGTGGTCGTTGCGGCCCCGGCCGGAACCGGCATCTGCGCCAAGCTGGGGTACGAGGTGGTCACCAGCGTCACGCACCTGAGGCCGGCACCTCGACCGGACCTGACGGGCGTCAGCCAGGGGCTCGCGGAACAACCTACGTTGCCGTAACCTACGGAAGCGTAAGTAGTTGTCGCCCCGGAAGGATCTTGGCATGTCGAAGGTGTTGACCCAGACCGAACTGCTCCGTGAGCTTGACCAGGTGGTTGTCGGCGAGCTCAACCGGCACGAGAAGGTCGCCACGGAGTGGTTCCCCCACGACTATGTGCCGTGGAGTGACGGGCGCAGCTTCGACGGGCTCATGGGCGGTGACCAGTGGAGCGAGGACGACTCCGAGATCTCGGACGTCGCCCGGTCGGCGCTGCTCGTCAACCTGCTGACCGAGGACAATCTCCCGAGCTACCACCATGAGATCGCCCTGATCTTCGGACGCGACGACGCCTGGGGGGAGTGGGTGCACCGCTGGACCGCCGAGGAGGGTCGGCACGCCATCGTGATGCGCGACTATATGCTGGTCAAACGGTTGGTGGATCCCGTTGCGCTGGAACGATTCCGGATGAAGCACATGTCCCAGGGATACGTGTCGGCCCATTCCGGTGAGCTGATGAGCTCCTTGGCCTACGTCTCCTTCCAGGAGCTGGCCACGCGGGTCTCCCACCGCAATACCGGCAAGTTCACCAAGGACCCGATGTGCGAGAACCTGCTCACCCGCGTCGCCGCTGACGAGAACCTGCACATGATCTTCTACCGCAACCTGCTGAACGCGGCCCTGGCCATCTCGCCCGACCAGGCCATGGTCGCCATCCTGGACGTCGTCAAGAACTTCGAGATGCCGGGGGCGAACCTCCCCGGCTTCCAGCGCAAGGCCGTCGAGATGGCCATCGAGGGCATCTACGACCTGCGTCAGCACAAGGACGAGGTCGTCGCGCCGGTGCTGCGCTTCTGGAAGGTCTTCGAGCTCGAGGGTCTGTCCGCCGAGGGCGAGGCCGCGCGGACCGAGCTGGCCGAGTTCATGGATGCGTTGGAGAAGCAGGCGCTGCGGTTCGAGGAGAAGCGCGAGATGCTCAAGTCCCGTATGGCGCCTCGCTGACTCCGCGCCACCCCTTACACCCACCTTTGCTCAGTTCAGGCCGGTCCAATGGGCGTTCTGCCACGAGAAAACCGGCCTGAATTGAGCAAAGCGGCCTCAAGTGAGCAAGATGGAGCCATGAACCCATCGCCGGATGAGAAGCAGGACGCCGCAGACGGCACCGAGTCGCAGCGGGTCGTCGTCGTCACCCAGGACGGCATGGGGGTGTCCGAGCAGCAGGGCGACGAGTCGTCGCGCAACCCCGCCGACCTGATCGAGCAGCCGGCCAAGGTCATGCGCATCGGGGCCATGGTCAAGCAGCTGCTCGACGAGGTGCGCAGCGCGCCGTTGGACGAGGCTGGGCGCACCCGTCTCGCTGAGATCCACCGCCGCTCCATCACCGAGCTGGAGCAGGGTCTGGCGCCCGAGCTGATCGAGGAGCTCGAGCGAATCACGCTGCCGTTCAACGATGAGGCGCCCTCAGACGCCGAGCTGCGCATCGCGCAGGCCCAGCTCGTGGGTTGGCTCGAAGGGCTTTTCCACGGCATCCAGACCGCACTGTTCGCCCAGCAGATGGCCGTCCAGCAGCAGCTGCAGTCCATGCGTCGCGCGCTGCCGCCCGGCACGCCCGGCCAGGACAGCGGCCCCGTTCCTGGCCCCGGCCCGACCTCCGGTATAGCGCGCGGCGCAGGTTCGCCCGAAACCGGGTCGACGGGACCGTACCTCTAGCCGCACTCCCGCGTCAGGGCACGCTGCGGGTCAACGATCGTCGCCCGCACCACCGTGCCGCTCGTGGCACCGCGAGTCTCACTCTCGGCCAGGACGCTGCTCATCGGTACCGTCCCACGACCGAGGGGCCCCAGCAGTTCGTTGCGACGTACACCGCTGCCGGCGCGAAGCCGGTCACGTCGAACACCACGGTCCACGTGACCGCCGCCCGGTCCGCCTACCGTCCGGCGCCACCCAAGGCTCTCGCCGGTGTGGGGAACACCCTGGTCATCGTCCTGTTCAGCATCGTGGCCGCCATCTGGCTCACGCTGATCACCCAGGTGGTTCGGGTTCGCCGCATCTGCCGGGTCATCCCGCAGACGGTGGCCTGACCAGGGCTGGTCCCTCGGCGCGCAGCTGCGCCACGGATGTGACGCCCATCAGCGTCATCGCCCGGCGCAGCTCCGCGCCCAGCATGGAGATCGAGGCAGCCACCCCACGCTCGCCGGCGGCGCCGAGCCCGTAGAGGTACGGACGACCGATGAGAACGGCGTCCGCGCCAAGGGCCAGGGCGACGGCGATGTCCGAGCCACGACGGATGCCTGAGTCGACGAACACCGCGATCTTGTCGCCGACCCGGTCGCGAACCGCAGGAAGCATCTGCAGGGGTACGACGACCTGGTCGAGCTGACGACCGCCGTGGTTGGACAGCACCACCGCGTCGACGCCGACCTCGACGGCACGCGCGGCGTCCGACTCGCTCACCAGACCCTTGACGATGAGGGGTCCCTGCCACAGCCCACGGATCCAGGCGAGGTCGTCCCACGAGACCGACGGGTCGAACTGCTTTGCGGCAAACTCCATCAGACCCTCGGGGGTGCGACCGACCTCGGGCGCGAAGTTGGCGTAGGTGATCGGTGGACCGGTCAGCATGCTTGCGCACCACAGGGGATGGCGGGCCATGTCCAGCACGGTCGAGGCGCTGAGCTGCGGCGGGATGGTGAAGCCGTTGTGCGCGTCCCTCACCCGCAGACCCGTGACCGGGGTGTCGACGGTGAGCATCAGGGCGCGATACCCGCTGGCCTTGGCACGCTCGATGAGCTCGCGGACGAGCCCGCGGTCGCGCCATACGTAGAGCTGGAACCACAGGTCGCCGCCCACGTCCGCGGCCACGTTCTCAAGACTCGTGGTCGCCATGGTTGACATCGTGTAGGGGATGCCAGCGTCCCGGGCGGCATGGGCGACGGCCCCCTCGCCGGCCGTGTGCATCATCCGGGTGTACCCCGTCGGTGCCAGAGCGAACGGCAGTGCCGAGTCGCCTCCGAGGATCGAGGTCCGCAGGTCAACGTCAGTGACATCACGCAACGGCGAGGGCACAAGACCCACGCTCTCGTATGCCGCGCGGTTGCGCGCCAGGCTGACCTCACCGTCCGCGCCGCCCTCGACGTAGCCGCGAACGCTCTTGGGCCAGCGGCGCCAGGCCGCGAGCTGCAGGTCCTCGATGGTGACGCAACGTCTCAGCGTGCGTTCGACGCGATCGGGCTCGGGCTTGCGGAGCTGGAGCAGGGTGCGGACCTCGGAGATCTTCACAGCGTCAGAAACCTTTGCCTGGGGTAAGGATTCCGGTTGGATCCATGACGTTCTTCGTGCGAGTCTGCCGGACGGTCACCGTGAGCGGGTCGTCGCCCTCGGGGTGGCGATCGCGAACGAACGTCCCCGGAAGTCGATACGGTCTCTTTCATGGGTCGCGTGCCGTGGTGGGGTCTGGTTTCCTCGTTCGCCGCACCGGTGCTGCTCATCGGCGGATGGACGTTGGCCGCAGCGATCCAGCCGGCGCCCTTTGACGCTGTGGTGCGCACGATCAGCGAGCTCGCCGCGCACGGCACCCCACATCGTTGGCTGATGACAAGCGCTTTGGTGGGCGTCGGCCTGGCGCACCTCGCAACAGCCTGGGCTCTGGCTCCGGCGGCAGCTGCAGGGCGACTGACCCATGGGCTGGGCGGGTTGGCGACGCTGCTCGTGGCCGCGTTCCCCCTGCCGGCTGGGGGCCGTTTCTCGTCGGCGCACACCGCCGCGGCCACGGTCGCTTTCGTCTCTCTCGCTGTGTGGCCCGCCTTCGCGTGGACGCCTGGCCGGGGGGCCGGACAGGTTGTTGCGGCCGTCCTCGGACCACGGGTATCCGCGGCCGCGACCGGTGCACTGTTGCTGACGCTTGCGTGGTTCTTCACCGAGCTGCTCATGGGCGGCCAGCGGGTGGGTCTGGCCGAACGTGTCGCCGCAGGAGCTCAGGCCGTGTGGCCACTGGCCGTCGTACTGTCCGTACGACGTGCGCAGCGGCAGGTGTCACCAGACTCCCCGATGTAGTCGTCAGAAGGGCGGGGGACCGAAGCCGTCGTCGGGCAGGTCATCGCCTGCTCTGGCTTCGACCGGCATGATGTCACCGGGTCCAGGGTCGAGCTGCGGTCTGATCTCGTCCGGTCTGATCTCGTCCGGTCTGATCTCGTCCGGTCTGATCTCGACGGGTCTGATGCTGAAGTTGGGCTCGGTGATGACCAGCCGTTGGTTGTCGGGGTCGTCGTAGTCGAACGGCTCCGTGGTGTAGGTGCGACCGACCGCTGTTGTCCAGTGGACGACACCGCCGGGGTCCATGGTCGAGGACCAGAACCTTGAGGTCTTCAGGTTGTGGTGTCGACGGTGCTTGTTGTTCAGATTGGCAGCACTGGTGGAGCCGCCGGCGCCCCGAGGTGCCCATGGTCTCTCGTGGTCCTGGTCGCAGCGGGCGGCTTCGATGGTGCAGCCCGGGCCGCGGCAGGTCCCGTCGCGGGCGTCGACCAGCGCGGCCATGGCAGCCGGGACGCGATAGGACCCGGTGCTGGCCTCGATCGCATGCCCGGTCAGCGGGTCGGTCACGATCCGGGTCCAGATGGATCCGGCGGTCAGTGCGATCTCACGGGCGTGGTCAGCCTGCACGAAGCCGTAGCCGGGGATCTCTGCCGGCGCGTCGCTGAGGCCGAGCGCTGTGGCCAGGGACATGGTCATCTTCACGTGCGCGGCCGGCCTCGTGTCGAGCATCAAGAATCCCCGATCCGGTCCGGCCGCCAGGCCCTCACCGTCGTCGGTGGTACCCGTCCCTGTGCTGCCCGTCCCAGAGGTGCCCGTCCCAGAGGTGTTAGTCCCCGTGCTGCCCCTGCCTTTGGCGCCGGGTGCGGTTGTGCCTGGGACGGTTGTGCCGAGGGCGGTGGTGCCGACGGCGGTTGTGCCCAGGGCGGTGTCCGGCGAGTGCGTGTTGGTGGCCTCGGGCCAGCCGTAGAGGAGCAGGTCCAGCGCCACGTCCGAGCGCAGGCTCGCCAAGGTCCGTTGCAGCTGGATCGGTCCTGTGGTGGAGCCCTTGCGTAGACCCTTGCCGGCGAAGGCACGGGCAAGGGCGTCGATGCGGGCCGCGGCGGCAGTGACCCGCTCGGTGGCCCCGGTCAAGGTCAGCGCGCCCGTACCGTCGTCGAAGACCGTGCAGGTGGTGCCCCGCCTGGATAGGGCGTCGGCCCGTCGGCGGCGCGGACAGTCCACGTCGGCCAGAACCAGCTGGCGGGCCAGCCGCCGGCGCACCTGCGCGCCGGAGAGCGGGGCACCGTCCGGACGAGAGGTCAGCACCCGGCTCGCGATCGCATCGGCGGTCTGCGGGTCGCAGTGTCTGGTCTCCGCCCACAGGGTGCGAGCCCGAGCCCAGGACAGTGATCCGGCACGTAGCCCGGCTCGCAGCACGTGGGTGCGCTCGTGGCTGGCGTGGTCAGCGAACCCGACCCGGGCCTGGCACTCAAGGATGCCCAGACCGGTGGCCGCCTCGATCTCGGAGGCGGCGGCGCGCCGGGCGTCCATGGCCATGGCGGCGAAGACCTCCGAGGAGGGGCGCACGTCCGAAGGGCAGGTCACAACGTCGGCCTCGACCCTGTAGACCAGCTGCGCGGTCGCGGCCAGGGACACCGACTCCACCCACGCCTTGAGCACCTCGGCAGCCTCAACCACCGACAGGGCCTCGTCGCCGTCCAGATAGTCCACCCCCTCGCCACCGGCAGCCCGCAGCAACAGCGCCCATGCATCGCACACCGGCTCTGGCATCTCGGAATCGGGAACCGCGCGCAGTCCCGAAGGGTGCGCGGACGAAGGCACGGCGGCAGGGGAGGTCAGCTGCCCCTTCACCTCGCCGGCTGCCGTCACGTCATCACCCCATATGTCTGTCGAACTGGTGTTCTAATCATACGGGACAGGGCAGGTGAATGCAAGGGTCTAAGAGATTAAATCTGTTGCAAACAAAGGTCGTTCGACAAGTTGGGGTCTGCTAGGAGGCGCCGTCCGGCAACGGTCTCGGCAAGGGTTCCGGCACCGGGTCTCCGGGCGCCCTGCCGTGAACATCGTTGGCCACGTTGTTCAGGACGGCGACCAACGGCACCGCGATGAACGCACCGAAGATCCCGCCCAGGATGGTGCCCGCCGTGACCCCCATGAGGATGCCGAGCGGATGGATCTGCACCGCCTTGCCGAGGATGAAGGGGTTGAGCAGGTTGCCCTCGAGCTGGATGGTGAGAACCAGAGCGAGCGCCATGACCAGCGCCATCACCAGGCTCTTGGTCACCAACGCCACGAGGACGACCACCACTCCGGCGACGAGCATGCCGATGAGCGGGATCATCGACCCCAGGAACAGCAGCACTCCCAGAGGCACGACCAACGGCATACCGGCAATGAGCATGACCACGACCATGGTGAGCGCGTTGATCAAGGCCAGCAGGACGGTGCTGCGCATGTAGGCGATCAGCGTCTGCCAGGCCACGTTGCCGGCGTGGGCCACCTTGGTCCGGGCCTCGTAAGGGAAGAGCCGAACGACCCAGCGCCAGATGCCTCCGTCATCGGTCAGCAGGAACAGGGTCGCGAACAGGCAGAAGACCGCCCCGCCGACGACGACAAGCGCGCTGTTGGCGGTGGCGAAGACACCCTGAGCCAGGCCGGCGCGGTTCGCGGTGATGGTTTTCGTCAGATCGTCGATCAGCTGTTGCACCTGGTGCTCTGACATCTTCGGCGGACCCGTCACCAGCCAGTTACGGATCGTCGCCACGGCGTCCAACAACTGGGCCCCCAGCTCGGAGGAGCTCGCAGAGACCTGCTGAACGACGAACCAGGCGGCACCGACCAGCGTGGACATACCGAGCACGAACACCAGGAGCGCCGCCGGGATCCGGGGTACCCGATGGCGCATCAGCAGCTCGACGCCCGGCTGGAGGAGTGCGCAGATCATGACCGCGACGATCACGGTGATGGTGACCAGGCTGACCGAGTTGAGCAGGTTCAGCAGCACGACCAGGGCCGCCACCACGAGGAGGAAGCGCAGCGCCCAGGCGGCGGCCACCTGAAGGCCCCAGCTGACGGTGTCGGTGGCATGTTCGTGGAGCGGGCTCATCCAAGTCAGCCTTTGGTTAGGGAATTCGATGGGCGTGATGCGGTGCGGATCGGCGTGAGGACAATCTATCCACGTCGCGACCCGAAGACGGGGCTACTTCGGGGAAGCGGCTGCTCAAGTCAGCGCGTCGAGCTCGTCGCGCAGGTAACCGGCCATGACATCGAGGTCCGGCACCAGGTCGCGGCAGGCGATCAGCCCGAAGAACAAGGTGTCGCGATAGCTCATCACCGTGATGTTGAGCCCCTGGCCGTCAACGACTGCCGACACCGGGTAGTACGCCAACAGCTCCGCGCCAGCGAGATACAAGGGCACCCTTGGGCCAGGAACGTTGGAGACGATGAGGTTGAACGGGCTCACGCGTTCCAGCAACCGCAACCGGGCGGACAGCCGCCAGGCCTGGTTGGCCAGCACCGGCATGGCGAACTGGCTGACGTCGGCGAGCAGGCTGGCCGGGATGGCGTCGTGCTGGTCCTTGGCTGCCCGCATGGACTCGTGCATCGCGGCGAGCCGATCCCCCGGGTCGCCAAGATTGGTCGGCAGGGCGGACAGCATCATCGACACCCGGTTGCCGTAGGTGCCCTTCTGGCCCCTGGTCCGTACCGAGACCGGAACGGCCGCCACGAGCGGCACGACCGGTAGCGCATCGTGGAGCTGCAGCCACCGGCGCAACGCCCCAGCACACAAGGTCATGACGACGTCGTTGACGGTCAACCCCGGTATGTCGTGAACCCCCCGCAGCCTCTTCACCTCAGTCAGCGGCAAGCTGGCGAAGGCCCACCTTCGGTGCTGGGACACCGGCGCGTTGAATGGGGTTACCGGGGCCAGCAGACCGGTCTGGGACAGCAGGTCTCCGCTGTCCTTCCCGGCCCGGCGCTGTGCGAGTGAGGGGCCAATAGCATTGGCAATGACCGGAACCGAGCGCGCGAGGTGGGTGGCAACACGGACAGCCTGCATCGGCTGACGGGCCAGGGCGACGGCACCTCGGGCCAGCAACCAGGTGGAGTCCGGCGGTCGCTCACCCTCGAATACCTCGACTGCCGGCAGCTCAGGACCCTGCGGGGACACATCGAGCAGGGCCGCGAGGATGTCTCCTCCCGAGAGGCCGTCGATCGCGGCGTGATGAATCTTGGAGTAGATCGCCGCGCGGCCCCCGCTCAGCCCGCTGATGAGGTAGACCTCCCACAGCGGACGGCCGCGGTCCAGCGGCCGCGCATGCAGTCTCGCCACCTGTTCGGCCAGCTGCCCGTCGTTGCCCGGCGCGGGCAGCGCGAGCTCGCGTACATGGAACGCGATCTCGAAACCCGGGTCCTGGATCCAGTACGGATGGTCGAGCCCGAACGGCACCGTGATCAGCCGGCGGCGAAAGAGCGGCACCAGTGACAACCGTGACCCGATGACCCGGGTCAGGTGCTCGAGGGTCAGCCCTGACTCGGCGCCTGCGACAACCCCCGCGTCCACGATGCAGACGCTGCCAACGTGTCCGAACACCGTGCGGGTCTCCATCGCCAGGAACGCACCGTCCAGTCCGCTCAGCTGTTCCACGGTTCACGGCCCCGGCGGTGTGGGGGCATCAGTCGTCCTGGCCAGCCAGTCGAGGATGTGGCCGGCGGTCCACTCCGGCACCTCGAGCTGCGGGACGTGACCTGCGTCGGGGGCCACCTCGAAGCGCCATGACGGGTTGGCCGCGGCGACCGACCGGGATGCGCCGACCGGCACGAGCCGGTCCTTCTCTCCGTGCAGCAGCAGCACCGGCACCCGGATAGACCTCATCATGGCCAGAAAAGAGCTGCGCCGGGCCATCATGCCCATCAGCGAACGCGCGGCGACGAGGAACTGTTCGTCCAGATCGGAGAACCCGCGACGCGTCCGAGCCAGGTCCATGTGCTGCTCGAGCACGTCGGTCGGCACCCGGGTCGGGTCCACGCAGCACAGGCGCAGAACGTCCATCGCCACCTGCTCGGGCGAGCGCACCCGGCGGCGGGCCTTGAGCATGGCGCGCCCGAGCTGAGGCACGGCATACATCCCGAAGCCGACGGCCACCAGCGGGTCCCTGCGCGAACCCCGTCGACCCGGCACCGCGGGGTCCACGAGGACCAGTCCGCTGACGGTCTCAGGGTGGCGGGCCGCCTGCAGTATCGCGATCATGCCACCCATCGAGTTGCCGACAAGGATCGCCGGACTGCCGACCACCTCGCTCAAGAATCGTTGCAGCATATGCTGATTGGCCGTGACCGAGGTCGAGTGCGAGCCCGCCTGGGTGAGACCGAAGCCCATCAGGTCCAGCGCAAGGACGCGGCAGGTGTCGGTCAGCAGGGGGGCGAGCGCGGCCCAGTTGACCAGCGACCCGCCCAACCCGTGCACCATCACCAGCAGCGGACCGTCGTCGGGCCCGCCGTGGTCGACGTAGTGGACGGGAACGCCCAGGTCGGCCCACCGCGACGTCGAAGCGGTATGCCGTCCGACCGCTTCGCTGCTCATCCTCCGAGCGTAACGCTCGTCTTGCTCACTCCGAGATCGGTCGAGCAGCTGCGTTCGCCGGGGTCACGCGTGGCGATGGTGCTGCCGTTGATGACGCTGACGTCGTCATAGGCGGGTCGGCCCAGGATGAGGTTCCGGAAGGTGTACCGGGTCAGCGAGGCCAGGTCGCAGCTCTGGGTGAACACCGCGATGTCAAAGGAGTACGGCTGGCCTTCCAGCTCACCGCCCTGGTCACCCGCCTTCTGGAACAGAAAGTGGGCCATGGTGCCACCACCGGTGAAGGTGCCGACGCCGATGCGGTTGCCCTCAAGCTCGTCCTTGTGCAGATGTCCGTTGACCAACAGGGTCGCGGACTTCACCAGCTTGACCGCGGCGGGCTCGTGCGAGACGACGATGTCAGGACGGGACCGGCCGGCATACGCCCGGTTGAACGCCTCCGCCGCCGGCTCCTCCTTCTGGTTGTTGTCCAGGTTGTTGTCGCCGAAGAACCGGGGGTCGTTGAACCCCGCCACGTTCACGCCGTTGACGCTCACCTCCGCATAGGACTTGGGTGTCGGCTCGAGCAGGACGA
>Ga0209638_1000862_pt1 | contig 19874 bp, 17 predicted proteins | sample BarGraNGADG00211_FD_184490 | JGI IMG/M metagenome (GOLD analysis project Ga0209638, IMG submission 184490) | Arctic peat soil microbial communities from Barrow, Alaska - Barrow Graham LP Ref core NGADG0002-211 (SPAdes) (version 2) | ecosystem: Environmental > Terrestrial > Soil > Wetlands > Peat...
AGGGCGCCGAATTGATTGTGGACGACGTCCCATGTCTGCGACGTCACGAAGCCGAGACCGAAGCGATGGAAGGCCAAGCGCGATCCTCTGGCTAGCTCGATGGCGATCAGGCCGAGCACCGTGACCGCGAGAGCCGCCGCAGCGAAGGTGATTGCCTTGAGCGCCGGGTCGCCAATTCGGTCTAGCCTCCCGCGAGTCCGCTCGAGAACAGATTTCGTATCTACGTGTGAGTTCTCCACCGCGCGCTCAGCCTAGATGCGCGAGGTATGGCCCGGAACTTCGGTTTACCACGTTGTAACCACATCGCCACCACCTTCTTGCCCACGAGTGAGCACAACGTAGGCAGGCTCGCCCCGATGAACTCTGAATCGAATCAAGGAGACACAAACAGATGACCCGACGTGGGTTTCTTATAAGCACTCTCGCCATCGTGGCAGCACTCGCAGCCGGTATCAGTGCGGCGCAGGCCTCGGTGCAGCGAAGCACAGCCGCAACCCTGAACGGTGCCGGAAGCTCTTTCGTCTTCCCGCTCATCTCGACATGGGCGCCGGCGTTCAAGAGCGCCACCGGTAACACCGTCAACTACCAGCCGATCGGCAGCGGCGCCGGAATCGCCGCCGTCACGAGTCGCTCGGTCGACTTCGGCGCCAGTGACGCTCCGTTGACGCCCGATCAGGACAAGTCCTGTAACAACTGTCTGACGATCCCGTGGGCGTTCTCGGCGACCTCGATCGCCTACCAGGGGAGCGGGCTCCCGGCGAACCTGCACATCACCGGATCCGTTCTGGCCCAGATCTATCTCGGCCAGATCAAGACCTGGTCGGCTCCCGAGCTCAAGAAGCTGAACCCGAAAGTCAATCTCCCGAACAAGGCAATCACGCCGATCTTCCGCAGCGACGCGAGCGGTACGAGCTACAACTTCACCCAGTACCTCTCGGCGATCGACTCGGAGTTCGCGCACAAGATCGGTGTCGGCACTCAGCCGAACTTCGGCTCGATCGGTGTCGGTGGGGCCAAGAGCTCCGGCGTCTCGGCCCTGCTGGCCAAGACCGACGGCGGTATCTGCTACGTGGACGTCGCCTACGCGACGACGAATCACTTCCAGGTGTTCGCGATCCAGAACCGCGCCGGTAAGTTCGTGACGCCGACGCCCGGGCCGATCCAGGCCACGGCCAACTTGGTCACGAAGGCCAAGGCAGCCGGCGACTCACTCGTCATCAACGTCGTCGATCCGCCGAAGCCGTCGCTGCCGAAGTTCAAGCCCATCACGACGAAGAACGCGAAGCTGAAGGCCAGAATCCTCAAGTCGCACAAGAAGCAGCTTGCGGCGGCCAAGGCGAAGAACGCGAAGCTCACCATAGCCTACCCGATCTGCACGTTCACCTATGTGATCGCGCCGAAGGCGGCGAAGCAAGGAGCCGCGTTGAAGGAGTTCCTGACGTGGGCGCTCCAAAAGGGCCAGACCTACGGTGCGGCGCTCTACTTCGTGCCGATACCGAAGGTCGTCGCGACGGAGTCGCTCAGGCTGGCCAACGAAATTCAGTAGACAAGCCAGTACTTACGCTTACCAGGAAACAGGCGCCGGTCTTACACCGGCGCCTGTTTTCGTTCTATTCAGGGAACGTGCAACGGACGGTCAAGCCCTCGCCGGGTGCACCGCTTGCACTGACGTTCCCTCCCGCCGCCATGACAACGTGCTTGACGATCGCCAGGCCGAGGCCGCTGCCCTTGCTCGCGCGTGCCTTGTCGGCTCGGTAGAAGCGCTCGAACAGCCGGGGTAGGTGCTCGGCGTCGACGCCGGCGCCGTTGTCGCCAACGGTCAGCTCGAGCTCGCCGGAGCCCGGCTTGCCCACCGAGAGCTTGCAGCTCGCGCCCACGCCGGCGTAGCGAATCGCGTTCGTGGCCAGGTTGCGCGCGACGATTGCAAGCATTCGGGGGCGCAGTGGAAGCTCTAGCGACGGGTCGCCTTCGACGCTCAGCGATACACCGGCGAGATCAGCGCGGGCATTCAACTCGTTCGCGACTTGCTCCAGAACCGGGAGGGCCGGCGCGCTGCCGAAAGAGACGACCTCACGTCCGCTCTCGAGCTCGCTCAAAAAGAGGACGTCGTTCAGGAGCTCGTCCATCTGCTCGACTTCTCGCTGACCCTGGAGCGCGATCTCGACGGCCTCGTTCGGCTTGCGCTCGATCGCCTCGAGCAGCATGAGCAAGCGGGCCAGCGGCGTGCGTAGCTCGTGCGAGACGGCGGCTGTGAAGCCTATGCGCAGCTCCTCGTAGGCTTCCTGATCGACGAGGGGTGCGACGATCAGCGTCCTGCGCTCGTCGCCCTGCCGGTAACGAACGCGACGGGCGTTCGCCAGCTCGACCGTCTCGGGAAGCTCGCGGCCGGGTTTTAGTCCTGCGAACAGCTCGCGGGCGCGACTGCTGGCCTCCACCAGCTTCTTCTCGCCGTCGAGCACGAAAGCAACCAGCTCTCCGTACTCGAGCAGTGCCTGCGCCATATCAATCTCCCGCCCTTTCTCGCGAGCGTCTTCCGTGCTTCGGCTTCTACGCGGGAGCGGCATCACAGGGAGGGTAGCGAGTGAGGATCCCTCCAGGCTGGAACTCGAACGTAACCAGATTGGCACCCACCGCACGCTTCGCTCGGGCTAGTTTCGAGTCATGAACGAGAAAAGGAAGAAAACGAGCGCCTTTCCGAGGCGCGAAAGCGATCGAGTCTGCGCTACCTGCGGATATGGAATCGCAGCAAGTAAATCGCCCGGGCGCTGCCCGATGTGCGGGACGAATCGCTGGATGACTTCTCCGCTCAGGAGGGCCGCATGAACATCTGGTGCCTTCCCCTCAGAGATCCTCAGAGAACGAGGTGCGAAATCTGCGGACGCGAGGTCGAGCAGCTCGGTCGCTCGGGCCGCCTCACGCGGATCTGCCGTGCCTGTCTGACTCGCACGACCGAGAGACGGGCAGCCTGATCGCCATTCCGCCCCAAGCAGCGAATCTGGATACTGCCGCCGATAATCACCCCGAGCCGGCGGCAGTTCGGCCGGCGGTTACGGTCATCATCACCTTCCGGCGCTTTCGTCGACATCGGTCGTTCACCAGATCGTTACAGCCGCTCAACCCCAAACACACCCGCCGAGCAGTACCGTTCGAGACATGACGAAGGTCCTGATCGTCGAGGACGACGAGCTTTTGGGCCGCGGGATGGCCGAGGCGCTCACCGAAAACGGCTTCGATCCGATCCTGGTTACTAAGGGCGACGTCGCGCTGGCTCGCCTTCGCTACGGAGCTCCCGACGTGTGCGTGCTCGACCTGATGCTTCCCGGACTGGACGGTTGGCGCCTGATCGAGCTTGCGCGAGCCGAAGGAATCGGAACGCCAATCGTGGTCGCCAGCGCCCGGGGCAGCGAGCACGACCGTATCCACGCGCTCGAGATCGGAGCCGACGACTACCTGGTCAAGCCCATCTCGATGAAGGAGCTGGTGGCTCGCGTTCGCGCCGCCGCCCGTCGCGGGCACAGCGCCTTACCACGCCAGGACGGAGAGTCGCTCGAGCTCGAGGAGCTGCGCATCGACCCCCGCGACGTCCAGGCCTACGTAGACGGTGTCAGCGCCGAGCTGACTCCCACCGAGTTCAAGCTGCTCTACGCGCTCGCGCTCGACGCCGGGCGTGTCGTCACCCGCGACGAGCTGTTGCAAAAGATCTGGGGACGCCGGCGCTCCTTCCGCGACCGCACGGTCGACGTCTGCGTGAAGCGCCTGCGCGACAAGATCGACCGGCGCGCCTCTCGCCACACCTTCATCCAGACGCGCTTCGGAGTCGGCTACAAGCTCGACCCGATAGCGAAGGATTCCATCGTCGATCCGAGCGAGCTCGAGCGCGGAAACGGCGACGAACCCGCCGGCTAGGGCGACGCTTCGTCGCCCCCGCCGCGCGGGCGAACGGTCCCACTTTCGTCAACAGCCGCCCCGAGGAGAGCCGGTGCTTAACTCGCAGATGCGGCACGCCGATCCTCCGATCGCATCCGTGAAAGCGCTGCTAATCGTTCTTTCCCGCGACCCGCAAAGGTTTTCAGCGCCTGTCGACAACTCTGTCGCCGAGCTGGGTACGAAGCTGTGGATTCTGTGGATCAACTCGCGCCGAGACGGCCACGACCGGCGAGGCTCGGATCCATCAATTCGTCAGGAGGCAAAGACGCCGTACGCTCGGAAGCGATTGCGGCGATTGCGGCGGAGATCCTTGCCGCTCATCTTCTTCAACTCGTCCAGCGTCGTGCGGAGCGACGAGCCGAGCAGCTTCGCCGCCTCGTCGTAATCGCTGTGCGCGCCGTTTTTCGGCTCGGGAATGATGCTGTCGATCACGCCCAACTCGAGGCAGTGAACCGCGTCGGGCCTGAAGGCGGCAGCGGCCTTGCGCGCCTGGCCGGCGTCGCGCCAGAGAATCGAGGCGCAGCCTTCGGGGGAGATCACCGAGTAGATCGCGAACTGCTGCATGAGCACGCGGTTGGCCAGCGCAAACGCGATCGCGCCGCCCGAGCCACCCTCTCCGATCACGCAGGCCACCGTCGGCACCGTGAGGCGCGCCATTGCCACCTGCGAGGCCGCCAGGGCACCGCCCTGACCGTGCTGCTCGGCCGCGACGCCCGGATATGCGCCGGGAGTGTCCACGAACGTGATCACCGGGAAGCCGTGGCGATTGGCGATGTCCATCACCCGCATGGCCTTCCGGTAGCCCTCGGGGTTCGACATGCCGAAGTTCCGCTTCACCCTCTGCACGGCGTCGCCGCGGCCCTTCTGGTGGCCGATGACCGCCACCGTGCGGCCGGCGAAGCTGCCCAGGCCCGAGACGACGGCGGGATCGTCCATGCGGGCTCTATCGCCGTGCAGCTCGATCCAGTCGCCGATCAGGCGCTCGATGTAGTCGAGCGTGTAGGGACGCTCGGGATGGCGCGCGAACTCGACCGAGCGCCAGATCTCGTCTTCATCGCGCTCGTCGCCGCTGTCCATCTTCTCCAGCTGCTGCTCGATCCGGCGCACCTCGTCCGAGATGCCGGCGCCCGGCAGATGCAGCCGCTTCAGCTTGGCCAGCCGGTCGCGGAGCTTCAGCTCTAGCTCACCCGACATGACCGAACAACCTTAGTAGCTTGGCAAGAGTCGGCTTGAGCTCGCGTCGCCGGACGATCGCGTCGAGGTGCCCGAAGCGGTAGTTCGATTCGGCGAGCCCGAAATCGTCGGGAAGGTCTTCGCGCACCGTTTGCTGCACGACGCGCGGACCAGTGAAGCACATCAGTGTGCCCGGCTCGGCGATCGTGATGTCGCCGAGGGTGGCGAAGCTGGCCAGTAGGCCCGCGGTGGTGGGGTGAGTGAGCACGCTGATGAAGGGGATGCCCGCGTCGCGCATGTTCTCCACCGCGCAGACCGTTTTCGGGACCTGCATCAGCGAGAGAATTCCCTCCTGCATCCGCGCCCCGCCCGAGGCGTTCACCGAGATGAGCGGAACCTTCCGCTCGATCGCTCGCTCGCAGGCTCTGGTGAACTTCTCGCCCACGACGCTTCCCATCGAGCCCGCCATGAAGGAAAAGTCCATGACCGTGAGCTGGAAATCGAGGCCTTCGATCTTTCCCTGGCCCATCAGCATCGCGTCGCCGAGACCCGTCTTCAGCTCTGCTTCGGCAATCCGCTCCTTGTAGGAGCGAAGGTCGAAGAAGCCGAGCGGATCGGCCGAGCGAAGATCGGCGGCCTCTTCGATGAAGCTGCCGTCATCGAGCAGCTGCTCGATCCGCTCGAGCGCGCCAACCGGGAAGTGGTAGTCGCACTGGGCACAGACGCGTAGATTCGCCGCCAGCTCGTCGTCACGGTAGTGCGAGTTGCACTTGGGGCACGTGTTGGGATGCTTCTTCGAGCCCCCGGGCTCGGGCGGCGAGTTCTTGTGCTCGATTGAGACGTCTATTCGACCGGCCATAAGCTCGTTTCAGAACGATGCATCCTGCCGCCGACAGGGGTCAGACGGTGGCGTGCTTCGTATCGCGATCAATTCCATGAAGCCTCGGAAGTCTAGCCCTCTCTTGCTTCGACGGTGGGCGCTCCCCGCCTCAATCCTCGAACCGTCGCAGCACGATCGACGCGTTGTGACCGCCGAACCCGAAGGAGTTCGACACGGCCACGCGCACGTCGGCCTTGCGCGCCTCGTTCGGGATGTAGTCGAGATCGCAGTCCGGATCGGCGTTTTCCTGATTGATCGTGGGCGGAAGCATGCCGTCCCGTATCGCCAGGATCGAGAAGATCGCTTCGACCGCGCCGGCGCCACCGAGACAGTGCCCGGTTGCCCCCTTGGTCGAGGACACGGGCGTCCGGTAGGCGTTTTCCTCGCCCAGCGCAAGCTTGATCGCCTTCGTCTCGCTTGCATCGCCAAGCGGCGTCGAGGTTCCGTGTGCGTTGATGTAGTCGACCTCGGACGGGTCGATTCCCGCGTCGGAGAAGGCCATCTTCATCGCCCGGGCCGGGTTCTCGCCCACGGGGTCGGGCTCGGTGATGTGCAGCGCGTCCGACGACAGGCCGTAGCCTCCGACCTCGGCGTAGATCTTGGCGCCGCGCGCTCGTGCGTGCTCCAGCTCCTCGAGCACGAGAACGGCTCCTCCCTCACCCATCACGAAGCCGTCGCGGTCGCGGTCGAACGGTCGGCTCGCACCCTTCGGGTCGTCGTTTCGGCGCGAGATTGCGCGCATGGCGGCGAAGCCGCCGATTCCAACTGGAGTGATCCCGGCCTCGGCGCCGCCGGCGAGCATCACGTCGGCGCGCCCGAGCCGGATCGAGTCGGTGGCGTCGCCGATCGCCATGTTCGACGCGGCGCAGGCGGCGCATTCCGCCAGCAGCGGGCCGCGAGTCCCGAGCTCCATCGAGACCCAGGCCGCGCCCATGTTGGGAATGATCGAGGGGATCGAGAACGGGCTGACGCGATCGACGCCGCGGTTGAACAGCGTCAGCGTGCAGTCCTGGAAGGAGAGGAGGCCACCGATTCCCGTGGCGATCGCCGCGCCGATGCGATCGCGCTCCTTGGCGATGTCGAGCCCGGAGTCGGCCTCGGCCTGCCGAGCCGCCGCGAGCGCCATCAGCGCAAAGCGATCCATTCGCCGCGTCTGTTTGCGGTCGATCCACACGGTGGGATCGAAGTCCTTCAGCTCGCAGCCGAAATTGACCGCGTATCCGGTCGTGTCGAAAAGCGTGATCGGCGCAGCGCCGGATTCGCCGGCGAGCAGGTTGCGCCAGGCGGTCTCCATATCGTTGCCCAACGAGTTGACCAGGCCCAGCCCGGTGATGACGACTCTCTTGCGTTCGTTCTTGGTCATCACATCGCCATCCCGCCGTCGACGACGAGTACCTCGCCGGTGATGAACGCCGCCTCGTCCGAGCAAAGGAAGTGCACCGCGCGGGCGATGTCCTCGGGCTGACCGAAGCGACCGAGCGACGTGGCCTCGAGCATCTTCGTCTTGACCTCTTCGGGCAGGACGTCCGTCAGGCGCGTCTCGATGTAGCCGGGCGCTACGGCATTTACCCGAACGCCGCGAGTTCCGGCTTCACGCGCGAGCGACTTGGTGAAGCCGACGATGCCGGCCTTCGAAGCCGCGTAGTTGGTCTGACCAAAATTCCCGTGCAGCCCGACGACACTGGAGAGGTTGACGATCGCGCCGCTGCGGCGCTTCATCATGCCGCGGATCGCCGCGCGGCACATCAGATAGACACTGGTGAGATTGACGTCGATGACCGCCCGCCAGTCTTCCTCCGACATCCGTGCCAGTAGTCCGTCGCGAGTGATGCCGGCGTTGTTGATCAGGATGTCGATCTCGCCGGCCTCTGCGATCAGCTTCTCGACGTCGTCGGTCTTCGTGACGTCGGCGTAGAGCGCCTGCCCACCGACCTCGCGCGCCACCTCCTCGTTCTCGCTCGTGCCGGGGAGGTCGCAGCAGAGAACTTCCGCGCCCGCGCCCTTGAGCTGGGCGGCGATCGCGCGACCGATGCCGCGCGCGGCGCCCGTGATCAGCGCCCGCTTTCCCTCCAGCGAAGCGTACGGGTCAGGCAACCGACAGCACCTCCTCGACCTTCTTGAGCGTGGCCAGACTGTTGACTGAGATCGTCTCCACGCTGCGGTCGATGCGCTTGATCAGGCCCGAGAGCACGTTGCCGGGACCAACCTCGACGAAGGTGCGGACGCCGTTTGAGATCAGGCCTCTGGTCGCCTGCGTGAAACGCACCGGCGCGGTGAGTTGATCGACGAGAAGCCCCGCGAGCTTCTGGCGATTCTCGATCTGCGCGCTGACGGTCGACATGAAGGCGATCTGGAGCTCGCCGAAGCGTGCTCGCTCGATCACCGGGCGGAAGCGCTCGGCCGCCCGCGCCACCAGCGGGCTGTGGAACGCGCCTGAGATCGGCAATCGAACCGTTCGCCTGGCGCCCTCTCGCTGAGCCTCTTCACAGCACTCGTCCACTGCGTCGGTCTGACCCGAGATGACGACCTGGCCCGGGCAGTTGTAGTTGGCGGGCCAGACGCAATGAATCTCGCGGCAAAGCTCTTCGACGACCTCGTCCTCGAGCCCGAGGATCGCCGCCATGGCGCCCGGGTTTTCCCTGGCGACCTCGGCCATCGCCAGCCCGCGCTCGCGCACGAGCCCGATCGCCTCCGCCGGGTCGAGCGCGCCTCCGGCCGCCAGCGCCGCGAACTCGCCAACCGAGTGGCCGACCACGTAATCGGGCTTGAAGCCAAGCGCCTCGATCGCCGCCAGGATGCCCAGACTCGTAGCCAGCAGCGCCGGCTGCTGAATCGACGTGTCAACTAGATCTTCTACGGGACCCGCGAAACAGAGCGTGCGTAGGTCGAGGCCGCAGCTCTCGCTTCCGCGCTCGTACACCTCCATCGCCTCGGGCACCGCTTCGGCGATCTCGCGGCCCATCCCGGCCTCGATCGATCCCTGGCCGGGGAAGCAGAAGGCAACCTTCCCTTTCGTTCGACCCTCTTCGTCAGTACTCATTTGTTTCTCCCTTCCGTCCACGTGATCACGCTCGAGCCCCAGGTCAGCCCCGCGCCCATTCCTGTCATGAGCACGAGCGTTCCGTCCGCCAATCGTCCTTCTTTCCGTGCTTCGCATAGCGCGAGTGGGATCGAGGCCGACGAGGTGTTGCCGTAGCGATCGACGTTGACGAAAACGCGCTCCTTTTCGACTCCCAGTTTTTTTGCGGCGTGTTCGATGATACGAAGGTTTGCCTGATGCGGAACGTAGAGGTCGATGTCCTCGATGCTTCTCCCCAAGACCTCTAGCACGGCGCGAGCCGAGCTGGGCAGCACTCTGGTCGCGAATTTGTACACCTCGCGCCCGTTCATCTTCACATAGTGCTCGCGCGCCGCAATCGTTTCTGCGCTGGCCGGGCGACGCGAGCCACCGGCGGGCATGAACAACTCCATTCCGCCGGCGCCGTCCGCACCCAGCTCGAAGGCGTGAAAACCGCCACCGGCGACCTCTTCGAGCACCACCGCGCCGGCGCCGTCGCCGAAGAGAACGCAGGTAGCGCGATCATCCCAATCGACTACGCGCGAAAGCGTGTCGGCGCCGACCACGAGCACACGGCGCGCAAGGCCGGCCGCGATCGCTCCGAAGCCCTGGGCGAGCGCGTAGACAAAGCCCGTGCATCCCGCCGAAAGATCGTAGGCGGCGGCGCTACCAGCGCCGAGGCGGCTGGCGAGAATCGCAGCGGTAGAGGGAAAGAGCATGTCCGCCGTGATCGTGGCCACGATGATCAGATCGATCTCCGAGCCGCTGACGCCCGCATCGGCGAGAGCCGCTTCGGCAGCGGGAAGGCAAAGGTCGGACGTCGCTTCGTGCGCCGCCGCGAGGCGGCGCTCCCTGATACCGGTGCGCGCCTGGATCCACTCGTCGCTCGTCTCAACCATCTTCGCGAGCTCGTTGTTCGTGAGCACGCGCTCGGGCGCGTAGCAACCGAGCCCCGTGATCGAGACCGGCCTTCCTGAGCAGACGCCTATCACTGCTCCACCGCGAAGGTCAGCGTGCCGCGGACAGCAAGCTGCCCGTCGACCGTGGCCTTGACCTTGCCTTTCCCAACCGGACCGCGTACCGCCTCGATCTCGCAGACATACTCGAGCGTGTCGCCGGGCTCGACGAGGCGCTTGAAGCGCACATCGTCGATGCCGCCGAAGAGCACCATCTTGCCCTCGTTTCCCTCAACGGTCAGGACGGCCACGGCGCCCGTTTGAGCGAGGCCTTCGACCATCAGCACGCCGGGCATGATCGGCCTGCCCGGGAAGTGACCGGCGAGGAACCATTCGTCGCCGCGCACGGTCTTGCGCGCCACGGCCCGCTTTCCGGGCTCGAGCTCGACCACCTCGTCGATGAGCAGAAACGGGTCGCGGTGCGGCAGTATCGCCTCTATCTCCGCAATTCCCAGTGGAAGCGTTAGCGTCATGCGGCCGCCTCCTTTACAAGCCGTTCGCGAAGGCGCTTGCGAGCACGATGCGCGTAGCACTTGGCGGTGCCGACGGGCATTCGCGCCGCGCCGGCGATCTGCTCGAACGAGAAACCGAGAGCGTCCTTGAGCACCACAACGCGAGCCTGCTCGACGGGCAACTCACGCAAGTGGCCCGACAGCTCGGCGCGCAGCTCGGCGCGCAGCGTCTCGGCAACCGGATCGCCCTCTCGGGCGTGCTCTAGCTCGAACTCATCCGGCAGCGGCGCGGCGCGGCGCAGACCCTCGCGAGCGGCCGTGTCGTGGCAGGTGTTGACCACCAGCCGGTGCAACCAGGTCGCGAACTGCGCCTCGCCTCGGTACTGCCCGATCCTCTGACAGAGCTTGAGCAGCGAATCCTGCGCCGCGTCCTGGGCGTCGCGCTGATCGGACAGCTCGCGTCTGGCTATTCGTCCAACCCGCTCCGCGTAGCGCTCGCAGAGCGTCTCCAGCGCCTTCTGGTCGCCGTCTTTCGCACGCTTGATCAAGATCGGATCGCTGAGCCTTTCGTAACGGATTATCGAGTCGGCCCGAAGTGGGCTACTGATTCGACGGCGATCGGCTCTCTGGGGTTTCACGGCTGAACTAGTGTAGAGATCGTGGCGATAACGCTGGCACCTCTAGCCGTCAGGCCGCGCCTACAGGGGCGCTTCGGCGCGCCTCTCTATCTGTACGCCGAGCGTTGCTCCTCCACCCAGGATCTGCTTCCGCTGGATGCACCCGAGGGCGCTCTTGCGCTGGCCGAGGAGCAGACGCGCGGAAGAGGACGGCGGGGGCGCGATTGGCAGGGGGCGACGGGGAAAGGCCTGCTCTTCTCGCTGTGCTTGCGACCGCAGGTTGTCACGGCCCGGCTTGCTTCCTTCACGCCCGTCGCCGCCGAGGCGATCGTCCAGGCAATCGCCTCCTTCGGCGGTCAGGCGACGGTCAAGCACCCGAATGACGTATTGCTCGCGGGAAAGAAGGTCGCCGGGATCCTCGCCGAGGCAAGTGAGGGCCGCGTCGTGCTCGGAGTCGGCGTCAACGTCGAGCAGGAGCCGGGCGACCTGCCCGAACGGCCGGTCTTTCCGGCCAGCTCGCTTGCGCTCGAGCTCGGGCGACCGATCGACCGCGTCGAACTACTCCTTTGCATCCTCGCGCAGCTCGAGCGTCACTATCGACTCTGGCTGGCCGAGGTAGCAATTTGAGCGGCTTTTGTGCCGCCGCTCGGCTTCGCTACGCTGCCTTGACGCGATGACGACTGAAACCGGCGAGCACGGCGGCGCGCAGCGAATCCTCAGCGATCCGCTTTCTGGACGCGAGGTGATCTTCGCGCCTTCGCGCACGCTGCGGCCGGGGCACTTCGAGGCCCGGCGAGAGCCCGAGGCGCCCGACGAGGCGGAAACGTGCCCTTTCTGCGAAGGACGCGAGCAACAAACGCCGCCCGAGCTCTTTGCGCTCGGCGCCCCGAAGGGGCGCGCGCCCGACACACCGGGCTGGAAGGTGCGCGTCGTGCCCAACCTCTATCCCGCCTTCGCGCGGCAGCAGGTCGTCGTGCACACGCCGACTCACATTCGCTCGCTGGCCGACGTTTCCGACGAGCAACTCGTACTGATCGCCGAATCCTGGGCGGAGGCGGCCGAGAGAGCCTGGGCGGAGGGTTTTGATCATCTCCTGGCCGTGATCAACGAGGGCAAGACGTCCGGGGCCTCCCTGCCGCATTCGCATTCCCAGCTCGTCTGGCTCGAGCAGGCGCCGCCCGAGGTCGCGGCCGAGGCGCCGCGGTTGCGACGGGACGACTGCGCGCTCTGCGCGCTCCTGCACGACCTCGATCCCGCTCTGAAGCTGGCCGAGCGCAGACTCGGCGACAGCACAGTCTCGCTCGCAGTCGCCCCGACCGGACGGGCACCCTACGAGCTGTTGATCGCCCCCGAAGATCATCTCCCCGATTCCTTCGGGAACAGCGAGCTGCTGGCTGCGGCGCTGGCGCTGGCGGCCGAAGGAGCACGGCGGCTGAATGCGGCCGAAGGTGCGTCGCCCTTCAATCTCTGGCTGCACAACTTCCAGGGCGACGGCCATTGGCACCTCGAGCTGGTGCCGCGGCTCAACATCTACGCAGGCATCGAACTCGGCGGCGGTATCTTCATCAACACTCTGCCGCCCGGCGAAGCCGCGGCGCGCCTGCGCGAAGCCCCGCTCTAGAGCTCCGGTACGTCCTCGTCGCTCTCGGCGACGGGCTCGATGGCGGGCTCGGGCGCCTCTTCGCTGTCTTCCGAGTCGATCTCGGGCGCTTCCGACTCGACCACCGGCGCCAGGCTCGAGACGCGCTCTTCCTCGCCGCGCAGGCGCATCACTATCACGCCCTGCGTCGAGCGGCCCATGCGCCTGACGTCTTCGACCGGGATCTTGATCATCGTGCCTTCGTTCGAGATCAGCATCACCTGATACCCGTCGCGAACGATCTTGGCGCCGACGAGCCGGCCGCGCGCTTCGGTCAGCTGAATCGTCTTCACGCCGAGGCCGCCGCGCCCCTTCACGGGGTAGTCGGCGATGCGGGTGCGCTTTCCGTAACCGTTCTCGGTCACGACCAGCAGCTCCATGTCGTCCTGGGCGATCGCGATCGCGATCACCTCGTCGCCGGCGCGCAGGCGCATGCCTTGGACACCCGAGGTCGGGCGGCCCATCGGGCGAGCGTTGGTCTCGTGGAAGCGGATCGCCTGCCCCTTGCGCGACACGAGCAGGATGTCGTCGTTCCCGGTGGAGTGCCGGACGCCGACCAGCTCGTCGCCTTCGCGGAGCTTGATCGCGATGATTCCGTCGGCCTTGAGCGGGGTGTTGTAGTCGGCGAGGCGTGTCTTCTTGACCAGGCCGTTTCGCGTGGCGAAGACGAGATACTCGGCTTCCTTGAACTCGCGCGTCTGAATCACGGCACGCACCTTCTCGTCCTGTCGGAAGGGAAGGAGGTTGACGATCGCTCGCCCCTTCGACTGGCGTGAGCCAAGCGGAAGCTCGTGCACCTTCAACCGATAGACCTTGCCCACGTTGGTGAAGAAGAGGATGTAGTCGTGCGTCGAGGCCACGAACAGGTGCTCGATGTAGTCGTCTTCCTTGAGATCCATTCCCATCACGCCGACACCGCCGCGGCGCTGCTCGCGATAGGCGGTAACGGGCAGGCGCTTGATGTAGCCGGAGCGCGTGATCGCGATCACCATGTCTTCTTCCGCGATCATGTCCTCGAGCTCGAGCTCGGTCTCGCCGGCGATTATCTCCGTGCGGCGATCGTCGCGCTTCCCGAAGATCGATCTGATCTCCTGCAACTCGTCGCGGATCAAGCCGTCCACCCTCGTCTGGTCACCGAGAATCGTCCTTAGCTCAGTGATTAGCTCCTGCAAGTCGGCGTACTCCGCGTCGATCTTCTGGCGCTCGAGTTGAGTCAGGCGCGACAGGCGCAGGTCGAGGATTGCCTGAGCCTGAATCTCGGAAAACTTGAACTCCTCCATCAGCCCGTTGCGCGCCATCTCGGCGTCGTTCGAAGCGCGGATCAGCGCGATCACGGCGTCAAGGTTGTCGAGCGCAATCAGATAACCGGCCAGGATGTGGGCGCGGCGCTCGGCCTGGCGCAGCTCGAATTTCGAGCGCCTGACGATGACCTCGCGCTGGAAGTCGAGGTACTCGCGCACCAGCTCGAGCAGCGAAAGTGTGCGCGGTACGCCCTTGACCAGGGCCACGGCGTTGTAGCCGAAGGTCGTTTGCAGGGACGTGTGCTTGAAGAGCTTGTTCAGCGCGACCTGAGGAATCGCGTCGCGCTTCAGCTCGATCTGGATGCGCATACCCGTCCGGTCGGAGTGATCCTGCAGGTCGGAGACCTCCGACAGCACCTTCTCGTGCACGAGATCGGCGATCTTCTTGATCACACCGCCGTCGCCGCCCTTCTTCACCCCGTAGGGAAGCTCGGTGACCACGATCGCAGTCTTGCCGCCGCGCAGCTCTTCGATGTGGGCGCGAGCTCGCATGACGATGCGCCCGCGGCCCGAACGGTAGGCCTCTCTGATGCCTTGCCTGCCGACGATGATCCCGCCGGTTGGAAAGTCCGGTCCCTTGACGTGCTTGGCCAGCTCCTCGAGCGAGATTTCCGGCTCGTCGATCATCGCCAAGATGGCGTCGGTGACCTCGCTCAGGCGGTGTGGCGGCATGTTCGTGGCCATGCCGACCGCGATGCCCGCCGAGCCGTTGACGAGCAGGTTCGGGAAACGGCTGGGCAGGACCGAGGGCTCACGCCGGGACTCGTCGTAGTTGGGCACGAAGTCGACCGTGTCGGCGTCGATGTCGCGCAGCATCTCGGTGGCGATCTTCGCCAGCCGGCACTCCGTGTAGCGCATCGCTGCGGCCGGGTCGTCGTCAATCGAGCCGAAGTTGCCCTGGCCATCGATCAACGGGTAGCGCAGCGAGAAGGGCTGCGCCATGCGGACGAGCGTGTCGTAGATGGCGGAATCGCCGTGAGGGTGGAAGGAGCCCATCACATCGCCGACCACGCGCGCCGACTTCTTGTACGGCCGGTTCGGCTGCATGCCGGCCTCGTGCATTCCGAACAAAACGCGCCGGTGGACGGGCTTCAGCCCGTCCCGAACGTCCGGTAGCGCCCGGCTCACGATCACGCTCATGGCGTAATCGAGGTAGCTTGAGCGCATCTCGTCTTCGAGCTCGCGCGGCTCGATGCGCCCCGGACCTAGCGCGCCTGTCTCGACCTCAGACATCCAGGAACCGCACGTCCCTCGCGTTTTGCTCGATGAATGCGCGCCTGGGCTCGACCTGGTCGCCCATCAACGTCGAGAAAAGCTGGTCGGCCGCGGAGGCGTCTTCGACGTCTACCCTCACGAGCAGGCGGCGGGCGGGATCCATGGTCGTCTCCCAGAGCTGCTCGGGGTTCATCTCGCCGAGTCCCTTGAAGCGCGACAGCTGAAGGCCTTCCTTGGACAGGTCGAAGGCCTCCTCGCGCAGAGCGTGGAAGGTCTCGGCCGTGCGCTTCTTACGCCCCTGCGCCAACTCGAAGGGCGGTAGCCCCATCTCGGCCAGCTTCGCGAAGGCGCGGCGCGCTTCGCGGAAAGCCTGCGAAAAGAGAAGCTGCGTCGGGATATTGACCCTCTGCGCTGCGCCCGTCTCCTTCTCGATCACTTTGATCCAGCAGCCCTCCGCGTCGGTCGACTCGATCTTCAGCTTGTATCCGTTCTCTCCGACCGCCTCGAGCGCCTTAGTGATGTCGCTCGCCGTCTCGTCATCGAGCCCGACAAGCCTGTGCGCCACGACGAAGTCGGCCGCCGGGGTGCCGAAGTCCGCACGAAGGCGTCCAACCTGCCCGTCGAGCGCGCGTAGGCCGCTGGTCAGCTTCTTCCAGCGCGCCTCGCTCAGCTTCAGCTCCCGGCCGTCGCGATCGCGTACCTCGATGCCGCCGATGCGCTCGCGCACGAGCAGCTCCTCGAGCTGAGCGTCCTTCTCGAAGTAGAACTCCTTCCCCTCGAGCTTCACGCGATAAAGCGGCGGCACCGCGATGTAGATGTGCCCGTACTCGAACAGCTCGGGCATGTGCCGGTAGAGGAAGGTGAGGATCAGCGTCCGGATGTGCGATCCGTCGATGTCGGCGTCGGTCATGATGATCACGCGGTGGTAGCGCAGCTTCGAGATGTCGAACTCCTCGCCGATGCCGGTGCCCACCGCCGTGATGATGGCCTGTATCTCGTTGTTGGAGAGAACCTTGTTGATGCGGTTCTTCTCGGAGTTGATGATCTTCCCGCGCAGCGGCAGGATCGCCTGGTAGGTGCGATCGCGGCCCGCCTTGGCCGAGCCGCCGGCCGAGTCGCCCTCGACGATGTAGACCTCCGCCGACTCGGGGTCGCGAATCGTGCAATCGGCGAGCTTGCCGGGGAGCGACGAGCCCTCGAGCGCGCTCTTGCGCCGCGTCAGCTCGCGCGCCTTGCGCGCCGCCTGGCGGGCCCGCGAGGCGGAGATCGTCTTTAGCACGATGCGTCGCGCGTCGGCCGGGTTCTCTTCAAGGTACTCGGCCAGCTTGGCGTTGACGGCCTGCCTGACCAGGCCCTCGACCCAGGGGTTTCCGAGCTTGGTCTTCGTCTGCCCTTCGAACTGTGGGTCGCGCAGCTTGATCGAGATGACCGCGGCCAAACCTTCGCGCACATCGTCGCCGTCGAGATTCGTTTCCTTCTCCTTGATCAGGCCCTTGTCGCGCGCGTACTTGTTAATGCTCGCGGTCAACGCCGACTTGAAGCCCGTCAGGTGCGAGCCGCCTTCGTGCGTGTTGATGTTGTTGGCGAACGAGAAGACCGACTCGACGTAGGAGGTGTTCCATTGCATCGCCACCTCGACCGCGCCCTTGTCGGTGCCGCCCTCGAAATAGACGACGTGCTTGTGAACCGGCTCCTTCGTCTGGTTCACGTAGCCGACGAAATCCTTGATGCCGCCTTCGTAATGGAACTCGTGCCGCTCTTCGCCGGTGCGCTCGTCGATCAGAACGATCATCAGCCCGCGCGTGAGGAAGGCGGTCTCGCGCAGGCGCTGCACCAAGAGCTGGGTCGAGTACTCGAGCTCGTCGAAGACCTCCGAGTCGGGCAGGAAGGTGATCGTCGTGCCGCTGTCCGAAGCCTTGCCGACGACCTTCACATCGCCACTGGGAACGCCGCGCGCGAACTCCTGCCGGTACAGCTTGCCTCCGCGCCGCACCTCGGCCACGAGCCATTCCGAAAGGGCGTTGACCACCGAGACGCCGACCCCGTGCAGTCCGCCCGAGACCTTGTACCCCTCGCCGCCGAACTTGCCGCCGGCGTGAAGCTTGGTCAGCACGACTGTCAGCGCCGACATGCCCTGCTCGGGCATGAGGTCGATGGGGATACCCGAGCCGAAGTCCTTTACCGTCACCGAGTTGTCTGGATTCAGGGTTACTTCGATGCGGTCGTTTCGGCCCGCGAGCGCCTCGTCGACCGAGTTGTCGACCACCTCGTAGACGAGGTGGTGCAGGCCGCGCGAGCCCGTCGAGCCGATATACATGCCGGGACGAAGCCGGACCGGCTCGAGACCTTCGAGGACAGTGATGTCCTTCGCTGTATAGGATGTCTCAGTCATGAAAAAAGCCCTGCAAATAGCCTGCTTGCGGGCTTCTCGTAGTCTATCAGAAAGAGCGGTCGGAAGTGGGCCTAAGGTGCGCCTTTTCGGCAGTTTTGAGCAAGGCTCGCCGCCGCCGCCCGAGCAACCAGCGCACGTAGCTCTTCGTCGTCGATAACGGCCGCCAGCTTTTCGCCTTGTTCGCGCTCCCGCGCAGTGGTCACAGGCTCCTTTGAAACGTCCTGCGCATCGGTCTCTCGGCCCTTGCCGGGCACCGGCCCCGGTGCGAAGCGAAGCTCGCTCGGACACTCCCCGCCCAGCTCCTGCTCGAGCTTGGCAAGGATCTGAGGCGCGAGGTGCTTCAGCTCGAAGGCCCATGTTGCGGAACTGGTGTTGACCTGCAGCACTCCCTTGCGGTTCAGCCGCGCCGGCCAGGCGTTCACGGCGATCGTCTCGCCAACCGTCTGTGGCCAGATTCGAACGAGCTCGCTCGCGGCGGGAAGACCGACTCGCTTGGCCACTCTTCTGATCTCTCTCTCGAGCCTCTCCATCACGTCGCCCTCGCGGTTCCCTCGCTTACCAATATGACCTGATCCGCCCTTACGGGCAAAGCGCTGTCGCTGGTGGCGGTAACGATCGTCTGCCCCAGCCCGCGCAGGCGCCCGATCAGGGCCTCGCGCCGGCCCACATCGAGTTCCGAGAGCACGTCGTCGAGCAACAGGAGTGGCGCGCCGGTATCTCGCTCGGTAAGCAGCTCTGCCTCGGCGAGCAGAAGCGCCAGTACCGCCGTCCGCTGCTCTCCTTGCGAGCCGAACGAGCGGAGCTCGCGCCCCTTGGCCAGAACGACGACCTCGTCCAGATGCGGGCCGGCGCTCGTCGTTCCCCGTTCCAGGTCGCGCGCCAGCCGGTGCTCGAGCGACTCCAAAGTGAGCGGTTCGGCCGCGTACTCGAGCTTGCAATCCGGCAGCCCGAGCGCCTCTCCGACGTCCGCAAAACGCGGCGAGAGCAGCTCGATCGAGCGGATGCGGGCCGCCTGAAGCGACGATCCGAGCGTCGCCACCTGCTCGTTCCAAGGCGCGAGCGCCTCCTTACTCGAGAAGCCGAGACCGATTTTCCGCAGGCAGGCGTTCCGTTGGCCCAACGCTTCGCCGTACGTGCGCGGGAGGTTCGCTCGAGTGGGAAGAAGCCGCGTCAGCGTCCGGTCGACGTAGGCCCGGCGCACCGCCGGTCCACCCTTGATCACCACCAGCCGGTCGGGCGTGAAGACCAGCGTCGGGAGTTCGCTCCTCAGCTGATCGGTCGCCGTCAGCGGGGCGCCGTTCAGACGCGCCCGCTTGTTTTCACCGCGAATGATCGTCACCTCCACGACGGCGCTCCCTCCGCGACGCTCGGCCCGAAGTGCAACGCGAGCCCCGTCGCAACCAAAGCGAATCAGCTGGGCATCGGCTCTCGTTCGCGGCGAGAAGGCTTGAGTGCCGACGTGCACGGCCTCGACCAGGTTCGTCTTCCCGGCTCCGTTCGGTCCCGCGACCAGCACGAGATCGCCCTCCAGCTCCAGCTCGAGGCGCTCGTACGAGCGGAAGTCACGCAGCGTGATCTCGCGAACTGTAAGGCCGTGCCTCAAAACGAAGTACTCCACCGACTGGCAGCGCTTGGAGGCGCGTTGCGTTGTTCTCGGCCTCGCCCGTAGCTTCGGCTATGAACGAGGCGCTGCGTCCTGGCATCGCATCCACCGATCACGCCCAGTCGGTGGGTCGTCATTTTGGACGAGGCCCCTCAGCCCGCGAGGCGAATCGGCATGATCAGGTACCAGAAGCTGTCGCTCTCCGCGCGAAGGAGTCCGGGGCGGATCGGGTTGATCAGGTTCAGCTCGATCTCGTCGCCGATCACAGACTCGATCCCCTCGCGTAAGAACTCCGCGTTGAACCCGATCTCGATCGGAGCGCCGCTAAAGGCGACCGGCAGTGTCTCGCTTGCTTCGCCTACATCCTGCGTTTGCGCCGAGACAGTCATCAGGCCTGCATCGAAGTGGAGCCTGATCGGGCTGGTTCGCTGCGCCATCACCGCGACGCGGCGCACGACATCGAGGAACTCCAGCCGCGCCAGCTTTACTGTGTGCTCAAAGGCCTCGGGAAGAAGCTGGCGATGATTCGGGAATTGTCCGTCTATCCGCCGCGTACTCAGCGTCGTGTCGCCGAGCGAGAAGATGGCGTGATTGTCGTGGATCGCCAGCTCGAGCTCGCTACCAGTGGCGGGAATGCGTGCCAGCTCAGCTACGGCGCGAG
>Ga0209638_1000863_pt1 | contig 19866 bp, 17 predicted proteins | sample BarGraNGADG00211_FD_184490 | JGI IMG/M metagenome (GOLD analysis project Ga0209638, IMG submission 184490) | Arctic peat soil microbial communities from Barrow, Alaska - Barrow Graham LP Ref core NGADG0002-211 (SPAdes) (version 2) | ecosystem: Environmental > Terrestrial > Soil > Wetlands > Peat...
CGCGCCGGCCGTGGCGAACGGGACGCGGTTGGCGTACAGCGCGACCGTCTCCCAGCTCCCCGACAGGGCGCCGGCCGTGCCGATCGCCACGAGGACGGCCAGGATCACGATGACAACCACGCCGAGCGGGCGCAGGTCCGGGAGATCTGCGGTGGTCAGCCCGGGCCCCGCCGGACGCATTCCGCGAGGGCGTTCTGCGTCGTCTTCACCGAAGGCTCCGCGACGCGGCCCGCCGAAGGCGTCGTAGCGCGTGCGGAGAGGGCTCTCGCCGGCTGTCCGTGCCGTCTGGCCCAGGCGGTCGATGAAGGCGCGGAACCGGTCGCCCGCCCCGGTCCCCGGCGGGGGCGCGAGGCGGCCTGCAAGCCAGATGTTGACAAGGAGGAAGACCAGCGTGATCACGAGGCCCAGCGCGAACAGCCCGGCCTGCGCCCCGATCCGCGTCCAGAAGATCGGGTCGAACCCGACGCTCTTGAACCAGGTGGCGTCGGTCACGAGCTGGATCCCGAATCCCACCAGGAAGATGGCGCTGAGCAGGACCAGCGCGACCACGGCCAGCACGACCTGCGGACCGAGCGAGCGGAGCCGCGGCCGCCGGCCGCCGCCGTCGTGCGGGCCGCCCGGGCCGCCCGGGCCGCGACGACGCGGCGGTGCGCCTGGTGGAGGCCCCGGGTGGCTGCCCGGGAGCGGGCGTGGCCGATGGAGGGGCGAAGGTTCGTCGTCGGGATCGGGCGCCGGGCCGCGATCCGGGCGGTCGGCCTCGACCTCTTCCTCGACGGCGGGCGGCCCGTCGAGGGCCTCTGTCGGACCCGCGTCGCCCTCGGAATCCGCCTCCCCGGGCTGGTCGCCGGGGGCGGCGGGGCGCTCTCCCCGTGCGGCTGCCTGGGCCTGGCGCTGACGCTCCGCCAGCTCCTTCATGAAATCATCGAACAGGTCGCGCATCCGGGAGAGTGTACGCCCCCACTCCGGACGGCTCGCGGGGTCCCGGTGGCGGCCCTCCCTCAGGGCCGGTGGAGGGCCTCGACCGCCCGCCGGAAGGCAGCAAGCGCCACGTCCGCGATCGCGTTCGGCGTCATCGCCGCTGCCCGCGCCGGCTCCCAGCGGATCGCGACCTGGACGACGAGCGGAGCCGACCAGGGATGGTCGGGGTCCTCCGGCGGGACGGGCAGGCGGAGACGGATCTGCTGACGCCCGTCGTCCTCGAGGACGAAGCCGGAGAGCCCCCCGGAGAGCAGCGGGCCGAGCCGCGCGAGTGGCGGATCCGGCGGCGGTCCGGCTGCGGGGGCCGCCGCCCGGCACGTCACGATCCCGTCGGCATCGGCGACCCAGAAGACGGCGAGCCACCAGCCCTCGATCTCGGTGGGACGATCCATGCCGGCCCGACAGCGCTGGTCGCCGAGCACGACCTCGTGCTCGCGCAGGTACGAGGGTCCGGGCGGGGGGAGGCGGGGCATCGAGGCACAGGATAGCCGCGGCGCCGGCGCGTCCCGGTCCTGCTACGGTCCGGCGCCCTCGCCCCGCGGAGCGTCGGCGGCTGGCGTCGCGTCCGCGGCCGCCGTCCCATCCGGCCCAGGTGCCGCCCCGGGTCCGGGTGCAGGTCCAGGCCCGGGTGCGGCCCCCGGCCCCGGCGCAACCCCGGGTCCCGAGGGAGCGTCCGGTCCCGGGACCGTATCCGGCGCGGGTGCTGCCTCCGGCTCCCGTTCGGCGCCAGGTACGACGGGCATCGGGAGGCCGCGCTCGGCGGCCAGGGCCTCCACCCGGGCGGTGAGGTCGGCGAGCTCGGCGTCGAGGCGGAGGCGCAGCATCTCGCGCCGGACGTCGGCGTCGGGCATGGCGAGCGCCGGAAGCTCCGCCTCGGAGGGCGGCGGGATGGCGTCGTCGCCGCCCACGAAGAGGGAGCCGAAGGTCCGCCGGACCTTGCGCGGCGCAGTCGCGCGGGACGCGTGCTGGCCGTCGATCGCCGTCACGCCTGGGACCTCGATCTCGAGGTCGCCGTGGAGCGTGGCACCGCACGAGCTGCAGGTCACGGCATCCGGGCCGGCGACCGGTGCCGAGCACCACGGGCACCGCGCGCCCGGGTCGGCCGGCGGCGGGAGCGGGATCTTGGGCGGATCCGCCTTGGGCGGTTCCGCCTGGGGCGGATCGTGGTCGGTCATGCTGCCGCGATGCTACCGGACCCGGTTCCCCCGCGAGCGCCCGGCGTCACCCGATCCGGCGCGTCCGTGCACCGTCGCCGGCCTCACGCACATCGCGCTGGAGAACGCCCGAGGGCGGTCGGCCGCCGGCGGGCGCTCGGCCTACTCCCACTCGATGGTGGCGGGCGGCTTGGAGCTGATGTCGTAGACCACGCGGTTGACGCCGGGCACCTCGTTCACGATGCGCGAGCTGATGGTCCCCAGCACGTCGTAAGGAAGCTTTGCCCAGTCGGCCGTCATGCCGTCCTCGGAGGTCACCGCGCGGATGGCGACGACGTTGGCGTACGTCCGGCCGTCGCCCATCACGCCCACGCTCCGGACCGGGGTGAGGATCGCGAACGATTGCCAGAGGCTGCGGTAGAGGCCGGCCGCCTTGATCTCGTCGATCACGATCCAGTCCGCCTCGCGGAGCGTGTCGAGCCGCTCGGCCGTCACCTCGCCGATGATCCGGATCGCGAGCCCCGGGCCCGGGAAGGGCTGCCGGAAGACCATCGCCTCGGGCAGGCCAAGCTCCAGCCCGACCAGCCGCACCTCGTCCTTGAAGAGGTAGCGGAGGGGCTCGATGAGCGTGAAGCGGAGGTCGTCGGGCAGGCCGCCCACGTTGTGGTGGGTCTTGATCTTCTGCGCGGCCTTCGTCTCGGGCGTCGTGGACTCGATGACGTCCGGGTAGAGCGTCCCCTGGGTCAGGAAGTCGATCCGGCCGAGCTTCGCCGCCTCCTCCTCGAAGACCCGGATGAACTCGTCGCCGATGATCCGTCGCTTCGACTCCGGGTCGGTCACGCCGGCGAGGCGGGCCAGGAAGCGCGTCCGGGCGTCGACCATGACCAGGCGCATCCCGAGGTTCTGCTCGAACGTGACACGCAGGAGCTCCGACTCCTTCTTGCGCATCAGCCCGTGGTCCACGTAGATGCAGGTGAGCCGGTCCCCGACCGCGCGGTGCACCAGGCGCGCGGCGACCGCCGAATCCACGCCGCCGGAGAGCGCGCAGATCACCAGGCCGTCCCCACCCGATTCGTGTGCCTGCGCGTCCACCCGCGAACGGATCTCGGCGATCGTCGATTCGATGAAGTTGGCGGGGGTCCACGTCGGCCGGGCGCCGGCGATCCCCATCACGAAGTTGCGCAGCACGTCGCGGCCGCGCGGCGTGTGCCCGACCTCGGGATGGAACTGGATCCCGTACAGGCCCCGGACGGGGTCGGCCATCGCGGCGAACCGGGTCGACGTCGTCCGTGCCGTGGCCCCGAAGCCCGGCGGAGGCGCGACGATCGAGTCGCCGTGGCTCATCCAGACCGGCTGCTCCGGGCCCAGCCCCGCGAACAGCGGGCTGTCGCCGTCGAACGTGATCGTCGCCGGGCCGTACTCGCGCTTCGCGACGGAGACGACGTCGCCGCCGAGCTCGCGTGCCATCAGGTGCAGCCCGTAGCAGATCCCCAGGACGGGGATGCCCGCGCTCCACACGGCCGGGTCCGGGCGCGGCGCATCGGCCTCGTAGACGCTCGACGGCCCGCCCGAGAGGATGATCGCGCACGGACGGCGCTTCGCGATCTCGCCCCACGGCGTGTCGAAGGGCAGGAGCTCCGAGTAGACATGCAGCTCCCGGACGCGCCGCGCGATCAGCTGCGCGTACTGGCTGCCGAAGTCGAGGACCACGACGGTGTCCGGCTCACCGCTGCTGCCCTCCCCACGGGGGACGGCCCCACCGGGGCGGTCGACCGCGGGGCGTTCGGGCGCGGGCGCATTGAGCGCGGTCTCGAGGTACGCCTCCACCTCCGCGTCGTCCGGGGCGAGGACGCGATGGCCGGCGTTGGCGAGCTCTCCGTGAACGGTCTTTCCGCGCTGGCGTCGGGGGGCCTCGTGGTCGTCAGGCCGTGACTGGGCGTCGTATGGCGCCTCGTGGCGGATGGGGGCGGCGGCATCCTCGAGCGGCGCCCCGTCGTCCTGCGCGCGAGCCCGGTCCGCCTGCTGCTCCGCGTCGCTCAAAGGCTGGCTCCTCCCTCGCTCGAACGAGTCGCGCGTCGCGCCGTCGTCCGAAGTGTACGGGCGGCGTCAGTCCGGCGACACGAGCCGCAACCTGAAGGCGGGCCCCGCTCCGAGCCGCTCGGCCGGCGTTCCGTACTTGAGGATCAGCTCCGTGATGGCACGTGCTTTCCCGGCGCCGTCGAGCTCCTCGGCGACGTACGTCCTCTCCAGCGCGCCGATCCGGGCGACGCACCGCGGCTCCGCGCGCAGGTTCGCGGCCCAGTGCGCCCCGGGATCGCCGGCGGCAACCAGGAGCGAGCCGTCCGGCTCATCGACGAACCCGACCGCCGCGACAACGGCCCGGCCGGATGCGCGGCCGCGCGTCTCGATCGCGACGGCCTTCTCCCAGCCGACCAGCTGCTCGCCGTACGGATCGCGGGGCACGGAACGGGCGGTGCCGCGGGGGTCGGGCCGGCCGGGCCTACCGGCCGCGAAGCTGCCAGGACTTGCCCTCGGTGACCACCGACGGCGCGTAGACGATCTCGACCTGCTGCATCTGACGCAGCGTGCGGGCCCCGAGCGCCGCCATGGACTGTCGGAGCGCGCCCACCAGGTTCTGCGTGCCGTCGGTGACGTGCGAGGGCCCGAACAGGATCTGTTCCATCGGCCCGACGCTCCCGACCCTGATCCGCGTGCCGCGGGGCAGCACCGGCGACGGCGCGGCCATCCCCCAGTTCGTGCCGCGGCCGGGCGCCTCGTCGGCCCGGGCGAGCGGCGAGCCGAGCATCACGGCGTCGGCGCCGGCCGCGATCGCCTTCGCGATGTCCCCGCCCTTCTTCATCCCGCCGTCGGCGACGACCGGGATCCAGCGGCCGGTCTCGGCGAAGTACGCGTCGCGGGCAGCCGCAACGTCGCTCACGGCCGTTACCTGCGGGACGCCGATGCCGAGCACCTCGCGGGTGGTGCAGGCGGCTCCGGGCCCGACGCCCACGAAGACGGCGGCAGCGCCCTGCTCCATCAGCGCGAACGCGGCGTCGGCGTTCGTCGTGTTCCCGACGGCCACCGGGATCGGCATGAAGCGGGTGAACTCGGCCAGGCTGAGCGGCTCGTACTCGGACGCGAGGTGGCGCGCGCTGCTGACCTGGCTCTGGACCAGGAAGAGGTCGGCGCCGTGCTCGGCACAGGCCGGCCCGAAGCGGCGGGCGGCTGCGGGCGTGGCCGAGACCGCGGCCCTGGACCCGGCCGCATGGATCTCCGCGATCCGGCGACCGATCAGCTCGTCGCGGATGGGCGCCGCGTATGCCTCGGCGAGGACGGCCTGGATCTCGTCGTCACCTGCGGTCGCGATCCGCTCGAGGATCGGCCCCGGTTCCTCGTAGCGGGCCTGGACCCCTTCGAGGTTGAGGAATGCGAGCCCGCCGAGCCCCGAGAGGATCCCGGCGCTCCGCGGGTCGACGACCGCGTCCATCGCGGCGGCGAGCACGGGGATCGCGAGCGGGATGCCGCAGAAGTCCTGGGCCAGGCGGACGTCGTTCGGCTCCACGGTCTCCGTGCCCGGTGCGAGCGAGACATCCTCGAACCCGTAGGTGGGGCGGATCGAGTCGACCTTCGAACGGAAGGCGCGCCGCGATGCCGGGGCGAAGGGGAGATTCTGGTCGAGCAACTCCGGCCTCCTGGGGCGCCATGCGGCGGGCGGGTTGCGGGGCATTCTACCGCCTGGCCAGCCCGTGCCCACGGGGTGACGAGTCCGTGCCCCTGTCCCCGTTGGCGCCTGCCCGGCCTGGGTTGCCTCAAATACGCCGGCGGTGAGCGCCTGCCCATACCCTCCACGGACAGGAACAGCGCGCGCCTCGGCCGAGGCTTCCGCGCGATCCGGGTTCGCGCGAATCGCACGCAGTTGGACGTTGCGACCCGGGCGGGTATTCCGCGCGCCCTCGTCGGGCGCGTCGAACGAGGCGACCTCGCGAGGCTCCGGCTCGATCAGCTCGTCGCCCTTGCGACCGCGCTCCATGCCGACGTCGACATCATCCTTCGGTGGGAGGGCGCGGAGCTGGACCGGCTTCTCAGCGCGGGCCACTCGGCGATGCACGAAATCGTGGTCGGGATCCTCACCGCGGCCGGCTGGCACGTCGTCCCGGAGCGGTCGTTCTCCGTCTGGGGTGAGCGCGGGGTGGTCGACCTGCTCGCATGGCACGCCGCGACGCGGTCCCTGCTCGTGGTCGAGCTGAAGACCGAGATCGTCGACGTGCAGCGACTCATCGGGACCGTGGATCGCTACCGGAGGCTCGCACCGGCGGTCGTCCGCGATCTCGGCTGGCAACCGGTCACCGTCGGCGCCTGGGTCGCGATCGCCGAGAGCTCCACGAACCGCAGGCGGCTGCACGAGCACGCGAACGTCCTGCGGGCGGCGTTTCCATCCGACGGGCGCACCATCCCCGGGTGGCTGCAGCGCCCATCCGGTCCCCTCGCCGCGCTCTCGTTCCTATCAGATGCGCGCGTGGCGAACCGTACGTCGGCCCGCTCCTCGCGGCGCCGCGTTCGGCCGCCGAGGGACCCACCCCACAACCCGCGCTGAGGCGCGTACCTGATCGAGTATCGCGTCGCGCGCACATCTGCCACGATCGGAAGCGGTCAGGTGGCTGGCGCGGGTCAGGGCCTGGCCGACCGCCCGTCGTACGGTTCGCCTGGCGGACATCTGATCGAGTGGCGGGCGCGGGCGCGTCGCGGCTCAGGCACATCGAGGGCGAAGGGGCGTCGCAGGCGCGAGCACACCGCGGGCGCAGGGCCCAGAAATGTCGCCGGGTTCAGGGCGCGCGAGGCGGGCGTGCGAGCCGGCGCCCGTCCAGCGTCAGCTCGAACCATGGGGCGGCCGCGGCGTCGGTGAGCGACCCGACGATTCGCTCGATCGTCTGCCGATAGGAGGGCCAGACCGCCAACCGCGCGGCCTCCGCGGCCTCCATCCAGCGCGCGTCGTCGTGCTCGTGTGAAAGCCGCGGGAAAGCGTCCGCCCGGACGCGGATCGCGAAGATCGCGGCAGCCACGACCGCGTCCGCGCCCTCGTCATAGAAGTGGCTCACCTGGTCCAGGTCGAAGAACGCCTCGATCTCCGCGGGGCCGAAGCCCACCTCCTCGGACACCTCCCGGAGCGCGGCGACCGGCACGCGCTCGCCGGCCTCCAGCCCGCCCGTCACGCATTGCCAGAGCCCGGGGAAGATGCGGCTGTCCGACCGGCGGATCAGCAGCACCTCCACGCGACCGGGCTCCGCCAGCCGGAAGATCCAGCACTCCACGAGGTCAGGCCGGAGCGGGCTCATCTGCCGTCGCCGTTGGAACACGCGACCGCCGGACCAGGATCGCGTCCCGCCATCGGTGCGTCGCCGAGCACGGACCCGAGCGCGGCGAGCTGCTCGAGATTCATTCAGATCCGCTCGACGCGCTCCACCGGCAGGACGAAGACCGTGGCCCCGCCGACCTCGACCTCGAGCGGGTAGGGAAGGAAGAACTCGCCCGGCTCCATGATCGGCGGCATCGGGTTCACGAGCTGCGTTCTCGAGTGGCAGTTGTCGCGGATCACCGCTAGCGCGGCCTCCACCTGGTCGTCCTCCACCCCGAGGATCACCGTGGCGTTCGACTGCTTCAGGAAGCCGCCCGAGCTGTGAAGGCGCGTCGCCCGGAACTCGCGCTCGAGGAGCCCATCGACGAGGTGGCCGGCGTCCTCCGTGTGGACGATCGCGACGACGAGCTTCACGCGGCGGAGTATAGGCGGCGCCCCCGGCCGCGGCGACCGTCCGGCGGGTCCGGTGTCGTCGTGCGGGCAGACGTTGACGCCGGCGCGGACCGGGTGAGCGACGCCGACGGGCTGGCGCGCCCCACGAGCTGGCGCGCAAGCGAGCAGACGCGCCCGACAAGGTCGTTCGCCCGATGGGGGACGCGTATCATCCGAGCGATCCCGGCGCGCGTGGCCGGGACGCCGCCCGACCCAGACGTGGAGGCCTCGTGCGCCAGCTCGATCCATCCGGTGCCGCCGACCCGCTGGCAGCGGCCATCCGAGCGGTTGGTCACGGCGACGGCCTCGATTCCGCCCTGGACGTGATCCTGGGAGGCCTGGTCGACGGGCTGGGGGCCACCCTCGCGCTCGTCGTTGCCACGAATGAGGACGGAACGGGGCGCCACGTCATCCGAAGCCGCGGGCTCGCCGACGACGGTGTCGCGCTCGTCGAGTCGTCCGCGGGCGACCCTGCCGATCCGCTGGCGGTGGCGACGGCCGAGCACCGGGTCGTGGAGGTCCTTGCCACGGACACGCTCGTGGGCGCCCGTGACGGCGGGCTCGTCGACGGGCTGGGCCTCGCCCGGCTCCAGGCGCTGCCGCTCGTCGTGGCACGCGGCGGGATCGACCACGTCGTCGGCGTGCTCACCCTGGGCTGGAGCGCGGCGATGCCCGCGATGCCGGCGACAACCGGGCTCGCGGTGACCCTCGCCGACCTCGCCGCGATCGCGATCGATCGATCCCACCTCGCCGCCGGCATGGCCGAGCGCGCCGAGTGGATGGAGCGCCTCGCGCACATCGATCCGCTGACCGGGCTCGCGAACCGGCGCACGTTCGACCGCGTCCTCGAGCTCGAGCTCGCGCGTGCGGCCCGGCAGGGAAGCGAGGTCGCCGTCGCGGTCTTCGACGTCGACGCGTTCCGGGCCACGAACGACGCGGCAGGGCACGCGGTGGGCGACGACGTCCTCCGGGCCGTCGCCGCGGTCATCGCCGAGCAGGTCCGGCTCGTCGACACGGTCGCCCGCATCGGCGGCGACGAGTTCGTCGTCGTCGCGCCGGGGAACGGCGGGCCGGCGGTCGCGGATCGGGTGATCCGCGCGATCGGGGCGCTGCCGGCCGTCGACGGACGGACCATCTCGGTCTCGGCGGGCATCGCGCGCTTCCCGGTCGACGGGACCAGCCCCGAGGAGATCGTGGCGGGCGCCCTCGACGCGCTCGAGGCGGCGCGCGCCGGCGGCAGCGGCGCCATGGCGAGCGCGCCGGCGCCTGGCTGACCAGCGCCCCGGGCTGGGCGTCGAGCGCCCGCCGCCCTCTCTCGAACGCCGTCAGTTCACGATCGTCGCGGTCGTCCCGGCTCGCGCGAGCGCTCAGTCGGCTGCGTCGCCCATCAATGCGTCCGGCGGCACGGCCCGGATCACCGGTCGGCACCGCCGGGGGCGTGCCCCGCGAGGCGCGGCCCGAGGCCGGGGATCCCGGCGAGCACGCTCCAGAGCGCCGCGAACACGTCGTCCGGGGGCGCGGTGCCGTCGACCACGACCCAGCGGTCCGGCTCGGCGGCCGCGAACGAGAGGTATGCCGCGCGGACGCGCTCGTGGAACGCGCGGTCGAAGTGGGCCTCGAACCGGGTCGTCTCCGCGGAGGACTTGCGGGCGAGCCCAACGTCGACGGGGAGGTCGAACAGGATCGTCCGGTCGGGACGAAGGCCGCCGGTGGCAAAGCGGACCACCGAGCGAAGCTCGTCGAGCGGCAGCTCGCCCCCGCCGCCCTGGTAGGCAAGCGTCGAATCCGCGTAGCGATCGGAGATCACGAGCGCGCCCCGGCGGAGCGCTGGGCCGATCACCTCGTCGAGGAGCTGGGCCCGCGCCGCGTTGAAGAGGAGCGCGTCGGTGCGCTGCGTCAGGCGGATCCCGACCGGACCGGCGTCCATGAGGATCGACCGGACCCGCTCGCCGGCGGCGGTCCCGCCCGGCTCCCGCACCAGGACGACGTCCTGGCCGGCCGCGGCCGCCGCGTCGCCGAGCCGCTCGGACTGGGTGGACTTGCCGCTCCCCTCGGGGCCCTCGAGGGTCACGAACCAACCCGTCGAACCCCTTCCGCGCTCCTCCACGACCGGAGTGTACCCCGGCTCGAGAGCGGCTCATCGCGGTGCCGCAGCCGCTCGGACCATCCCCGGCTCCGTCCCGGCCGCGGTGCTCGCCCTGGCCTCCCTCCGGCCGCGGTGCTCGCCCCGGCCGCCGGCTCAGCTCGCGGACGCTGGCCGGCCCCTCCGTCCGGCGATCGCGCCGACGATGCCGTCGAGCCTGGCCGGCGCCGCGAACGCGAACGTCACGAGCAGGATTCCCGCCCACATCCCGGCCATCACGCCGGTGCCGATGAGGATGACCGCGACCAGCGCTACGTCCCGCCGGACCGCGAGCATCGCGGGGAGCAGGAAGAGCGCGCCGTACGACCGGAGGGACGGCGCGCCGAGGACCAGGAGGAGGCCGGCCGTCGCCCCGAGACGTCGCGTCGGCGCCAGCATCGCGAGCACGACGGTGAGCGCGGTTGCCGCCGGCGACAGGAGCCCCGGGAGCAGCTGGACCAGCGACGAGCCGCGCAGCGCCCAGGCTGGGTCCGCGGCGCGGCCGAGCTGCTCGATCCATGCCCGCCACGCGCCCACGCCGACCAGCGGAAGCGTCGCGATCGCGACCGCGGCGACCACGCACAGCCCGAGCAGCGCCGCCGCGGGGCGCCGCCGCAGGAGCGCGGCCCACGCGTGCGGCTGGGTGAGCTTGAGCGCGGGCGTGATCGTGGCGAAGACGCCGTCCGCGATGGCCGGCCGGCCACCGTCGCGCGGATCGCGTGGCACCGGGCGCCACGGGCCGGCGGGCGTATCGAAGAAGACCGCCACGAACCCAGCGACGAGGAGGACCTGCGCGTTCCCGCCCACGAGGCCCTCGGAGAACGGCACCCAGCAGAGCACGACCGGGACGGCGCGCCACGGAACCCCGAGACGGCGCGTCACGAAGACCGCCGCACCCAGCGTCGCGGCAAGCCAGGCGGCCACGACCACCCCGCGTGGCAGCGCGAGAAGCGGCGCGAGGAACGGGAGCACCGGCGGCGGGTAGAGGAACGGGAGACCGTAGCCCTCCGGAGCACTGAAGCTCGACGGGAGGTACGGCTCGCCGCCGCCGACCCAGCGCTCCGCCGCGCGGAGCGGGATCTCCAGGTCCACCATCAGCGGGTGGGTGAGCAGGACGACGACGCCGCCGACGACGGCGACGATGGCCGCCACGATCGCGAGCGCGCCGACCGGCGCGGTCGCCGTCAGCCGGGCAGACAGTGGGCGGCGGTCGCGCGACGCCGGCGCGCCCTGGGCGGGCTCGGCTGGGAGGGCGGGTTCATCGGCGACCACGCGGTCACTGTAGCCGCGGGGCGGGGCGCCGGCGACCGGCGAGCTCCCCGTGGGGGCGGCCACCCTCCGCGGACGATGCCGCCTGTCCCTACGCGGCCGTGGGCGATCGAAGCTGGTCGCGCTCGACGCGGTCGCGGATGCCGATGAGCTGGCGGCGGACCATCGTGAAGACCCCGAACCCCATCAGCGGGAGCGTGGCATTCATCCACGGCTTGTCGCCGCCGTCGAACCGGATCCGGAACCGCTCGATCAGGCGGGCCCTGTCTTCGCCGAGCGGCTCCACCACGAAGGACCACGTGGCCGAGAACTCGGTCGGCTGGGCGACGCCGATCAGCGCGCCCCCGGCCTGGAGGTTGACCGGCGCCGCCTCGGTCGCTCCCGACCTGGCCGCTTCGGCCTGCGCGCGGACCAGCTTCGTGTCGAGGTAGAGGACCAGCGAGTGGCCCGGGTCGATCGCCTTCACCTCGAACCCGCCACCCGGGCTGGTCGGAACGGTGTCGCCGACCGCGAGATCCTGGAGCTCGGGAAGGATCCGGTCGGCGCTGGAGCCCTTCATGTCCATCACGTCGTAGCTGTACCAGCCGCCCCGTCCGAAGCCCATCTGCACGAGCCAGGGCCAGATGGCGGAGGGCGGCGCGGCGATCGTGATGGCGCGCGTGTCGCTGATCGGGGCATCCGGCACGACGTCGTCGCCCGGGAGCGGCCTCGCGGCCTCGTCGGGGTCCAGGCCCCAGCGATGCCACCACGGCCGGACCGTGAACCAGAGGGCCGCTCCCCCGAGCGTGGCGGTCCCGGCGACGATCGCGACGAGATTGCGACACTTCCGCATCAAGGCACTTCCCTTCCCTTGCGCCGCGCGGTCGTGTCCGGGCCGGTCGGTTCACGGCCGGCCCGCCGACTCGACGGCGCCTCGATCATGGCCCGTCGTGCGGGCGAGCCGACAGGGCCAACGCGCCCCATTCGCGCGGGTGCCGGACGGGACATGGCCCGCGCCGCCCCCGGTGCTCCTGCTACCGTTCCGGGATGCGCGAGATGACAGAGCGGGCGCTCGACACCGCCCGAGCCCGGGGAGCGACCTATGCCGACGTGCGGGTCGTCCGGCGCCTCGAAGAGTCGATCGACGTCAAGAGCGGGACGCTCGCCGGCGTCTCCACGGACGAGAGCGAGGGCTTCGGCGTCCGCGTCCTCGTCGACGGTGCGTGGGGCTTCGCGGCGAGCCACGTCCTCACCGCCGCCGAGGCGGATCGGGTCGCGGCACAGGCCGTGCGGATCGCGCGGGCATCGGCGACCGCGCTGCGCAGGCCGGTGGTGCTCGACGGCCGCCCGCCCGCCCACGGCCGGTTCGAGACCCCGGTGACGGAAGATCCGTTCGCCGTGCCGCTGGAGGAGAAGATCGGCGACCTGCTTGCCGCGGACGCCGCCATGCGGCGCGTCGACGGCGTCGCCTTCACCGACTCCACGTACGGCGCGCAGCGCGAGTGGAAGACGTTCGCGGCCACGGACGGCAGCTACACCGAGCAGGTGATCACCCACGTCGGCTCGGGCATCGAAGCGAACGCGGTGGACGGCGACGAGCTCCAGCGAAGGAGCTTCCCCGACTCGGGGGGCGGCTGGCAGGGCGCTGGGTACGAGTACATCCGCGGGCTCGGGCTCGCCGCGAACGCGGAGCGCGTCGCGACCGAAGCCGTGCAGCTCCTGTCGGCGCCGATGCTGCCGCCGGGGCGGCGGACCATCGTCGTGCACCCGTCCCAGCTCTACCTCCAGGTCCACGAGAGCTGCGGCCATCCGACCGAGCTGGATCGCGTCTTCGGGACCGAGGCGAGCTACGCGGGGACGAGCTTCCTGACCACCGACAAGCTCGGCGCCGGGTTCCGGTACGGCTCGGAGCTGATCGACATCGTCGCCGACGCGACCGCGCCCGGCGGGATGGGCACGTTCGGCTGGGACGACGAGGGCGTGGCGGCGCAGGCGGTGCCGCTCGTGAAGGCGGGGATCCTCGCCGGCTACCTCACGAGCCGCGAGACGGCGCCCCGGATCGGCCGGGAGTCCGGCGGCGCGATGCGGGCGGACGGCTGGAACCGGATCCCGCTCATCCGCATGACGAACATCAACCTCCTGCCCAAGCCCGGAATGAGCTTCGACGAGATCATCGCCGACACCGACGACGGCCTGCTGCTCGCCCACAACCGGAGCTGGTCGATCGACGATCGGCGCCTCAACTTCCAGTTCGCGACGGAGCTGGCCTACGAGATCAAGGGCGGGGTGCTGGGCCAGCTCTACCGCAACGCCACCTACACCGGAATCACGCCCGAGTTCTGGGGGAGCTGCGACGCCGTCGCGGACGCGTCGAGCTACGTGATGCTCGGCACGCCGAACTGCGGCAAGGGCGAGCCCTCGCAGACCGGCCACGTGGGGCATGCCTGCTCGGGCGCCCGCTTCCGCAACGTCCAGGTCGGGGTGATGAAGTGAGCGCCGTGGAGATGCGGACCGGGGGGACGCCGGCCGAGCGGCTGGCGATCGCGGAGACCGTCCTCCGCCATGCCGAGGCCGAGGGCGCCACCGAGGCCGAGGTGCTGGTCGACGCGGCGGACGCCGCGCTGACCCGCTTCGCGAACTCGGAGATCCACCAGAACGTGGCCGAGGCGAGCGTCCGTGTCAGCCTCCGCTTCGTGCGCGGAAAGCGGGTCGGAGTCGCGGCCACCGGCCGAACCGACGAGGCTGCGCTCCGCCGCCTGGCGCAGACGGCCGGGCGGATCAGCGAGCTCGTGGAGGAGACCGCCGACTGGACCGGCCTGCCCGAGGCCGGCCCGATCGACCTCGTGGCGAGCGCGTACTCCGAGGGCACCGCGGGCGCGTCGCCGGAGCTGCGGGCCGAGGGCGTGCGCGCCGTCATCGCGGCGGCCGATGCGGCCGGCGTGACGGCGTATGGCTCGTTCTCCACGAGCGTCGAGACCCTGGCGATCGCCAGCTCGCGCGGGATCCGGGCGGCCGAGGCACGGACCAGCAGCCAGCTCATCACCGTCTCGATGGGCCCGGAGGACGGCACCGGCTACGCGGAGGCCGCCGCCGTCGACGCCACGACCATCGATGCGGCCGCTTTGGGCCGCGAGGCCGCCGAGACCGCACGGCGTGCGGCCCGGCCGGCGGCGCTCGAGCCCGGCGAGTACCCGGTCGTGCTCGCCGAGTATGCCGTCGTCGACATCCTGGACATGCTCGGGTACCTCGGATTCAGCGCCCTCGCGGTCGAGGAGGGGCGCTCGTTCTACGAGGCCGGGAAGCGGATCGGGAGCGACCTCGTCACGATCCGCGACGACGCCCGCGACGCGGCCGGCCTGCCGGCCTCGTTCGACTACGAGGGGGTCGCGTCGGAGCCGGTCACGCTCGTGGACGCGGGCCGCTGCCGGGACCTGGTCTGGGACAGCGCGACCGCGGCGCGGGCCGGGCGCCGTTCCACCGGCCACGGTCTTCCGGCCCCCAACCCGTACGGCCCGTTCCCGCTCCATGCGCAGATGGCGGCGGGCGCCACGCCCCGCGCGGAGCTCGTCCGCGGCATCGAGCGCGGGCTCTTCGTCACGCGGTTCCACTACACGAACCCGGTCCATCCGAAGCTTGCCGTGATCACCGGCATGACCCGCGACGGGACGTTCCTCGTCGAGGGCGGCGAGATCGTCGGGCCGGTCCGCAACCTCCGCTACACGATGTCCTACCTCGACGCGCTCGCGGCCGTCGAAGCGGTCAGCAGCGAGCGGCGCCTGCTCAAGGGCTTCCTCGGCGGCGTCCTGGTGCCGGCGGTCCGCCTCGGAAGCTGGCGCTTCACCGGCACGACCGGGAGCGACTGACCGCACCTCGGCGAGAGGTCGCGCTGGGGCGACACGACCCGCGCACCGGCTCTCGCTCGCCCGGCGCCGAGGCGATCGCGATGCGGGAGAATGATCCTGGCGCCGGCGGTCGGCCGGACGGGAGCAAGGAGATCCGCGGATGGCGACGATCGGCTACGCGGCGATGATGGAGCAGTTCCACCCCACCGACCTGCTCGACTGGTGCGCAGCCGCCGAGCGCGCCGGCTTCACGGCCGGGTTCATGGTCTCCGAGCACATCCAGCCGTGGACACCGCAGCAGGGACAGTCCGCGTTCGCGTGGGCATTCATGGGCGCGCTCGGTCAGCGGACCAGCCTGCGGTTCGGCACCGCGGTGACCTGCCCCGGGTTCCGCTACCACCCGGCGGTGATCGCGCATGCGGCCGCCACGCTCGGCGCGATGTACCCGGGGCGATTCTGGCTGGGGCTCGGAGCCGGCGAGGCGATCAACGAGCACGTCGTCGGCGGCCACTGGCCGGAGATCGGCGTCCGCTCGGCGATGATGTTCGAGGCAATCGAGATCATCAACCGGCTCTTCACCGGCGATGTCGTCCGACATCGCGGGGACCACTTCACGCTGGAGTCGCTGCGGCTCTACACGCGGCCGGAGACGCCGGTCCCGGTCTATGTCGCGACGGCCGGGCCGGTCAACGCGAAGAAGACAGGCCGGTTCGCCGACGGGATGATCACGGTCGGGGCGGCCGACGACAAGATCGGGATGCTCTGGGGCAAGTTCGACGAGGGTGCCCGCGAGGCGGGCAAGGACCCGGCCGGCATGCCGAAGCTTCTCCAGATCCACGTCAGCTGGGCGCGCACCGAGGATGAGGCCGTCGACGCCGCGATGCGGGAATGGCCGAACGGCGGGATGCCCTTCCCCAAGCAGGATGTCCGCAACCCGGAGGACTTCGCGGCGATGGCGAAGCTCGTGCGCCCGGAGGACTTCCGCAACCGCGTCCTGATGTCGGCCGACCTCGGGGTGCACATCGCGAACATCCAGCACTACGTCGACATGGGCTTCGACGAGATCCACGTCCACAACGTCGGCCGCAACCAGGCCGAGTTCATCGAGGTCTTCGGCGCCGAGGTGCTGCCCGCGCTGCGGCTTGCCGGCTGAGCGGGTAGATCGATTGGAGGCGTATGCGCGTCGGTGCCGGCCGCCGCATATGGGACCACCGCGATTCCTCCTCGCCATGCCCGTAGCGGACATATCGGCTGCGGTCGATCTGTCCGTAACCCGCATACCGCAGGAGGGCAGTGCACGGGCGACATTCCCGTCCGAGCGAGGGCTCGCATCAACGACGGGGGCAACCAGCAGGGCGAACTGCAGGGTGGTGGAGACCGGATCCCGGTGACGCAGACCGTCGAATTCGAGCTCCCGGCCGACCGCGACGCCGAGCTCCGGGACCGCCCCGGCGCGGTCCGGTTCCTGGACGTCGCCCCCATCCGCGCCGTGATGATCGACGGCGAGGACCCCGTCGGCGAGACGAGCTTCGCTGCCCGGATGGCCGGCCTGTACGCGACCGCGTACGGGCTCAGGTTCGCGCTCAAGAAGCGCGGCGTCGAGCGTCGGGTCGGGATGCTGGAAGGGCTCTACTGGACGATCGACGGGTCGACGGACCTCGACGAGATCCTCGGGCCCGACCGGGAGACGTGGCGCTGGACGCTCCTGATCTCGCTCCCGCTCGAGGCGACCGACGACGAGCTGGCGACCGCCCTCGCCGCTGGCCGCGAGAAGCTTGCCGCCGAGTACGCCCCCGACCTGCGGATCGCGACGTTCGACGAGGGATCCGTCGCCCAGGTCCTCCACCTCGGACCGTACGCCGAGGAGCGACCCACGATCGAGCGGCTCCATGCGGCGATCGTGGCGGCGGGCCTGCGCCCGCGCGGCCGGCACCACGAGCTCTATCTCGGCGATCCGCGACGGTCGGCGCCGGAACGCCTCCGGACCCTGGTCAGGCAGCCCGTCGGGCCGGCCTGACCGGGCCCAGGCCGCCCGCTCGTGCCCCCGCTCCCGACGGCGCGGTTCGCCCGCCCGGCTCAGATTCCCAGGAACCGCTCCACGACCCGGTAACGCCAGACCGCGTGGAGCGCGACCGCCCAGCCGGCGAGCACGACGAACACGAAGCCGAGCTCCGGGATTCCCAGCGCGTGGAGGGCGAAGACCGTGCGCCCGGCGTGCGACGAGAGCATCAGCAGGTAGATCGCGACGAGCCCGCCCGCGAGGATCGTCGGTCGCCAGTCGGGCGACTGCGGCTCGACGACCGCGAGCCACGGGACGGGCGGCTCGACGAACACCACGAGCGCGAGCCCAGCGAACACGAGGAACGACGTGAGCGCCGACTGGGCGATCGTGATCGCCGCGTCGAGCGCCGCCTTATCCTCGGCCTCGACGCCAGTGATCGCCTCGATGCCGCCGAGCCTGAGGACGATGACGCCGAAGAGGACCGCCAGGCCGGCCAGGCTCGAGAGGACTGCGGCGGGCACCACGAACCTCGCGAGGGTTCGTGCCAGCGAGTCGCGGTGCCGGGCGCCCGGCTGCGCCCAGACCGCGATGAGGGCCGTCGGGATGCCCACCGTGAAGAGCACGAGCACGGAGCCGTTCCGCAGCTCGATCGGGAAGATCCCGATGACCATCGACGTGACCACCAGGAGGCCCACCGTCATGATCCGGCTCAGGAACAGCCGCAGGATGCTCTGCATCCCGTTGCGGATCCGCTGGCCCTCTTCCACCGCCGGCGCGAGCGAGGCAAACGAGTCGTTCGTGAGCACGATGTCCGCCACGGCGCGGGCCGCCTGGCTCCCGCTCTGCATCGCGATCCCCAGGTTCGCCTTCTTGAGCGACAGGACGTCGTTCACTCCGTCGCCGATCATCGCCACGTAGCGGCCGCGCGACCGGAGCGCGTCCACGAGCCGCTCCTTCTGCGCCGGCGTGATCCGTCCGAAGACGGTCGTCTCGATCGCAACCCCCGCGAGCTGCTCGTCGTCCATGGCGTCGAGCGCCGGCCCCGCAACCGAGCGGAGGTCCGGCCCGAGCCCCGCCTGGACGGCCAGCGCGACCACGGTCTCCGGGTCGTCGCCCGAGATGACCTTCGGCGTCACGCCCGCGGCGGCGAAGCGGGCGAGCGTCGCCGCGGCGTCCGGCCGCAGCTCGTCGGCCAGCACGACCAGCCCGAGCGCGTGCATCCCCGCCGGGAGCGTCGGGGCATCGTCATCGCCGGCAAGGCCGCCGGGGTCAGCGTGCGCGGCGACAACCAGGACCCGCAGCCCGCGGCTCGTCAGCGGCTCCATCCGCGCGCGCAGGTCGGCCCACGCCGCGTCGTCCTCCATCCCGCGGCCGAGAACGGGCCGAAGGAACTCTGCTGCTCCCATGGCCACCACGCCGGTCCGGCCGGGCGCGGCGTCCGGCGCGAACGCGACCGCGCTCCACTTCCGTGCCGAGGAGAAGGGAACGTCGCGGGCGAGCGGCCGGGCTGTCCCCGGGCAGGCGGCCGCGATCGCCTCGGCTGTCTTGTTCCGCACGGCCGCGCTCGCCACGACGTCGCCCAGCAGGGCCCGAAGGTCGTCCTCGCTGCCCCCGAGCGCGACGACCTCCTCGACGGAAAGCTTGTTCGCCGTGAGCGTCCCGGTCTTGTCCAGGCAGAGGACGTCGACGTTGCTCAGCGATTCGATCGCGTTCGCCTGCTGGACCAGCGCCCCGAACCGGATGATCCGGACCGCGCCGAGCGCATACGCGATCGCGATCGAGACGAAGAGCCCGTTCGGCACGAGCCCGACCAGGAGCGCCGCCTCGCCCACCGTCCGGCCCGCCGCGACGAGCTTCAGCACATTGTTGAGGACCAGCACGATCTCGAGGTAGACGACCACCGCGAGGGCGATCCGGATCACGAGGTTGATCTCGGATTGGAGCGGGGTGAGGACACGCCGAAACGTGCGGGCACCGGCCGTGATCCGGTTGGCCAGGCTGTCCGCGCCGACCGCGGTCACCACGAAGCTTCCGCCGCCGTTGACGACGAAGCTGCCGGAGAAGACGGCGTCGCCGGGGCGCTTCGGGATCAGGTCCGACTCGCCGGTGAGCTGCGACTCGTCGGCCTCCAGGCGGCCCACGGTGAGACGGCCATCGAGCACGACCTGGTCGCCCGCGCCCACGCGCACGAGGTCGCCGACGACGAGCTCCTCGGGTCCCACGGAACGCTCGGCCCCATCGCGGACAAGGGCCGCCATCGGGCGGGTCAGGAGGGCGATCCGGTCCAGCGTCCTCTTCGCCCGAACCTCCTGGACCACGCTCACCGCGATATTCACCCCGATGACGCCCAGCGAGACGAGCGCGTCGAGCGGCCGCCCCACCACCACGAGGAGCATCCCGAGCACGAAGATCACGTCGTTGATGAACGTGAAGACGTTCTCCCGGACGATCTGGGCGTACGTCCGGCCGGTGGCCGGCGGGGCGGTGTTCCCGCGGCCGGCGGCCCGCCGGGCAGTGGCCTCCGCCTCGGTCAGGCCGGTGGCGGGCGTTCCCGCGACGATCGCGTCGGCAGCCGTCTGGTCGTCGATGCGCGAGGCGGCACTCACCCGCGGAGCGTACGGCGGCGGGTCAAGCGCGGGAGGACGTCGGCGCAGGAGGACGTCGGCGCGCCCTACCGCCAGCCGCGGACCTCGTCCGGGTAGAGGCGGACCCGACGGTACGGCTCCCCCCCCCCC
>Ga0209638_1000864_pt1 | contig 19865 bp, 15 predicted proteins | sample BarGraNGADG00211_FD_184490 | JGI IMG/M metagenome (GOLD analysis project Ga0209638, IMG submission 184490) | Arctic peat soil microbial communities from Barrow, Alaska - Barrow Graham LP Ref core NGADG0002-211 (SPAdes) (version 2) | ecosystem: Environmental > Terrestrial > Soil > Wetlands > Peat...
TCACCGCTCATCCCGACGACGTCGTCGTCACTACCGGTTCGCAACAAGCCCTCGACCTTGTTACACGTATCTTCATCAACCCGCGCGACGTGGTCGTCGCGGAGGCGCCCACCTACGTCGGCGCGCTCGGCGTGTTCGGTGCCTACCAGGCCGACGTCGTCCACGTCCCGCTCGACGAGGCCGGACTGGTGCCCGAGACCTTCGAGGCGGCGCTGGTCCGGCTCAAATCCGAGGGACGTCGAGTCAAGTTCCTCTACACGGTGCCGAACTTCCACAACCCCGCCGGCGTGACGCTCTCCATGGAACGCCGGCCGCGCATCCTCGAGATCGCCAAGCGGTTCGGTGTTCTCGTGCTCGAGGACAACCCCTACGGTCTGCTCGGCTTCGATACCGAGCCGCTGCCGGCGCTCCGGTCGATGGACGACGAGGGTGTCATCTACCTCGGCTCCTTCTCGAAGACCTTCGCCCCCGGCTACCGCGTCGGCTGGGCGGTTGCGCCGCACGCCGTCCGCGACAAACTCGTTCTCGCGAGCGAGTCCGCGATCCTGTGCCCGTCCAACGCCTCCCAGGTCGCCATCTCGACGTACCTGTCCACCTGTGACTGGCTCGGCCAGATCAAGGCCTACCGGGAGATGTACCGCGAGCGCTGCGACGCCATGCTCGGCGCTCTCGCCGAGCACCTGCCCGATGCCACCTGGACGGTCCCGGACGGCGGCTTCTACACCTGGGTCAAGCTCCCCGCGGGGCTCGACGCGAAGGCGATGCTGCCCCGCGCCGTGACCGCCCGGGTCGCCTACGTGCCTGGCACCGCCTTCTACGCCGACGGAACGGGCCAGGACCACATGCGCCTCTCGTTCTGCTACCCGACGCCGGAGCGGATCCGCGAGGGCGTCCGCCGGTTGGCCGGCGTCATCGGGGCCGAGGCCGAGCTGGTCAGCATCTTCGGGACGACGGTCGGCGAGGCGGACCCGACCATCGAGTCGCCCCGCCCCGACCTCGCCTGACCCGGCCGACCGAGCGTCCGAGCTGCGTCCCGCCCTGCGAAACGATGGAGGAGTCTGAAGCCGTGAGAGTCGACCCGGGCGAAACGCCGGTCTACCTGCCGAGCGCACCGCGCACCGCATCGCCCGAGGCATCGCCTCCGGCAAAGCCCGGCTCCCCGCGCGTCGTCGTGCTGGCCGGCGGCCTCTCGCACGAGCGCGACGTCTCGGTCCGTTCGGGGCGACGAGTGGCGGAGGAGCTGCGCGCCGTCGGCGTGGAGGTCACCGTTCACGACCTCGATTCGGACCTCTTCCCGTTGCTCGAACAGATCCGGCCCGATCTCGTCTGGCCGCTGCTGCACGGTTCGACCGGCGAGGACGGCTCGATTCGCGACCTGCTCGAGCTCGCCGGCGTGCGCTACGTGGGCACCGACCCGCGCGGCAGCCGGCTGGCCTGGGACAAGCCGATTGCCAAGACCCTCATAGCACGAGCCGGGATCGAGACGCCCGACTTCGTCGCGCTGCCGCACAGCTTGTTCCGTGAGATCGGCGCCAAACGAGTGATGGCTGCTCTCGTTCACCGTCTCGGCGTCCCGCTCGTGGTCAAGCCGGCCCGCGGCGGTTCCGCCCTGGGCGTGTCACTCGTCACCAGCCCCGAGGACCTGCCGCGCGCCATGGTCGAGTGCTTCTCCTACGGGGACGTGGCACTGGTCGAGCGCGCGGTGCTCGGCACGGAGGTTGCGGTGAGCATCGTCGACGCCGGAGACGGTCCCCGCGCGCTCCCCGCGGTGGAGATCGTCACCGACGGCTCGTACGACTACGACGCGCGGTACAACGCGGGGCGGACCGAGTACTTCGCGCCGGCTCGGCTCGATGCCGAGGTGGCCGCGGCGGTCGCTCGCACCGCACTCGAGGTGCACACGCTGCTCGGGTTGCGCCACCTGTCGCGAACGGACCTGATCGTCGACGACGCCGGGACGCCGCACTTCCTCGAGGTGAACGTCGCACCCGGGATGACTGAGCTGTCGCTGCTCCCGCAAGCGGTCCTGGCCGAGGGCACCGAGCTCGGTCCGCTCTACCGAGCGATCGCCGAGAACGCACTGCGCGGCTGACGGCAGCTCCGCGCGCACGGCACTCCCACCCCACCACGTCGACCGAGTCGAACGTGGCAGCGCCCGCACACGTCAGTCGCTGATGCGGCGAGTCAGTCGCTGATGCGGCGCGACTCGCCCGGGGCGAGGATGCCGAGGATCCGCTTGAGGTCCTGAAAGCTCGCGAACTCGACCGTGACGCGCCCCTTGCTCTTGCCCAGGGCGATCTTGACCCGGGTGTCGAGACGATCCGCCAGCTGGGCGGCGATGTCGTCGAGCATCGGGTTCTTGTCGCCCGGGCGAGGCTGGGTGTGTTTCGGCTTCGGATCCTGGTCCCCGCCGAGAGCGACGATCTCCTCGGTCGAGCGCACGGACAGCCCCTCGGCCACGATCCGCTGCGCGAGGCGGTCCATCGCCGCGGCGTCGGACAGGCCGAGAAGGGCGCGGGCATGACCCGCGGACAGGACCCCGGCCGCAAGCCGTCGCTGCACATGAGGCGGGAGCTTGAGCAGTCTGAGCGTGTTCGTGATCTGTGGACGGGACCGGGCGATCCGCGCAGCGAGCTCCTCGTGGGTGCACCCGAAGTCGTCCAGCAGCTGTTGGTATGCGGCGGCCTCCTCGAGCGGGTTCAGCTCGCTGCGGTGCAGGTTCTCGAGCAGGGCGTCCCGAAGCAGGTCGCCGTCCTCGGTGTCCCGGATGATCGCGGGGATCGTCGACAACCCGGCGGCCTGGGTGGCGCGCAACCGGCGCTCGCCCATGATGAGCTCGTACCGAGCGGGCCCGCCGCCGTCGGCCACCGGGCGCACCACGATCGGCTGCAGGACGCCGATCTCCTTGATCGACGCGACGAGCTCGGCCAGCGCATCCTCGTCAAAGGCCTTGCGCGGCTGCCGGGGGTTGGGCGCGATCTGGTCGACCGGAAGCTCGGCGAAGCGCGCGCCCGGCACCGGGAGCAGGTTGTCCGACGACACCGCTGTGGTCTCGTCCCGAGAGCCGTCGCCGCCGTCGGTGTGCAACGGGCGCGTTCCCGGGAAGAACACGTCGACCGGGCGAACACCTTCACTCGGTCCGGTCGGGATCAACGCACCGAGGCCACGGCCCAGCCCGCGCCGCTTCTCGCTCATGAGGTCTCCTTCTCTTGCATCATGCCCGGTCGGAGGCCTGGATCGGGTGCGGCGTGGCGCCGCGTTCGGCGATCTCGCGGGCGGCCTCGAGGTAGGCGAGAGCGCCACTCGACCCGGGATCGTAGGTCATCACGGTCTGGCCGTAGGACGGCGCCTCCGAGACCCGGACGGATCTCGGCACGACGGTCCGGATGGTCTGCGTCGCGAAGTGCTCGCGGACCTCGTCGGCGACCTGGTGGGCCAGATTGGTGCGCGGGTCGAACATCGTCAGCAAGATCGTCGACACATGCAGATCAGGGTTCAGGTGCGCCTGGATCAGCTGGATGTTCTTGAGCAGCTGGCTCAATCCTTCGAGTGCGTAGTACTCGCACTGGATCGGGATCAGCACCTCCCGGGCAACCACGAACGCGTTCACGGTGAGCAGGCCGAGGCTCGGCGGACAATCGACGAGCACGTAGTCGAAAGGATCCTCGCCGCGCGCATGGCGGCCGGCCAGGTAGGCGTCGACGGCGTTCCGGAGTCGCGACTCACGGGCCACCATCGAGACGAGCTCTATCTCACCACCGGACAGGTCGAGGGTCGCGGGGACGCAGAAGAGGTTGGGCACATCGGGGCACCGCTGGATGACGCTCTCCATCGGCGCACCGTCCACCAAGACCTCGTAGATCGAGGGTGTCCCGGCATGGTGGTCGATCCCGAGTGCGGTGGACGCGTTTCCTTGCGGGTCGTTGTCCAGCACAAGAACTCGCAGTCCCGACTGCGCAAGGGCTGCCGCGAGGTTCACGGTCGTCGTCGTCTTGCCGACGCCGCCCTTCTGGTTGGCGATGGTGATGATCCGGGTCTTCTCAGGTCGCGGGAAACGCCGGCCCCGCAGCTCGATCCGACGCCGAGCATCCATCGCTATCTCGGCCGCCAGCGGGGTGCTCTCGTCCACGGCCGGAAGGCTGGACACCAAGGCCGCGCGACGGTCGTCATCGGTCCACCAGGTCGCCTGAGCGCCGGTTGTTTCACGTGAAACAACGTCCGCCGACGACGTCTCGCGGTTACCCACCGACTCCTCCACCACGTCTCCTGCCACCTATCCTGCCCTTTCGCTCGCACCGGACCCCGCGGCCGCACCCGACCCGCGGGGCGACCTAGGCGTCGCGCGACTTCTGCCGTCCAGTGTGGAGCACCACGCGGACCACCGTAGTGCTGTCCACGCCGTGGATCGTGGGCGCTTCGAGAACCTCCGACGACGCCGCGCCGAGCGTGCGCAGGACGCGCCGCGCATTGGCCAGCTCTTCCGCTGCCCGCCGCCCCTTGATGGCGACCAGGATGCCGCCTGGCTCCAGGAGTGGAAGGGTCCAGCGCACCAACCGGTCAAGTGGCGCGACCGCACGAGCCGTCACTCCACGCCCCGAGAGGACACCGACCAGGTCCTCCGCACGGGCTCTTGTCACCACGACGTTCGCCAGGCCGCACACCGCAACCACCTCTGCCAGCCAGAGCGTACGGCGCTCCATCGGCTCGACCAGCACCACCTCTTGGTCGGGTCGCATCGCCGCCAGGACGAGACCCGGGAACCCGGCGCCGGTGCCGACGTCGATGAGTCGCCCCGTCGTCGGGAGGAACGGGACCGCTGCGGCTGAGTTCAGGGCGTGGCGCTCCCAGAGCTTGCCCAGCTCGCGCGGTCCGATCAGGCCGCGCTCGACGCCATCGCGCTCAAGCATCGCGACCAGGGTGGCGATGGCGGGGAACGCCGGGCCGAAGAAGTCCTGGACCGCGGCCGAACCCTCGAGAGGATCGGCGGCCGTCGTTTCACGTGAAACATCGCTGCCGTCGCTGGCGTCGCTGGCGTCGGGTGCGGACCCGTCGGCGGGAACCCAGCTCGTGGTGCCGCCGTATTGGCCGGTGGCGAATCCGTCGATGGGGTCGCCACCGGTTGTCTCACCTGGAACGCCATCGGTGTGGTGCCGAGAGCCGTCGGCGGGCAACTGAGAGACGCCGTCCGGCCGCTCTGTTTCACGTGAAACACGGCCCTCAGGGTCATCGCCCTGCTGACGCGCCACCTCAGGCCGGGCGGATCACGACGTGTCGCGTGGGCTCGACGCCGTCGGAGTCGCTCGACAGTCCCGCCGCGGCAACCGCGTCATGGACAACCTTCCGCTCGAACGGATTCATCGGCTCGAGAGCGACCGGGGTCCCCTGGGTGCGAACCCGGCCGATCGCCTCCACAGCGAGCGCGGTCAGCTCAACCCGTCGTCCCTCGCGGAAGCCGGCGATGTCCAGCATCAACCGACTCCGCTCGCCCGTCTTCGCCTGAACCGCCAGTCGGGTCAGCTCCTGGAGCGCGTCGAGCACCTCACCATCGGCCCCCACGAGCCTGCGCAGCCAACGCTCCGAACCGTCCTCGGCGACAATCGCGACCGCTGCACGGCCATGGTCGACGTCGATGTCGATGTCGCCGTCGAGGTCCGCTATGTCGAGCAGCTCCTCGAGGTAGTCCGCGGCAACCTCGCCTTCCTCCTCGAGTCGCCTCGTCTGTGACTCGTGCGCCGGTCCGTCACCCGCCATGGCGGGTGCCTCAACCGATGCCGTGCCGTCGGGTGCAACGCCTGTCACGTCCGCTGCCACGTCTGTCGTCTCTGCTGCTGCGTCTGTCATGTCTGCTCCTTCGAGAGGCCGAGTGGTCAGCCGTGGATCGAGGTCGAGGTGTCGCTCGCGCGACGTTCAGGCGAGGTTTGGGTTGGCAGAGGTGTCGTAGCCCGGCCCGGACTCGTCGCCGGTCGAGGCGTCGGAGCCGGGCTGAGTTCCGCCGCTCGCAGACTTCCCTTTGGCGCGGTCCTTGCGCTTGGGCTGCTGGCGTTGGCCGGATGGCTTCGGTGGTTCGGGCGCCACCGCGGCCGCATCGGCCGCCGGCGTCGTCCCCTTGCGCGCCTGGCGTTCCTTCATCAGCTTCTCAGCCTCAGACCCCGGCGTCGGCATCCTGCGGATCGTGTAGAACTGCTGGCCCATCGTCCACAGGTTGGTCGTAGTCCAGTAGACGAGCACCCCGATCGGGAAGTTCACGCCGCTGAACGCGAACATCAACGGCATCGCGTAGAGCAGCATCTTCTGCTGCTGCGCCATCGGGCCCTGCAGCGCGCTCGCCGGCATGTTCTTCTGGGTGAGCTGCTTCTGGGTGGTGAACGTCGTGACCGACATCGCGACTATGAGCAGCGCAGTGACCACCTTGACACTCGACAGGTGGGTACCCAGGAAGGTCTCCGAGAGCGGTGCGCCGAGGAACGTCGCCTTCTGCGCTTGCAGGGCCAGATCCGTGGTGAGTGACCCGATGCCCATGCCGGTGCGGATCCCGTTGTTCAAGACTCGGAACAAGGCAAAGAAGATCGGCGCCTGGGCCAGCATCGGGAGGCAGGACGCAAACGGGTTCGTCCCGTGCTTGCGGTACAGCTCCATCGTCTCGCGGCTCATCGCCTCACGTGAGGCCGGGTCCGACTTGCCCTTGTACTTCTTCTGGATCGCCTGCAGCTCGGGCGAGAGCGCCTGCATGCCGCGCGACGCATGGATCTGCTTGACGAACAAGGGGATCAGCACGACCCGGATGACGATCACCAGGCCGACGATGGACAGGATCCAGGTCAGACCACCCTCCGGGCGCATACCCAGGTGGGAGAACAGCCAGTGGAACTGAACCATGATCCAGGCGACCACGAGCTCGATCGGTCTGAGGATCGTATCGATCATCGGTGCTGCTCCTCGTATCAGTGCGAACGGACGACCAAGTGTCCGGGGTCTCTAGTGCTGGTGTCCGAGCCGAACCAGCGCCGGTGAAGCAGGTGGCACGTCGTCCACTCCTCCTGCTGCCCACGGGTGGCACCGCAGAACCCGCCGCATCGCGAGCCAGGTTCCGCGCGCGACCCCGTGCCGCTGCACGGCGGTCAGCGCGTAGCTCGAACAGCTCGGGTAGTAGCGGCAGGTGGGGGCGGTGAGTGGTGAGATGAACGACCGGTAGCCGCGAATGAGCAGCAGAAGGACGATCTGGAGGGGGCGCCCGAGAGCGCGCACGATCGTGCGTGCGAGCGCCACAAGCCTCGAGCCCGTGCTCACCGCCGACCTCCCCCGCTCGTGTCCACCTGGCGCTGAGCCCACCGCTTGGCTGCAGCGGAAAGGCCGGCATCGACGTCGGCGGTCAGCCCCGCGAAGTCCGAACCGGCAGCGGCCGGCAAGGCTCTCAGCACCGCCATGGTCCCGGGTGCGAGATCCCCGACCCGGGTAGCAACGATCGCCCGGAGCCTACGCTTCACCCGGTTGCGCGTCACGGAGTTGCCCACTGCCTTGGAGACGACGAAACCCACCGCCGCCGGCGCCGGCACGGTAGGTTCCACGATCAGGTGCACGACCACGGTCTGCCGGCCACCCCGCACACCGCGACGGACCGCTCGCTCGAAGTCGGCCGAGCGGCGGAGGCGGTGTGCAGCAGGCAGCACCGCTGAGATCAGGCTGAGAGCTCGGTGCGTCCCTTGCCGCGACGCGCAGCGAGGATCGCGCGCCCTGCGCGCGTGCGCATGCGCAGCCGGAAGCCGTGGGTCTTGGCCCGACGCCGGTTGTTCGGCTGAAAAGTCCGCTTGGTCACGTCAATCTCCAACGATCGGGAAGGTCATCGCCGGTCGCCCGGTGATGCAGGTCTGAAGTCGCGTCGTGCGCTCGTCGTCCCGGTCACGAGTGCTCTCGCGCCCCTCGGGCATGCCAACAGTTGCCGCGCACAACGGCTGTCCAAAGTTACGCGGCCACGCGGCGTGGGTCAAATGGGGTGACGCCTTCGCGCAGGTGCAGCCCCGCCCGTCTTGCGCGTGCAGCGGCGCCCGTCTTGCGCGTGCAGCGGCGCCCGCATGCGACTGCACCGTCGGACGTCTAGGCTGGCCGAGCGGTGGGAGCCAACGGCCCCGGACCTGGACGTCAGGCGACATTCGGGTGAATTTCGTCCCGTTCTATCCTCACAGCATGTGGATAAGTATGTGGATAGTGGCAGTCGTGCCACACTTTCCCGCACAAACCACGAGAGGTAGCGAGGATCAGGTTGTCCCCACAGGACCAGGACATCGCCGAGGTGTGGCGGCGTACGGTGGCCGCGCTGGCCACCAATGACACCGTCAGCGCTCAGCAGCTCGCCTTCGTCCGGCTCGCTCGACCGCTCGGGCTGATCGACGGGAACGTCCTGCTCGCCGTGGGCAACGACTTCACCAAGGACTTCCTCGAGACGCGCGTGCGGGCCGAGGTCACCAGAGCCCTCTCCGACGCCATCGGCGCGGACACCAGGATCGCGGTCACCGTCGACCCATCCTTGGAGTCGGCCGCCCTCGATGTCCCGCCGACCGCAGAGACCAACCGGGCCCGGGCGGACGAGGCCAGAGACGACGCGCGCCAGACCGACTACTCAGCCCACCGAGCGGCGACCACCAAGCGAGCTCCGGTCGAGCCCGCGCGACTCAACCCGAAGTACCTCTTCGAGACCTTCGTCATCGGATCCTCGAACCGGTTCGCTCACGCCGCGGCCGTCGCGGTCGCCGAGGCGCCGGCCAAGGCATACAACCCGCTCTTCATCTACGGCGACTCGGGCCTGGGCAAGACCCACCTGCTGCACGCCATCGGGCACTACGCGCAGAACTTGTACCCGCACGTCAGGGTCCGCTACGTGAACTCCGAGGAGTTCACGAACGACTTCATCAACTCGATCCGGGACGACAAGGCGGGTGCGTTCCAGCGCCGCTACCGCGAGGTCGACGTCCTCCTGGTCGATGACATCCAGTTCCTGCAGGGCAAGGAACAGACGATGGAGGAGTTCTTCCACACCTTCAACACCCTCCACAACGCCAACAAGCAGGTCGTGATCACATCCGACCTGCCGCCCAAGCAGCTCAACGGTTTCGAGGACCGGATGCGGTCGCGTTTCGAGTGGGGGCTCATCACCGACGTCCAGCCGCCCGACCTCGAGACCCGCATCGCCATCCTGCGCCGCAAGGCCGGCAGTGAGAACCTCAAGGCGCCCGACGACGTCCTCGAATACATCGCGTCCCGGATCTCGACCAACATCCGTGAGCTCGAGGGCGCCCTGATCCGAGTGACGGCCTTCGCGAACCTGAACCGTCAGCAGGTCGACCGTTCGCTCGCCGAGATCGTGCTCAAGGACCTCATCTCGGACGACGACGCCACTGAGATCACCGCTTCGATGGTCATCGGTCAGACCGCGTCCTATTTCAGTCTGACCATCGACGACCTCTGTGGGTCGTCCCGGTCACGCGTCTTGGTGACCGCCCGGCAGATCGCGATGTATCTCTGCCGTGAGCTCACCGATCTGTCCTTGCCCAAGATCGGTCAGCAGTTCGGTGGTCGCGACCATACGACGGTGATGCACGCCAACCGCAAGATCCGCGAGCTTCTCGCTGAGCGCCGGTCGATCTACAACCAGGTCACCGAGCTGACGAACAGGATCAAGCAGCAGCACCGCAGCTGACCCTGCTCCCGCGTCTCGCCGCGCCCGGTTCCACCTTGACCTGAGGGGCCTCACACCTGTGTCGGTTACCTCCGCTGGCCGTCGGCGACGCCGGACATGGGGCTTCTGTCGAACTTGTCCAGCCGGCGAATTAACGCATGGGATGAATTTCCACACCTGTGCATATAGCTGTGGATAACTGTGGATGAAGCCCCCACTTGTGTGGACGCTGAGGGCCCTCTGGGTGGACAGTCGGTGACGCCTCGGTGGCTGTCCACCGAACTCCGCGATCACACCCCGGCTCATCGACACGTCACGCACAGGGCCTCGTGGCTGCTGACCTGCGCAGACACCCGTGATCCACCGTTTCCACAGACCCTATGACTACGACTGACTCTCTCTTCATCCAGATATCCACACACCGTCATCAGTGCTGCGAGTGTGGGTGTGAAGAGCCTGATCTCCGCCCCGTGCAACCGTCCGGACTGGTGCCGGAAGGGTCGTCATTCGCGTACTGTTCTGGGCAACTCCGATCGCGCCTGTGCGACGCATGAAAGGTTCCACCATGAAGTTCCGCGTTGAGCGTGACGTCCTGGCTGACGCTGTGACCTGGACGGCGCGCACCCTCCCGACACGCCCACCGGTCCCAGTGCTGGCCGGTGTCCGGCTCGAAGCGGATCCGGCCGGAATCCTGCACCTCTCGAGCTTCGACTACGAGGTCTCAGCTCGGGCCGAGGTGGCAGCCGAGGTCTCCGAGCCCGGCGTGGTCCTCGTCTCGGGTCGGTTGTTGGCTGAGATCTCCCGGGCACTGCCCGCGAAGCCGGTCGATGTGGCGCTCGAGGGTACGAAGGTCACGGTGACGTGCGGGTCCAGCCGATTTACGTTGCTCACCATGCCCGTCGATGACTACCCGACCCTGCCGGCGATGCCGGAACTTTCCGGAACGGTCCGCGGCGACGAGCTCACCCTCGCCGTCGCCCAGGTGGGCATCGCCGCGAGCCGCGATGACACACTCCCGCTGCTGACCGGGATCCGGATCGAGATCGAGGGCGACAAGATCACCCTCCTGGCGACCGATCGGTATCGACTCGCGCTCCGGGAACTGAGCTGGAGCCCGACCTTCACCGACATGTCGGCGGTGGCACTGGTGCGCGCCAAGACGCTCTTGGACGTGGCAAAGTCCCTCGGCTCTGCCGGCGACGTGAACATGGCCCTCTCCACCGGCGGTGGTGTCGACCTGATCGGTTTCGAGGCGGGCGGTCGCCACACGACGTCACTTCTCGTCGACGGCGACTACCCGGCGGTCCGGCGTCTGTTCCCGGACGAGAAGCCGATCCACGCCGTGGCGAACACCCAGGCACTCATCGACGCTGCTCGCCGGGTCTCCCTGGTGGCGGAGCGGAACACACCGATCCGGTTGTCGTTCAGCGACGGGCAAGTGGTGCTCGATGCCGGCCAGGGTGATGACGCCCAGGCTTCTGAGGCGATCGAGGCCCTCCTCGTGGGCGATGACATCTCCGTGGCTTTCAACCCCCAGTACCTGCTAGACGGACTCGGTGCCCTGACCACCGAGCTGGTCCGCATGTCGTTCACACATCCGAACAAGCCGGTCGAGTTCACCGGCCAGATCAGCTTCGACGGCGACGACATCGACACGTATCGCTACCTGTTGGTCCCGATCCGCTTCGCGGCCTGACCCGACGTAGCTCCACGGAGGTCTCCATGCACATCGGTCTTGTCGGTCTGGGTCGGATGGGCGCGAACATGCGCGAACGACTGCAGCGGCACGACATCGAGGTCACCGGCTACGACCGGAACCGCGAGGTCACCGATGTCGACTCACTGGCTGAGCTGGTGTCCGCACTGCCGAACGGGCGCCGAGCGGTTTGGGTGATGGTGCCCGCGGGTGAGGTCACCCGATCCATCGTGAGCGAGCTCGCCAAGCTCCTCACCACGGGCGACATCATCATCGAGGGTGGGAACTCCCACCACGAGGAGGACAAACGCCATGCGACCGAGCTCAAGAAGCTCGGGATCGACTACGTCGACTGTGGCGTGTCGGGCGGCATCTGGGGCCTGGAGAACGGTTATGGGCTGATGGTTGGTGGCGACACGGAGGTCGTGAACCACCTGATGCCGGTCTTCGACGCGCTCCGCCCGGAGGGCCCGCGCGAGGAAGGCTTCGTGCACGCCGGGCCGGTCGGGGCCGGCCACTTCGCCAAGATGGTGCACAACGGGATCGAGTACGGACTCATGCAGGCGTATGCCGAGGGCTACGAGCTGCTCGAGGCGGAGGACCTGATCAAGGACGTTCCCGGCACCCTCAAGGCGTGGAGCCGCGGCACGGTCGTCCGGTCCTGGTTGCTGGACCTCCTCGTCAAGGCTCTCGCCGAGGACCCCGCTCTGGCCCAGATCGACGACTGGGTCGAGGACTCGGGCGAGGGACGCTGGACCGTGGACGCGGCGATCGATGCCGCGGTGCCACTCCCGGTGATCTCCGCGGCCCTGTTCGCCCGGTTCTCCTCCCGCCAGACGGGTTCTCCCGCGATGAAGGCCGTTGCGGCTCTGCGCCAGCAGTTCGGAGGCCACGCGGTTCGGCCTGCGGGGCCCTCGGGCGCCTAGCCGCCACAGCACGGCGGATCCGAGACAGCTGATGTATGTCGCCCTCCTCTCGCTCACCGACTTCCGTTCCTACGAGCAGGTCGAGCTCCCCCTCGACGCCGGGATCACCGCGCTGATCGGCCCGAACGGGCAGGGCAAGACCAATCTGGTGGAGGCGATCGGTTACAGCGGGACGTTCAGCAGCCACCGGGTGCCCACGGACGCCGCATTGGTGCGATCGGGCGCCGAACGGGCCATCGTGCGCACCACGGTGGTGCGGGGCACCCGCCCGACGCTGATCGAGATCGAGATCAACCCTGGACGTGCGAACCGGGCCAGGCTGAACCGTTCCCCCGTGCCACGAGCGCGCGACGTCATCGGGATCGTCCGCACCGTGCTCTTCGCGCCGGAGGACCTGGGCCTCGTCAAGGGTGACCCAGACGGGCGCCGCCGGTTCCTCGACGAGCTCGTCGTCCTGCTGCGACCGCGGATGGCCGGGGTGATCCAGGACTACGAGCGCGTCCTCAGGCAGCGAAGTGCCCTCCTCAAGACCGCAGCGGCAGCGGCCCGCGGCAGCCGAGGATCCGCGGATCTTCGAACGCTCGACGTGTGGGATGCGAAGCTCGCCCAGAACGGCGCGCAGATCGTGGCCGGCCGGATGGCGCTCGTCGCGGGGCTCAGACCGCACGTGGCCGCCGCCTACGACGAGGTGAGCGCCGGTCAGGGCGACGCGGTGATCGCCTACCGCTCGTCGATCGACGCGCTCCCGGCGGACGCGCCACCGACCGAAACCTCGCCCGCCCCGCGGGTTGAGCTGATCGAGGCTCAACTGCTGGAAGCCATTGCGCGACTCCGACCGAAGGAGATCGACCGCGGCGTCTCCCTGGTCGGACCGCACCGGGACGACCTGGTGCTCGCGCTCGCCGGCCTGCCGGCGAAGGGATATGCGAGCCACGGCGAGTCGTGGTCGCTCGCGCTCGCGCTCCGGCTCGCGTCGTACCGGCTCCTGACCGCCGGTGCGGGCGATCTGGCCAGCTCGCCCGGTCCTCAGCACGCACCGACCGACGGGCCGGGCGTCGAGCACAACCCGGGAGCGGGCGCCTCGGACTGGGGCGAGGACGGCGAACCGGTGCTGATCCTGGACGACGTGTTCGCCGAGCTCGACGTGCGGCGCCGCGACCGACTGGCCGCACTCGTCGCCCCCGCTCGGCAGGTGATCGTCACGGCCGCCGTCGCGCAGGACGTGCCGGAGCAGCTCAACGGGGCGAGGATCGACGTCATGGACGGGCAGGCGCACCGTGTCCTCTGAGGACGACATCGCCCCGGCCGCGGACACCGCGGACACCGCGGACACCGCGGACACCGCGGACGCCCCGGACACCGCGGACCAGATCGACGTCGTGCCCGCCGCGGACCCGGATGCGGTACCGGCCACCTCACCGCACGACCTCGCTCGCGCGGCGCTGAACCGCGCGCAGGCCGCCGCCCGGTCCCGAGGGTTGCGGCCAGGGCGGCCGGTCCCGGGTCGGTCCGGCTCCGGCGGCACGGCAGGCGGTGCGGCCGCCGGCTCCGGGGCGCACCCGAGCCGCCGGGACCCCGCGCCGATCGGCGACAGCCTGCACTCGCTGATGGCGGAGCGCGGCTGGACGGAAGAGGTGTCGGTCGGCGGCGTCGTGGGACGGTGGCGCGAGGTCGTCGGGTCGGAGCTGGCGGACCACTGCACCCCCGAGACCTTCGAGGCGGGCGTGCTCGTGGTGCGCACCGACTCGACCTCTTGGGCCGCGGCGCTCAAGCAGCTCGTCCCGCAGCTCCTGGCCCGGCTCGCGAAGGACGTCGGACCGAACGTCGTGCGCGAGGTCAAGGTGCTCGGCCCGATCGGTCCTGGCTGGCGCCGCGGCTCCCGCAGTGTGCCCGGACGGGGTCCGCGCGACACGTACGGCTGATCCACAACAGGCCCCGGGAGGCCTTTTCAAGCCGCGTGAACGGGTAGACTCGGGGGGTCATGACGGGGGATTCACACCCCGTCACTTCTGCGCCGTGGAGACCGGTTTCCATGCCTCTGCGCGGCGCGCGAGCAACCAAGGAGATCCACCGCCTGTGGCAGACACGAGTCAGACCCCCGGTGGACCTCCCACTCCTGGCGGTTACGACGCCAGCACCATCACCGTTCTCGAGGGACTCGAGGCGGTCCGCAAGCGCCCTGGGATGTACATCGGCTCGACCGGCGAGCGCGGTCTGCACCACTTGGTGTACGAGGTGGTGGACAACTCCGTCGACGAGGCGTTGGCCGGGTTCTGCACCCTCATCGACATCACCCTGCTCGCCGACGGAGGGGTACGGGTCATCGACGACGGCCGCGGCATCCCGGTGGGGGACGTCGAGTCGGAGGGGCGCCCGGCGGTCGAGGTCGTGCTGACCGTGCTGCACGCCGGCGGCAAGTTCGGCGGCGGCGGCTACGTCGTCTCGGGCGGCCTTCACGGCGTCGGCGTGTCCGTGGTCAACGCGCTCTCCAGCCGGCTCGCCGTCGAGGTGCATCTGCACGGCAGGGTCTGGCGCCAGGAGTACGCCGACGGCGTCCCGCAGGCGCCGCTCGCGCGCGGCGAGAAGACGGACCACACCGGCACCACGGTCACGTTCTGGGCGAGCGACAAGACCTTCGAGACCACGGAGTACGACTTCGAGACGCTCCGGGCGCGCTTCCAGCAGATGGCGTTCCTGAACAAGGGCCTGCGCCTCACCCTCACCGACGAGCGGCCGCGGCACCTGGCCGGCGGCGAGGACGAGCTCGCCGGCTCCGAACCGGGCGAGGCGGCCGGGAAGGTGCGGACGGTCTCGTACCGGTACGACGACGGCCTGGTGGACTACGTCAAGCACCTCAACTCGGCCAAGAAGGTGGAGGCGATCCACCCGCAGATCATCGACATCGAGGCGGAGGACCACGAACGCCACATCTCCCTCGAGGTCGCGATGCAGTGGACCTCGGCGTACTCCGACTCGGTGCACACCTACGCGAACACGATCGCGACGACCGAGGGTGGGGCCCACGAGGAGGGCTTCCGCGCGGCACTGACCACGCTGGTGAACAAGTACGCGCGCGAGAAGGGCATCCTCAAGGAGAAGGACGAGAACCTCACCGGCGACGACGTGCGCGAGGGCCTGACCGCGGTCCTCTCGGTCAAGCTGGCGGAGCCCCAGTTCGAGGGACAGACGAAGACGAAGCTCGGGAACACCGAGGCGAAGACCTTCGTCCAGAAGGTCGTCGGCGAGAAGCTCACCGACTGGCTCGACTCGCACCCGACCGAGGCCCGCGACGTGATCCGAAAGTCCATCCAGGCGTCGGCGGCGCGGATGGCGGCCCGAAAGGCGCGCGAGGCGACCCGCCGCAAGGGCCTGCTCGAGTCGGGTGGGATGCCCGGGAAGTTGCGCGACTGCCAGTCGAACAACCCCGAGGAGTGCGAGGTCTTCATCGTCGAGGGCGACTCGGCCGGTGGCTCCGCGGTCCGCGGCCGCAACCCGCGGACCCAGGCGATCCTGCCGATCCGCGGCAAGATCCTCAACGTCGAGCGGGCTCGTCTCGACCGGGCGCTCGCGAACAACGAGGTCCAGGCCCTCATCACCGCGTTCGGGACCGGCATCGGCGAGGACTTCGACCTGGCCAAGCTGCGGTACCACAAGATCGTCCTGATGGCGGATGCCGACGTGGACGGCCAGCACATCTGCACCCTGCTGCTGACCCTGCTGTTCCGGTACATGCCCGACCTCATCAAGAACGGTCACGTCTTCCTCGCCCAGCCGCCCCTGTACCGGCTCAAGTGGTCGAACGCTCCGCACGACTACGTGTACTCCGACCGCGAGCGCGACGCGTTCCTGACCGAGGGACAGGCGGCCGGCAAGCGGATCCCCAAGGACAACGGCATCCAGCGGTACAAGGGTCTCGGCGAGATGGACTACTCGGAGCTGTGGGAGACCACGATGTCGCCGGAGCACCGGACCTTGTTGCAGGTCACCCTGGACGACGCCGCGGCCGCAGACGAGATCTTCGCGGTCCTGATGGGCGAGGACGTGGAATCCCGCCGGTCGTTCATCCAGCGGAACGCCAAGGACGTGAGATTCCTGGACATCTAGGCCGCGAGATCAACCCGAGCGGCGAGGACGGACCAGGAACCGCGCGGCCACCACATCGGCGGCGAGCGCACAGTCGAAACGAGGGACAGCGTGACCGAACAGACACCGACCGACTCGACTCCGGCCGAGCAGCGGCCGAGCGACGAGATCGCGCACGGACGCATCGATCCGGTCGACCTGCAGCTCGAGATGCAGCGGTCCTACCTGGACTACGCGATGAGCGTGATCGTGGGCCGGGCGCTGCCCGACGTCCGCGACGGCCTGAAGCCGGTGCACAACCGGGTCCTCTACGCGATGTTCGACGGCGGCTACCGCCCGGATCGCGCGTTCTCCAAGTGCAGCCGCGTCGTCGGCGACGTGATGGGCAAGTACCACCCGCACGGCGACACCGCGATCTACGACGCCCTCGTCCGCTTGGTCCAGGACTGGTCGATGCGGTACCCGCTGGTCCAGGGTCAGGGCAACTTCGGCTCGCCCGGCAACGACCCGGCGGCCGCTCCGCGGTACACCGAGTGCCGGATGGCGCCGCTCGCGATGGAGATGGTCCGGGACATCGACGAAGACACCGTCGACTTCCGTGACAACTACGACGGGCGTACCCAAGAACCCACCGTCCTGCCCGCGCGCTTCCCGAACCTGCTGGTCAACGGATCGGCGGGGATCGCCGTCGGGATGGCCACGAACATCCCGCCGCACAACCTGCGCGAGGTCGCGGCGGGCGTGCAGTGGTACCTCGACCACGCCGAGGCCACCCGCGAGGAGCTGCTCGAGGCGCTGATCGAACGCATCCCCGGCCCCGACTTCCCGACCGGGGCGCAGATCCTCGGGCACCGCGGCATCGAGGATGCCTATCGCACCGGACGCGGCTCGATCACGATGCGCGCCGTCGTCGTGGTCGAGGAGATCCAGAACCGGATCTGCCTCGTCGTGACCGAGCTGCCGTACCAGGTGAACCCGGACACCCTTGCGCAGAAGATCGCCGACCTGGTCCGTGAGGGCAAGGTCGCCGGCATCGCCGACATCCGGGACGAGACCTCCGGGCGCACCGGGCAGCGCCTCGTCATTGTGCTCAAGCGCGACGCCGTCGCGAAGGTCGTGCTCAACAACCTGTACAAGCACACCCAGCTCCAGGACACCTTCGGCGCGAACATGCTCGCGCTCGTCGACGGCGTCCCGCGCACCCTGAGCCTGGACGGCTTCGTGCACCACTGGGTCGCTCACCAGGTCGAGGTCATCGTCCGGCGGACCAGCTTCCGGCTGCGCAAGGCCGAGGAGCAGGCGCACATCCTGCGCGGCTACCTCAAGGCGCTCGAAGCGCTCGACGAGGTGATCGCCCTGATCCGGCGCTCGACGACGGTCGACGAGGCGCGCGAGGGCCTGATGGCCCTGCTCGAGGTGGACGAGGTCCAGGCGACCGCGATCCTCAACCTGCAGCTGCGCCGGCTCGCTGCCCTCGAACGGCAGAAGATCATCGACGAGTTCGACAAGCTGCAGCGCGAGATCGCCGAATACCGGACGATCATCGACTCGCCCAAGCGTCAACGCGCGATCATCGGCACCGAGCTGGGCGAGATCGTCGACAAGTACGGCGACGCGCGGCGCACCACGATCCTGCCCTTCGCCGGTGAGGTCTCGATGGAGGACCTCATCGCCGAGGAGGAGGTCGTCGTGACGATCACCCGGGGCGGCTACGCGAAGCGCACCCGGATCGACAACTATCGGCAGCAGCACCGCGGCGGCAAGGGCGTCAAGGGTGCCCAGCTTCGCGCCGACGACGTCGTCGAACACTTCTTCGTCACGACGACGCACCACTGGCTGCTGTTCTTCACGAACCTCGGCCGGGTGTACCGGGCGAAGGCGTACGAGCTGCCCGAGAGCGGTCGCGACGCGAAGGGCCAGCACGTGGCCAACCTGCTCGCGTTCCAGCCGGACGAGCGGATTGCCCAGGTGCTCGACCTGCGCGACTACGAGCAGGCGGACTACCTGGTGCTGGCGACCCGGCGCGGACTGGTCAAGAAGACCAAGCTCACCGAGTTCGACTCGAACCGGAGCGGCGGCCTGATCGCGATCAACCTGCGCGACGACCAGGACGGCAACACCGACGAGCTCGTGGCCGCGCGGGTGGTGGACGAGGATGCCGAGCTCATGCTCGTCTCGACCAAGGGTCAGGCGCTGCGGTTCGTCGCCAATGCCGAGCACCTGCGGGCGATGGGCCGGGCCACCTCCGGCGTCGTCGGGATGCGGTTCCGGGAGGGTGACGAGCTTCTCGCGATGGACGTCGTCGGCCCGGAGTCCCACCTGGTCACGGTCACCGACGGTGGCACAGCAAAGCGTTCGGACCTGCACAAGGTGAACAGCGCCGGGAACCTCGACTACCGGGTCACCGGCCGCGGTGGCCTCGGAGTCCGAGTGGCCAAGCTGCCGGACGAGCGCGGCGGCCTCGTCGGCGCAGTGATCGCTGAGCCGAGCGATGAGGTGCTCGTCATCATGCAGGGCGGAAAGGTCGTTCGAGCGTCGGTGCTCGAGATCCCCGTGCACGGGCGCGACACCACCGGCGTCATCCTCGCGAAGCCCGACAAGGGCGACCGGATCATCGCGGTCGCGCGGAACACGGAGCGCCATCTCGATGACGAACCAGGTACCGTGGGCAAGTCCACCGCGTCGGCCGAAGCCGAGGCGGGCGTCGAGCCAAGGCCCGAGGGAGAGCTATGAGCGAGGAGACACCTCAGCCGAGGTCGTACGCGCCGCAGGGGACCGCGACCGGAACGGCCCCGTCGGCAGTTGGTGCCCGGCCGGTCGGCGGTTCGGCACCGGCCACCGCAGCTCCGCCCACCGCAGCTCCGCCCACCGCAGCTCCGAGGCCGCGCACCGCGACCGAGGGCGTCACCTCGGCGTTCAGGTCCGCACTGAACGCCGTGGCAGCCGGAGCCCCCCGAAGCGGCGAGGACCAGCACCTACCCAGCGCCGGTCTGACTGGTGGGTCGAACGCCGCGGGCCCCCGTCGGGTTCGTCTGGCGGTCTCCCGGATCGACCCCTGGTCCGTGATGAAGCTCGGTTTCCTGCTGTCGATCGCCATCGGCATCATGACCGTGGTGAGCACCGCCGTGCTCTGGTTCGTCCTCGACGGCATGCACGTCTTCAGCTCGATCAACAAGACGGTGACCGAGGTCGTCGGCACCGAGAGCTTCATCAACGTGCTCAAGTACGTCGAGTTCGGCCGGGTCATCTCGCTCGCGGTCCTGATCGCGGTGATCAACGTCGTCCTCCTCACCGCCCTCGCTACGATCGGCGCATTCCTGTACAACATCGTCGCGGCGCTCGTCGGCGGAATCCATCTGACGCTCACCGACGAGTGAGTTGGGCGCCCCGGTCCGGCTGGGGTAGTCTCATCCGGCGTTCGGGATTCGTCCCGATGCTCCGGGCCTATAGCTCAGACGGTTAGAGCGCTTCCCTGATAAGGAAGAGGTCA
>Ga0209638_1000866_pt1 | contig 19859 bp, 20 predicted proteins | sample BarGraNGADG00211_FD_184490 | JGI IMG/M metagenome (GOLD analysis project Ga0209638, IMG submission 184490) | Arctic peat soil microbial communities from Barrow, Alaska - Barrow Graham LP Ref core NGADG0002-211 (SPAdes) (version 2) | ecosystem: Environmental > Terrestrial > Soil > Wetlands > Peat...
GAGCCGCTCCTGCCGTGCGGCGTCGGACTGCCGCGCCCGGCTGGAGGAGTGAAAGGCGCCGTCGTACTCGCCGACCACGCCCGCGCGTCCGTCGATCAGGTCGACCCGCGCGATGACGTCGCCGCCCAGCGTGCCGACAAGGACGTTGCACCGAGGCCGAGGCAGGCCGGTAGACACCCAGGTCAACCTCAAGCGGGTCTTTTGCGGCGACTCGACCCCAGGCTCGCTCGCGGACAGGGCGCGGCGCACCTGGGTCACGCCGCGCCAACCGCGCCGTTCCCGGCACAGCTCCTGCAGCGACTCAAGGTCCAGGCCGAGGCCGGACCGGAGCAGGTCGAGCGCGATCACGGCGTCCTCCCACGGACCGAGGCGGGCCAGGTCGAAAGCGGTCCGCACCGGCGAGGTCAGCGAACCGCTCCCGGACTCGGCTCGCTCGGACTCGGGAACGGTGGAGCGGAACACCCGAACGCCAGGGCGCGCACCAAGGCGCGCTCGCGGCGGAGCGCACAGCAGTAGTGGCTGGAGGGTGCCGTCAGCGGCACTCCCCGAGAAGTACTCGGCCAGCTCCTCGCGTCGTGATCCCGAGGCTCCCTCGGCGGCGATCAGGTGGAGCCAGGCGGCCGCCCAGCCGCCGACGACGACGCCGGCCGGCAGGTCCGCGCACGCGTCGGCGATCCGGGTGCGCGGACTGAGCGGATCTGCCGCCGCCGGGCAGTAGACCGCGCGCCGCCGGTGCTCGATCTCGGGGCCGCGGAGCGCCCGGCGTCCGTAGCCGCGAAGCCCGGCATCGCGTCGATGGAAGGGCAACGGTTCGCACTGTGCGGAAAGGACCATGACCGCGCACGCAACCACCGCCGGTTGTGGTGCCTACCGACCGGTGCCCGCGATTGTGGGGAGACGACTCCTCACAATGCCTGTGCGCGGGCTGCGCTTACGTTGGCCTCTGCCGAGGTGGTCGGGTAGAGACCCAGGGCATAGGCACCGAGAGCGATGGCGCAGCCGGCGATCCCAAGCACGCACCCGACGAGGAACAGGAGTCGGCGCCCGTGCAGGTCGCCGAGCCGACCGACAGTGAGCAGCAGCGCGGCGAACATCAGCGCGTAGGACGCGTTCATCCACTCGGCATCGGTCGAGCTCAGGTGCAGGTCGCCGATGACGACAGGCAGCGCGACGTTGACCACGGTCCCGTCCATGATGATCAGCGAGACACCGAGCGCAACGGCCGCGAGCGCCCACCAGCCGAGCACCACAGCGCTCGCCGGGCCGCCCTCCTGGCCGCCGCCGCCGACATCCTCGCGACGCGCGGGGTGGACGCGGTGAGCCTGGCGACGGTCGGTGCCGCGACTGGTCTGGCCCGCTCCAGCGTCTACCAGTACTTCGACTCCACTCCCGCGCTGCTCGCCGCCGTCGTCGAGGACGAGTTCCCGCGCGCGACCGAGCGGCTCCGATCCGCCGTGACCGAGGGTGTCAACCCCGCCGAGCAGATCGACGCCTTCGTGCGCACCGCACTCGAGATGGCCACCGAGCCGACCCACCGCTAGCTGTACGCCCTGGGGAACGCGGGGCTACCACCGGTCTGCCGCGCACGCCTGGTCGAGCTCCACGACGCGATGTACGCCCCGCTCCACGCAGCGATCGCGGACCTGCACGTCCCCGAGCCAGAACTCGTCAGCCGCTTGGTTCTCGGGCTCCTCGGCGCGGCCGTCCAGGCCATCCGTGGTGGTGCGCCCCTGTTGCGTGTCCAGCCGCAAGCGCTCACGCTCATCCAGGCCGGCCTGGCGGGTCTGACCTAGCTGCGCTGGCGCTCCGAGGTGTCGTCCCGGGGCGGGCCAACAGGCGCAGGCACCCCGAACTCGAACGTCCGGATCGGTCGCCACACGTCGTCGACGCCATGCTCGTACATGTGCAGAGCGGTCACGGTGAACACGGCCTCGAAGGCGGCGAGGTTCTCGAACGCCTCATCGAGCGCCGGCGCCGGTACGTCGTGCGCGACCGTCACGTGCGGGTGGTAGTGGAACCGCCGTTCCCGGGACAGTGGACCGGTGCGGATCCGGGCCTCGAGCGCCTCGCACTCGGCGATCCCCTCCGCGACCTGGACGAACACGACGTCGGAGACGGGCCGGAACGTCCCGGTCCCACGCAACCGGGTCATGAAGGGGTGCTGCGCAGCAGCGACCTGGCGCAGGTGCTCCTCGACCTCATCGACCTCGTCTGGCTCGAGCGTCGTCGGGCCCAGGATCGTGATGTGCGGTGGGATCGACGACGCGAGCGGATCCCCGACTACCGCGCGGGCCTCCTGGAGCCTCGGCCCATAGGGCGCGGGGACCTCGATCGCGACGCCGATCCTCCGCTGGTCACCGGTGCGCTCGGGGAGGTTCACGGTCGGTGCCTCCGCGCCGGGAGCAGCCCGATGTGCTCGCAAACCCGGTCCAGGGTGGCGCGGGCGATCACCCTGGCCCGCTCGGCACCGTCCGCGAGCACGTCGTCCAGCCGGTCCGGCTCAGAGAGGTAGGCCTCGGTCCGCTCCCGGAACGGCGTGGCGAAGTCGACGACGACGTCGGCCAGGTCCCGCTTGAAGTCGCCATAGCCCTTTCCGGCGTACTCGGCCGCGATCTCCTCGACCCCTCGACCGGTCAACGCCGCGTAGATCGTGAGCAGGTTCGAGATGCCGGGCTTGGCCTCCGGGTCGAACCGGATCTCGCGTCCGGCGTCCGTCACGGCCGACTTGATCCGCTTCGCGATCACCGACGGCGGGTCCAGCAGCTCGATGATGCCGTTCGCCGCTGCCGAAGACTTGCTCATCTTCGCCGTCGGATCCTGCAGGTCGAAGATCTTCGCGGTCGCCTTGACGATGTGCGGCTCGGGCACCACAAGGGTCGGCCCGTAGCGCGCGTTGACCCGCTGCGCGAGGTTCCGGCTCAGCTCGAGGTGCTGGCGCTGGTCCTCACCGACCGGCACGAGTGCCGAGTCGTACAGCAGGATGTCCGCGGCCATCAGCACCGGATAGGTGAACAGCCCGACGGTCGGGCCTTCGCCGCCCTGCTTGGCGGCCTTGTCCTTGAACTGCGTCATCCGGGCCGCCTCGCCGAATCCGGTGTGGCAGCTCAGCACCCACGACAGCTCGGCGTGCTCTGAGACGTGTGACTGCACGAACAGGATGGAGCGCTCGGGGTCCACGCCGCCGGCCAGGAACTGCGCCGCGGTCCGGCGGGTCCGCTCACGAAGCACCGCCGGGTCCGGTGCCACGGTCAGCGCGTGCAGGTCGACCACGGCATAGACCGTCTCGTGGGTGTCCTGAAGCAGGACCCACTGGGCGAGAGCCCCGAGGTAGTTGCCGAGGTGGAGCGAGTCGGCGGTGGGTTGCATGCCCGAGAAGAGGCGCGGCCGCGTTGCTGCGTGAGGCATGGCGGACATTCTGGCAGGTTCGGACGCGGTGTTCGGAACCTTTCGATCTGCGAAGGTCACCGGTTCAGGTCGCCTCGTCATCGAAGGGCGCAGGTCCGGCCTCCGAGGGCTCCCGTGGCGGGACGTCCGACCCGGGCGCAGCCGTGCGGCCACGAGCGATATCCGTCTCCTCCTGGACCGCGGACACCGCGCCGACGGCCGCCACCCGCACCTGCTGGATCTCCTCGGTGAGAGCGTCTCGAACGATGCGACGTGGGTCGTAGCGTCGCGGGTCGAGCGTCGCCCAGTCGACGTCGCCGAGCTCGGGACCGAGCTCCTCCGACAGCCTCTGCTTCGCGTCGGAGAGGACGAGTCGAAGCTGCCGCGTCCACCGCGCCAGCTCCTCGGCATAGTGCGGCAGCCGCTCGGGGCCCACGACCACGACGGCAACGACCAGCAGGACGAGCAGCTCGCCCCCGTTGATGCCGAACATCCGCTCAGGTTACCTCTCGCGACATGCTGCCCACCTAGCCGCTGGTCGCTTCGTCCAGCATGACACGGACGTCCCGCTCGGCGGTCCCCGAGCGGACCTTCAGCAGGACACTGTCACCCGGCGCCTTGGCCCGGATCGCCACTATCAGCTCGTCGGGGTGCGTCACTGGTCGCCCGTCGATCGCGAGGATGATGTCGCCCGGCTTGATCCCGGCGCGGTCGGCCGAGCCACCCGGCTTGACGGCCGGCTCACCGTCGGCCGCCGTCGTCGTGAGGACCTGGACGCCCTCGCCGTCGTAGCGCGAGTCCAGGAAGGCACCGACGACCGGGTACGTGGCTGTTCCGGTCTGGATCAGCTGCGCGGCCGTGCGCCGGGCCTGGTTGGACGGGATCGCGAAGCCGAGGCCGATGTTCCCGGCCGTCCCGGTGATGCCGGGCTGGGTGGCGATCGCCGAGTTGATGCCGATCACCTGGCCCGCGCCGTTCACCAGCGGGCCGCCCGAGTTTCCGGGGTTGATCGCAGCGTCGGTCTGGATCGCGTTGATGAACGCGGTCTGGGACGAGTCCGTCCCGTCGCCCGCGGTGACCGGTCGGTTGAGCGCGCTGATGATCCCGGTCGTCACCGTTCCCTCGAGGCCGAGCGGCGCGCCGATCACGATCACCGGGTCGCCGACGCGGGCCTTGTCCGAGTCACCGAGGACGAGCGGAGTCAGCCCGGCACGGGTGACCTTGATCACCGCGAGGTCGTAGTCCGCGGTGCGGCCGACGATCGTCGCCTGCTCGTGCCCCCCGTCCGCGAACACGACGTCGATCCGGCCGTCACTGCCGGCACCGTGCGCGACGACGTGGTTGTTGGTCAGGACGTACCCGTCCGCGCTGAGCACGAACCCGGATCCGGTGCTCTCCTCCGAGGAGCTGTGCACATTGATCGACACGACGCTCGGCAGCACGGTCGCCGCGATCCCGGCGACGCTCGACGGCGCCGGTGCCGGTGCGGGCCCGCCGACTGCGCCCGGAAAGTTCGTGACGACGCTCGTCTTCGGTGCGCCGAGGTGCTGTCCCAGGTAGCCCCCGAGTCCGCCGGCCAGAAGTGAGACGGCAGCGACAACTGCAACCGCACCGGCCGAGAGCCGAGCGCGCGCCCGCCGCGCCGTGGGGCGCCCCAGCGTGTCGTACTGGCCCGCCGCAGGGACGGGCGAGGCATCGAAGCCGAGAACGGGCTGGACCGGGACGGGCGCACTCCCGTCAGCCGCGGCCCGCGCGGGCGCTGCCGACGTCGTCCCCGGCGGCGTAGACGGCGCGACCGGTGACTCGTCCCTGGCCGGCGACGGCAGGGCGAACGGGTTGTCGAAGGCTTCGGGTTCCACTACTGGACGGCTCCCGTCATCATGGCCCAACCGCGACTGATGCGACCGGGGACACTCGCGTTCTCGCCGTCGGGCGGGAAGGCCGAGACGAGGCCCTCCACGACGTCGCTCGGCGCCTCCGCGATGACGGTGACGACCGTGCCGGCGGACTGCCACACCAGGTGCCAGGGGGTGCTCGCGACGACGTAGACGTCTCGATCACGGATCCGCTGCGGGACGACGTCGCTGAAGCCGCTCGGATCGAGCCGGCCGCGCTGTTCGAGCACGACGATGCGCGCGGTCCCGTGGGCCAGGTCCAGCTCGAGGACCGAGCCACCGGGCTCCTGCGACCGGATCGCCGTGACCGTGAAGCCCGCGGGGAGCCCGCTCGGCGCCGTCCAGCGGTGGGCCCGCAGCCACTCGAGGACCGCTGCCTGCTGCGATGCCGGCCCCGCCAGGTCGTCCATCCCGGGCCCGGGTGCGCCATCGGTCACCGCTGCGCTCGCGTTGACGACGAGAGCCGAACCGGTGCGGGCCTCGCTCTCGAACGGCGCACCCGCGAGCAACCGCTGCGCCACCCCCGGATGCACCGACGGCGCCACGAGCGGCTCCCCGCCGAGCGCGAAGAGCACGGCCGCGGCGGCTGCGACGGCGATGCCCGTGATCGCGGCGGCGCGCTGCCGTGCGGCGGCCCGTGACCCGACCTCCCCCGTGAGGACCCGGCCGGATGGGCGCCTCTGCCCGACCCCTGGTCCGGTCGCCGACGCAGTATGACCCGCTAGCGGCGTCTCCCCGGCCAGGGCGAGCAAGCGTGAGGTGAGCGCTGCGTCCGGCACCACGTCGCTGGTCCGGGCCACCGCAAGCCGCGCCGATCGGCTCGCCTCGAGCTCGGCCGCGCAACGCGAGCAGACCGCGACGTGAGCGAGCGCGCGTTCGGTGTCGGCGACGGTGAGCTGCCCATCGACCAGGTCCGAGACGAGCGCACCGAGGTGGGGTCCGCGCGGCATCATGGGCGCGCCCCCGCCATCGCGTCGGGCTGTTGAACCGACGCGACGTGCGACGGGTCGCGGTGCGCGAGCGAGCGCCGCAGCATGGCCCGGGCCCGGTGGATCCGTGACCGGACCGTGCCGAGCTTCACTCCCAGGGTGACCGCGATCTCCTCGTACGAGAGGTCCTCGATGTCGCAGAGCACGACGGCCGCCCGGTAGCCCGGCGGCAGCGCGTCGAGCGCACGCTGGACGTCGCGGTCGAGGTTCGCCTGCTCATAGCCCCGCTCGGGTTGCAGGTCGGCCGCCTCGCTGGGGAGCGACTCGGCGTCGGCGCCGATCGCATCGATCCGGATGCGCTGCCGACGGCGCATCTGGTCGAGGAAGAGGTTGACCGTGATCCGGTGCAGCCATCCCTCGAAGGTTCCGGGCGTGTAGGTCGAGAGCGAGCGGAAGACGCGGACGAAGACCTCCTGCGTGAGGTCCTCGGCGTCGTGCTGGTTCCCGGTGAGGCGATAGGCCAACCGATACACCCGCGCCGAGTGCTCGACCACGATCGCTTCCCACGAGGACGATCCGGGGACCGGCGGGGTTGTGGGGGCAGCCGGGGTGAAGGCGCCGCGCGCCCATCGGTCCTCGCGTACGACCACGTCCGCCCCCTCACCCTCGTCACCGATCTGGGTCGAGATGCCAGTGTCCCAGGTCCGGCGAGCGCTGGCCTCCTCCGTTCAACGCAGCGCCCGCCCGGGACGTTCCCGGCGTAGCATCACAGCCACGGAGCGGCGCCATCCGACGCCACGTCTCGTCGTCCCCGGGAGGACATCATCTCCACCGACAAGGCCAGTTCCTGGGCCTACACCGAGGAGTACGTGCCTGAGGACGAGGTGCTCCTGCGCGCGCGCGAACGCGCCGCAGAACTCGGCTGCGTCCCGGTCCTGCCGGGGTCAGGTGCCCTGCTCCGGCTGCTCGCCGCGGTCACCCAAGCGCGTTCCGTCGTCGAGATCGGCACGGGTACGGGGATCTCCGGCGTCTGGCTGTTGCGAGGCATGCCGTCCGACGGCGTGCTGACCACCATCGACGTCGAGGTCGAGAACCAGCGAGCCGCGAAGGAAGCATTCGCCGAGGCCGGGTTCGCCGCCAAGCAGATCCGGACCATCTCGGGCCGCGCCATGGACGTGCTCCCCCGGCTGACCGACGCCGCCTACGACCTGGTGCTGGTCGACGCGGACAAGGCGGAGTACCCGGCGTACATCGAAGAGGCGCTGCGGATGCTGCGGCCGGGCGGCGTCCTGGCCGTCGACAACGCGCTGTGGCACGACCGGGTACCGGACCCGACGCGACGGGACGAGACGACGACCACGATCCGCGAGGTGTCCAAGAACCTGCGCGACGACGACCGGGTCATCCCCGCACTGGTGCCGAGCGGGGATGGTCTGCTGCTGGCGGTCCGCCGGTAGCGACTCCCGGCTGCTCGCCGTCCGCGGCTAGGGCCCGATTCAGGCGAGGTTCTCCAGCCAGCGCAACAGGACGCGAGCGCCGAACCCGGTGCCACCCTCGGTCACCTCGTGCGAGTCCGAACCGGCGCGGGCCGGTCCGGCGATGTCGAGATGCGCCCAGCGTGGTGTGGTCACGAACGAGTTCAGGAACAGCGCGGCGGTGATCGAGCCGCCACCGACCCGGTCGTCGTTCGAGACGTGACGCACGTCGGCGATCGAGGACGTCAACGACGCGGCGTACTCGGCGACGAGTGGCATCCGCCAGAGCCGCTCGCCACTCAGGTCCCCCGCGGCGAGAAGCTGGGACGCGAGGTCCTCGTCGGTCGCGTACAGCGCTCCGTACTGCCTTCCGAGACCCATCGTCGCGGCGCCGGTCAGGGTGGCGACATCGATGAGCACGTCCGGGGCTAGCGCCGACTGCGCATACGACAGGGCGTCCGCGAGCACGACCCGGCCCTCGGCATCGGTGTTCGTGATCTCGACCGTGGTGCCGTCGTGCAACCGCAGCACATCGCTCGGCCGGTACGAGGAGCCTCCGAACGCGTTCTCGGCCAACGGCAGCACGGCGGTCACCGCATGCGGCAGGGCCGCCTCCGCCGCGCCGAGCACGACCGCGAGCGCCACCGCGGCCCCGGTCATGTCGGTCTTCATCGGCATCATCGCGTCGCGCGCCTTGATCGAGAGACCACCGGTGTCGTACGTGATGCCCTTGCCGACGACGACGACGTGCTGACCGCCCGGCGAGGCAGGCCGGTAGCTCACGGTCACGAGGCGCGGCTCGCTCGCGGACCCGGAGCCGACGGCGAGAATCCCGCCGAACCCCTCCGCGCGCAACCGGGCGAGATCCCAGATCTCTACCTCGAGGCCGGCCTCGCGACCGAGCTCAGCCGCGCGATCGGCCAGCCAGGCCGGATTCTTGATGTTCGACGGGGTGTTCGCGAGGTCGCGCACGAGCCAGGCGGCGCGCGACGTCACCCGCGCCGCGATCAGGTCCTCGTCGGTCTGCCGCCCGAGCACGACGAGCTGCTCGGCGGGCGCCGGATCCGGCTCGCGAGCGGCGAACCTCGGACGCCGGTATGAGGCCAGCAGGTACCCCTCGACGAACGCCCGGAAGCCCTCGGCCGTCCCGTCCGAACCCGCCGTGGTCACGACGCGCTCGAGACCACGACCCGCCCGCGCCAGCGCGGCGCCGGCCCGGCGCAGGTCCGTTGGCGAACCGCCGCCGATCCCCAGCAGGATGATCCGTTCGGGCAGCCCGTCCCACGGTAGCGCCGGGCCCCGTCCGGCGAGGCTCCGCGGCAGGTGGACCGGGTGGCTCTCGCCGGCGGTGCCCGTGAGTCCGGCTCGCTCGGCCAGGTCCGCGAGGTCGAGCCCGTAGCGGATCGCCGCGGCGGTGGTCTCACCCCGCGGCTGAACCTCGGTCTCGCCATCGGCGGGTGGGGCGATCGGGAGCGCGATCGCCGCGACGTCACCGGAGGTGAGCAGCGGTGAGGTGGCCAGCGAGCCCGGGACGGTCACCACGTCGGGCAACGAGGGCCGGCCCGCGCTCGACGGGCCGGTGGTGGTCATGCGTGTCGCCTCACCCGCCAAGGGGTCAGCTCGCGACGGCGCTCAGGGCTTCGCTGAGAGCATTCGCCTCGGTCGCTGACAACTCGACGACCAGACGACCGCCGCCCTCCAGGGGAACGCGCATGACGATGCCGCGCCCCTCCTTGGTGACCTCAAGCGGGCCGTCGCCGGTCCTCGGCTTCATGGCGGCCATGGATAGAACCCCTTCAGTTGCTCGACCCGGAAGCGGCGCACCCAGCACAGGATGCTGGCACGCACGATCACCGGTTGTCCGAATCCATTCTAGTTCACGCCACGCCCCGGCCGTACGGTCTGATCACGGTGGCCATCCGGACGGCGGCGTGAGCCGCCAGAACGCGTAGGTCCAGACCAGCTGGCCGACGAGCCCGACGACCACCAGAGCCGGGATCCACCACCGCGCTCTCGACGCCCGGACGGTGACGGTGCCGAACGGGAAGGCCAGCAACATGAACCTGAACAGGCTGCTCCCGGGCTCGATCACCAGGAAGAGGTAGCCGAGGTAGCCGGCCACCCAGCCGTGCATCTCGGGTCCGAGCCGCCTGGTGCCGCGGGCGAACGTCAGCGCCGTGAACGCGATCAGCACGACGAGGAGCAGCGGCAGACCCCACCGCCCGAAGAACCAGTCGGCGACCTCGAACCAGGGTCGGATCGGCACGACGGCCTGCTGGCCGCGCCAGGTCGCTTGCGTCTCGGTGTACGCGTTGCGGTCACCGGTGAGGATCCCGACCAGCGCCGGCCAGGCGAACCCCGCGGCCACGGACACGACGCCGAGGACCCCGAGCGATGCCACCTCGGCCGGCCAGATGCGCTCCTCTTCGCGTCGGTGCTCCCGCCACCGGTGCACCGCGTGCATCAGGACGACGACCGCCATCGGGAGCGCGACCGCGCGGGTGAAGCCGAGGGCCATCACGACGGCGCTCGCCCACAGGTAGTGGCGGGTGCGGATCAGCAGCAGGGCAGCAGCGATGAGCAGCAGCGCGAGCGACTCGGTGTACGCGACCTGGAGGATGACCGCCGACGGGAAGACACCGACGAGGAGCACCGTCCCGAGCGATGCCCGGGTGTCCTCGGGTCCGAGCACCGAGCGGACCAGGAGGGCGATCACCACCGCTGCGGCCCCGCCGAGGACAAGGGAGAGCGTCGGGGCGACAGTCGTCCAACCGAGGCCGGTCGCCAGCATCAGGGCCCGGGCGAGCATCGGGTAGAGCGGGAAGAACGCCCAGGAGTTCTGCTGGACCAGACCGCTCGCGCTCCGCGGCAGACCCTGCGGATAGCCGCCCTCGGCAATGGAGCGGTACCAGGTGGCGTCCCACATCTTGCCCGAGTAGTCGCGGTAGCTCGGCGAGGCGGGTGTCCACAGCGTCGCTTCCTGGTGAGGTGCCACGAGGATCAGGACGACAGCTGAGGCGACGCGGGTCGCCGCGTAGACGGCGAGCACCTGAACCCACCAGGGCCAAGACGTCGGCCGGAGCCACCGGCGCGTTGGTGCGACGGCGTCGGGTTCGCGCGTCAGGGATCGAGAAGACATACGGGACGCATCGTCTCCCTGGATCTGCGAATGCTGGTGCCCCGATGATGCCAAGCGGCGCTCGGAGCCGGAAGGACCCCCGCCGGGTCAGCCGAGAGTGTGCGTCCGGCCAAGGGGTGGCGGGGTCCCGTCGTCGACCTTGTGCTCGACCATGATGGCCACGGCCTCGGCCGGGTCGTCCACCAGGGTGAGCAGCTCGATGTCCTTCGCCGCGATCGTGCCGTGGTCGAGCACGACGCCGCTGATCCAGTCGAGCAGACCGCGCCAGTAGCCGCTGTCGATCAAGACGATCGGGAACTCTGTCACCTTGTGCGTCTGGACCAGGGTGAGCGCCTCGAACAGCTCGTCGAAGGTGCCGAAGCCACCCGGCAGCACGATGAAGCCCTCCGCGTACTTGACGAACATCGTCTTGCGCGCAAAGAAGTAGCGGAAGTTCACACCGAGGTCGACGAAGTCGTTCATGCTCTGCTCGAACGGCAGCTCGATCCCGAGCCCGACCGAGAGCCCGCCTCCCTCGCTCGCTCCGCGGTTCGCACCCTCCATCGAACCCGGACCACCGCCGGTGAGCACCGCGAAGCCGGCTTCCGCGAGACCACGCCCCACCTCGACGGCCATCTGGTAGTGCGGGTCGGAACGCTTGGTCCGCGCCGAGCCGAACACACTGACGGCAGGTCCGACCTCGGCGAGTGCGCCGAATCCCTCGACGAACTCGCTCTGGATCCGCATCACCCGCCACGGGTCGCCGTGCAGCCAGTCCGCGGCACCGTCGGACGCCAGCAACCGTTGGTCCGTGGTCGTGCTCGGGATCTGGCGTCCGCGCAGCAGAACCGGGCCCTTGCGGTACCCCTGACCGGGCGAAGCAACGCCCTCATCACTCGTCATGTCACCCACTCTGCCAAACCCGCGGCCCCAAACCGGAGCGAACTCGCACGCTGAGGCGGCGAGTCTGTGTCAGAACACTCCACTTTGGATGAACTCTTGGTGCAAAGGACCAATCGAACACCCGCTGGGCCGACGAGGCACCAGGTCGGGCGCCTCAACGCCTGGGTCTCGTCAGGAGAGCCAGGCCCGCAGCGCCTGGTGGCACGCGTGGATCTGCGAGACGGGGCAGCGCTCGTCGTCCGCATGCGCCAGCGCCGGGTCGCCGGGCCCGAAGTTCACCGCGGGGATGCCGAGCGCGCTGAACCGCGCGACGTCGGTCCAGCCGTACTTGGGCGCCGGGCCGCGCCCGGTCGACGTAGCCACGGCCGCCACGAACTGCTGCGCCGTCGGGTGATCGAGACCGGGCCGCGCTCCGGCCGCGCCATCCACCACCGTCACCTCGAACCCGGCGAAGAGCTCACGAACCGCGAGCTCGGCCGCATCGAGGTCCCGCGACGGCGCGAACCGGTAGTTGACCGTCACCACGCACTCGTCCGGGATGACGTTACCGGCGATCCCGCCACGGACGCCGACGGCGTTCATCCCCTCGCGGTAGACCAAGCCATCGACCGCGACCTCGGCCGGAACGTACTCGGCGAGCTTGGCGAGCACCGGCGCGGCGGCATGGATGGCGTTGACGCCACGCCAGCCACGCGCCGAGTGGGCGGCCTTCCCCAGGATCCGCACCTCCGCTCGCAGGGTGCCGTTGCAGCCACCCTCGATGCCGCCGTCGGTGGGCTCGCACAGCACGGCGAAATCCCCCACGAGCCAGTCCGGGTGGTTCCGAGCCACGCGTCCCAGGCCGCTCAGCGCGGCCTCGACCTCTTCGTGGTCGTAGAACACCCAGGTCACATCGCGAGACGGCGCATCGAGCGCAGCGGCCAGGGCCAGCTGAACCGCGACACCCGCCTTCATGTCAACCGTGCCTCGGCCCCAGATCTCGGCCGCCGCCCCCTCGCCGACGACGCGCGTCGGCAGGTTTCCCGCGATCGGGACCGTGTCGAGGTGCCCGGCGATCACGACGCGCTCCGCCCTCCCGAGCGAGGTGCGCGCCACGATCGCATCCCCGTCACGGAGCACCTCGAGATGGGGGTAGTCGCGCAACGCGCTCTCGACCGCGTCCGCGAGCGCCGTCTCGGCACCGCTGACGGAGGGCAGGTCGCACAGGGCCTGGGTCAGCGTCACCAGGTCACCGGTCAAGCTCCCGAGCGTCGTCACGGGATCACCCTACTGAGCGCCGGGCGCAGCTTGGCCAGAGATGTGCCCGCTGCGCGCCGCGTCCGGGCGTTGCGGCGCGGCCTCGCGGCCCCGGCGCGACCAGGTTCCGTAGGCTGGTCCCATGATGACGAGGACGGCATGGGGTTTCGGGGCGGCGACGACGGCCGCGGACGGTACGGTTCTGGACACGTGGTACCCCGAACCGGCGCTCGGGGTGGCCCCTGCTGACGCCGCGCCGCCCTCCGACCTGCCGGCCCTGGCCGGCGCGGACCACGCGCGCGCGGTGACCGTCGCGATCGTTCGGACCGTCATCGACCTCGACCTTCCGCCCGCGGACGTACCCGACGCGTACTTGCGGCTGCACCTGCTCTCACATCGCCTCGTCGCGCCGCACGGGCTGAACCTGGACGGCATCTTCAGCGTGCTGGAGAACGTCGTCTGGACCGACGCCGGGCCGTGCGCGGTCGCCGACTTCGAAGCCACGAGACGGCGCCTGCGCGCGGCGACCGGCCGGCCGGTCACGGTTCTGGGCGTGGACAAGTTCCCACGGATGGTCGACTACGTGCTGCCGAGCGGGGTGCGGATCGCCGACGGCGACCGGGTCCGGCTCGGCGCACACCTCGCGCCCGGAACCACGGTCATGCACGAGGGATTCGTGAACTACAACGCCGGAACGCTCGGGACATCGATGATCGAGGGACGGGTGTCGTCCGGCGTCGTCGTCGGGGACGGCAGCGACGTCGGCGGCGGTGCCTCGATCATGGGGACCCTGTCCGGGGGCGGTCGTGAGCTGATCTCCATCGGCCGCCGCTCGCTGCTCGGCGCGAACTCGGGACTGGGGATCGCGCTGGGTGACGACTGCGTGGTCGAAGCGGGCCTCTACCTGACGGCCGGGACCAAGGTGAGCATCGTCGGCAGCGAGACTGCCGAGGGCGAGACGATGGTGGTCAAGGCTCGCGAGCTCTCCGGTGCCTCCGGTCTCGTCTTCCGGCGCAACTCGCTCACCGGTGCGATCGAGGCGGTCGAGCGGTCCGGTGCGGGCGTCACGCTCAACCCCGCACTGCACGCGAACTGATCGCCGTGTCGCCCCGACGGCGTCGCGGTCGAACCGGTGCCGCTCTCGCGACGGTCCTCGTCCTGGGAGTCGGCGCCGTGGTGCTGGCGCTCAACCTGCACAAGGCGGCGCCGGCGGCACCGATCCGCTGCGCCGCGATGCTCGATGGGACGGACTGGTACCTCTCCCCCGAACAGGCCGACAGCGCGGCGCTGATCTCAGCCGTCTCGGTGCGGCGAGCACTGCCGGCCCGGGCCGCGACGATCGCGATCGCGACCGCGCTCCAGGAGTCCAAGCTCAGCAACATCAGCCATGGGGACCGCGACTCGGTCGGGCTCTTCCAGCAGCGCCCGTCGCAAGGGTGGGGCACCCGGGAGCAGATCCTCGACCCGGTGTTCTCGACGAATGCCTTCTACGACGCGCTGATCAAGATCGACGGTTATCAGGCTCTCCCGATCACCGATGCCGCGCAGCGGGTCCAGCGGTCAGGATTCCCCCAGGCGTACGCGCAGCACGAGACCCTGTCGCGCTCGTGGGCCTCCGCGCTCGCGGGGTACTCACCGGCCGCGCTGACGTGCACCTTGGGGGCCGGGCCGAAGGGTGCGACCGATGCCCAGATGGAGGCGTTCCGGGCCCGCGTCCAGCGCGACTGGGGGGACGTCGCCCTCCAACGCGAGAGCACGGGGTGGTCGACGGACGTGACCCCGGTGGCATGGGCGGCGGCGGATCCGACCCGCGCGTCGTGGGCGTTCGCTCAGTGGACCGTCGCGGTCGCCGACGGCAACCGGGTCACCGCGGTCGCGGTGGCGGACCGCCAGTGGTCCCGCGCCAAGGGGACCTGGTCGACTATCCGCCCCGACGCGAGCCTTCCGCCCGGGACGGTCCGTATCACGCTCGGCTGAGCGGACCGCTCAGCGCCCGGCGACCTCCACGTAGTCGCGGGCCGTGGCGCCGATGTAGATCTGCCGCGGGCGCCCGATCTTGGTCTGCGGGTCGTTGATCATCTCGCGCCACTGCGCGATCCAACCCGGCATCCGGCCAAGGGCGAAGAGCGGCGTGAACATGGTCACCGGGAAACCCATCGCCTTGTAGATCAGCCCGGTGTAGAAGTCCACGTTCGGGTACAGCTTGCGCTCGATGAAGTACTCGTCGTGGAGCGCGATCTCTTCGAGCCCGCGGGCCACGTTGAGCAGCTCGTCGCTCTTCCCGAGGCTGGACAGGACCTCGTCCGCCGCCGCCTTGACGATGGCCGCGCGCGGGTCGTAGTTCTTGTAGACCCGGTGGCCGAAGCCCATCAGCCGGACGCCCTGCTCCTTGTTCTTGACCCGGTTCATGAACGTGTTCACGTCCTGGCCGCTGCGCTTGATGTCGCGGAGCATGCGGAGGACGGCCTCGTTCGCGCCACCGTGAAGCGGGCCCGAGAGTGCGTTGATGCCCGCCGAGATCGAGGCGTACAGGTTGGCCTGGCTCGAGCCGACGATGCGCACCGTCGACGTCGAGCAGTTCTGCTCGTGGTCGGCGTGCAGGATGAGGAGAAGGTCGAGGACCCGCCCGATGGCGGGGTTCTGCACATATGGCTCGCCCGGCTGCGCAAACGTCATGCGCAGGAAGTCCTCGACGAAGCTGAGCGACCGGTCGGGCTCGGGCAACGCCTGTCCGACCGAGCGGCGGTAGAGCCCGGCGACAATGGTCGGTGCCTTGGCCAGCAGCAGGACGGTGGCGAGCTCGACGGTGTGCGGGTCGAAGGGGTCGAGACTCTCCGGGTAGAACGCGGGCAGGGCCGAGACGGCACTGGACATGACCGCCATCGGGTGGGCGGCCGGCGGGAACGTCGCGATGAAGTCGCGGAAATCCTGGTGGACGAGGGTGTGCCGGTTGACCCGTTCGACGAACGCGTCGAGCTCGGAGCGGCTGGGGAGGTCACCGTGGATGAGCAGATACGCGACCTCGAGGAACGACGAGTGCTTCGCCAGCTGCTCGATGGGATAACCGCGGTATCGCAGGATCCCCGCGTCGCCGTCGATGTAGGTGATCGCGGACTCGCACGAAGCCGTGTTCATGAATCCCGGGTCGACCGTCACCAGACCGGTCTCGCGCAACAGAGAAGAGACGACGATGCCGTCGTTCCCCTCCGTCGCGGGCACGACAGGAAGATCAAGGGTGACGTCGCCGACGGTCAGTTGGACAGGCTTCGTGACGGTGTCCGGCATGCAGCTCCTCCTTGCGGCTCGCTCGAGCGGCGATGATCGCGGCCGAGACCGGGTCGTCCGCAGAGAGCCACATCGGTCGATCCGGCACTACTGATGTGCCCGCTGCTATCTCTGGTCTTTACTATCTCATTGCCCAAGTCTTGCCTTGGGGTGAATCAACCTGCGCCAAGAGTAGCCGCCGTGCGGCGTCATCGATCTGTGCGTCCGTGGCGGTCAGTGCGATCCTGACATGCCCGGCCCCGGCCGGTCCGTAGAACTCCCCCGGGGCGACCAGGATGCCACGCTCGGCGAGCGCGCGAACGGTAGTTCGACAATCCTGCCCGGCGCCCGGGGGCCGCACCCACAGGTAGAGACCCGCTTGCGAGTCGTCGACGACGTACCCGGCGTCGCCCAGAGCGGCCCGCAAGATCCCACGACGGGCCCGGTACGACTCCCGCTGCGCCCGGACGTGAGCGTCGTCGGCCAACGCCACGGTCATTGCCGCCTGGACAGGTCCCGGCATGATCATTCCCGCGTGCTTACGCACCTCGAGGAGCGCCGCAACCAGGTCCGGGTCGCCCGCGACGAAGGCCGCGCGGTACCCCGCGAGGTTCGACTGCTTCGACAGCGAGTAGACCGCGAGCAGGCCTCGGACGTCCCCGCCGGTCACTCGCGGGTCGAGGATGCTCGGAACACCGTCGCTTGCCCACGGCTCCTCCCACGCGAGCTCCGCGTAGCACTCGTCGCTCGCGACGACGGCGCCGCGCACCCGCGCCTCCGCGACGATCGCCGCGAGCTCCTCGACGCCCCGGACGACACCGGTCGGGTTGCTCGGCGAGTTCACCCAGACCAACCGAACCCCGTCCGCCGGCCAACCGCCGACGACGTCGGCGGGCACCGGGGTGGCACCCGCGAGCCGGGCGCCGACGTCGTACGTCGGGTACGCGATCGTCGGATGGACCACGACGTCACCAGCGCCGAGACCGAGCAGGGCCGGCAGGGCCGCCACCAGCTCCTTGGAGCCGATCGTGGGCAGCACCGCAGACGGGTCGAGGCCACGGACGCCCCGGCGTCGTTCGAACCACGCGACGGCGGCATCGCGCAGCTCGGACGTGCCCTGGGTGGTGGGGTACCCGGGCGAGTCCGAGGCGCACTCGAGGGCGTGCCGGATCACCGACGGTGTCGGGTCCACCGGTGTGCCGACCGAGAGGTCGATCAGGCCGTCCGGGTGCGCGCGCGCGATCGCCGCGTCCGGGGCCAGGGTGTCCCACGGGAACGCTGGCAGAGACCGCGCGTCGAGACCCACGGTGGTCTCAGACCTGGGGCGGGAGCGCCGCGACGATGGGGTGGTCGGAATCGATCTCGCCGAGCTTCGCCGCACCACCAGGAGACCCGAGAACATCGAAGAACTCGACATTGGCGCGGTAGTAGTCGCTCCACTGCTCGGGCACGTCGTCCTCGTAGAAGATCGCCTCGACCGGGCACACCGGCTCGCACGCGCCACAGTCCACGCACTCGTCGGGCTGGATGTACAGCGACCGCTTGCCCTCGTAGATGCAGTCCACCGGACACTCGTCGATGCAAGCCTTGTCCTTGACGTCGACGCAAGGCTGGGCGATCACGTACGTCACGGGCATTCCCTCCAGACGGGTCAACTGCCGCAACCGGCGGCGCCTCGGCCAGTATCCCTCAGAATGGAGGTGGTACGGCGACCCCGCTCACATGGCGGAGCAAGTCGCGCGTCGCGAATCGCAGCACCGAGGGAGCAAGCATGGACGGCGAACCCGGGGAACCATTGCCGGTCTGGCGGACCTGGCCGATCGGTATCCGCGTCGTCGTCCGGCGGCGGCTGGATGAAGGCGGGTACAGCGACGTGCTCGGGCACCTGCTCGCAGCGGACGACGACGGGGTGCTGGTCGAGACGCGCCGCGGCGAGGTGCACGTCCCGGCGGACCGCATCGCGATCGGGAAGATCGTTCCCGAGCCGCCGATCCGTCAGGGCCCGGCCGGCGCCGCGCCGCACACCACGGCGTCGTCCGGCTTGTAGTGCCACGACTTCTTCTCGTTCGCCGCGACGACCCCCGCGAGCGAGACCGTGCGGGTCACCGACACGGAGAAGCCGGGGTTGCCCGCGCCCTTCGCGAAGCACGTGGGCGATTGCGAGTACACCGTCTTGGGCTGGACCACGTTGGACTGGGCCGACGTCGTCGTCGTCACGTCCCAGTACTTCGTGCTCCACATCGCGACGTGAAGCTGGCCCCCGGCGACCCACGACTGCATCAGGATCCCGTACGGCGTGTTGTTGCGGAACTTCATGTCGACCACGCCGGTGAAGATCGTCGCCTCGCGGCCGGGTGGGTACCGCGTGAAGTAGACCGAGTGCGGCGAGTGCTCGACGTCCTCGAGCCCGGCAAAGAACGCCGCGTTGTAGGTGGTGGTTGCCATCTGTGACAAGCCCCCGCCGATCACGTCGGTCACCCCACCGGACACGATCGCGTGCGCCAGCTGGTACCCGTTCTCCACCGTGATCGGGCCGACGCCCTTCGACATGCTGAAGGTCTCCCCGGGTTGAACGATCTGACCGGTGAGGATCCGCGCCGCATTGACCAGGTTCTGGGTCCGGATCGCCTCGTTGGTCAGCGGCGTCGCGAACTCCGAGACCTTCTCCTTGATGCCAAGAGCCTCCACCGCCGCGGTGGACTGCGCGGGATCGGTGGGCACGAGCTCAACATGCGCCGTACGGTCGGTCGTCGACAGGCCGGCCGCCTGGACCGCGGCCGCCAGGGTGTCGGGATCGATCGTCGTTCCCGGCGCGCCGGGGACGATCGTCGGCACGTCGTTCACGAATGTGAAGTGCGCGTCCTCGGGTGCCGTGAACAGGCTGCGAGTGCGCTTGAGGACCTCCTCGCGGAGCTGCTTCCCGTCCAGCACCAGGGTCAGCTTCCCGGACACCGGTGTGAAGGTGGCGACGCTCGCCACGACGGACGCCGGCAGCTCGGCGATCTGGTCTCCGACGGCGACCGAGATGGGCGCGTCAGTCAGCGGTCCGGCGACGTCCTTGACCGCTGCATCCACCTGATCCTGCCCGATGGTGGGGGCGACGACCGCGACCGGCAGCTTGATCGGACGGGGCGCCGTGAGCCAGCTGGTCCGAATGATCTGTGCCGCCTGGTCCGCCACGACGCTTGCGCCGTTCACAGCGGGCGTCGGTTGTGGCTTGCCGTCGACGAAGACGAGGCTTCCGTCGACCGGGTCGACGGCGAGGGAGTCGGCGAGAGCCGCGATCGAGGTGGCGAATGCCTGCTCGTCCACGACGGTCACCGGATCGTGACGACCGCCGCCGGTCAGCTGGGCCAAGAGCCGAGACGGCTCGAGGCCGAACCCGGTGAGCTCCTTGACCGTGGCCGGCGCGTCCACCGAGAGGCCGGCCTGGTCCGGCAGGAGCGTGGTGCTCTGATCCCCGCCGGTGATCGGGATACCTCGAGTCTCGATGTCGACAAGGCCGGCTCGCAGCGCCGTGACCGCCTTGGCGGACGACATCCCGCCGATGTCGACCCCCGCGACCGTCGTGCCGGGCGGGACCCGATCGGCGAGAGCCCATTGCGCTCCGACATAGCCGGCCGCCAGCACGAGGATCGTCGTGACGAGGATCCAC